>OLXV01000001.1_pt1 | contig 187361 bp, 155 predicted proteins | sample 1673481 | NCBI WGS metagenome assembly OLXV01 (sample SAMEA103958113, study PRJEB25191) | human gut metagenome
GTAGCGACGGCGAAACTCTTTGAAAGTAATCTCAGCTGTACGTGCCATGATGATGTTCCCCTTTTTGCTTTTGGGAACATTGTAGCATCCTATCTGTCCAATAAACCGGACTTTTTCAAGATATTGTGGCTTGCTGTGTTAAGTCGATAAGCATTAAAGCATTTTTCGGAACTATCCCCGCGGCTATCCCCCACGGCATTTTGGACCGCCCCATTTTGCACCCAAAAGTTAGAAAAATGCCGGATTTCTATAAGAAATCCGGCGTTTTTGTGGTTGCGGAGGCAGGACTCGAACCTACGACCTCCGGGTTATGAGCCCGACGAGCTTCCAACTGCTCTACTCCGCGATATTCTGTTGCACTCCTCAGGTGCTTGCATATTATAGCATGAGCAGGATGCTTTGTCAACCCCTATTTTTGTGCGGAGGGGTAGTTGGCTGCAGACACCGAGATATGACAAAAGAAAGAAGTGCAGAAAGAATCGCGGATAGATGAGGAAGGCGCTTTTTCAGTATTGCGGCTTTCGGGTTATTTGCACCGCACACCATGGGGCGGGGACTGATCGGTCAGCCCCTTGGATAACGCTCGTAAGGCGCTTTTCTCTGACGGAAATCTTCGCTTTCCTTTCGATACCGCGCAAGCAGCGATTCCGCATCCCAGTCGAGGCGCTCAAAATCGCGGTGCCCGGCAAGCAGGGAGAGGAAAGGCTTGCCATCCTCGCGAACGGGGGGCAGGAAGTGAAAATCCTCCGGGTACATTTTCCGCAGCAGATCCAGAAGCTTTACGCCCAGGGCCACGGGCTGCAGAAGCGTTTCGTCTGTGATGTGCAGGTGAATGCCGCCGCACAGGGTGCCCTCGTGCTTGGAGGTCGTGGGGCTGAAATACACCGGTGTGGATTCCACGCCCGGACAGCCCAGAGCGTTGAAAGCTCTCGAAAAAGCCTCTGCCTTGATGAAAGGCGCGCCGATGATGGCGAAGGGGTCGGCGGTTCCGCGGCCTTCGGAGCAGTTGGTTCCCTCGATCAGGCAGGTGCCGGGGTACAGCAGCGCCGTTTCGTAGCGGGGGATGTTCGGGCTGGGCATTACCCAATAATGCTCCCAGTCCCGGAAGGTCATATCCCGCGTCAGACCGGCGCAGGGGACGATGTGCAGGTCGCATTTGCAGCCCAGCTCCTCGTTCATCATCACCGCCAGCTCGCCGCAGGTCAGGCCGTAGCATACCGGGATCGGGTAGCCACCCACAAAGCTGGCAGCTTCCTCCCGCAGAAGACCGCCCTCCACCCGGTCGCCCAGAGGATTGGGACGATCCAGCACCACCAGCCGCTTCCCGGCGGCAGCGCAGTCCTCCATGCAGTAGCGCAGGGAGGTGAGGAAGGTGTAATACCGGCAGCCTACGTCGGCAACGTCGTAGACCAGCGTATCGAACAGCGCCAAGGTATCAGCGGACAGACGTTTGGACTCCTTTGTATACAGACTGCGGACAGTCAGGCCGGTATCTTCGTCCACCTCGTCGGCGAACACCGCCCCGGCGGGCTTGTCGCCGCGAACACCGTGTTCCGGCGCCAGCAGAAGCCGTAGGTCACAGCAGCGTTTCAGCGCGTCAAAAGTGGGTTCATTGCTGCTGGTACGCCCGGAAGGGCCGGTGAGCAGTGCCGTGCGCCCAATAAAGAGATGGGCATATTCCGCCACGCGGTCAGCACCAAACAAAACCATGTTTTTTCCTCCTTGATGCCCGGTAACATGCCGGGGAATAATGCTACGCCATATTGTAAGTCGGAATGTGTTTCGTGTCAAGGAGATTAGGGAAGCTCTGAATAAATCGGCAAGAGCTGTGAGTGAGAGATTTTTCGGCCAATCGAGGCATCGAAAGCGGCGGAATACTTTGTGTACCCGCAAGGGGTATGCCGCATCCGTAAGCCGACTTACGTCGGCAACGGCTGCGCTATATTTCCCGCTTTCGATACCGAAGAGTGGGCGGAAAAGATCCGCTCACGGCCGCAGACGATTTGTTCAGAGGTTCCCTGGAAGGCAAACGAAAGCGGTGAGCTTCCACAGGGGAAACTCACCGCGTATATGGCGGAACTCAGGATTTCAGATCGACAGCGCGGTCGAAGAGGTCTTCCACATCCTTGCCGGGGCCTTTCGAGAGAAGAGAAACCACCACGGCGGCCAGCAGACCGGCGGCGAAGCCGGGGACGATCTCGTAGATGTCGGTGGAGGACAGGAAAACCAGCCAGAGGATATCCACTGCGGCACCGGCGGCAATGCCTGCCACCGTTCCGCCGAAGGTGAGCCGCTTCCAGAACAGGCTCAGCAGAATGACGGGGCCGAAGGCCGCGCCGAAGACACCCCAGGCATTTTCCACCAGACCCATGATGGAGCCGGAGTTGGGGTCGGAGGCGATCATCAGCGCGACAACGGCGATGACGATGACCACGATGCGTCCAGCCCAGAGCATTTCAGAGTCGGAAGCCTTCTTGCGGATGACGGGCTTATAGACATCGCTGGCAAAGGCGGAGGACGCCGCCAGAAGCTGGGAGTCGGCCGTAGACATGGCGGCGGACAGGATCGCGGACAGCAGCAGACCGGATACCAGCGCGGGGAAGATGCGGCGAACCATGGTGATGAACACGGTGGAGGAATCCTCAATTTCGCCCAGATACAGGCGGCCGGCGATGGCGGTCAGGGCGGACATGATCAGGATGATGGTTGTCCAGGAAATGCCGATCACGCTGGACTTGCGAAGTTCCTTCTCGGATTTCAGGGACATAAACCGGATGATGATGTGGGGCATACCGAAGTAGCCAAGGCCCCAGCCAAGGCCGGAAATGATGTCCTGAGGGGTGGTGAAGAAGTTGAAGAAGCCGTCGGGCAGGGCCGCGCCGGTCGCGGCACCGTCGCCTGCTTTGGCCAGCGCCAGAGCGAACAGGGGGGCGATCAGCAGCGCGGCCAGCATGATCATGCCCTGGAAGAAATCCGTCCAGCACACCGCGCTGAAGCCGCCAAGGAAGGTGTAGGCCACGATGATGAAGGCGGCGATGTACATGGCAACGGTGGGATCAATGTCCATGACCGTGTTGAACAGGGTGCCGCAGGCCTTGATGGAGGAGGCGGCGTAGATGGTGTAGGCCACAAGGAAAATGATAGCGCTGAGGATTTGCAGGGACTTATTCTTGCTCAGGAACCGGTTGGTCAGGTACTGGGGAATGGTGATGGAATCATTGGCAGCGATGGAGAACCGGCGCAGCCGGGGCGCCATGAAGATCCAGCTCACGGCGTAGCCGATGCCAAGGCCAATGGCGATCCATGTCTGCCCCATGCCGCTTAAATAGATGGAGGCGGGAAGACCCATGAGCACCCATGCGCTCATATCGGAAGCACCGGCGGACAGAGCGGACACCCACGCACCCATGTTGCGGCCGCCGAGGAAGTAGTCCTTTTCACCGGCGCCTTTGGACTTGCTGAAGAAGTACAGGCCGATGGCTACCATGAATACGAAATAGGCTATGAATACGGAAAGCTCAATATAATTCACAAAAATCCCTCTCTCTTCCGATGCATGAAATTAAATCATGTATCCATGCTTAATAGTGATGCATTCATTATACAAGGGTTTTCGGAATTTTGCAACGAAAACTTTCTTCCTGAGTTGTACAAAAAAACGTTGCCAAAGAAAGGAATTGGTGCTATTATACACAAGATATGATGAAATTTCCGCATGAAGAAGGGAAAAGCGGCATGAGCCTGAAAAAATATGAAGCATTTGTGCGGACGGTGGAGCTTGGCAGCCTGACCAAAGCGGCGGAAGCCATGGGCTCGACCCAGTCCCGCATCAGTCATGTCTTAAGCGCGCTGGAAGAGGAATACGGCTTCGTCCTTCTGCGCCGGAACCGGAGCGGCGTTCGGCTGACGGAGGCGGGGGAGATGGTGCTGCCCAAAATGCAGGAAATTCTTCAAAAGGATCGGGAGCTGACGGAGCTGGTGGAGGACATCCGCAGTGCCGACGCCGGAACCGTCCGGCTGGGAGCCTTTACCAGCGTGGCCGTCCACTGGCTGCCAGGGATGATCCGGACGTTCCAGAGCGCCCACCCCAAGGCCGAGCTGAAAATGTTCAACGGCGATTACCACGACATGGAGCAGTGGCTCCGGGAGGGGGAGGTCGATCTGGGTTTTGTGACCCTGCCTGCCCCCGAAGGGATGCGAACCATCCCGCTGACGCAGGACCCGCTGGTGGCGATCATGCCGAAGAACCACCGGCTGGCACAGCTGGACGAGATCCCCATTCAGGAACTGGGAGAGGACCCATTTATCAGTCTGCTGCAAAGCTCAGCCCACGATATCCACCGGGCGCTGGATAATGCCGGTGTGCGCCCGAACATCAAATTTACCACCAAGGACGACTATGCCATTCTGGCCATGGTGGAGCAGGGGCTGGGCATTTCCATCGTTCCCCAGCTGCTCATTCAGGGACGGACACAGAATCTGGCGGTTCGTCCGCTGAAGCCCCGGGCAAGCCGAACGATCGCCTTGGCCATCCCGGAGGGGAAGCCTCTGCCTGTGGTCGAAGCGTTTGCCCAGACGGCGGTGGCATGGGTAAACGAACAGAGCGGGAAATAACAACGTTTGTATTGGAGGATACTGAAAATGAACACGATTTCTGCACCCGAAGGGGATTCCGTTATTTCACAGATTCTGGCGGCCTACGAGCTGCCGGGTACGATTCTGGACATTGCCCGCCACGGCAAGGGGCACATCAACGATACCTTCTGCGTATCGTGCCGTACCCCAGAGGGCGGCACTGTCCAATTGATATTGCAGGGGCTGTCCCAGGCCGCGTTTCCCCATCCTGAGGAAGTGATGGAGAATTTTGTGGGCATTACGTCCTATCTGCGCAGAGAGATTCTTGCCGAGGGCGGCGACCCCTCCCGGGAGACGCTGAGCCTGGTGAAAACCAGAGACGGCGCGGATTTTGTGACCGACAACCGGGGCAGGGTGTGGCGGCTGATGCCCTTTATCGAAAACGCCGACTGCTACCAGCTGGCTACGCCGGAACTGTTTGCGGCGTCAGGGCGGGCGTTCGGGCGGTTCCAGTACATGCTCCGGGATTATCCCGCCCAGACACTTCACGAGACCATTCCCCATTTCCACGACACGGAAGTCCGCTTCGGTCAGTTTCTCGCCGCGCTGGAAGCTGATAAGCTGAACCGGGCGAAAGGGGTATCCGCGGAAATCCAATTCTTTCTGGCGCGGAAAGAAGACTGCGGCGTTGCTCTGCGGGCGCTGCGGGAAGGGAAGCTTCCCCTGCGGGTCACCCACAACGACACGAAGCTGAACAACATCCTGATCGACCGGGACACCCACGAGGGCATCTGTGTCATCGATCTGGACACCACCATGCCGGGCCTCTCCATCAACGATTTCGGCGACTCCATCCGCTTCGGCGCGAACCACTGCCTGGAGGATGAACAGGACTTGTCCAAAGTCAATTTTGACATTCAGCTATACGAGGTGTTCACCCGGAGCTTTCTGGAGGGGGCGCGGGGCAGCCTGACGCCCGCGGAGCTGGAGTATCTGCCATGGGGCGCACGGCTGATGACGCTGGAATGCGGTCTCCGCTTTCTGGCGGATTACTTAGATGGCGACCATTACTTCCACGTCAGCCATCCGCAGCAGAATCTGGACCGTGCCCGCACCCAGATGAAGCTGGTGAAGGACATGGAGGAGCAGTTCGACGCCATGGCGGCAGTGGTCGCAAAATATGCGAAATGACGGGAAACACCGGCAAAAACGATCGCTTTCTTGGGTTGCAATTTCCGGCGGAGGCGTTATAATGTTCTTGAAAACAGATGCACATAATGCGCTTTTGCGCAGTATAAAGGAGGATACCACAATGAACATTCTGGTCACCGGCGGCGCCGGATACATCGGCTCCCACACCTGCGTTGAGCTTCTCAACGGCGGATACGATGTGACGGTCATCGACAACCTGTGCAACGCCAACCCCAAGAGCCTGAATCGGGTGGAGGCCATTACCGGCAGGAAAGTCAAATTCTACGAGGGAGACGTACGGGACGAGGTGCTCCTGCGGAAAATTTTCGCGGAAAATGAAATTTCCGCCGTCATCCACTTCGCGGGCCTGAAGGCCGTGGGAGAATCCGTCGCCCAGCCTTGGCGTTACTACGACAATAACCTCAATACCACGCTGGTTCTGACCAAGGTCATGACGGACGTGGGCTGCAAGAAGATCATTTTCTCGTCCTCTGCCACCGTCTACTCCGGCGACAACGAGATGCCCCTGCGGGAAACCAGCCGCACCGGCAGCTGCACCAACCCCTACGGCTGGACGAAGTACATGACCGAGCAGATCCTCTCCGGCATTGCCCACGCCGACAAGGAGTGGAGCGTTGTGCTTCTGCGCTACTTCAACCCCATCGGCGCTCACGAAAGCGGCATGATCGGCGAAGACCCCCGGGGCATTCCCAACAACCTGATGCCCTACATCACCCAGGTGGCCATCGGCCGCCGGGAAAAGCTCAGCGTCTACGGAAACGATTATCCTACCCCTGACGGCACCGGCGTCCGGGACTACATCCATGTGGTCGATCTTGCCAAGGGACACGTGGCGGCGGTGAAATACGTCGTTTCCGGTCTGGGCTGCGAGGTGTTCAATCTGGGCACCGGAATCGGCTACAGCGTGCTGGACATGGTTCACGCCTTTGAGAAGGCCAATGGTGTCAAGGTCCCGTACCAGATCGTCGGCCGCCGTCCCGGCGACCTGCCCACCTGCTACGCAGACCCGGCCAAGAGCGAGCGCGTCCTTGGCTGGAAGGCGGAAAAGAATCTGGAAGACATGTGCCGTGACTCCTGGAACTGGCAGTCAAAGAATCCCATGGGGTACGGGGAATAAAGAACAGCAAAAAAACACATCGGCCGTCCATTTGGATGGCCGATGTGCTTTTATAGTTTCAGATTTCCCGTTTCTCATAAAACCGGATGGACAGCAGCCATGAGACGGCGAAGATGACCATTGCCAGAATCGGAAGCAGTGCAATGGGGAGGGAGACACCGGATAAGTCCGGTGTGTCCAGAATGGCGGTGAGACCGCAGAAAATACCAACCACGCCGATAAAGACAATGCGTCCCTTCTGCGCACCGAATTTGAACAGCGGCGGCATGGTCAGCGCGGAGGACAGCAGGGAGATCATGGCAAGCACTGCCAGCTGGTCAGTCAGGTCGGCCGGATTGAACGCGCCGCTCCGGCAGAGCCGGACGACGGCGGCAACTGCGGACAGCAGGAAAATGGTACCGGCGCAGATCAGACTCATGATGTATTTTCCGGAGACGTATTGCCGCCGGGTCACCGGGAGGGTGTCGCAGTAGGTGAGCCAGTGCTCCGCATCGTCATAGGCCAGCAGGTTCACCGGCAGGACGCTGCTGAGAATGCAGGGATAGTAGATGAAAAAGGGCGACTGCCCGTCCGAAGAAAAGGCGGAAAAGAGAATAAACGCCAGCAAAAACAGGGGCATCAGCCGGCAGTAATTCCAAAGCAGGTAAAAATCCTTCCGAAGCAAGCCTCTCATATCAGTGTTCCTCCTTTGCCATGAAAATGAACAGCTGCTCAATATCTACCGGACTGAACGTGGAATTCCCGGGAACGCCCGACCGCTTCACCAGAAGCTCGCAGCCGAGGGGTGACACCCGCTTGCCGACGATGGCGGAAGCGGAAATGGCCGCCGCGTCCTGAGCGGTGCAGTGAAGAACCCCGTATTCCTCCTTCAGCCGGTCTTTTTCTTCGCAGAGGATCAGCCTGCCTTTGTGCAGGAAGGCGATGTAGTCGCAGATCTTTTCCAGGTCGCTGACAATGTGGGAGGAGATCAGAATGGCGTGATTCTCGTCCCGGGTGAATTCGTTGAAAATGTCCATGACCTCGTCCCGGACGACCGGGTCAAGGCCGCTGGTGGCCTCGTCCAGAATCAGAAGCCGGGGGTGGTGGGACAGGGCGACGGCAATGCCAAGCTTCATTTTCATGCCCCGGGAAAAATCTTTGAATTTCTTATCCGCGGGAACGGCCAGCCGGGTCAGATAGTCGGAAAAGACCGCTTCGTCCCAGCTGCGGTAAATGCCCTGCATGATCTTGCCTACCTGCCGGGCGGTGAGACAGGCGGAGATGCCCACCTCGTCCAGCACCACGCCGATCTCCTCTTTGGAGAGGCACAGGTTCTCCCGGTTGTCCCGGCCCAAAATGGTGACGGTGCCGCCGTCCCGGGAAATGGTGTTGAGAATCAGCTTGATGGTGGTGCTTTTTCCCGCACCGTTTTCGCCCACAAGCCCCATAATGCAGCCCCAGGGCAGGGTCAGGTTCAGATGATTCAGGGAAAAACCGGTGTAGTGCTTGGTTAAATCCCGTATTTCCAATGCGTTCATGTTCAATCCTCCATGGCAAATCTGACCATATCCAGAACTTCCTGCTCACTCAGGCCGACGGACTGGGAAAGGCGGACGATCTGGCCAATGTGATTTTCGATGTTTTTCAGGGTCTCCTCCCGGAGCAGCTCCACATTTTTGGGAGCCACGAAGCAGCCCTTGGCGGCGATGGTGTAGATGAAGCCCTCTTTTTCCAGCTCGTCGTAGGCACGCTTGGTGGTGATGACGCTGATGCGCAGATCCTTGGCGAGACTCCGGATGGAGGGCAGGGCTTCGTGCTCCTGAAGCTCGCCGCTGATGATCTGTGCTTTGATCTGGGAGTAGATCTGGTCGTAAATGGGAAGGCTGCTTTTGTTGTCGATCAATACGGTCACTTTGGCACCTCACTTCTGTTACAACTGTATATGTGCAGTATATACAGATATAACAGATTTGTCAAGTACTTGGGCAAAAAAACTTCATGCATGAGCATCGCACCATGAAAAAGTGCAGATGCCGGTGCATGAAGTTTTTGCGCATCATTTCCGGTTGCCCTGAAGGGGCGAGGAAATGGCGCATTTCTTATTTTGCTATGCTTTTGCATAGCAAAATATCCCAGCCTGAAAGGCTGGGATATCAGAATATTTACAGAACTTTCGAGAGGAAATCCTGCAAGCGGGGATTCTGGGGATTGCCGAAAAGCTGGGCAGGGGAGCCCTGTTCCAGAACCTTTCCGTCGTCCATGAACAGCACCCGGTTGCCGACCTCACGGGCAAAGCCCATCTCGTGGGTGACGACCACCATGGTCATGCCGGTCTCTGCCAGCTCCTTCATGACGGCCAGAACCTCGCCGACCATTTCCGGGTCGAGAGCGGAGGTGGGTTCGTCAAAAAGCATGACCTTGGGGTTCATGGCCAATGCACGGACGATGGCGATACGCTGCTTCTGGCCGCCGGAGAGCTGGTTGGGGTAGGCGTCCGCCTTTTCTTCCAGACTGACCCGGCGCAGCAGCTGGGTGGCCTTGTCGTCCGCTTCCGCCTGCGTCATCAGACCGGTGCGCACGGGGGCGAGGGTGATGTTCTTGCGGATGGTCATGTTGGGGAAGAGGTTGAAGTGCTGGAACACCATGCCCATTTTCCGACGGACCACGTCGATGTCCGTCTTGGGGTCGGTGATGACCTCGCCGTCAAAGGTGATGGTGCCGGAGGTGGGTTCTTCCAGCAGGTTCAGACTGCGCAGGAACGTGGACTTGCCGGAGCCGGAGGGGCCGATGATGACCATTTTGTCCCCGGGGTAAATGTGTTCGGAAATGTCCTTGAGAACCAGATGGTCGCCGAAGGATTTGCTCAGATGCTTAACGTCTATCACTTTGACGCAGCCTCCTTTCCAGTAAACTTTGCAGCCAGCTGAATACCATGACCAGCAGCAGATAGATACAGGCGATGCCGATGAGGGGGAACATCTGCTCGTAGGTTCGGCCGTAGATGGCCTGAGCGGCGTAGACCATTTCCTTGCCGCCGATGACGGTGATGAGGGAGGTGTCCTTCAGCAGCATGATGAACTCGTTGCCGAGGGCGGGGAGAATGGCCTTGAATGCCTGCGGAATGACGATCAGACGCATGGTGTCGATGTAGCCGAGGCCAAGGCTCCGCCCGGCTTCGGCCTGACCCGGGTCAAGGGACATGAGGCCGCCCCGGATGATCTCGGAGACGTAAGCGCCGGAATTGATGCCCAGCGTCAGCGCGCCCACCATGGTGTAGTTCCGGGAGAAGGAGAAGATAACGAAGCCCATGATCAGCAGCTGCACCATCATGGGCGTGCCGCGGATGACGGTGACGTATACCTTGCAGATGCCGTTGAACAGGCCGAGAATGGGGTTCTTGTGCCCTGTCCGCTGCTGGTCGTGGGCGGTCCGGATCACGGCCACCACAATGCCGAGGAGAATGCCCAGTGTCAGCGCCATGGCTGTGACCAGCAGGGTGGTGCCGACGCCGTTCAGGTACTGCTTCCAGCGGCTTCCTTCGATAAATGCCTGATAGAATTTGACGTAGAATTCCTGCCAGAAGGATGCGGTGCCGTCCCGCATCAGGGGTTTCCAAAGTTCGTAAAGTTCCACAGCTTCACCTTCTCATTTAATATTGCGCAGTATCGTGTTATACGCAGAAAATCGGCCTTCCCAGCGCGAAGGTCGGTTTTCCGGGTACAACCGTGCCAAGGGCGGCTTGAGCCGCCCCTGGCTGAGCGATTGGATTATTCAGCGGAGATGTACTTGTCAACGATGGACTGGACGGTGCCGTCGGCGGTCAGCTCGGCCAGCGCCTGGTTGATGGCGTCGAGCAATGCGGTGTTGTCCTTGTTCACGCCGATGGCGTAGCTCTCGGTGACGTACTCGGTGTCCAGAATGGTCAGACCGGCGTTGGCGGCAACAAAAGCCTCAGCGGGAGCGGAGTCGATGACCACGCAGTCAACCTGACCGTTGATCAGAGCCTGCACGGCGGAGGCGCCGTTGTCATAGGCGGTGACATGATCGTCGCCGTAATCATCGGAGGTGTAAATGTAACCGGTGGTACCACGCTGGGTGCCGATCATCTTCTCGCCCAGATTGTCCAGAGTCACATCGGAGCCTTCCTTGACGATGACCACCTGCACGCCGGTGGCGTAGCTGTCGGAGAAGTTCATGACCAGCTGCCGGTCTTCGGTGACGGTGACACCGGCCATGACGATGTCGGACTTGTTCTGCTGAACGGCCAGCAGAGCAGCGTCGAAGTCCATATCGTCCACGACCAGCTCCAGACCCAGCTTCTCGGCGATCGCGCCGGCGACCTCAACATCGATGCCCTCGAAGCTGCCGTCATCGGCGACCATCTCATAGGGAGGGAAGGCGGCGTTGGTGGACATGATCAGCTTGCCGGACTCGACGGTCTTCAGTTCGGCAGCGGCGGTCTCGGCAGCTGTGGTCGCAGCGGCCGTGGTCTCAGCGGCGGTGGCGGCGGGAGCCTCGGTGGCGGTGGTGGCCTTGGCGGTGTTGCTGCTGCCGCAGCCGGCGAACATGGACATGACCATCAGAACGGTCAGCGCAAGTGCAAATACCTTTTTCATAATTTTACTCTCCTTTTCATTTTTGACCTCCCGTAGCTGGGAGGTGATTGATGAGTGCATTATAGCTCGTATTTTATTCATCGTCAATAGGATGAATATACAACAATAAAGAGAAAATAAGGCCGTATGTAATATAAATACTACAAAAACCCGCAAGTTTAACATGTATATGTGAATATTCAGGGAATTCATCCTAAATTATTCCAGCAACTGAGTGTATATTATTCATCATAGATGAATATACAGCCATGCAAAGCCACTGGTTGACGGAGAGGACAGCATCTGGTATAATTTTATGGAAAACATAATCGGGAGGACGCCCTATGAAAACCACCGTGAAGGAACTGGACTACGAAAAAGTCATGGCGCTGCCCCAGTATCCCCATCTGCACCCCATCCGGCCCGGCATTTTCTGGCGCACCCTTGTGCGGGGGCTGTCCATTCTGGGACTGGCCGGAACCCACTTCCATTACACCAGCGAGGGAATGGAGAAGGTCGGTAAGAACGAGCCGTGCCTGATCCTCATGAACCATTCCTGCTTTCTGGATTTGCAGATCGCAAGCGCCATTTTGTATCCCCGACCCTACAATATTATCTGTACATCCGACGGCTTTGTGGGCATGGGCGGCCTGATGGCATGGGCGATGCGCACCATCGGCTGCGTACCCACCCGGAAATTCGTCACCGACCTGACGCTGGTGCAGGATATGGTCTACTGCCTGAAAGACCTGAAAAGCAGCGTTCTCATGTACCCGGAGGCCAGCTATTCCTTCGATGGCACCTGCACGGCGCTGCCCCGGAAAATGGGCGTGCTGCTGAAAAAGCTGGACGTGCCTGTGGTGATGATCGAGACCTTCGGCGCCTTCAGCCGCAACCCGTTGTACAATGAATTGCAGGTGCGCAAGAGCGTTCCTGTTTCGGCGAAGGTGCGATTGCTCTACAGCCGGGAGGATCTGAAGGAGAAATCCGTCAAGGAGCTGTCCGACGGGCTGGACAAAGCCTTCTCTTTCGACTAGTTCCGCTGGCAGAGGGAGAACGGCATTCAGATCACCGACGGTTTCCGGGCGGACGGTCTGGAGCGTATTCTGTATAAATGTCCCCATTGCGGCACGGAGGGGGAGCTGACGGGCAAAGGCACCGGCCTGACCTGCCGCCATTGCGGCAAGCACTGGGAATTGACCCCCATCGGCGACCTTGCGGCGTCGGAAGGGGAGACGGAGTTTTCCCACGTCCCCGACTGGTATCGCTGGGAGCGGGAGCAGGTGCGCCGGGAGCTTGAGGACGGAACATACAAGCTGGACATCGACGTGGACATTGCCATGATGGTGGATTTCAAGGCCATTTATAAGGTAGGGCAGGGGCATCTGACCCACGACCGGGATGGCTTCACCCTCACCGGCTGCGGCGGGAAGCTCCGCTACACCCAGAAGCCCACGGCCTCCTACGGCCTGTACGCCGATTACTACTGGTACGAGATCGCGGACACCATCTGCATCGGCGACAACCGGTGCCTCTACTACTGCTTCCCCAAGGCTGGTTACCCGGTGGCGAAGACCCGTCTGGCGGCGGAGGAGCTGTACAAGCTCTGCAAGACCCGGGCGCTGGCAAAATAAGCATGAAAAATCCCCGACTTTGGTTGACCAGACCAAGTCGGGGATTTTCAGAGAAAAAGAGAGGTAAGAAAATGAAAAAGAAAATTATCATTGAGTACATTCTCATTATATCCGGGGGCTATTAAAAAAATAAGTGCGCAAATATTAAATAAGTGTTAAGCACGTAAAATTGAGGATGGTATTTTTGTGCAGAATGACAAATGTGAATTTTTTGTAGCATTGCTGTCACGACCCTTGACATTTTTTCAAATTGGGGTATAGTAAAGACAAATGAATTAGCACTCTTGCAACGAGAGTGCTAAAGCGAAAGGAAGGTAAAGTAGATGAACTTCAATAACTATACCCAAAAATCGATTGAGGCCGTCCAGAGCGCGCAGCAGCTGGCGGTTCAGAATTCTCATCAGCAGATGGAGCAGGTGCATCTGCTTCTGGCATTGCTGCGGCAGGAGGGCGGTCTGACCCCTCAGCTGCTGAGAAAGATGGATGTTACGGTGGAGAGTCTGGAAGCGGCGGCGGAAGCCGAGCTGCGGAAGATCCCCGGCGTAAGAACGAGTCAGGCAATGGACAGCTTTTACGTCAGCGCCGACGTACAGGCCGCGTTCAATGCGGCGGAGCAGCAGGCGCAGACCATGAAGGACGAGTATGTGTCCGTGGAGCATCTGTTCTTTGGACTTCTGGAAACTGCCCGGGGCGGCGTGAAGGAGCTGTTCAAGACCTATCAGATTACAAAGGAGCGTGTTCTGAAGGCTTTGCAGGAAGTCCGGGGCAATCAGCGTGTCACCACCGACAACCCGGAGGGAACCTACGACGCGCTGGAAAAGTACGGCACCGATCTGGTCAAGCGGGCAAGAGAGCAGAAGATGGATCCGGTGATCGGCCGGGATGAGGAAATCCGGAACGTTATCCGCATTCTGTCCCGGAAGACGAAGAACAACCCCGTTCTCATCGGTGAACCCGGCGTGGGCAAAACCGCCATTGCCGAGGGACTTGCCCAGCGAATCGTGAAGAAGGACGTCCCCAAACAGCTGCAGGACAAGACCATTTTCTCTCTGGATATGGGCGCGTTGATCGCGGGCGCCAAGTACCGGGGCGAATTTGAGGAACGGCTGAAAGCTGTGCTGAACGAGGTGAAGAAGTCCGAGGGCAAGATCATCCTGTTCATCGATGAACTGCACACCATTGTGGGCGCAGGAAAAACCGAGGGCAGCATGGATGCGGGCAACCTGCTGAAGCCCATGCTGGCTCGGGGCGAGCTGCACTGCATCGGTGCGACGACGCTGGACGAGTACCGCCAGTATATTGAAAAGGACGCCGCTCTGGAGCGCCGGTTCCAGCCGGTGCAGGTGGATGAACCCACGGTGGAGGATACCATCGCCATTCTCCGTGGCCTGAAAGAGCGCTACGAGGTGTTCCACGGCGTGAAAATCGCGGACTCCGCCATCATCGCCGCCGCGACCCTGTCCCACCGGTATATCACCGACCGGTTCCTGCCCGACAAGGCCATCGACCTGATCGACGAGGCCTGCGCACAGATCCGGACGGAAATGGACTCCATGCCCACGGAGCTGGACGCGGTGTCCCGGAAGATCATCCAGATGGAGATTGAAGAAGCTGCTCTGAAAAAGGAGGAGGACGAGCTGTCCAAGGCGCGTCTTGCCGAGCTGCAAAAGGAGCTGGCGGAGGAACGGGATTCCTTCAACGCCATGAAGGCGCAGTGGGAGAACGAGAAGAACGCCATTGGCCGGGTGCAGCAGCTGCGGGAGAAGATCGAGGACTTGAACCGTCAGATCGAAGCCGCCGAGCAGAGCTACGACCTGGAAAAGGCGGCGGAGCTGAAATACGGCCGTCTGCCGGAAGCCAAGAAGCAGCTGGAAGAGGAAGAGCGCCGTGCCCAGTCCGCGAAAGACAGCAATATCCTTCGGGATAGAGTTACCGACGAGGAAATCGCCAAGATCGTGGAGCGCTGGACGGGCATTCCTGTTTCCCGGCTGGTGCAGGGAGAGCGGGAGAAGCTGCTGACCCTGGACGAGACCCTCCACAAGCGGGTGGTCGGTCAGGACGAAGCGGTTCAGGCCGTCACGGAAGCCATCCAGCGCAGCCGCGCAGGCATTCAGGACCCCAACCGCCCCATCGGCTCGTTCCTGTTCCTCGGCCCCACGGGCGTGGGCAAGACCGAGCTTGCCAAGGCACTGGCGCAGGCGCTGTTTGACGACGAGAACAACATGGTGCGTATCGACATGTCCGAATACATGGAGAAATACTCCGTGTCCCGTCTGATCGGCGCGCCTCCCGGATACGTGGGCTATGAAGAAGGCGGCCAGCTGACCGAAGCGGTACGCCGCAAGCCCTACTCCGTCGTCCTGTTCGACGAGGTGGAGAAGGCGCATCCCGACGTGTTCAACGTCCTGCTGCAAGTGCTGGACGATGGCCGGATCACCGATTCTCAGGGCAGAACGGTGGACTTCAAGAACACCATTCTGATCCTGACCTCCAACCTTGGCTCTGAGTATATCCTGAACGGCATCAATGCCGACGGCACCATCGAGGAAAGCGCAAAGGAACAGGTTCGCGCGCTGCTGCGCCGCACCTTCCGGCCGGAATTCCTCAACCGTCTGGACGAGATCGTGTTCTACAAGCCCCTGACCAAGGAGAATGTGACCAAGATCATCGACCTGCAGATCGCCAAGCTCAACGACCGTCTGGCTGACCAGCAGATCCGCTGCGAGCTGACGCCTGCGGCCAAGGCCGCCATTGTGGACGCGGCCTATGACCCGCAGTACGGCGCCCGTCCCCTGCGCCGCTATGTGCAGCATACGGTGGAGACCATGCTCAGCAAGCGCCTGCTTCGGGGCGACGTTACCCCGGGTCAGACCGTCACCGTGGACGCCGAAAACGGCGAACTGGTGATGAAATAATTCCCCAAAAACAAATGCCCTGTCCGCTGAAAAGCGGACAGGGCGTTTTGCGTTTATTCCAGTTCCGTGCGGAGGGTGAGGGCTTCCGGCAGGTGGAAAATTTCCTTTTTCAGGAACAGGGGATAGAAATATTCCCGTTCCAGCCGTTCAAAGGGCAGCCATTCAAATTTGTGGGTGTGGTGCCGTTCCAGCAGGGTAAACTTTTCGCCTTTGGACAGCAAATCCGTGTGGGAAATGTCCATCAGGAAGTACAGGCACAGCTCGTGGTAGTGCAGGCCGTCCACATCCTCCGTGAAAAATGCCTGATTCAGCCACAGGGGACGGATGATTTCCGGGGTGATCTCCAGTTCCTCCTGAACCTCCCGCACCACGGCGGCTTCCGCCGTTTCCCCCATCTGCACCCTCCCGCCGGGGAGGTAATAGTAGGGGGAGCGCTCGTCGTGCATGGCAAGAAGTTTGCCCTCCGAAAGGATGACGGCGCAGACACGGTAATTGAACTTTTCCTTGCCGGAGACAAAAGAAAGGTCTATGCCGCTCATACGTACTGCTGGGTGTTCACATCCACCACGCCCCGGGTCGTCAGGCGCAGGGTGGGGATAACGGGCAGGCTCATGAAGGACAGCGTCATGAACGGGTCGATGTCCGTGCCGACGCCCAGAGCGTGGGCGGCCTTCTTGGCGTCTTCCAGAAGGGCGTTGACCTCCCGCAGGGGCTTGCCGCTGATGATGCCGGCAATTTCCAGAGGAAGCTCGGCCAGCACCTGCCCGTTCTCCACGACCACGATGCCGCCTCGGTTCCGGGCAATGCGGTTGACGGCGAAGGCCATGTCCTCGTCATTTGTGCCGACGCAGATGATGTTGTGGCTGTCATGGGCGACGGAGGTGGCCACCGCGCCGGATTTCAGACCGTAGCCCTTGAGGTAGCCGATGCCGATGTGGCGGGTATTTTTATGCCGCTCTACAACGGCCATTTTCAGAATGTCCTTGGATACGTCCACACCGGCGGCGTAGCCCGCGTCCTGGGTGATGATCTGCCCCGGCACCATGCCGATGACGCCCCGCAGACGGGTGTTGGCAAAGTCCGCGGGAGAAAGCACCGGCAGGTGGAAGGTGTCGTGGGCACGCTTGTTCAGGTGTTCCGGGATCTCGGGCAGGGGGAAGTCCTCCACAATGCCGTCGTGGTAGACACGCTTGCCCCGCTTGTACACCGTCACCACGTGGAAGTCCTTCAAATCCTCCACGATGGCGAAGTCCGCAAGATATCCGGGGGCGATGGCGCCCCGGTTATTCAGCAGGAAGTACCGGGCGGCGTGGAGACAGGCCACCTGCACGGTCATGATGGGGTCGGCACCCATGGCGACAGCTTCCCGGCAGATGTAATCGATGTGACCCTTTTCCAGCAGATCGCTGGGGTGCTTGTCGTCGGTGCAGAACATGCAGCGGCTGAAATATTTCTGGGACTTGATCAGGGGCATCAGAGCCTCCAGATTCCGGGCGGCGGTGCCCTCCCGGATCATGATGAACTGACCCAGCTTCAGCTTCTTCATGGCGTCGTCAATGTCCGCGCACTCGTGGTCGGAGTAGACACCGGCGGCAATGTAGGCGTTCAGGTCGGTGCCGGAAAGACCGGGGGCGTGGCCGTCGATCTTCTTGTGGTGCGCCTGAGACGCAATGATCTTGGCAACGGTGGGGGGGTCGGCGGAGATCACGCCGGGGAAATTCATCATTTCCGCAAGACCCAGCACCCGGGGGTGGTCGAAAAAGCTGTCGATGTCCCGGTAGTCCAGATTCGCGCCGCTTTCGTCCAGCGCCGACGCCGGGACGCAGGAGGGAATCATAAACTGGGTGTCCACCGGCAGCCCTTCCGTGGCGCAGAGCATATAGTCGATGCCGTCGGTGCCCATGACGTTGGTGATCTCATGGGGGTCGGTGATGACGGTGGTGGTGCCGTGGGGAATGACTGCCCGGGCAAACTCCGCGGGGGAAACCAGACTGGATTCCAGATGGATGTGGGCGTCGATGAAGCCGGGGCAGACGATCTTGCCGGTCATGTCCACTTCGTCCCGGCCTTCGTAGCTGCCGAGGCCCACGATCAGCCCCTCCGCCACGGCAATGTCGCCGGTGTCCAGCTCCCCGGAAAACACGTTGACATAGGTGGCGTTTTTCAGAACCAGATCAGCTTTCTCCCGCCCGGCGGCGACATCAATGATGTGCAGCTTTTTTAGAAGCTTGCGGTTGATCTTTCCTGACCAGCTTTCTGTATAACTCATAAAATCTGCCCCTTTCCAAGTTTTTGACCAGTATAACACAGACGGGAGAAAATGTAAATTGCCTATTTTGCGGCGGCTGGGATGAATTGAGACTTGCAAAAGAATGTAAAGTTGCTATAATAGAGAAAACGTATGATGGCGGGGTGTGCCTGCCGGAAAGGAGCGCAAATATGTCTCTGCGGGGAAAGCTGGTGGTCTTCTGGATGAAGCACCGACCCAGGCACATTGCTACCACGCAGATGGTTGCACTGATGTTTGCCGCGATCATTCTCCTGGGGGCGCTGCTGCTGACTCTGCCCGCCGCGTCCCGGGACGGGGTGTCCTGCGGGCTGCGACCGGCGCTGTTTACGGCCACCTCCGCCACCTGCGTGACGGGACTGGTGCTGTACGATACCTGGAGCCAGTGGAGCGGCTTCGGGCAGGTCGTGATTCTGTGCCTGATTCAAATTGGCGGATTGGGCTTCATGTCCGTGGCGACACTGCTGATTTTTCTGCTGCGCAGGAAGATCGGCCTCCAGCAGCGGCTGATGATCGCCCAGTCCCTGAGCGTAAGCGACATCAAGGGCGTGGTGCGGCTGCAAAAGCTGGTGCTTACCGGAAGCTTTTCCGTGGAAGCCGTGGGGGCGATCATTCTGACCCTTCGGTTCTGGCCGGAGTATGGGTTTACAAGAGCGCTGCGCTGGGGCATTTTTCACTCTGTTTCCGCGTTCTGCAATGCGGGCTTTGACATTTTCGGCGCCATTGCCCCGGGGCAGAGCCTGATAGAATTTAACGCAGACCCCGTTGTGCTTCTGACGCTGTCGGCGCTGATCATCATCGGCGGCCTGGGCTTTCTGGTGTGGGAGAACATTGCCCGGAAGCGCTCCTTGCGCAAGTTCAGCGTGTACACCAAGCTGGTACTGCTGATCACGGCGGCGCTGCTTGCCGTCGGCTGGGCGGGAACCTGTCTGCTGGAATGGAACAACCCGGAGACGCTGGGCGGCATGACTGTGGGCGAAAAGCTGCTCAACGGTTTTTTCCAGTCCGCGACACTGCGCACCGCGGGGTTTGCGGCGATTGATCAGGCAAAGCTTACGGAAAGCGGCAAGGCCTTTTCCAGCGTGCTGATGTTCATCGGCGGCTCCTCCGGCTCCACCGCCGGCGGCATCAAGACCGTGACGTTTCTGGTGCTGGTGCTGACCATCTGGGCGAGAGCCAGAGGGAAAAGCACGGTCTGCGCCTTCAAGCGGACGATCCCCGACGAGCAGACCCAGAACGCCATGATCATTGCCTTTATCGTGCTGGCACTGGCCGTTTTCGGCGGCATTTTCATCAGCGCCACGTCGCCCATGGACTTTACGGACGCCGTGTATGAGGCGGTTTCGGCGTTGGCGACCGTGGGATTAAGCGCGGGCGGTACGGCTTCCTTAAGTATCCCGGCGCAGATTCTGATCATTATTTATATGTATTTCGGACGGGTCGGCGTGCTGACCATCAGCCTGGGCTTCCTGGCGGGAAACCGGGCGGAGGAGCGGTTCCGCTATGCGGAAACCAATTTGCTGATCGGATAAGGAGAGAATTATGAAGTCTTACATTGTCATCGGTCTCGGCCGTTTCGGCGGCTCTCTGGCGCGGCAGCTGTGTACGCTGGGGGCGGAGGTTCTGGCCATGGACGTGCACAACGACCTTGTGCAGCAGCTTGCCAACGACGTCACCCACGCGGTGGTGGGCGACGCCCGGGACAAGGAAGTCCTGCGGGCGCTGGGCGTGCGGAATTTTGACTGCGCGGTCATTGCCATCGGCGACGATCTTGCGGCCTCCGTGCTGATCACCATGAACTTAAAGGAGCTGGGCGCGCCCTACATCGTCTGCAAAGCCCACGACGAGACCCACCGGCTGGTTCTGGAAAAGCTGGGGGCTGACCGGGTGGTCATTCCGGAGCAGGAGCACGCCCAGCGGCTGGCGAGAAGCATGTACTCCCACAATGTGCTGGATTACATCGAGCTTTCCGAGGACTACGGAATTCTGGAAGTTCCTGCCCCCAAGAGCTGGATCGGCAAGTGCATCAATGAGCTGAACGTCCGGGCGAAGCTGGGCGTGAACATCATCGCCGTGGAAAACGGGGACAAGACCAACGTTTCCCCCGCCGCGGATTACCGGATTCAGGAGGGGGACGTGATGGTGGTTCTGGGGGACAATTACGCCCTCAGCAGGGTGCAGAAGCTGTGACGGAGCAGAGAATCACCTCCCGGAAAAATCCCCTTCTGCAACAGGTGAAAAAGCTGCTTTCTTCCCGGAAGGCAAGGGAGGAAGCGGGACTGTTCGCTGCCGACGGGGTCAAGCTTCTGGCGGAGGCCGTCCGCTGGTATCCGGGACTGGACACGGTGATCTTATCCGACGGCGTTTATGCGGACGTGCCGGAATCGGTGCGGCTTTTTCGGGTGCCGGAGGACGTGATGGCTTCCATCTCCCCCATGGAAAGCCCTCAGGGAGCCTTGTTTTTGTGCCGCCTGCCGGAAAAGAAGGTATATGAACCCAAGCCCGGCTGCCTGCTGCTGGACGGCATTCAGGATCCGGGAAATTTGGGAACCATTCTGCGCACGGCGGACGCGCTGGACATTCCCGTGACGCTGCTGGAAGGCTGCGCCGACCCCTACAGCCCCAAGACGGTACGCGCCAGCATGGGCGCGGTGTTCCGCACCCAGCCGGTAAAAGCGGACTGGGCGGAGGTAAAGGCCGCCTGCGGGGTTGCCGGAATTCCTGTGGCTGTGACGGCACTGAGTCAGCGGGCGAAGGATTTGCGCAATGCTGACCTTCGCGGCATGGCGGTGGTCATTGGCAGCGAAGGGCAGGGCGTGCGCCGGGAAATTCTGGAAAGCGCCGACGGGGAGCTTATCATTCCCATGAATAAGCGCTGTGAGTCCCTGAACGCGGCGGTGGCGGCGGCCATCGTCATGTGGCAGATGAAGCAATAGAGAAACGGCATAATATAGAGAGAAACAGGTGAGAAAATGCTGGTACACTGGATATGGTTCGCCCATCGCCCCGGGCTGAACGACCGGGACAAAATGGCACTGTTGCAGCATTTTCGGGATCCTGAGGACATTTACTTCGCCGACGACGGGGCGTTTGACGCCATCGGTCTCAGCGAGGAGGCAAAGACCGCCCTTCGGGAGAAAAATCTGACCTCCGCGGAGGAAATTCTGGAAGCCTGTGACCGGGAAAAGCTTCACATCCTGACCTGTCAGGATGCGGCTTATCCCGCACGGCTCAAAAACATTGCCGACCCGCCCAATGTTCTCTATTACAAGGGGCGGCTGCCGGATTTTGACGGAAGCCCGGTGATCGGCGTGGTCGGCACCCGGAAGGCGTCGGCCTATGGCCTGACCACCGCCAAGCGCATGGGCTATCAGATTGCCCGCTGCGGCGGCATTGTGGTATCCGGGATGGCCTACGGCATCGACGGCATGGCGATGTCCGGAGCGCTGACCGCAGGCGCGCCGGCGGTGGGTGTGCTGGGGTGCGGCGCGGATATCGTCTATCCCATTTCCAACCGGGCGCTGTTCCGGGACACGGAGGAATACGGCTGCATTCTCAGCGAGTTCGCGCCGGGGACGCCGCCGGCAAAATGGACGTTTCCCAAGCGGAACCGGATTATCAGCGGCCTGAGCTGCGGGGTGCTGGTTGTGGAAGCGCCGGAGAAAAGCGGCGCGCTGATCACCGCCCGCTTAGCCGCCGAGCAGGGGCGGGACGTGTTCGCGGTGCCGGGAAACATCGACCAGCCGTCCTTTGTGGGGAGCAACCGGCTTCTGCGGGACGGGGCGATCATGGTTTCCTCCGGCTGGGACGTTCTGAGCGAATATGAAGCCCTCTTTCCGGATAAGATTCGGAAGGAAGATGCGCCCGCCCACCAGACGGCCTATCCGGACGAGGTGCGCAAGGCCGCAGAAGCGGAAAAACCGCTGCTGAAAGTGGCGCAGAAACTGCGTCTTCCCCGGAAAAATGAGAATCTTAAAAAAGATTTAGCCCCTCAGGACATTGACAAGACGCCTTGTGCGCCTTATAGTGACGTAGGCTCGGTCAGGCCGAAGCTGTCGCCGGAGGAGCAGACCATTGTGGACGCCTTAAGCGGCGGGCAGCGGCTGGTGGACGACGTGATCGCCGAAACCGGCCTGTCCACCGGAAAGCTGCTGTCCAGCCTGACCATGCTGGAACTGAAGGGCATAATCAGGCGCCTGCCGGGCAAGCGCATTGTTTTGAGCGGGAAATAGAGAGACGTAACCGCTGAATCTGAAGTAACGAAACGGAGAATTTTCATTCATGGGCAAACCTGAAAATCTGGTGATTGTGGAGTCCCCCTCCAAGGCAAAGACCATTGGCAAATATTTAGGAGACGACTATGTCGTCAAGGCCAGCATGGGGCATCTCCGGGATCTGCCGAAAAGCACGATGGGTGTGGATTTGGAGCATGATTTCACCCCTCATTATATCCCTGTCCGGGGCAAGGAAGCCCTGATCAAGGAACTGAAAACCGACGCGGAAAAGGCGAAAACCGTTTACCTCGCGACCGACCCTGACCGGGAGGGCGAGGCCATTTCGTGGCATTTGAAAGAGCTGCTGAACCTCCCCGACGGGAAGGCGCAGCGTGTGACCTTTAATGAGATCACCCAGAAGGTGGTCAAGGAGTCCATCCGCCACCCCCGGGATATCGACTATGATCTGGTTGACGCCCAGCAGGCGCGGCGTATTCTGGACAGGATCGTGGGCTATGAGCTTTCCCCGTTGCTGTGGAAGAAGATACGGCGGGGTCTGTCCGCAGGCCGCGTTCAGTCCGTCGCCACCCGGCTGGTGGTTGACCGGGAAAACGAAATTCGCGCGTTCCAGCCCAAGGAATACTGGACGCTGGACGTGACATTGAACCGTATGGGCAAGCCCGGCGCCTTTGTCGCCCACTACTGGGGTGAGGAAAAGAAGCGGGAGCTGGAGAATGAGGCTGATACCCTTGCCGTGATCGGCGACATCGACGGGAAGGAATTCGACGTTACCAACGTCAAAAAAGCGGAGAAAAAGCGCTATTCCGCCCCGCCCTTCACCACCTCCACTTTGCAGCAGGAGGCATCCCGGAAGCTGGGCTTCACGCCGAAAAAAACCATGATGGTCGCCCAGCAGCTGTATGAAGGCGTGGACGTGGCAGGGGAAGGTACCACCGGTTTAATTACCTACATGCGTACCGACTCTCTGCGGCTTTCCGACGAGGCCATGGACGCTGCCGCCGGGTTTATCCGCAGCCGCTACGGAAATGAGTATTATTACGGCCAGCACCATGTGTTCAAGACCAAGGCAGGGGCGCAGGACGCCCACGAAGCCATCCGGCCGTCCCATGTGGAACTGGAGCCGGAACGGGTGCGTACCAGTCTGACCCCCGATCAGTATAAGCTCTACAAGCTGATCTGGAGCCGTTTCCTCGCGACGCAGATGGCCTGCGCCGTTTATGACACCGTGTCCATCGACACCATGTGCGCCGGGCATGTGTTCCGCGCCAGCCACCAGAGCCTGCGCTTCGCCGGCTTCATTGCCGTTTACGAAGAAGGACGGGATGATGAGCAGGAGGCCGTCGGCTCTCCGCTGCCGGATCTGGCGGTGGGGGAGAAGACGCTCCCCTCCAACATCCAGAAGGAGCAGCATTTCACCCAGCCCCCCGCCCGGTATACCGAGGCGACCCTGGTCAAGGCCATGGAGGAAAAGGGCGTCGGACGTCCTTCCACCTACGCTGCCACCGTGTCCACCATTGAAGACCGGGAGTACGTGGTCAAGCAGGACAAGCGCCTTGCCCCCACGCCCCTGGGCGAGATCGTCACCGGGCTGATGGTGGAGCGCTTCACCGATATCATCGACGTGGAGTTTACCGCCAATATGGAGTCCCGTCTGGACGATGTGGAGACGGGCAAGCAGAACTGGAAGGACTTGCTGGCGGATTTCTACAAGGATTTCAGCAAGGAGCTGTCCGACGCGGAGACGGCGCTGGAGGGCGTTCATCTGAAGGTGCCGGAGGAGGAGACCGACGAGGTCTGCGAGCTGTGCGGACGGAAAATGGTGGTGAAAACCGGCCGGTTCGGAAAATTTCTGGCCTGCCCGGGCTACCCGGAGTGTAAGAATACCAAGCCTCTGGTGGAGCGGATGCCCGGTCGCTGCCCCAAGTGCGGCAGTGGAATCCTCAAGCGCAAGTCCAAGAAGGGCTACGCCTACTACGCCTGCGAGCGGGGCGCGGAGTGCGGCTTCATGACATGGGACGTTCCCACCGCTGAGGATTGCCCGGAGTGCGGTCAGACCCTGTTCAAGAAATCCGGCAAGGGGCGCATGAAGCCCTTCTGCATCAACGAAAAATGCCCCCGTTTCCTCCCGGAGGATCAGCGGGGCTACTATAAAAAGAAGACCACCGAGGACGGGGAGACTGCCCCGGAGGAAAAGCCCGCTGCCAAGAAAGCGGCAACAAAGGCTCCGGCAAAGAAGACGGCAGCAAAGAAAACTGCGGCGAAAAAGACAACGGTGAAGAAAACCGCCGCCAAGACCACAACGAAGAAGACGACGAAAACATCCTCTGAGAAGGAGAGCAAGGCATGAAGGTAAAAGTCATCGGCGCGGGGCTGGCCGGAAGCGAAGCGGCCTGGCAGCTGGCAAACCGGGGCATTGAGGTAGCGCTTTACGAGATGAAGCCCAGAAAGATGACCCCCGCCCATCACAGCGCGGATTTTGCCGAGCTTGTCTGCTCCAATTCCCTGCGGGGCGACCGGCTGGAAAACGCCGTGGGGCTTCTCAAGGAGGAGCTGCGCCGCTGCGGCAGCCTGATCCTCGCCTGCGCCGATGCTACCCGGGTGGAGGCGGGCGGCTGCCTGGCAGTTGACCGGGGCGGCTTTTCCCGGATGGTTACGGAGAAAATCCGGAATCACCCCAATATCACGGTGATTTCCGAAGAAATCACCGAAGTCCCCGAGGGGCCGGTGATCGTGGCTACAGGGCCGCTGACTTCCGATGCTTTGAGCGAGGCCATCGGGCATTACTTCGGGGAGACCGGGTATCTGCACTTTTTTGACGCAGCGGCGCCGCTGGTTTCGGCGGAGTCCATCGACATGAATCTCGCGTGGTGGCAGTCCCGGTACGACCGGGGAACGCCCGATTACATCAACTGCGCCATGAACAAAGAGCAGTACGAAGCCTTCGTCCGGGAGTTGGTAAACGCCGAGGAAGCCCCGGTGCATGGCTTTGAGGACAAGAACGTCTTCGAGGGCTGTATGCCCGTGGAGGTCATGGCGCGGCGAGGCGTGGATACCCTGCGCTACGGCCCCATGAAGCCCGTGGGGCTGAGAAATCCTGCCACCGGCCATGAGCCTTACGCCGTGGTGCAGCTGCGGCAGGACAACGCGGCAAAAAGCGTGTACAATCTGGTGGGCTTCCAGACCCACCTGAAATTCGGCGAGCAGAAGCGGGTATTCTCCATGATACCCGGTCTGGAAAACGCGGAATTTGTCCGCTACGGTGTGATGCACCAGAATACCTTCCTGCAAAGCCCCAAGCTGCTGGATAAGTATTACGCAGACCGCCGAAACCCGCTGGTGGCTTTTGCCGGGCAGATGACCGGCGTGGAGGGGTACGTGGAATCCACGGCCTCCGGGTATCTGGCGGCGGTGGCCATGGCGGCGAAGGTACAGGGACGGGAGCTGCCCGACTTCCCCAAGGAGACCGCCATCGGTGCGCTGGGGCAGTACGTCAGCGACGAAAGCATTGAAAATTTCCAGCCCATGAATATCAATTTCAGCATCATCGCACCGCTGGAAAAGCGCATCCGTAAGAAGGCAGAAAAAAATCTCGCCATTGCCGCGCGGTCGCTGGACGTGATCGATGCTTTGGCGGCGAAGGGTATCTGAAAGAAAGAGGTGGAACGGTTGAAGATCATTCTTGACGCGATGGGCGGCGACAATGCCCCCGAGGCTCCCGTTTTAGGCGCTGTGGAAGCGGCAAAGACCTACGGTATCGAGATCGTGCTGGTAGGCCGGGGAGAGGATATCCTTGCGGTTCTCAAGAAGCACGGCATTGACAACCTGCCGGAGGGCATGGAAATCTCCAATGCCGACGATGTGGTGGACATGCATGACGATCCCGCATCCATCATCCACAAGCGGAAGAATTCTTCCATGGTGATCGGCCTGAAGATGCTGGCGGACGGGCTGGGCGATGCGTTCGTGTCCGCCGGTTCCACCGGCGCACTGCTCACCGGCGCGACGCTGCTGGTCAAGCGGGTCAAGGGAATCCGCCGTGCGGCCATGGGTCCCGCCATGCCCAACAAGGCAGGGGGAAAGACCGTGATCGTGGACTGCGGCGCAAACGCCGAGTGTACGCCGGAATTCCTGCTGCAATTCGGTCTGGTCGGCTCTGTCTACGCGAAGAAGCAGCTGGGCATCGAGAATCCCAAAGTCGGTCTTCTGAACATCGGCACCGAGGACAGCAAGGGCACTGCCCTGCAGAAGGAAGCCTATGCGCTGCTGAAAAACGCGGGGGAGAAGGGGCTTGTCAACTTTGTCGGCAATGTGGAAGCCCGGGACGTGCCTCTGGGCGCGGTGGACGTTGTGGTCTGCGACGGCTTCAACGGCAACGTGCTTCTCAAAACCATCGAGGGTACTGCCATGTTCATGGGCAGCCTGATGAAGAAAATGTTCAAGAAAAATCTGCTCAGCAAGCTGGGCTATCTTCTGTGCGCCTCCGGGGTCAAAGACCTGACGAAGATGCTGGACTACCGGGAGATCGGCGGCACGCCGTTCCTTGGCATCCGCAAGCCGGTCATCAAGGCCCACGGCGCTTCCGACATGCTGGCGTTCCGCAACGCAGTAAAGCAGGCAGCGGACGTGGCCGCGTCGGACATCACCGGGGAGCTGGAAGAAAATTTACAGCGGCTGGCTGCTGAAAAAGAGAAGGTGACAGAGCATGATTAAGGACTTGGAGGCCGTCATCGGCTACCGGTTCCGGAATATTTCCCTTTTGCAGAACGCGCTGACCCATTCCTCCTACGCAAACGAGCGCTGGCACAACAGTCTGCTCAGCAACGAGCGGCTGGAATTTCTGGGGGACAGCGTGCTGGGGATGCTGGTGGCGGAGTATCTCTACCGCAATTTCCCCAACCGCCCGGAGGGCGAGCTGACCCGGATGCGGGCGGACATGGTCTGCGAGACCACCTTGGCGGGTGCTGCCAACCGCATCGGCCTTGGGAACCATCTGCTCCTTGGCCACGGTGAGGAGCAGGGCGGCGGACGGAGCCGGGACTCCATTCTGGCGGATGCCATGGAGTCGGTGATCGCCGCGTGCTTTCTGGACGGCGGACTGGACGCGGCGCTACAGGTGGTCAGGACGTTCATTCTGGTGGAGGTGCCGGTGACCAAGCTGCACAACGCGGACTACAAAACCGAGCTGCAGGAGCTGGTGCAGCAGAAGAAAAACCAGGTGCTGGCCTACGAGCTGGTGGGGCAGTCCGGCCCCGACCACGACAAACAGTTTTCCGTGGAGGTCTCCCTCAACGGCGCGATCGTAGGCAAGGGCATCGGCAGCAGCAAGAAAAAGGCAGAGCAGGACGCCGCCCGCTGTGCCATCGAAAATCTTTTTCCGGAGAAAGCGTAAAATGTCGAAACGACGCGGTCTTTCATGGGCGGTCGTAAAACAGTGAATGGAGCGTATCGGTGCAGATACGCTCCATTTCTTGTGCAAACATGCTATTAACGAGGTACGGCCCCTTGGCTCTCCCTCTGGGAGAGCTGTCACCGCAGGTGACTGAGAGGGTCTTGCAGACTTGCTTACCCTCTCCGTCTTCGCTTCGCTCAGCCACCTCTCCCAAAGGGAGAGGCAAGAGATGCAGTTCATGATCCCACTGCGCCTGATAATTGTTTGATGCGCCCCGCCTATTATGGTTGCGCCATTTTTCTATGCATGCAAAAATGGTCCTCTGGAGATGTTGTAACGGCAAAACTTTCCCTTGCTGTATTCGACATATTGTGTTATAATAAAATGAACTATGCAGACAAAACAAAGTACCCGCAGACGGCTGCCTGCGGTAAAATACAGGATGTGAACAAAATGGGTTCCCGAAAGCCGATGAAACTGAATCTGGGCATGGCGCCGAAGGTCATTTTTATTATGATGCTGGACGTGCTTGCTACTGTCGTCTCCTTCTTTCTGGGGCTGTGGTTCCGGTATGATTTTTCCTTTGCCGAAATTCGCCCCGTCCATCTGGAGGGCTTCCTGTCCGCCATCGGCCTATGGTGCGTGATCACGCTTCTGGTATTCTGGATTTTCCGGCTGTACAACTCCATCTGGGCCTTTGTCAGTACGCCGGAGGTGTTCCGCATTACTGGTGCATATGTGGTGCTGGGCGTGATCGGCGTGCTGGTATTCCACTTTGACGGCAATCTGATGCCCCGTTCCAGCATGGTGGTGGGCTTCCTGTTCAGCTTCGTCAGCACCGTGACCATCCGGTTCTCCTACCGGCTGCTCCGGACGGCGCAGCGGCGCATCAGCCACATCACCCATGCCAACGGCGTGAAAAACGTCATGCTTATCGGCGCGGGCGACGCCGGACGGGCGCTGGCTGTGGAATTTACCAACAGCGACCATATTCAGGATCACCTGTCCTGCGTCATTGACGACAACCCGGTGAAATGGAACAAGCAGCTGTGCGGCGTGCCCATCGTGGGCGGCCGTCAGGACATTGCCACGGCTGTGAAAAAGTACAAGATCAGCAAGATCATCTTCGCCATTCCCAACTGTACCGCAAAGTCCCGGAAGGAAATTCTGGACATCTGTGCCACCACCGGCTGCGAGGTGCAGATGCTTCCCGGCATTTTCCAGATGGTCAACGGAGAGGTCAGCGTCAGCAAGCTGCGCAAGGTCGATCCGCAGGACCTGCTGGGCCGGGAACCCATCAAGGTCAATCTGGATGAAATTGTGGGCTATATTTCCGGCAAGGTGGTGCTGGTCACCGGCGGCGGCGGGAGCATCGGCAGCGAGCTGTGCCGTCAGATCGCCCATGCAAAGCCGAAGCAGCTTATTATTCTGGATATTTACGAAAATAATGCCTATGATATTCAAATGGAGCTGCGCCGCACCCATCCGGAACTGAATCTGGAGGTCATCATCGGCTCTGTCCGTGACGCCGTCCGGCTGAACCATGTGATGTCAGTCTACCGGCCGGAGCTTGTGTTCCACGCTGCGGCCCATAAGCACGTCCCGCTGATGGAGGAAAGCCCCAACGAGGCCATCAAGAACAACGTCATCGGCACCTACAAGCTGGCGAAGGCCGCCGCGGAGTACGGCGTCAAGCGGTTTGTGCAGATATCCACCGACAAGGCCGTCAACCCCACCAACATCATGGGTGCGTCCAAGCGTCTGTGCGAGATGGTGATACAGATGATGAACCGGGAGTCCAAAACGGAATTCGTGGCGGTGCGCTTCGGTAATGTTCTGGGCAGCAACGGCAGCGTCATCCCGCTTTTTAAGAAGCAGATCGAGGCCGGCGGCCCCGTGACCGTCACCCATCCTGACATCATCCGGTATTTTATGACCATCCCCGAGGCGGTGAGTCTGGTGCTGCAGGCGGGATACTATGCCAAGGGCGGCGAGATTTTTATTCTGGACATGGGCGAGCCGGTGAAGATCGACACCATGGCGCGGAATATGATCCGTCTGTCCGGCTACGAACCGGATGTGGACATCAAGATTGAGTACACCGGTCTCAGACCGGGCGAGAAGCTCTACGAGGAGCTGCTGATGAAGGAAGAAGGAATGCAGGAGACTGCCAACAAGCTCATCCACATCGGCAAGCCCATCGAAATGGACGACGCGCTGCTGGAGCAGCAGCTGAAGCGGCTGGACGAAGCCAGCCGGGCGGAAAGCGAAGATATCAAGGACATCGTCGCGGAGATTGTGCCTACTTACAAACGCGAGTGTAAGGTCTGACCAAACGAAATAAGAGAAAATGAGGAAAGCGGAATGTACCGAACGTTTTTTAAACGCCTGCTGGATATTATCCTGTCCGGCTGCGCCATCGTGATATTGTCGCCGCTGCTGCTGATCATTGCCGTCGCCATCAAGATCGACGATCCCGGCCCGGTGCTGTTCCGCCAGAAGCGGGTGGGCATTCACAAGACCCATTTTTCCATCATGAAATTCCGCACCATGAAGATGGACACCCCCAAGGACACACCCACCCATCTGCTGGAAAACCCGGAGCAGTATATCACGAAGGTGGGAAAATTTCTGCGGAAGTCATCCCTGGACGAGCTTCCCCAGATCTTTCAGATTTTCACGGGGAAAATGTCCATCATCGGCCCCCGGCCTGCCCTGTGGAATCAGTTCGATCTGATCGCGGAGCGGGACAAATACGGGGCCAACGACGTGCGCCCCGGCCTGACGGGCTGGGCGCAGATCAACGGGCGGGACGAACTGCCCATTGAGGTAAAGGCCCGGTTCGACGGGGAATATGTGGAAAAACTGAGCTTCCTCTTTGACTGCAAATGCTTTTTCGGCACCATCGTTTCCGTGCTGAAGCATGACGGCGTGGTGGAAGGCGGCACCGGCCAGCTGGAGAAGGAGAAAAAGAAATGAAGAGCATTCTTATCACCGGCGCCGGAAGCTACGTTGGGGTTTCTCTGGAAAACTATCTGGGGAAGTGGACGGAAAATTACCGGGTAGATTCGCTGGATATGCGCGGCACCGATTGGGAGAGCCACTCTTTCCGCGGCTATGACGCGGTGTTCCACGTAGCGGGGCTGGTGCATCAGCCGGACAGCAAAAATGACCCGGCGCGCTCTGACCTGTACGATCAGGTCAACCACATCCTCGCGGTGCGGACGGCGGAAAAGGCCAAGGCCGACGGTGTGGGTCAGTTCCTGTTTATGAGCTCGGAGAGCGTTTACGGCCTGACTGCGCCCATCGGCAAAACGGTCGTCATCACGAAGAACACGCCGCTGCATCCTGCGGACAACTACGGCGTCAGCAAAGCCAGAGCGGAAGCGGGCTTGCAGGCACTGGCGGACGATGCTTTTAAGGTTGCAATCCTCCGCCCGCCCATGATCTACGGCAAGGGCTGCAAGGGCAATTACGTGACCATGGCGAAGCTGGCGAAGAAGCTGCCGTTTTTTCCTTACGTTTCCAACCAGCGTTCCATGCTGTATATTGAGAATCTGACGGAATTTGTCCGGCTGCTCATTGACGACGAGGCGGCGGGCATATTCTGCCCCCAGAACAACGAATACACCAACACCAGTGACATGGTCAACTGGATCGCCCACGCCAACGGAAAGGGCATCCTGATGGTGAAGGGCTTTACCTGGGCGCTGAAGCTGCTGCGGTTTTTTTCGCCCGCGGTGGACAAGGCCTTTGGCAGCCTGTGCTATGATTTTGCGCTGAGCCGGTACAGCCGGGATTACTGCGTGAAAACGCTGGAGCAGTCCATTCTGGAAACGGAGAAAACCTGATTTTTAGGAAGCGAAAGAGGGCGGTTGCTTGAAAAAGAAGCGGGATATCCTGTTTTTGTGCCAGTTTTTTTATCCCGAATATATTTCCTCCGCCCAGCTGCCCTATGACACGGTGCTGGCGCTTCGGGACGCCGGATTCTCCGTGGGCGCGCTGTGCGGCTATCCGCGGGAATACGCCGAGGGCGGGAAGGTCCCCACGAAGGAGGATGCGGACGGCATCCACATTCACCGCCTGAAATACATCCAGACGGGCCGGGCGGGATTTCTTGGCCGGATCGTCAACTATTTTTCCTTTACGTTTCATGTGCTGCTGCACCTGCCGGAGATCGGCAAATACCGGGCGGTGGTGGTGTACTCCAACCCGCCGATTCTGCCGTGGATTGCTTCTTGGGCAAAATCGCTGTTCGGTACGAAGCTGGTGTTCGTGTCCTACGACCTCTATCCGGAGGTGGCCACGGTGACGAACACCCTCCGGGAAGGCAGCGTGATCTGCAGGCTGATGAACCACATCAACAAATGTGTGTTCCGCCGGGCAGACCGGGTCGTGGCGCTGTCGTCGGAGCAGAAGAACTGCATTCTCCGCACCCGGAACGCCGTTGACGAACTTGTGACGGTGATTCCTAACTGGTACCGGGACGAGGGTGGCCTGCGCGACCGGGAGGAAAACCGGTTCCGGGAGTTGACGGCGGGGCGGTTCGTGGTGTCCTATTTCGGGAACATGGGCACCATGCAGGACATGGAAACCATTCTGGGCGCTATCCGGGCGCTGCGGGAGGAGGAGGACGTTTTCTTCCTCTTTGCCGGACACGGCAATAAAATGGAGAAGCTGCGAGAGATCATCGCGCAGGAGAGCATTGAAAATGTCCGGATTCACAGCTTCCTTCACGGTCAGGATTTTCAGGACGCGCTGGCGGTGAGCGACTGCGCGCTGATTTCTCTGGAAAAGGGTGCGACAGGGCTTTGCGTCCCCAGCAAGACCTACAGCTATATGATGCAGGGCATCCCCCTGCTCGCCATCATGGACGAGTGCGACATCGTCCGGGATATCCAGTCCGGCGCGGGGCTCTGGGTGCGCAACGGCGAAAGTGAGCGATTAGCCAAGGCCATCCGTTTCCTGCGGGACAACCCGGAGAAAGCCCGGGACATGCGCAGAAAATGCCGGGAGCTGTATCTGCAAAAGTACACCACCGAAATTTGCACGGGAAAATATGTATCTCTTTTCCGGGAACTTTTACACCCGGAAACAGGGGAGGAGAATGAATTATGAGTATTTTTGCCAACAAAACGCTGATGATCACCGGCGGCACCGGTTCCTTCGGAAACGCGGTGCTGAACCGCTTCCTGGACACGGATATCCGGGAAATCCGGATTTTCTCACGGGACGAGAAGAAGCAGGACGACATGCGCCATGAGTTTCAGGCGAAAATGCCGGAAGCGGCTGGGAAGATCAAATTCTTCATCGGCGATGTCCGGGATCTCGCTTCCGTGAAGAACGCCATGCACGGCGTGGACTACATTTTTCATGCCGCCGCCCTCAAACAGGTGCCGTCCTGTGAGTTTTTCCCCATGGAGGCGGTGAAAACCAACGTGTTCGGAACCGACAACGTGCTGACCGCCGCTATTGACGCGGGGGTCAAGGCCGTCATCTGCCTGTCCACGGACAAGGCCGCCTACCCCGTCAACGCCATGGGTACCTCCAAGGCCATGATGGAGAAGGTCATCGTCGCCAAATCCCGGACGGTTTCTCCGGAAAAGACCAAAATCTGCTGCACCCGCTACGGAAACGTCATGTGTTCCCGGGGCAGCGTCATTCCGCTGTGGATTGATCAGATCAAGGCGGGCAACCCCATCACCATCACCGAGCCGAACATGACCCGGTTCATCATGTCTCTGGAAGAAGCGGTGGACTTGGTGCTGTTTGCCTTCCAGAACGGCGTCAGCGGGGATATTCTGGTGCAGAAAGCCCCGGCGTGCACCATTGAGACACTGGCAAAAGCCGTCACCGGCCTGTTTGCCCCCGGCCACGAGATCAAGGTCATCGGCATCCGCCACGGCGAAAAGATGTACGAGACGCTGCTGACCAATGAGGAATGTGCCCACGCTATCGATCTGGGCAATTTCTACCGCGTCCCCTGCGACAAGCGGGACTTAAACTACGACAAATATTTCAAGGACGGCGACACCCAGCGCAACGTCCTCACGGAGTTCAACAGCAACAACACAGAGCTGCTGAACGTGGAGCAGGTGCAGCAGAAGCTGCTGAGCCTGAGCTACATCCGGGAAGAACTGGAAGCCATGAAGAATAAATAACGGAAGGGTGAGCTGGCATGAACATTCTGATTACCGGCGCGGCCGGATTTGTGGGCAAAAACCTGACGGCGGCGCTGGAGTGCATCCGGGACGGCCGTGACAAGACCCATCCGGGGCTTACGGTGGGGGAGCTGTACCTCTACGACATCGACTCCGACCCGGCGCTTCTGGAAACGGCCTGCCAGAAGGCGGACTTCGTGTTCAATCTTGCCGGCGTCAACCGCCCGAAGAATCAGGAAGAGTTCATGCAGGGAAATTTCGGCTTTGCTTCCACGCTGCTGGACACGCTGAAAAAATACCATAACACCTGCCCCGTGATGCTGTCGTCCTCTATTCAGGCGACCATGGTGGGGCGCTATGCGGGCAGCGAGTACGGCAGGAGCAAAAAAGCGGGGGAGGAGCTGTTCTTCTCCTATGCCGCCGAAACCGGGGCGAAAGTGCTGGTGTACCGCTTCCCCAACCTGTTCGGAAAATGGTGCCGTCCCAACTACAATTCCGCCGTGGCCACCTTCTGCCACAACTATGCCCACGACCTGCCCATCACGGTGAACGACCCCAGCGTAGAGCTGGAGCTGCTGTACATCGACGATCTGGTGGACGAGATGATTGCGGCGTTGGAGGGCAGGGAGCATCACTGCGAATTTGAGGGCGTGGACACGGTTCTGACGGCGTCCGGGCGCTACTGCGCCGCGCCTGTCACCCACCGGGCGACTCTGGGGCAGATCGTAGCGCTGCTGGACAGCTTCAAGGCGCAGCCCCAGACCCTTCTGATGCCGGAAATTCCGGCGGGCAGCTTCGCAAAAAAGCTGTATTCTACCTATCTTTCCTATCTGCCCAGGGAAAAGGCGGCGTTCCCCCTGAAAATGAACGTTGACGCCCGGGGCAGCTTCACGGAGCTGCTGAAAACGGCGAACTGCGGCCAGTTCAGCGTGAACGTCAGCAAGCCCGGCGTGACCAAGGGGCAGCACTGGCACAACACCAAATGGGAATTTTTCATCGTGGTATCCGGCCACGGCCTGATCCAGCAGCGGAAGGTGGGCACCGAGGAAGTGCTGAATTTTGAAGTTTCCGGAGAGAAAATCGAAGCCGTCCACATGCTGCCGGGCTATACCCACAACATTATCAACCTGAGCGAAACGGACGATCTTGTGACGCTCATGTGGGCAAACGAGTGCTTTGACCCGAAAAAGCCGGATACATTCTTTGAGGTGGTTTGACATGGAAATGAAGCTGGACTATTCCGACGTGGCGTTCCGCAATGACGGAAAATTAAAGCTGCTGATCATCGTAGGAACCCGCCCGGAGATCATCCGTCTGGCGGCGGTCATCAACAAGTGCCGCAAATATTTTGACTGCATTCTCGCCCACACGGGGCAGAATTACGACTACAATCTGAACGGAATTTTCTTCCGGGACTTGGGGCTTGCCGACCCGGATGTGTATATGAACGCGGTGGGGGACGACCTGGGCGCCACCGTGGGCAACATCATCAACTGCTCCTACAAGCTGATGACGGCCATTCAGCCGGACGCCATGCTGATTCTGGGGGACACCAATTCCTGCCTGTCCGCCATTGCGGCCAAGCGGCTGCATATTCCCATTTTCCACATGGAGGCGGGAAACCGCTGCAAGGACGAGTGCCTGCCGGAGGAGACCAACCGCCGGATTGTGGACATCATTTCCGACGTGAATCTGGCTTACTCCGAACACGCAAGAAGGTATCTTCACGAGTGCGGCCTGCCAAAAGAGCGCACCTACGTTACCGGCTCCCCCATGGCGGAGGTGCTCCACGCCAACTTAAACGCCATCGAGGCTTCCGACATCCACCAGCGGCTGGGACTGACCAAGGGAGAGTACATTCTGCTGTCTGCCCACCGGGAGGAAAACATCGACACGGAAAAGAATTTCCTGTCTCTGTTCCGCGCCGTCAACGCCATGGCGGAAAAGTACGACATGCCCATTCTGTATTCCTGCCATCCCCGCTCTAAGAAGCGGCTGGAGGCAACGGGCTTCATTCTGGACAGCCGGGTGATTCAGCACGAGCCGCTGGGCTTCCACGATTACAACTGCCTGCAAATGAACGCCTTCGCGGTGGTGTCCGATTCCGGGACGCTGCCGGAGGAATCCAGCTTCTTCACCTCCGTGGGACATCCGTTCCCGGCGGTGTGCATCCGCACGTCCACGGAGCGCCCCGAAGCGCTGGACAAGGGCTGCTTCATTCTGGCGGGCATTGACGAAAAGAATCTTCTGCAAGCGGTGGACACCGCCGTTCAGATGAACCGGGACGGCGATCTGGGGATCCCCGTGCCGGACTATGTGGAGGAAAACGTATCCACCAAGGTGGTCAAGATCATCCAGTCCTACACCGGCGTGGTGGACAAAATGGTCTGGAGAAAGTCGTAAGAAGCCAGACGCCGACAAATTGCGCTGTTTTTTCTGGATATGATGAAACAGCCGGAAAATTTCACAACATCGGGAGGCGAGACGCATGAAATACCTGTTCATCAACTCCGTTGCCGGCTTTGGCAGCACGGGGCGCATCGCGGCGGAGCAGTGCCGTGGGCTGATGGCGCAGGGGCATGAGTGCGTGCTCGCCTTTGGCCGTGAAGAGGCAAATTGCAGCGATATTCCCACGGTGCGCATCGGTACGCCCATGGACTATAGGCTCCACGGGGCGGAAAGCCGTCTGCTGGACGATTCCGGCTTCGGCTCCCGGCGGGCGACCCGGCGGTTTCTGGATTGGGTCAGGGAATACGACCCGGACGTGATCTGGCTGCACAACGTTCACGGCTATTACATTCACTTGGGAGAGCTGTTTCCTTACCTGCGCGGCTGCGGGAAGACCATTTTCTGGACGCTTCACGACTGCTGGAGCTTCACGGGTCACTGTGCCTATTTTGACTATGTGGGCTGTGACCGCTGGAAAACCGGCTGCCACGACTGCCCACAGAAACGCGCTTATCCTGCAAGCATTCTTTTGGACAACAGCCGGAAAAATTACGAAAAAAAGCGGGAACTGTTTACGGGCATTCCCAATGTGACCCTCATCGTCCCCTCCCACTGGCTGGAAAGCCGGGTAAAGGAGAGCTTTCTGAGGGACTACCCGGTGAAGGTGGTATACAACACGGTGAACCGGGAAATCTTCAAGCCCACTCCCGGTAATTTCCGGGAAAAGTACGGTCTGGAAAATAAAATCATCCTGCTGGGCGTTGCCAGCGTCTGGGACGAGCGCAAGGGACTGCGGGACTTTCTGGCGCTTCATGACCTGTTGGACGAAGAATATGCCATCGTGCTGATCGGTCTGAGCGCAAAGCAGATTCAATCCCTCCCGGCGGGAATTCTGGGGCTGCCCCGTACCAACAGTGTTCAGGAGCTGGCGGAGGCGTACACCGCCGCCGACGTATTTCTGAACCCCAGCACGGAGGAGACCTTCGGCATGACCGTGCTGGAAGCCCGGTGCTGCGGCACGGGGGCCGTGGTTTATCAGGGGACTGCCTGCGAGGAGGTCGTCAGCCAGTTCGGGGGCGTCGCCGTACCAAGGGGAGCGGCGCATCTGCTGGAAGCCGTGGAACAGATCACAAAGGAGAATCGCAAATGACCCATTATCCCTTCCCGGACAGCCGTGGGACAAAAATTGCCTTCGCCGCGTTTTTCACGGCCATGCTTTTTCTGGCGCGGGACAGTATGTTCACCACGGCGGTAATCGGCTTTGAAAAGGCGCAGTTTCTCATGCTGGGCGTGATCTGCCTGCTGGGTGTGGCCTTTCTGATCGCCAACCGGAGAAATCTGCTCCAAATTCTGAAAGACCGGAGGATGATTGTCGCCGGAATCGCGGCGGCGGTGCTTCTGCTGCCCATGCTGGTGAAGCGGGACTGGCAGCTGATGTATTTCAGCGTTCTGCTGTGCCTGCTGACGGCGGTGTTTTTGTCTTATTTCCTTACGTTGCGGGATGCGGCCAAGTATTATGTGGTGATTCTGTCCGTGCTGGGGGCGTATTCCGTGCTGGCGGCGTACATCCTGCGCATCGGCGTGGATAGTGGCGCTTACGCGGTGCCGGTGTTTCAGAATTCCATGGGCTTTGAATTTCACAATTTCTTTTTGTCCATTGTCCCGGATACGTATGTCAAAAACCGGAATTTCGGTATTTTCCGGGAGCCGGGCGTTTATCAATTTTTCCTGATCACGGCGCTGTATCTGAACAATTACGAGGTCGAGTGGAAAAAGCCGTGGCAGCTGTGGCTGGTCAACGGCATTCTGGCCGCGACGATGGTGTCCACGTTTGCCACCGGCGGCGTCGCGGAAATGGGACTGCTGGCGATCGTGCTGTTTTTTGACAAAAAATGGTATCGGGGCAAGCGGGTATGTGCCGTGGCGGTCGGGCTGATTTTGTGCGTCGCCGTGATAGCGGGCGTTTCCATTGCCCGGAAAAACGTCCTCTACTGGGAAGTTTACGACATGGCCATCGGCAAATTTGTCAACGGGCAGGATTCCTCGGTGGAGAGAATGGACGCTATTGCGACGGACATTTCCATTTTCCTGCACCATCCCATTTTCGGCGCGAAGATAGCGGAGGTGCTGTATGCCACTGCAAACAATACCACGTCCACCCTCATCCTTTTCTCCGCCTTCGGCATTCCGGCGGCGCTGTTGCATATCGCCTGCTGGGTCGCGCTGGTGTGGCGGAAGGAGCGGAAGATATGGGTGAATCTGGCGCTGGTGGTCATTCTGTTCATGTCCTTTAACACACAGAATCTGATTGCGGACGTGTTTTTATGGCTGTTCCCGGTCATGGCGCTGGTGGAACGGCTTATGAAAAGGGGGTAACCATATGGAACGGGAACTGCTGAGAAAGGTACAGCTGACCCAGCTGGAAATTGCGAAGGAAATTCGCCGGGTGTGCGAGGAAAACGACATTCCCTATTTTCTCACCTGCGGCACCCTTCTGGGCGCGGTGCGCCATCAGGGGTTCATTCCGTGGGACGACGATATGGATGTGGGAATGCTGCGGGAGAATTATGAGAAATTCTGCCGCATCGCCCCGGAGAAACTGAAACCGGAATATTGCTGGCAGACCTGGTACACCGACCCCAACTACGCCCTGCCCTTCGGCAAAGTGCGCAAGCGCGGCACGCTGTACTTGGAGGCCAAGTCCCACAGATTAGAAGAAAACGGCTTCTATGTGGACATTTTTCCCTACGATGCCGTGTCCCTGGATGTAGGAGAACGGCAGGAAACGGCGGGGCGTTTGCTGAAAATCTACCGGACAAAGCTGATGAAATCCCATTATCAGCCTTGGCGGGAGAATGAGAAAATCCTCTGGAAAAAGCGGATTGGCTACCTATACTATCAGGCGCGGGCGCTGTTTGCCGATCAGGAAAGCCTTGCAAAAGCGTATGACGCGCTTGCGACGGCGCTGCCGGAAAACGGCTATGTCTGCGAGCAGAGCGCCATGACGAAGCCGGATGCCTACGAGAAAGCGTGGTGTCAGGCGCTGACGGACGTGACCTTTGAGGGAGAAACCTTCAAAGCGCCGGCGGAATACGACAAGTTCCTGACCACGCTGTACGGAGACTATATGCAGCTCCCGCCGGAAGACCAGCGGGAAAACCGCCATCAGATCGTGCAGATCGATTTCGGCGATTGACATTGAGAGGTTACAACGGTATGAAACGAGTGCTGTTCCTGACGAACTACGCCTCCCCCTACCGGGTCCATTTTTACGATGAGCTGGCAAAAAGCATGGACGTGACGGTGCTGTTCACTGACCGGGTGGAAGACCAGAAAAACCGCAGTGCCGACTGGTTCGTTCCCGGGGGCGGCGCTTACCGCCCGGTGCAGCTGAAGCGGTGCGTCGCCCATTTTCTGGACGAAAATCTGTGTCTGGACGTGACCGAATGGCTGAAAAAGCCTTACGACGCCATCGTGATATGCGGCTATTCCTCGCCCACGGCGATTCTTGCGATGCGGTGGCTGCGCAGAAGGAAAATCCCCTTTTACATGGAAGTGGACGGCGGCCTGATCCGGCAGGAGCGGAAGATAAAGTATCTGTTCAAGAAGTCGCTGGTGCGCAAGGCTGACCAGTGGCTCAGCTCTGGACGGTACACCACGGAATTTCTCGTCCACTATGGGGCAGAGGAAAGCCGCATTCATTTTTATCCCTTCTCCTCCGTGTTTGAGAAGGATATCCTCCCTGCCGTTCCCTCCGCCGATGAAAAGCAGGCGCTGAAAGAGGAACTGGGCGTCCCGGAAAAGCGGATGGTACTGGCCATCGGCCAGTTTATCCACAGAAAGGGCTTCGACATCCTGATGCACGCCGCCTGTTCGCTTGACAAGGACGTGGGAATTTACATTGTCGGCGGCGAGCCGACGGAAGACTATTTGCAGATGCGCGCGTCTCTGGGGCTGGATAACGTTCATTTCGTGGGTTTCCAGAAGAAGGAAGCCCTGAGCCGGTATTATCGAGCCGCGGACTTGTTCGTCCTGCCCACCCGGGAGGACATCTGGGGGCTGGTCATCAACGAGGCCATGGCCTACGGCCTGCCCGTCATCACCACCGACCGGTGCGTTGCCGGTCTGGAGCTGGTGGAGGAGGGCGTCAACGGGAGTATCGTGCCTGTGGAGGACGATGCTGCCCTTGCCGGGAAGATGAAGGAAATCCTGTCCTCGGACTTGGAGAAAATGGGGACGGCTTCTCTGAAAAAAATCCGCGCCTATACCATTGAAAACATGGCGAAAGCCCACGTTGCAATTTTTGAAAAAGATGGGGGTTAACCCATGCACATCATTTACGCTGTGACGACCTGCTCCGACCGGGTGTACCGTCAGCTGTTCGAGGACGCCCCCCGGAAGCCCGCCTTTCAGTCCCAGAAATATCACCGCCTGCTCATTGAAGGGCTTGCCGCCGGGGCAAAGGTGGACGTGGTGGCGAACCCGCCGGTGAACCGGGAGGTTCTGAAAAAGTCCTTTGTCCGTCTGCCCCGGGAGACCGAGGGCGGCGCGTGCTACCGCTATATTCCCGCCGTCCGGAATCCCATTGTCAAGGCTGTATTTGTGGGCGTGGGAACCTTTTTCCGCACTGCGCGCCTTGCAGGGAAGAATTCGGCGGTGGTGGTGGACTGCCTGAACAGGACGACGGCGCTGGCCGGTCTGCTGGCGGCGAAACTGCGGGGAAGACGGTGCGTGGGCATTGTGACGGACTTGCCGGACATGCTGGGGGGCAGCGCCTTTTCCAAGAAGCTTTCCAATTTTGTCATCCGTCACTGCACGGACTATGTGCTGCTGACCCAGGCCATGAACGACTATCTGAACCCGGAGGGCAAGCCTCATGTGATTCTGGAGGGGCACAGCGACATCGCTATGGAGCGGCAGGAGCCGTCTCTGGCGCGAAAGACCAGCCCGCGGGTGTGTATGTACGCCGGGGGCGTCAGCAAGCAATATGGGCTTGAAAATCTGGTGAAGGGCTTCCGGAAGGCAGATCTGCCGGACGCCCGGCTGGAAATTTATGGCCCCGGGGATTATGTGCAGGAGCTTTCCCAGATCGCCGCGGAGGATTCCCGGATTTTCTACGGCGGGATGCTGCTGAACGCGGAAATTGTGGAGCGGGAGATGGCGGCGACGCTGCTGGTCAACCCCCGGCCAACGGGCGAGGAATACGTGAAATACTCCTTCCCTTCCAAGACCATGGAATACATGTCCACGGGAACCCCGGTGCTGACCACGGTTCTGCCGGGGATGCCCAAGGAATATCACCCCTACGTGTACCTGTTGGAGGAAGAAACCGCCGACGCCATTGCGGAGAAGCTGGGGCAGATTTTTGCCCAGCCCGCTGATGCCCTGTTTGAGAAGGGCATGAAAGCCCGTGAATTTATCTTAAAAGAAAAAAACAACGTGACGCAGGCCGGGAAAATTCTGGCCATGCTTGAAAGGGACGGGGTGCAATGAAGCTGCTGTGGCTGTGCAATATGGTGCCCGGAAAGGTGAAGGAAGCCGTCAGCGGCGGCTCCACCGGCGGCGGGCTGTGGGTTGACAGCGTGCTGGAAGGGCTGCTGGAACGGGAAGACCTGAGCATCCGCATTCTCTGCCCCGGCGACGGCGGCGAGGGGCGCGTAAGTGAACGATGCTCCTACGCCTTCTATTCTGAGGGACTTCCCTATGTGTACCTGACGGAGCTGGAAACGCAGTTCCGGGGGGAGCTGGATACCTTCCAGCCGGACGTGATCCACGTCTGGGGGACGGAGTACGGCCACACCCTTGCCATGGTTAACGCTGCGGAAAAGGCGGGGCGGCTGGACAGTCTGGTGGTCAGCATTCAGGGACTTTGTTCGGTTTATGCCGGGCATTATGCCGAGGGCGTTCCGGAGTCGGTTCAGCGGGGCAGCACCTTCCGTGATGTTGTCCGGCGGGACAATATCGTGAAGCAGCGGGAAAAGTTCGTGCTTCGGGGGCTTCTGGAAGAAAAAGCCCTGCAAAAGGCGCGCCATATTATCGGCAGAACGGACTGGGACTTGGCCTGCGTCCGACGGATCAATCCGGAAGCAAAGTACCATTTCTGCAACGAGACATTGCGCCAGCCCTTTTATCAGGGGACTTGGCGCTATGAGAGCTGCCGGAAACACCGGATTTTCGCTTCCAGTTGTGCCTATCCCGTGAAAGGCTTTCACTATCTGCTGGAAGCCTTTGGCCAGATCGTCAAGACCTACCCGGATGCCACGCTGGCGGTGCCGGGAAAGAGCTTCCTGACGGTGAGCAGGCTGCGCAGAACCAATTACCAGAAATATCTGGCAGATCTGGCGGAGCAGTACGGCGTGGAGGATAAGATCGAATTTCTGGGCAGCCTCAGCGCCGAGGAAATGAAGCAGGCGTTCCTTGACGCGAACGTGTTCGTGCTGCCATCAACCATTGAGAATTCCCCCAATTCTCTGGGGGAGGCCATGCTGCTGGGCGTGCCCTGTGTGGCGGCGGACGTGGGCGGCGTCACGACCATGATGCGCCACAGGTTGGAAGGAGAGGTCTACCCCTCCACCGCGCCCTATATGCTGGCGTTTTATGTGGAGAACATTTTTGCACAGGGCGAGGCGGCCGAAGCCATGGGCGGGGCGGCGCGCGCCCACGCCGGTGTGACCCACGACCCGGAAAAGAATCTGGCGGATTTGCTGGAAATTTACGAAAGACTTGCCAAAAACAGCGCCGAAGGGTGAGAAAGGAAGGAATGCGGCATGAATCAGAACCCGCGGATCAGCGTCATTGTTCCGGTGTACAATGTGGAGCAGTACCTTCCCCGGTGCGTGGAATCCATTCTGGCGCAGACCTATGAGAATCTGGAGATCCTTCTGGTGGACGACGGCACGAAGGACAACAGCGGCGCCATCTGCGACGCCTACGCCCGGCAGGACGCCAGAGTCAAAGCAATTCACAAGAAAAACGGCGGTCTGAGCAGCGCCCGGAACGCCGGGATAGACGCGGCGACAGGGGAGTACCTTTCCTTCGTGGACAGCGACGACTGGATCGAGCCGGATATGTACGAGAAAATGATGGCGCTGATGGAAAAATACAGTGTCCGTCTGGTCTGCGCGGGGCGCTGGGACGTCAGCAGCGAGACCGGGGAGAAGACGCTGGGGCTGTGTCCGCCAAAAGAGGAGGTCATTTCCGGGGAAGAACTGGTGCGCCGGATTTTCCATTGGGAGAACATCGACTCCGCCGCATGGGACAAGCTGTACCATAGAAGCCTTTTTGCGTCTGCCCGCTATCCCCTTGGGGTGATCTGCGAGGACGTTCCTACCACCTACCGCATTGCGCTGGATGCCGGACAGGCGGCTATGCTGCCCTGCCCCGTTTACAATTATTACCACCGGCCGGGGAGCATCACCTCGTCCTCGGTTTCGGAGAAAACCTTCCACTTTTCCAGACATACGGCGGAAATCTACCCGTTTATCCGGGACAATTATCCGGGAATTGCGGATGCGGCGCGGTATCTGCGGGTGCGTTCCCTCGCCTACAATCTGCTGACGCTGGATTTGGCGGACAAGGATACCCGGCAGAAATTTGCAGAGGAATACCGCCTGTCCCGGAAGGCGCTTTGCAGGCATATTTCCTTTTTGCTGACCAGCCCGCTGTTTGGCAGGCAGGAGCGGGCGACGGATTTGCTGCTGGCCGCCGGGCTGTACCGCCCCATGCGGAGGCTTTACCACGGGGTGCGTCCCGGGAAAACGGATGCAAAAAGCGCGGAGTGAACTATGAATCGACGAAACCGGGTTGCTTTTTTTAACATTCTGAGCACCGTTTTGCTCAGAGGCATTTCCATATTCACAGCGCCCCTGTTTACCCGTCTGCTGGGAACCAGCGGTTACGGCGTTACCCAAATTTACAACACATGGGTGGCGGTGATCGCCATTGTGTTCACGCTGCAAACCCAGGGGACGCTGGTCAACGCCCGGGTGGAGTACCCGGAGGGAGACCAGCTGCGCTACCAGTCCTCGGCCATGAGCCTGTCCACGCTGGTGTATCTGATTTTCAGCGCACTGGTGCTGTGCTTTATCGGCCCCATTTCCGGGGCGCTGAAGCTGAGCTGGTTTTTGATCGTGCTGATGCTCATTCAGGGCTTCGGCACCTTCTGCGTCAACTTCCTGAACACCAAATTCGTCTACGAATTCAAGGCAGGGCGGAACATGGTCATGTCCCTTGTGGTGACGCTGACCACCCTGATCCTCTCCATTGTGCTGATTCTGCTGCTGCCCAAGCAGATCAACTACTTAGGCCGCATTTCCGCTATCGCCGTGACCTACGGCGTGCTGGGCATTCCGGTTTGCATCTGGATTCTGGCGAAGGGGAAGACCTTTTACAACAAGGAATATTGGAAATTCTGCGTCGTTCTTGCCATTCCAACGGTATTTTATAATCTTTCCGACCTGATTCTGGGGCAGAGCGACAAGGTGATGCTCCAGCAGATGATGGACGAGGCCACGGTGGGCTGCTACGGCGCGGCGCTGAATTTCGGCGGCATCATGTTCACTCTGTTCACCGCCCTGAACAATTCATGGTGCCCCTTTTTCTTCGAGGACATGAAGCAGGGCAACCGGGAGAATCTGCGGGAAAAGGCGGGGAATTTTCTGGAGCTGTTCACGGTGCTTTCCGTGGGCTTCGTGCTGCTGGCCAGCGAAGTGTACCGCTATGTCTATGTTTCCCGGGATTTCTGGGGAAGCACCATGCTGATTCCCATTTTTGTGTCCAGCTACTACACCAATTTCCTGTGTACCTTCCCGGTGAATTTCGAGTATTACCACAAAAAGACCAAGGTCGTCTCGATCATCACCATTGTGTCGTCGCTGGTGAACGTGGGACTGAATTATCTGCTGATCCTGCGCATCGGCATGGCCGGCGCGGCGGTGGCGACGCTGATTTCCCACAGTTTGCAGCTGACGCTGCACTATCTGTACGTCCGTTTCGCTCTGGGCGGGAAAGAATACCCCTTCCCGCTGAAAATGTGGGTCGGGTACGCGGCGGTGTTCGCTGCTGTGGCCGTGGCGTCCGTGGCAGCGGATGGACTGTGGCTGGCGCGCTGGGGACTGGGCGCGGCCGTTGGCCTATGGGAGCTTTTGCGAATCAGAAAGCGGAAAGTATTGATCTGAGAATGAAATATGGAAAGGCCGGGCTGGCTGCCCGGCCTTTTTTCGCGCTTGTGGTTGAAATAGGACGTGGAATGGTGTATAATACATTCGACATTGTATCCGAAAAGAGGGAATGGAATGAAAAAAGTGCTGTTCGTGGCAACGGTGGTCAAAACCCACATAATGGAATTCCATATCCCCTATCTGAAAATGTTTCAGGACATGGGCTGGGAGACAGCAGTGGCGGCGCGGAACGACTATGAAGACCCCGCCGACTGCAAGATTCCATTCTGCGATACTTACTATGACATTCCCTTTGAACGTCTCCCGTGGAAGGCGGCCAACATCAAAGCCTACCGGGAGCTGAAAGCCATTATCGACCGGGAGCATTTCGACATCATTCACTGCCATACCCCCGTGGGCGCCATGATCGCCCGTCTGGCGGCGCGGGACGCCCGGAAGCGGGGAACCAAGGTGATTTACACCGCCCACGGCTTCCACTTTTTCAAGGGTGCGCCCGTGAAAAACTGGCTGATGTTCTACCCGGCGGAATGGCTGCTTGCACCGCTGACGGATGTTCTCGTGACCATCAACAAAGAGGACTATGCCTTCGCGAAGAAGAAAATCCGCGCGAAGCGCATTGAATACGTCCCCGGCGTGGGGGTGGATACGGCGAAATTCCACGTCGGCACCGTAGACCGGGCGGAAAAGCGCCGGGAGCTGGGACTGACCGAGCAGGATTTCCTGATCCTCACCGTGGCGGAAATGACGAAAAACAAGAACCATTCTACGGTGCTCAAGGCGCTGACGCTGCTGAAAAACGAGCCGGGCTATGAAAGCATGCACTATCTCATCTGCGGCCGGGGAGAGCAGCGGGACGCGCTGGAAGCCGAAGCGCGGCAGCTGGGCATCTGGGAGCATGTTCACTTCCTTGGCTATCGCCATGATGTGCCAGAACTGTGCCGGTGCAGCGACATATTCGCGTTTATGTCCTTCCGGGAAGGAATGCCGGTGGCGCTGATGGAGGCCATGAGCTGCGGCCTGCCTGCGGTCTGCTCGAAGATCCGGGGCAATACGGACTTGATCGATGACGGCGTTGACGGCCTGTTTGCGGAGAACACGCCCGAGGGCGTGGCGGCGGCCATCCTGAAGCTGTACCATGACCCGGCGCTGCGGGAACAGCTGGGACGCGCTGCGTCGCAGACGGTTTCCCGGTTCGACGCGAAAGAGGTGCAGCAAAAGATGAAGGAAATTTACTTAAGTGTATGAACGAAGGGGGGGCGGCGGCATGGCCGGAACGCTGATCATATCGCTGGATTTTGAGCTGTTTTGGGGAATGCTGGACGTGTGCCCGCTGGAGAAGTATCAGGATCACGTTCTGGGCGGCAGAAAGGCGATTCCCGGGCTGCTGGCGCTGTTTCAGAAATACGGCATCCATGCCACGTGGGCGACGGTGGGATATCTGTTCGCCAGAAGCGCACAGGAAGCGGCCTCGTTTTTCCCGGAGGAAGGTCTGCGGCCTGCTTACGACGACCCGGCGCTGAATTCCTATGCCGAATTCTCCCAAATCGGAGAGACGGAAGCGGACGCGCCCTGCTTTTTTGCCCCGTCACTGATTGAGCTGGCCGCGGGAACGCCGGGGCAGGAGATCGGCAGCCACACTTTTTCCCATTACTACTGCAAGGAAGAGGGGCAGACGGCGGAGCAGTTCGCGGCGGATATGACCGCTGCGAAGGCCATTGCCGCGAAATACGGCTACACCCTGACCTCTGCGGTGCTGCCCCGGAACCAGTGCGACCCGGCATACATCCGGGTGCTGCGGGACTTGGGCTTCACCGCCTACCGGGGAATGGAAGACAACTGGGTGGAAAATAAGGTCCACGTCCATTTTCCCCTGCGGGTACTGCGGCTGACGGACACCTATTTCCCCATTACCGGGTACGGCAGCTACACGCCAAAGCAGGAAGACGGCATCTGGAACCTGCGGGGAACCCAGATGTTCCGGCCGATTTTGGGGCCGCTGAAATTCATGGAGGGCTTAAAGGTCCACAGAATCAAACGTCAGATGCTCCACGCGGCGAAAAACAGCCTGACCTTCCATCTGTGGTGGCACCCCCACAACATCGGCGTCCGCACGGCGGAACACATGGCGCAGCTGGAAGAAATCTTTCGCTATTACGCCGAACTGAAAGAAAAATACGGCATGGAAAGCCTGAATATGCGGGAAGCAGCGGAAAAATAAGAGAGAAGAGGGCGGAGACATGAAGGTACTGCACGTTCTGTATTCCAAAATTTACACCGGCGCGGAAAAGGTTGCCGCCCAGATCATCAAAGCCTTTGAGGGCAGGGTGGACATGGCCTATTGCAGTCTGGAGTGCGAGGAAGTCTGGGAAATTCTGGACGGCATGGGCATCCGGCACTATGGCGTGGAGGAGCTGACCCCCGCGACCCTCAGCCGGGTGATTCGGGAGTACCGGCCGGACGTCATCCATGCCCACGATATGCGCACCAGCTTCGTCGCGGCGCTGTGCTGCGGCAAAATCCCCCTGATTTCCCACATCCACAACAACGCCTACGACGCCAGAGGACTGTCCGCGAAGTCCATCGCCTATCTGCTGGCGGGCTTCCGGGCGAAGCATATTTTCTGGGTCTCCAACAGCTCCTACGAGGGGTATGTGTTCCACAGGCTGTTCGCCAAAAAGAGCAGCGTGCTGTACAATATTATCGACGCCAAGCGGATTTTTGCCATGCGGGACAGTGATGAAAATTCCTACGATTTTGACATGATCTACCTCGGCCGTCTGACTTATCAGAAGGATCCCCAGCGCCTGATGCGTCTGAGCGCCGCTCTGAAGGCACGCAAGCCGGACACCAAAGTGGCGGTGGTCGGCGCGGGAGAACTGGAAGAGGAGACCAAAGCGCTGTGCAGGGAACTGGATTTGCAGGACAACGTGCATTTTCTGGGCTTCCAGAGCAACCCCATCAAAATGGTGGCGGACAGCAAGGCGATGATCCTGACCTCCCGCTGGGAGGGAACGCCCATGTGCGCGCTGGAAGCCATGGCGCTGGGAACGCCGGTGGTCAGCACCCCGTCCGACGGGATGAAAGACCTGATCGAAAACGGCGTGGACGGATACTTAAGCGACGAAGACGTCGTGCTGGCGGAGGATATTCTGAAAATCGTGGAAAATCCTGACCATAGACGGCTTCTGTCCGAAAACGCGGCGAAGAAATTCGCCCAGATCAACGACGAAGAGAAATACAACGACACCATTCTCGCCTGTTACCGCCAGTGGGGAGGAACGCTATGAAAATATTGCAGGTCATCCCCTATTTCTGCTTCGGCGGGGCGGAAACCATGTGCGAAAATCTGACTTACGCCCTGCGGGATTTGGGCCACGACGTGGTCGTGGTGAGCCTGTTTGATGAGCGGACGGAGATTTCCCACCGCATGGAGGCGGCGGGCGTCCGTATCCGGTACTTGGGCAAAAAGCCGGGACTGGATGTGTCTGTGGTGCCGAAGCTCACGAAAATTTTCCGGGAGGAACGGCCGGACGTGGTTCACACCCACCTGAACGTAATTCTGTATGCAGTGCTGGCGGCAAGATTGGCGGGGGGCATTCCCTGCGTCCACACGGTTCACAACGTGGCGAAGGTGGAGGCGGAGGGGACTGCGCAGGCCATTCTCAACCGGTTTTACTATCACCGGGGCTGGTCTGTGCCGGTGGCGCTCAGCCCGGAGGTTCAGCGGACGGTGACGGAGTTTTACGGTCTTGACCGCGTTCCGGTGATTTTTAACGGTGTAAACCTGCATCGGTGCATTCCCAAGAGGTCGTATGGGCTTGGGGACACCGTTTCCCTGCTGCACATTGGCCGGTTTGACGAGCAGAAAAACCACGCAGGATTGCTGCAAGCCTTTGCAAAGCTCCTGAAAACCCACCCCAACTGCTGCCTGAACCTTTTGGGGGACGGGCATTTGCGGGCGGAAATGGAAAATTACGCACGGGAACTGGGCATCGGCCATGCCGTCCGTTTTCTGGGAAATCAGGCGGACGTCCATCCCTATCTCCACGACGCGGATATGTTCCTGCTGCAGTCCAAATATGAGGGAATGCCCATGACCATCATCGAGGCCATGGGAACGGGACTGCCCATTGTGGCGTCCAGAGTCGGCGGCGTGCCGGATATGCTTCGGGATGGGGAGAGTGGGCTGCTGGTGGGCTGCGACCCCGGCGAGGTGTGTGCGGCCTGCGAAAAGCTGATCGACAGCGAGGACTTGCGCAGAACCCTTGGGCAGAACGCGCTGGCGGACAGCGCCCGTTTTTCTGCGGAGACTATGGCAAAACGATACTGCGAAGAATATGAGCGCTTAACAGCGAAAAAATAAGGAGGAAGCAAAATGGAGGGCGAAACCATCTCGGTCATCATACCGGCGTATAATGTCGCTCCATGGCTTCCGCGGTGTCTGGACAGCGTCCTTGCGCAGACCTATTCAAAGCTGGAAATCATTGTGGTGGACGACGGTTCCGCCGACAACACCCGGCATGTGATGGAGGACTATGCCGCCCGGGACGGGCGTATCAGACCGATTTTCAAGGAAAACGGCGGCGTGACCTCTGCCCGCCTTGCGGGCGTGGCGGCAGCCACGGGAGAATGGGTCGGCTTCGCCGACGGCGACGATGCCATAGACCCGGATATGTACCGTCATCTTCTGGAAAACGCCCATGCCTACGGCGCGGACATCTCCCACTGCGGACACCGGGTGGAGTTTCCCGACGGCAGGGTGGCCTATGTCCACAATACCGGCGGGCTGCGGCAGCAGGACAATCTGACCGGCTTGCAGGATTTGCTGGACGGCGGACAGGTCGAGTCCAGCCTGTGTACCAAGCTGTACCGCCGGGAGCTGTTCGCCGGACTGGCGGAACGGATGAATCCCGCCATCAAGAACAACGAAGATTATCTCATGAATTACTTTCTGTTCTCCCAGGCAAAACGGTCGGTATATGAGGATTTTTGCCCCTACCGCTATATTTTGCGGGAAAATTCCGCCTCCTTCCGGCAGCTGAATGAGCACAGCCTGTTCGACCCCATCCGGGTTCGGGAGCTGATCGTGGAGGACAGCGGCAGTGAAATCCGGGAGGACGCCCGCCGGGCGCTGATGCGGAATCTCCTGTTTGCCTACGCCCAGCTATCCGTGCATCCGGAAAAGAAGTATGATGACTGGCGGCGGCGGGTACGCGCTGAGCTGGAAGAACAGGAAGGGTATTTCCATTTGCTGTCAAAGCGAAACCGGCTGCTGGCAAAAATGGTTTGCAGGACGCCGGGGCTGTTCGCCCTGACGTACAGACTGTACGAGAAGCTCTTCCGGCGGGAAGAGGAACACTGAGAGGATACACTATGACGCAGCTGCCATTGATCAGCGTGATTGTCCCTGTCTATAAAGTGGAAAACTATCTGGACTGCTGTGTCCAATCCATCGTGAATCAGACCTATTCCAACCTGGAAATTATCCTGATCGACGACGGCTCCCCGGACGCCAGCGGCGCCATGTGCGACGTCTGGGCGGAAAAGGACAGCCGCATCCGGGTGATTCATCAGGAAAACGCCGGAGGCGGCGCAGCCAGAAATGCCGGGTTGGATGCGGCGCGGGGAGAACGAATTGCGTTCGTGGACAGCGACGACTATATCGCCCCTGGCTGTTACCAATATCTGCACACGCTTCTGGAAGAAGGGGCGGATATCGCCGAATGTGATTTCGTGGAGACGGAGCGTAACGACGCTGTTTTCGGCACGGATGCCGGAGAGATTTCCTTCTATACACCCCTGGAAGCCATGCGCTGCCACATTCGGGATACGGCGTTTCGCCAGCTGATCTGGAACAAGCTGTACCGCCGGGAAACCGTCGGGGATATCCGGTTCCCGGTCGGGACGAAAATCGATGATGAATTTTTCACCTATCGGGTGCTGGGAAACGCGAAGCGGCTGGTTCGCTCCACCAGAAAGCTCTATGCCTACCGTCAGCAGCCGGACAGCGTTATGCACGGCGGCTTTTCGCTGCGCAGACTGGAGGGCGTTCAGGCACAGGAGCAGCGGCTGGCGTATCTGAAAACGCATATGCCGTCGCTGGAATATGAGGGCAGGGCAAATCTGTTCCTATATTGCCAGTATGTAATGCAAATGAGTATTCAGTACCTGTCCGGAGAGGAGCTGCGTCAGGCAAAGGAAAGCCTGCGGAAGACGGTTTCCGGGCTGACGCCGCTTTTGCCCAGCAGAAAGCTGTCGCCTGCCGGGAATGTGTGGCTGGTTCTGGGACAGCTGTCCTTTGAAGGCAGCTGTCGCCTGATGAATTGCTTGGAGCGCAGAAACGGGAAAGGAAGCGAATGAAATGGCGTTTTCTTATAAAATAACGGTTTTCACCCCAACATACAACCGGGCGTACATACTGGAAAATCTCTACCGCTCCCTACAGCGTCAGAGCTTCACGGACTTTGAATGGCTGGTGGTGGACGACGGCTCCTCCGACGGGACAAAGGCGCTGTTTGAACGGTGGCAGAAGGAAGATAATCCCTTTCCTATCCGCTACTGCTATAAGGAGAACGGCGGCAAGTGCCGCGCCATCAACTACGGTCTGAAGCTGGCGCAGGGAGAACTGTTTTTCACAGTGGATTCCGACGACTACCTGACGGATGACGCACTGGAAAAGGTGGCACTCTGGGAGTCGGCGCTTCCGAAAGATCAGAAATTCTGCGGCATCGTGGCAAACGGAGGACAAAGCCCTACCGAAACGCCCAACACCCGATTTGAGGAAGCGTATCTGGACGGCAACGCCTTTGATATGTATGGCAGAATTGACGGCGAACGGGCACTGATTTTCTATACGGAAATCCACAGAAACTACCTGTATCCGGAATTTCCCGGAGAAAAATTCATGACCGAAGCGGTGACCTGGAACCGGATGGCCTACGACGGCTACCGCATTCGCTACTACGACGACATTATCTGGATCTGGGAGTACAAGGACGACGGCCTGACCAAGGCGGGGTACAAGGTTTTTCTGGACAACCCCCAGGGAACGGCGCTGTTCTTCCGGGAAAAGGCGGTGTTCTTCCACTATCCCCTGAAAACCAAGCTGGGCATGTGGTACGGCTTCACCTGCGACGCTATGGATCGCTGTACCGACGCCCAGATTGCGGAATATATCGATATGCCCCGCTGGCTGGTTGCGCCTATGAAGACATTCCATAACCTGCTGCAATTTATCCGAAAAAAGAGGTAATCCTATGGCAGAGAATTCCATGCATCACACCCATATCTCGGCAAAGCACCGCTGGATGGATCTGAACCTGAAAGAGGTCTGGCAGTACCGGGACTTAATCTACCTGTTCACCAAACGGAATTTTGTGGTGAGCTACAAGCAGACCATCCTTGGTCCCGCGTGGATATTCCTGACGCCCCTGTTTACCAGCATCGTCCAGGCCTTTGTCTTCGGCGGTATTGCCGGCATCGGCACCGACGGGATTCCCACGTTCCTGTTTTACCTGTGCAGCAACGCCGTCTGGGCGTATTTTGCCAACTGCCTGACCAGCAACGCCAATACCTTTACCGCCAACGCCTACGTGTTCGGCAAGGTGTATTTTCCCCGGCTGACCACGCCCATCTCCAATGTCATCTCCACGGTGATTCGTTTCGGCATTCAGATGGTGCTGGTGCTGCTGTTCATGGTGCACTATCTCTTTCAGGGCGTGGTGCATCCCCACTGGCTGTGGTGGCTGATGATTCCCGTGGAGCTGGTGCATCTGGGCATTCTGGGCATGGGCTTCGGCATCATCATTTCCAGCATGACCACGAAATACCGGGATCTGACGGTACTGGTGGATTTCGGCGTGTCACTGTGGATGTACGCAACGCCTGTTGTGTATCCCCTGTCCATGCTGGGCGAGGGCTGGATGCGTACGCTGCTGCAAATCAATCCCGTGACCGAGTCCGTGGAGCTGATGCGCTATGCGATTCTAGGGCAGGGAACGGTGAGCTGGGGCTACTATTTCCTGTCATGGGGTGTGACGCTGGTAATTGCGTTGCTGGGCATTGTGGTCTTCAACAAGGTGGAACGCACCTTTATGGATACGGTGTAAGGAGGGCGGATTATGAACGAACAGGATATTGCCATCCGCCTGACCGGCGTGAAAAAGCGCTACAAGCTGGGGCAGATCGGCGGCGGCACGCTGACCGCCGACTTGCAGAGCTGGTGGGCGCGTGTGCGGGGGAAGGAAGACCCCAATCTGCCCGTGAATATGGATCAGCGCCTGGTAGGACAGACGTTTATGGCGCTGAACGGCGTTGACCTGACGGTACACAAGGGCGAGGCGCTGGGCATCATCGGCTGCAACGGCGCGGGAAAAAGCACGCTATTAAAGCTTCTGTGCCGCGTCACTGCCCCCACCGAGGGTGAGATTGACATCTACGGCCGTATTGCCTCCATGCTGGAGGTGGGCACCGGGTTCAACGGGGAAATGACCGGCCGGGAAAATATCTACATGAACGGCGCAATCCTGGGTATGACCAAGGCGGAGATCGACGCCAAAATAGAGGACATTATCGAATTTTCCGAGGTGCGGGATTTCATCGACACCCCGGTGAAGCGGTATTCCTCCGGTATGTTCGTCAAGCTGGCCTTCTCCGTCGCTGCGCATCTGGACAGCGAGATCATGATCATGGACGAGGTTCTGGCGGTGGGCGACGTGAATTTCCAGCAGAAGTGTCTGAAAAAAATGCGGGAGGTCGCCCAGGTCGAGGGACGGACTGTCCTTTACGTCAGCCACAATATGGGCACCATCCGGCAGCTGTGCGACCGGTGCATCGTGATGGACAAGGGAAAGATCATCTTTGACGGAGATGTAGAGGACGCCATCGGGGTATATGCCAAAGGCAATATGCTGGCGCTGCAAAGCGATTACGACGTGTCCAAAATCAAGCGTCTGGAAGGCATTACGGAAGCATGCCATCTCAACGCGGTGCATCTGGACTGCGGCAGTATGGCGCGGGAGAAGAAGCTGCGCTTTTCGCTGGATTATGACAGCAGGCGCGAAATCCCCGACGTGATGCTCCGTTTCGTGGTGTGCAGCGCCGGGGGCGCGGCCGTCGGCACGGCTTATTCCCAGACCTTTACCCTCCGGCCGGGAGAAAGCACGGTGCAGCTGGAATTTGACGGGAAAAACCTTGCCCCCGGGGAGTATGTTGCCGACCTCATCACCATTTCCTACGACGGCACGACCCAGACCCGCCACGATATCGTGGTGCGCGCCTTCGCCTTTACCGTGGAGGAGGACGAGCCGCTGTACAATATGAAGTGGAACACCAACGGCTGGGGCAGCATCCACTTTGACGACGTCCGGGTTCTGGAGGGGAAGAATGGCTAAGATCAAGCGGTTCTTTGAGTGTTTGGTGCCGGTGTCGGTGTGCAATCTGGAATGTCCCTACTGCTATATCATTCAGGAAGACAGACGGAAGATGGCGCTGGCGGACATGCCCTATTCCCCGGAGCACATCGCCCGGGCGCTGCGCCCGGAACGGGTGGGGGGAACGTGCTTCATCAGCATCTGCGGCGCGGGAGAGACGCTGGCGCAGAAAGAGGTTGTCCCCATCGTGGGGGAGCTGCTGAAAGAGGGGCATTTTGTCAATATCACCACCAACGGGACGCTGAGCCGCCGCTTTGACGAACTGATCGAAGCCTGCGGGGAGAACATCGGCCATCTGCACCTTTCCTTCTCCATGCACTATACGGAACTGCTGCGCAAAGGCTGGGTGGAGACGTTTTTCGACAACATCCGGAAAATGCGCGACGCCGGGGCGTCCATTCTGTTACAGCTGAACCTGTGCGACGAGTATGTTCCTTACATCGAGGAAATTCAGCGGCTGTCCATGGAAAAGGTGGGGGCGTACCCTCAGGTAGCGCTGACGAGAGATGAGCAGCGCAAGCCCTTTGGCATCTTTACCAAGGGAACGCGGGAAGAATACCTTGCCAACGGCGAAAAATTCCACTCGCCGCTGTTTGATTTCACCACGAAAAATTTCTGCGTGAAGCGGAAGGAATTCTGCTTCGCCGGGGACTGGTCGGGAACGCTGAATTTACAGACCGGCGTGCTGACCAAATGCTATGCCGATTACGACGGTGTGAACATTTTTGAGAATGTGGATGCGCCCATTCCCTTTGAAGCGGTGGGAAAGCACTGCGGCAGTCCCTACTGCATCAATTCCAGCCACTTCATGAGTCTGGGGGTGATCCCCAGCCTGAAAACCCCGACATACGCCCAACTGAGAAACCGGCCGGAGGCCAAATGGTACACGCCGGAGATGGAAGCATTCCTCAGCGGGAAGCTGGTGGACAGCAACAGCGTTTTTGTGAGCAGGCTCCGCTACTACCGTACCCGGCTCACGGTGAAGGAACTGAAAAAGTGGTATCCTGATTCATGGCTTCACCGCTTCCTGCGCTGGGGGAAGCGGACGGTTTTCCAAATTCTGCGTCTGGACAGACGGGAGAGATGACAACAATGCGCATTGCGGATTCCCTGAAACGATTCCTGCGCCCGGTCTACTGGTGGTATCACAGACGGTGGGAACACCATCTGGAATGGAAGCGCCGCCTGAGAAAGTGGCGGGAGATCGTATTCCCTCTGGGACAAAAGGTCTATCTGATCGGAACGCCGTCCCATGACAATCTGGGGGACAGTGCGATCGTTCTGGCGCAGAAGGCGTTCCTCAAGTCCTGCGGCTGGGAGGAAGAGCGGATCGTGGAGCTGACCGACGAGGACTATGCCCGGGACTGGGAGCGAATTCGGAAATGGGTGCCGAAGAACGGCTTCATTGCCCAGCTCGGCGGCGGGCATCTGGGAAATCAGTGGCGGAACGAGGAAAATCTCCACCGCCGTCAGGTCTCCGCCTTTGCAAAAAACCGGAATGTCATCTTCCCCCAGACGATCTGCTATTTGCCGGGGGAAGACGGAGATGCGGAGGGAAAAGCCTCCGCGGAGGTCTACGACGGGCGGAAAAAGCTGACCATGGTGGCGCGGGAAAAGCAGTCCTACGACATCATGATGTCGCTGTACCCCAACACGCGGGTGCTGTTGACCCCGGACATCGTGCTTTCGGCGTCCATGGACACCTTTGGCGCGAAACCTCAACGGCGGGAAGGCGTCCTCCTGTGCCTGCGCAGTGACAAGGAGCGTTCCCTTCCTGTGGAGGAACGGGAGAATCTGGAAGAAATGCTGCGGTCGAAGGGCATTGCCTTCGGCTATACGGATATGTATTCCGGCCAGAAGGTCACAAAGCAGAGCCGGGAAATGCAAGTTCGGGAGAAAATGGAGGAGCTTGCCTCGGCGCGGCTGGTCATTACAGACCGCCTCCACGGCATGGTGTTCTGTGCTCTCGCCGGTACGCCCTGCATCGCCATGAGCAGCAGTAACCACAAGGTTCGGGGAACCTATGAATGGATTTCCTACCTGCCCTATGTCCGCTACGCAAAAACCCCTGAGGAAGTGGAACGGTATTTGCCGGAGCTGCTGGCAATGGAAAACTGCCGGTATGACAATGCGCCCCTGCGCCCGTGGTTTGATAAATTAGCGGAGGTCGTGAGAAAAGATGCCCACAATTAGCGTGATCGTGCCGGTGTACAAGGTCGAGCCTTACCTGAACCGGTGCGTGGACAGCATTCTAAGGCAAACTTATCAGGATTTTGAACTGATTCTGGTGGACGACGGCAGTCCCGACCGCTGCGGGGAAATCTGCGACGAATACGCCCGTCAGGACGGCCGCGTCCATGTCATCCACAAGGAAAACGGCGGCCTGTCCGACGCCCGGAACGCAGGTATTGATTGGGTGGAAGCCAACAGCGACAGCCGGTGGCTGATTTTCGCCGACAGCGACGACTGGGTACACCCGGAGCTGCTTGCCCGGCTGCTGGACGCCGCCACGGCGTTTGACCTGAAAATCAGCGTCTGCGGCTATCAGGAGACGGAGGGGGCAGACCCGGCGGTTTTGCCGGAGGATATGCGTCCGTGCCGCTGGACGCCGAAGCAGTTTTACATGGAGCATTTTGTCAACGCCACCGTTGCATGGGGGAAGCTCTACAGCAGGAGCTGCTTCCGGGACATCCGCTATCCCGTGGGGAAAATCCACGAAGATGAGTTCGTGACTTACCGCCTCCTGTTTGCCCAGAAGGAAATTGCGGTGGTTCCCGCGCCGCTGTACGCCTATTTTGTCAATCCTAAGGGAATCATCCGCAGTGCGTGGTCGCCGAAGCGGTTCCATGCGTGGGAGGCGTATGACCAGCAGCTGGCGTTTTTTACCGCCATGGGAGACGAGGAACTGGTCAAATTCCGGGTGCGGGGGTATCTGGATAACGCCTTGGCGAATCTGTACACCGCCGAGCAGGCGGACAACGCGGCGGAGCTGACGGCGGAGATCGGGCAGATCGAAAAGAAAATCCGCAGGCTGATACCCCTTGCATGGAAGCACGGCTGCATTGATTTTTGGCCGGATTTTGATTTCTTGTACCGCTTTTTCCCTCTGAGAACCAGAGCCTACCGGCTGTGGCTGGAGGTGCGGGCGCGATTGGAGAGGAAGAAAGATGCCTGAGATCAGCGTGATCGTGCCGGTTTACAAAGCGGAAGCGTATCTCCATGCCTGCATCGACAGCATCCTTTCCCAGACGGTTTCCGATTTTGAGCTGATTCTGGTGGACGACGGAAGCCCGGACGGCTGCGGCGCCATCTGCGACGATTACGCGGCGCGGGACAGCCGGGTGCGGGTCATCCATCAGGAAAATCAGGGACAGGCCGCCGCGAGAAATCACGCCTTTGCCGCTGCAAAGGGGGACTGGGTCTGCTTTGTGGACAGCGACGACGCTGTGCATCCGCAGATGCTGGAGCGTCTGCGGCAGGCCGCCGACGAGAGCGGCGCGGCTATGAGCATGTGCCGGATGCTGGAAGCGCCGGAGATTCCGGAAGATTTTTTCGCGCCGGTGGAGGTCAGCTGGGAGCGGCTTTCCATGGAGGAAGAACCCTTGACGGCGCTGTTTGATGCGGGAAAATACCCCGGATGGGTGGCATGTGCCAAGCTGGTTCGTCGGGAACTGGTTCAGTCCTATCTGTTCTGCCCCGGGCGGGTATACGAGGACAACGAGGCTGTGTGTCACTGGATTTACGGGGCGAAAACCATTGCGAGCATCCCCTACAGCCTGTATTTTTACCGCACCAATCCCGGCAGTACCACCCAGAGCCGATTCTCCATGAAGAAGCTGGACTATCTGTGGGCGCTGGAAGGGATCATCCGCTTTTATTCCTCGGTGGGGTACACGACCCTCCGGGAGCGCTTCGGTACTCTGTATGCCGAAGAAGCGGCGGGATGCTATTATCGGGTCAAGCATGAGCTGAACGACACCAAGGCCGCCCGGAATATCGAAAAAGCAGCCCGGCGGCTCAGACGGGAGATCCCGTTCACGAAAGCGCAGTTTGAGACCATGTTCAGCGCCATGCACCCCAAACTTGTGCGGCTTTACTGGCCGCTGGAAGGGGCGGCGCGGACACTGCGGGAAGACGGCGTGTCCGGCCTGACGCGAAAAATCGGGAAGCATCTGCGGAAAGGAGAACATGAATGAGCGTTCCAAAAATCATTCATTACTGCTGGTTTGGCGGAAATCCCAAGCCGAAGCTGGCGGAAAAGTGCATTAAAAGCTGGAAGAAATTCTGCCCGGACTACCAGATCATCGAGTGGAACGAGGAGAATTTTGACGTTTCCGCCGCGCCGGAGTACGTGTGTCAGGCTTACGCGGCTAAGCGCTGGGCGTTTGTCACGGACTATGTTCGCTTGAAGGCTATGACGGAAATGGGCGGCATTTATATGGACACGGACGTGGAGCTGGTGAAGCCCCTGACGCCCTTCCTCGCCCACGACGCCTTCGCCGGATTTGAAACGGACGCCAGCGTGCAGACGGGGCTGCTTGCCTGCTGTCCGGGCTTTCCGCTGTTTCAGGAGTTTTTGCAGCATTATGACAGCGCGAGTTTTGTAAAGCCCGACGGCACCCACGACGTGACCACCAATGTCTCCGTCCTGACGTCCCTGTGCCGGGAACATGGGCTGGTGCCGAATGGAAAATTTCAGGTCGTGGACGGCTTTGCGGTCTACCCCAAGGACGTGTTCTGCCCGGTGGATTTTGACACGGAGCAGCTCCACAGAACGAGGAAAACCGTTGCCATTCACTGGTTTGCCAGCAGCTGGAAGACGGAGGAGGAGCGCAGGGAGCTGGAAGCGGAGCGGGCGCGGCTGCACTACGAAAAGGTGTCCGCCGCCCGGTATGCATTCTTCACGAAGTTGCTGGGAGAGAAGACCTATCACAAGCTGAAAGCGCTTTTTCTGAAGCGCTGAACGATACGAAGGGGAGAAGCCTATGGCTGCGATCAGCGTAATTGTCCCGATCTACAAGGTGGAGGCGTTCCTGCACCGGTGCGTGGACAGCATCCTTGCCCAGACGTTTGCGGATTTTGACCTTGTGCTGGTGGACGACGGCAGCCCGGACAGCTGCGGCGACATCTGCGAGGAATACGCCCGGAAAGACGGTCGAATCCACGTCATTCATCAGAAAAACGGCGGCCTTTCCGCCGCCCGGAATACGGGCATTGATTGGGCGCAGGCCAACAGCGGCAGCCAGTGGCTGGCCTTCGTGGACAGCGACGACTGGGTGCATCCGGATTTCCTGCTGCGGCTGTACACGATGGTTCAGGAAACGGGGTGCCTGCTCAGTGCCTGCGGCTATTTCCGCACCGGGGGCGGGGATTTCCCGGCTATGGGTGCGCCGGAATACCGCGTTTTGTCGGCGGACGACTATTACTGCCCCGACGAGGCCGGGGAAGATGTACCGGCGATCGCGTGGAACAAGCTGTACCATAAGAGCCTGTTTGACACCCTGCGCTATCCCGTAGGAAAGCTGCACGAGGACGAGTTCACCACCTATCTTGCCGTGTACCGCGCGGGAAAGGTGGCTGTGACGCGGGAGCCTTTGTACGCTTACTACCAGAATCCCGTGGGTATTATGTTGTCCAAGTGGACGCCGAGAAAGCTGCACATTCTGGAAGCGACGGAAAACCAGATCACTTTCGCACGGGAAAACGGCAACCAGAGACTGCTGAAAAAGACGGTCAGACAGTATATTTACAGTACATACGAACAGATCGGCTTTGCAAAGCAATGGGACAATCCGGGCAGGGGGCGGCTCCTGAAAACCCTGCGGAAAAAGCTCCGGGACGGACTGAGGCAGGGGAAGGAATTTGATCTGTTCCCGCTCTGCCGGGAGCTTTTCTGGGTGTATGAGGAAGCCTATCCTATGAAGCCGTTCTGGTGGCTGTACGGCAAGCTGGGCAGGAGAGGGGAGCGTCAGAAATGAAGGACGTGATTTCGGTCATTGTGCCGGTGTATAACGTGTCGGCCTACCTGCCGGAGTGTCTGGACAGCATCCTGTCTCAGGACTACGAAAAGCTGGAGGTCATCCTTATCGATGACGGCTCCACTGACGATTCCGGTGCCATCTGCGATGCTTACGCCCAGCGGGACAGCCGCATTCAGGTCATCCACCAGAAAAACGGCGGCGCGGCGGCGGCAAAAAACACAGGACTGCGGGCGGCCGCGGGGGAATACCTGAGCTTCGCGGACAGCGACGATTTTCTGGAGCCGGGGGCATACGCCTATATGATGTCGCTCCTGAAAGAAAACGGCGCGGATATCGTCCGGTGTGCGTTTCAGAACCGGTTCCGCACCCGCACGGAGCAGTGGCTCGCCGACGAAAGCCGGTGCGTGATGGAGGGAAAAGCCTTTCTGGCGCGTTTCACCACGGACTGGACCTGCGGGCTTCTGTGGAACAAGCTGTATAAACGGGCGCTTTTTGACGGCATTTTCTTTGAAGAGGGACACAAGATCGACGACGAATATTTCACCTATCAGGGTGTCATGAACGCCGCGAAAGTTGTCTGCGACCCGCACGTTGTGTATAATTACCGCCAGCGCGCGTCCAGCGTGATGCAGTCCCCGGCAGCCAGAGCACAGATCGCCGTTGACCGGATCGATTTCATGGCGAAGCGCCGGGAAAAGGTGCTGGAACGCTTCCCGGAACTGCGGCGGGAGTTCGACATCAGCTTTGTGGACGCCCTTTCCTATCTGGCAGACTACCCGGACAACACGGAGGAGAGCATCCGACTGCTGAAATATTACGCAAGACGGTATTTCCTGCAAAGGGGAAATACGTTCCCGCCGAGGTATCTTCTGAAAGCGGTGTTTCTCATGTATGTTACCGGCACGGAAAAGCTGCTGAAACGGCCGCAGGCGAAAAAGCCGTCACCGGAAGATTACTATGCATAACAGGAATGGAGGAATGTGCTTTGAAAACGGTAAAAATCAATTATGCGCGTGTCGATGATTATTTCGATAAAAAGCAGAACCTGATTTATGACATCCTTAAAAACCACGGGTATGACGTGCAGATTTCGGATGAGCCGGATTATATTATTTGTGATGCGCTGGGAGCGGAATACTACGAATATTGCAAATATCCCCAGGTTCGGATCATGTATTCCGGCGAAAACTACATCCCGGATTTTAATTTGATCGACTACTCCATTTGCCCGTACCCGATCCAATTTGGAGACCGGAATTTCCAGCTTCCGCCCTGCGTATGGCCGCGAGATCGATGGCTGAGCATAGTAAACAAATGCAGAGATGGATATACTAAAGAATTCGTACATAGCAAGCAGCTTTTCGCGAACTTTATTGCCAGCCACGAATCGGAATTCAACATCCGCGGCGATTTCTTCAAAAAGCTGAATGAATACAAGCGTGTGGAATCGGCAGGGACATACCTGAATAATATGCCAAATGGTGAGGCCGTGAACTGGCTGGACGGCAGCAAAACGGCGTTGCAGAGAAAGTGTAAATTTACGCTGTGTTTTGAAAGCACCAATCACTATGGCTTCGTTACCGAGAAGATCATGGATGCATTTTATTCGGACACGATCCCGGTGTACTATGGAAGCCCGACGGTAGCAGAGATTTTTAATAAAGACGCTTTTATCAACGTGGCAGACTATCCGTCTTTTGACGCGGCAATTGAGAAAATAAAGGAGCTTGACCAGGACGATGAAAAGTATCTGAAAATGCTGAATCAGCCTGTGCTGGTTGACCCGACGTATCCTGAGCGGCTGGAAAAGGAATTGGGAGAATTTATCTGTCATATTTTTGACCAGCCTGTTGAACAGGCTTACCGCCGCAGCCGGGTGTACCTGCCCAAGCGAGTGAATGATCGCCTTGCCAGAGCGGTAGACGGGGAAACATTGACAATGAAGAACTTGATGACGCGAATGGCGGAAAAGATCAAGAAAAAAGTAATCAGGTAATATTTCATCCCTTTCTGGAGACCTGATTGCGTGGGTAGCATAAACCTATATAGGAAATATTGAGTTTAAGGCGGGAGTGGTGCAGTGCGAATGGTGCCACTCCTGCTTTTTTGTCCGGGTGCAATTTTTTCAGAATTGGGAGGCAATAAACGCCGGGAAGCGAAAGAAACTCTTGCATTTGCGCTCTTTGTCAGATATAATAAACTGAATTATTATCTTTTACTCTCTTTTACATGAGGTTATGCTGTGTATCTGAAATCATTGGAACTGCAAGGCTTTAAGTCCTTCCCGGACAAGACGCTGATCCGGTTCGGCGACGACATTACTGCCATCGTCGGCCCCAACGGCTCCGGAAAATCGAATATTTCCGACGCCATTCTGTGGGTCATGGGCGAACAAAGCTCCAAAACCCTCCGGGGCGCCAAAATGGAAGACGTGATCTTCGGCGGCACCCAGAAGCGTACCGCCGTAGGTTTTGCCGAGGCGACCCTGACGCTGGACAACTCCGACCGGGCGCTGGCCTACGACGCCGACGAGGTGATGGTCACCCGGCGCTACTACCGCTCCGGGGACAGCGAATATTACATCAACAAGCAGTCCGCCCGTCTGCGGGACATCAACGAGATGTTCATGGACACCGGCCTTGGGCGGGAGGGCTACAGCAATATCGGTCAGGGCAGGATCGACGAAATTCTCTCCCTGAAAAGCGGCGACCGCCGGGAAATTTTTGAGGAAGCCGCAGGCATCTCCAAATACCGTCACCGCAAGGAGGAGACGGAGCGGAAGCTGGCCGCCACCGAGGACAACCTTCTGCGCATCGGCGACAAGGTCTCCGAGCTGGAATTGCAGCTGGAGCCGCTGAAGCAGCAGTCGGAAAAGGCAAAAAAATATCTGGAACTGAAGGACGAGCTGAAGGGCGTGGAGGTGGCCGTGTGGCTGGACACGCTGGACAGGCTTTCCGCCGCCGCCAAGAAGGCGGAGGAGGACTATGCGTCCGCGTCCTTCGTTTTGCAGCAGGCCCACGACGATCTGGACGCCCTGTACCGTCAGGCAGACCAGCTGGGCGAAGCCCTGCGTACCCGGGACGGCGAACTGGAAACCGTCCGCCTGAAAGTGAATATGCTGTCCGCTACGCATCAGCAGCTGGACGGGCAGATGGCCGTGCTTCGGGGCAATGTGGAGAACAACAACGCCAACATTTCCCGCATCGAGGAAGAGCTGAAAGGGCAGGAAGACCGCTCCGGCGGCATCGTGTCCCAGATCGACCAGACGAAGGCCAGAATTGAAGAAATTGAAGCGGCCCTCTCTGGAAAACGCCGGGAGCTGGACGATTTGCAGCACAAGCTCACCGCCATGACGGCCAGCGCGCAGGGACTGACCAAGCAGTTTCTGGAGCTGCGGGGGAAGGAATCCTCTCTGGCGGCGGATGTCGCGGGACGTCAGGCAGACGTGCGGGGTCTGGAAGAAAGCATGGCGCAGACCAAGGAGCGGTTGGAGCAGCTGAATGCCGACCTGTCCGCCGGCGCGGCCAGACAGCAGGAAGCCCAGACCAATCTGGATAACTGCCGCAGGGAACTGAAAAAAGCCCAGGAGGAAGTGACCGCGGCCAATAACACCATCGCGGGCTACACCCTTAGGCAAAATACCCGGGTCAAACGCCGGGACGAATTGCAGGAAAAAATCCGGGACATGACCTCCCGGCGGGATTCCGTGACGGCCAAGGCCAGAGTGTTCCGGGCAATGGAGCGGGATTTTGAAAGCTACAACAAGGCCGTCCGCATGGTGATGCAGGAAGCCCAGCGGGGCGCGCTGCGGAATATCCACGGTCCCGTGTCCCGTTTGATCCGCACCGAGGACAGCTACACGGTCGCCATTGAGATCGCGCTGGGCGCGGCCATGCAGCAGATCGTGGTTGGGACGGAGCAGGACGGCAAGGCGGCCATCGGCTACCTGAAACGCACCGGCGGCGGTCGGGCGACCTTCCTGCCTATGTCGAATATTCAGGGCAGGAGCTTACAGGAGACCGGGCTGGAAAATTGCCGGGGCTTCGTGGGCATTGCGTCTGAATTGACCGCGAGCGATGAAAAGTACCGGGGCATTGTGGAAAATCTGCTGGGCAGGACGGTCATCGTGTCCGATATGGATGCGGCCATCGCCATGTCTCAGAAGTACCGGGGGCGGTTCAAGATCGTCACATTGGACGGTCAGGTCATGAACCCCGGCGGCTCCATGACCGGCGGCTCCGTAAATAAGGAAGCGGGCATTCTGTCCCGTGCCAACGAGCTGGAAAAGCTGACGGCGCAGGAAAAGAAGCTGGAACAGGAGCTGCTGGTTGCGCAGGCGGATCTGCAGGAAGCCCAGCGGCAGTGCGATCAGGTGGAATTCCAGATGAAGGCGGCGCAGGATCAGCTCCGCGGCGCGGAGGATCAGGTGCTGCGCCTGCAGGGACAGGAAAAGCAGTTTGAGATATTGCTGAACGCCATCACGGAAGCGGAGACCTCCGCCCAGCGGGAGCGGGACGCGCTGAACGCACGGCAGACCTCCGATCGGGAGCGCTATGCCGCCCAGCAGGCGAAAATTCAGGTTTACACCCAGCAGCTTGCCGAGACCCGGCAGACGCTGGCACAGCTGGAAGGCAGTCAGACGGAAGCGGCGGAAGCGAACGCCGCCATCACCGGACAGATGACGGAGTTGAAAACTGCGGAAGCGGCGCTGGAAGCCGAGCGGGGTACGGCGCTGACCCACATTGCGGACCTCCAGAACCTCCGGGCAGCCATGGAGGGCGACCGGGAGAAGAAGGAAGCGCTGGCGGATGCCATCCGGGAGGACACCCACCGTCTGGAAGGAGAGATCGCCCAGCTGAAAATCAAGCAGGAGGAAAACGACGCGGAGTCCGACCGGATGAACGCCCTGATGCAAAAGACGCTGGAAGACCGGGCGGAAGCGGAAGCCTCCAAGACCCGCGCCGAGCGGGACGCACAGGAAAAGAACAAGGACATTCTCAACATGGAGCGCGCCTGCGCCCTGCTGGAACAGAAGAAGGTCACTTCGTCCATGGAGGAAAAGCAGATCGTGGACAAGCTGTGGGATTCCTACGGCCTGACCCCCGGCACTGCCCCGGAGCATCGGGGCCAGATCGAAAACGTCACCGCCGGAAACCGTCGTGCGGCAGAGCTGAAACGGAAAATTGCCGCTCTGGGTACGCCCAATCTGGGCGCCATCGAGGAATATGCCCGGGTCAACGAGCGCTACACGTACCTTGCTTCCCAGCGGGACGACGTGCTGACCTCCAAGCGGGAGCTGGAAAGCGTCATCCGGGACATCACCAAAGAGATGACCACCATTTTTATTTCGGAATTCGGGAAAATCGACCACTATTTTGGGCAGACTTTTGAAGAAATGTTTGGCGGCGGCAAGGGACAGCTGGTTCTGGAAGACCCGGAAAATCCCCTGACCTGCGGCATTGAGATTCGCGTTCAGCCCCCCGGAAAGCAGGTCAAGACCATCACGCTGCTCTCCGGCGGCGAGAAAGCCTTCGTGGCGACGGCGCTGTACTTCGCCATCCTGAAGGTGCGGCCGACGCCCTTCTGTCTGCTGGACGAGATCGACGCGGCACTGGACGACCGGAACGTGGAGCGGTTTGCCAGCTATCTTCACAATCTGGCGAAGAAGACCCAGTTCATCGTCATCACCCACCGCCGGGGCACCATGGAAGCCTCCGACGTGCTTTACGGCGTGACCATGCAGGAGCAGGGCGTGAGCAAGCTGCTGCGGCTGGACTTGAACCAGATGGAAGAATATCTGGGAATCGTGGAATAAAAAGGAGATTTTTATGGGCTTTTTTGACAAGATCAAGGCCGGACTGACCAAGACCCGGGAGGCGCTCAGCGGCACTTTGGGCAGTGTGTTTTCCGGCTTTTCCGAAATTGACGACGATTTTTACGATGAATTGGAGGAGAGCCTGATCCTGGCGGATCTGGGTGTGGACACCTCCGTCAAGGCTGTGGGGCGGCTGCGCAAGGCCGTCCGGGAGCAGCACCTGAAAACCACGGAGGAAGCCCGGGAAGCGCTGAAGGAAATTCTGGTGGACATGCTTTCCGTGGGGGACACGGAGCTGAATCTGTCCACCCACCCCAGCGTGATTCTGGTCATCGGCGTCAACGGCGTGGGCAAGACTACCACCATCGGCAAGATCGCGAAGCAGCTGACCTCTCAGGGAAAGAAGGTCATGCTGGTGGCGGGAGATACCTTCCGGGCGGCTGCCGCAGACCAGCTGGAAATTTGGGCGGGCAGGAGCGGTGCGTCCATTGTCCGCCAGCACGAGGGGGCAGACCCGGCCTCCGTGGTGTTTGACGGCATTCAGTCCGCCAAGGCCAGGGATGTGGACGTCATCCTCATCGACACCGCCGGACGGCTGCACAACAAGACGAACCTGATGAACGAGCTGAACAAGATCAGCCGCATTGTGGCGCGGGAGCTGCCCGACGCCGCCAAGGAGGTTCTGCTGGTTCTGGACGGCACCACCGGCCAGAACGGCCTGATTCAGGCAAAACAGTTCAAGGAAATTGCGGGGGTCACGGCCATTGCCCTGACCAAGCTGGACGGCACCGCCAAGGGCGGCATTGTCATCGCCGTAGCGGACGCGCTGCAAATCCCCGTGAAGTTTGTGGGCGTGGGCGAGCAGGCGGACGACCTGATGCCCTTCAGCGCGAAGGAATTCGTGGAAGCATTGATCTGAGGAAGTATCATGAAAATAGTTTTGGCAAGCAAAAACAGACATAAATGGGAAGAAATCCGGAAAATCACCGAGAAATTTGATATGGAGCTGGTGATGGAGTCCGACCTGGGCGTGGACATTGACGTGGAGGAAACGGGAACCACCTTTGAGGAAAATTCCTTTCTGAAAGCCAACGCAGTCATGCGGGCCACCGGGCTTCCGGCGCTGGCGGACGATTCCGGCATTGCCGTGGACGCCCTGAACGGGGAACCCGGCATCTACTCCGCCCGGTACGGCTTCGACGATACGCTGGACGACTGGGGCAGATTGCAGCTGCTGCTGAAAAACACGGAAAATGTTCCGGACGGCCAGCGTCAGGCGCAGTTCGTCTGCGTTATCACCATGGTCACCCCCGAGGGCAAGGTGATCCAGGCCCGGGGCGAGGTGCACGGCGAGTTGCTGCGCGCCCCCGCCGGGACGGGCGGCTTCGGCTATGATCCCATTTTCTACTATCCGCCCTTCGGCAAGACGCTGGCGGAGGTGACGCCGGAGGAAAAGAATCAGGTGTCCCACCGGGCGGTTGCTTTGCGGGCATTTTACGACAAACTCAAGGAGGAAGGCTATGCTGACAAGTAAACAGCGCGCCGAGTTCCGGGCGCAGGCGAACAGCTTGGAAACCACCCTGATGGTGGGCAAGGACGGCGTGACGGAGGCGGTGGTCGCGGAAGCGGACAAGCTGCTCACCGCACGGGAGCTGGTGAAGGGCAAGGTGCTGGAAACTGCCCTGATGAGTGCGCGCGAGGTGTCCGACGCCATCTGCGAGGCCACCGGCGCCGACGGCATTTCCTGCGTCGGTTCCAAGTTCGTCATCTGGCGGTTCAGCGAAAAATGTCAGGCCGAGCGCAACCAGACCGGCCGTGCCAAACACAAGGAGACCCCCAAGTCCAAGGCTGACCCGGTAGGCAAGGGCGTTCGCGCCCGCCGTCAGGCAGCCCGTCAGGCGCGGGAGCAGCGCAACCAGTATTTCCGGGAACAGGCCATCGAAAAGTCCATTGAGCAAAGCCGGGAACGGCAGCAGAGAAAGCAGAAATAACCCGAACGGTGCCACAAAGGAACAGCAGCGGAATTTTTCTTCCGCATTTTGCGGGATAAACAGGTACAGGAGCGGTGCAAATGGAACGAATCGGCATTTACGGTGGAACCTTCAATCCCCCACACGCCGGCCACATTCAGGCGGCGAAGCAGGCGGTCACGGCGCTGAAACTCGATAAGCTCGTGATCGTCCCCACGAGTATTGCGCCCCACAAGGAGATACCGGAGCACTCGCCCACCCCGCGGCAAAGGCTCGAAATGCTGCGCATTGCCGCGGCGGACTGCCCGAAGGCCGAGGTTTCGGACATCGAGCTGAACCGGGGCGGCATCAGCTACACCTTCCAGACCGTATCGGAGCTGAAGGAGCGCTATCCTGACGCGGAGCTGATTCTGCTCATGGGCAGCGATATGTTCCTGTGCTTCGATCAGTGGAAGCAGCCAGACGACATCCTGAAAAATGTGGAGCTGGGCGTTTTCTACCGGGGCAGCAAGGGAGAAAAAACCGCCGTTGCCGAAAATAAGGCGAAGCTGGAACAGCGGGGGGCGAAGATTTGTCTGGTGGAAAACGACATTGTCGATATTTCCTCCACCCAGCTGCGGCGGATGCTGGCGTTCCACTGCGCGGGGCCGTTTCTGTCCCCCGGCGTGGCGGCGTACATTCGGGAACATGGGCTGTACGATGTGAACGTCCAGTGGAAAAATCTCCCCATGGCGGAGTTGGAGCAGGTGGTCATCCGGCTGCTGAATCCCAACCGGGTGGCGCACGTCTTAGGCTGCCGGGATACGGCGGTGGCGCTGGCCAAACGCTGGGGTGCGGACGTGACCGACGCTGCCCGGGCGGGCATTCTCCACGATATTACCAAAGCGCTGGACGGGCCGCTGCAGTTGACAGTCTGTGCCGAATATGGTAAAATATTAGGCGAATTTTCAAGAAAATACCCCAGAACCCTCCACGCACTCACCGGTTCCATGGTGGCGGAGCGGATTTTCGGGGAAAATGAAGCGGTGGTCTCCGCCATCCGCAGCCACACCACGGGAAAAGCGGACATGAATCTGCTGGAAACCATCATTTATGTGGCAGACTATATGGAGCCAAACCGGAGCTTTCCCGGCGTGGAACAGCTCCGGGAGCTGGCGTTTTCCGACCTCCGTGCGGCGCTGAAGCTGGGGCTGGAAATGACGCTGGAACATCTGAAGGAGCAGGGGAACGAGGTTTCGCCGGAGTCCAGAGAAGCTCTGGACTGGCTAAACCGTCAGGAAGCAGAAGCCCTGTAGAAAGGAAGAAGTTATGTTAACCCCAAAAGAAATCGCTTACGAGGTTACCAAGGCGCTGGACGCCAAAAAAGGACAGAACATCAAGCTGCTGAAAATTGACCGGGTCAGCTCTCTTGCGGATTACTTTCTGATCTGCACCGGCACCTCCAACACCCACGTCAAGACGCTCTGCGACTATGCCGAGTACACGCTGGAGCAGCTGGGGGAGCAGATGCTCAGCCGGGAAGGCCACCGGGGCAATTCCTGGGAGCTGCTGGATTACGGCAGCATCGTCGTCCACGTTTTTACCGAGGAAGCCCGGAAGTTCTACGATCTGGAACGCCTGTGGGCGGACGCGGAACTTGTGGATATCCGGGATATCGTCATCGAAGAGAATTAGTATATATCCGGCTGACCGAAATGCAGCCGGTTTGAGAGGTGTGTTCGGCATGAATTACGATTACGCAAAAATTGAGGCCAAGTGGCACAAGTACTGGCAGGAGCATAATACCTTCTACACCGACGTGTGGGATTTCTCCAAGCCCAAATACTATGTGCTGGATATGTTCCCGTATCCCTCCGGCGTCGGCCTGCACGCGGGTCATCCCGAGGGCTACACGGCGACGGATATCGTCTCCCGCATGAAGCGGATGCAGGGCTACAACGTGCTGCACCCCATGGGTTATGACTCCTTCGGCCTGCCGGCGGAGCAGTACGCCGTGAATACCGGTCATCATCCCAACGGCTTTACCCAGAAGAACATCGAGACCTTCTCCGCTCAGCTGAAGGAGCTTGGCTTCGATTACGACTGGTCGAAGATGATCGCCACGTCCGACCCGTCCTTCTATAAGTGGACGCAGTGGATCTTCAAGAAGCTTTACGAGGCGGGCTACGCCAAGCGCATCGAGATGCCCGTGAACTGGTGCGAGGAGCTGGGCACTGTGCTCAGCAACGACGAGGTCATCGACGGCAAGTCCGAGCGGGGCGGCTATCCCGTGGTCAAGAAGAACATGATGCAGTGGGTCATCGACCAGCCCGCCTTCGCGGAGAAGCTGCTGGAAGGTCTCAACGAGATCGACTGGCCGGAATCCACCAAGGAGATCCAGCGCAACTGGATCGGCAAATCCACCGGTGTGGAGGTGGATTTCCAGCTGGTGGGCGGCGGTGAATTCTCCATCTACACCACCTGCATCGAGACAATTTACGGCATTACCTTCATGGTGCTTGCCCCCGACGGCAAGATCGTGCAGAGCCTGATGGACCGGGTGCAGAACAAGGAAGCGGTTCAATCGTACATCGACGAGTCTGCGAAGAAGAGCGACATGGACCGCACGGAGCTGAACAAAACCAAGTCCGGCTGCCGTCTGGAGGGCGTCTACGCTATCAACCCCGTCAACGGCAAGCAGGTGCCCGTGTTTATCGGCGACTTCGTTCTGGCGAGCTACGGCACCGGCGCGGTCATGGCCGTGCCCAGCCACGACCAGCGTGACTTTGAGTACGCCCAGGTGCATAACATCCCCATGATTCAGGTCATTGACGGCGCGGACGTGTCCGAGCACGCCTTTGAGAAGCAGGATTATCTGGGCAAGGGCTGCAGGCTCATCAACTCCGAAGAGTTCACCGGCCTGACGGTGGAGGAGGCCAAGGAGGCCATCACCTGCAAGCTGGAAAAGGCCGGCGTGGCCAGAAGAAAGGTCAACTACCATTTCCGGGAGTGGATCTTCGCCCGTCAGAGATATTGGGGCGAGCCGGTTCCCTGCGTGTACACCGACGACGGGAAAACTTACTTCCTGCCCGACGATGAGCTGCCCCTGATCCTGCCGGAGCTGGAGGATTACAAGGGACGCAACGGTCAGGCGCCGCTGGAAAACGCCACCGAGTGGAAGAAGTATGACCGTAACGGCATTCACGGCGTCCGGGAGACCTCCACCATGCCCGGCAGCGCCGGTTCCTCCTGGTATTATTTCCGCTATATCGACCCCAAGAACGACAAGGTGTTCTGCGACCCCGAGCTTGCGAAGCACTGGATGCCCGTTGACCTGTATGTTGGCGGCCCGGAGCACGCCGTGGGTCACCTGATGTATTCGAGGATCTGGAACCGCTTCCTGTACGATCAGGGGCTGTCTCCCGTAAAGGAGCCGTTCAAGAAGCTGGTGCATCAGGGCATGATCTTGGGTGAGAACGGCATCAAGATGGGCAAGCGCTTCCCGGAATTCGTGGTGAATCCCAGCGACGTGGTGCGGGAGTACGGCGCGGATACCCTGCGGCTGTACGAGATGTTCATGGGGCCGCTGGAAGTGTCCAAGCCCTGGAGCACCACCGGCGTGGTGGGCGCAAAGAAGTTCATCAACCGCGTCTGGAACTTCTTCACCGAGGAGAAGAACATCACCAATACCGACGACGGCAAGCTCACCAAAATCTATCACCAGACGGTGAAGAAGGTCACCTCCGACTTTGAGGCGCTGGGCTTCAACACGGCCATTGCCCAGATGATGGTGTTCGTCAACGAGGTCTATAAGAACGGCAGCTGCCCCAAGGCCTATGCCGAGGGCTTCATCAAGATGCTTTCCTGCATCACGCCTCACGTGGGCGAGGAGATCTGGCAACTGCTGGGACATGACGATACCATCGCCTACGAAAGCTGGCCGACCTATTCCGAGGAAAAGTGCAAGGATGCCGAGGTGAACATCGCGGTGCAGGTCAACGGCAAGATGCGCGGCACCGTGCTGATGGACGCCGATCTTTCCAACGAGGAAGTGGTGGCAAACGCCGTGGCGGACGAAAAAATTGCCAAGTTCCTGCAGAAGCAGGGCGGCCAGATCGTGAAGACCATTGTGGTAAAGAACAAGCTGGTCAACCTGATCGTCAAGTGATCCGATTTCCGGAATGGTTTCAGATTTTCTTTGGAGTTCGGTATAATTTGTGAATTTTTAGAATTATTCCTTGACAATTCGGGAAAGAACAATTATAATGTATCAAGCCGGTATGGCCCTGAAAGCATCCTGGATCGAGCCGGATGCCATCGGAGGGAGGGAAAACAATGTCTGAAATTCGCGTCAAGGAGAACGAGTCTCTGGAGAGTGCTCTGCGTCGTTTTAAGCGCAGCTGTGCCAAAGAAGGCGTGATTGCTGAGGTCAAGAAGCGTGAGCATTACGTCAGCCCCAGCCTGAAGCGGAAGCAGAAGTCCGAAGCTGCCCGTAAGAACAAGAGAAAGTTCTATTGATCCCTCATGAAAACAGTTAAAACCGCTCTGGGTAACCAGAGCGGTTTTTGCGTCCTGCCTTTTCAAAAAAAGCTGCCTCCTGCGATTCTTGAAGATCGCGAGGGGCAGCTTTTTGCAATGTTACATTTTCTCCGGGGCGGAGAAGCCGAGGATGTGGATGCAGGTTTCCAGAATGTTTTTGGCTAAGCCAAGCAGGGCGATGTGTCCGGCTTTCAGGGTTGCGTCCGCTTCCTTGAGGACGGGAGTTTCGTGGTAGAATTTGTTCACCGCGCCTGCCAGCTCGTAGATGTAGGCGCAGATCAGGTTCGGTGCGGAGGAAGCCAGGGCGGTTTCCAGCGTGGGCTGTAAGCGGGTGATGACGTTCATCAAGTCCTTGGCGAAGGGATTCGCCGGGGGCTGGATGGGAAGGTGCGCCCAATCGCCGTATTTTGCCAGAATGGACTTGATGCGGACGATGGTATAGAGAATGTAGGGGCCGGTGTTGCCCTCGAAGGCGGCGAAGCGCTCCAGATCAAAGTTGTAATCCTTGGTGGGCTGATTGCTGAGATCGCCGTATTTCAGGGCGGCAAGGGCGATTTTCGCGGTGGTATCGTCCACTTCGGAGGCGTCCACGATTTGGTTTTCCACGACCTTGGCACGGACGAAGGCCGTCATATCGGCGATAAGGGTTTCCAGACGGAGCACGCCGCCGTCACGGGTCTTGAAGGGCTTGCCGTCCTTGCCGTTCATGGTGCCGTGGCCGATATGCTCCAAGGCAGTGGTGTCGGGGACGATGCCGCACTTCCGGGCGGCGCGGAACACCTGCTCAAAGTGCAGCGCCTGCCGCTTGTCGGTGACGTAGAGCATCTTGTCGGGGTGCCAGTCCTGCATCCGCTGAACCATGGTGGCAAGGTCGGTGGTGGCGTAGATGGAGGAGCCGTCGGACTTGACCAGAATGCAGGGGGGAACCGCCTTCTTGTCCGTTTCCTCTGCCACAGGAATGACCCACGCGCCCTCGGAGAGAACGGCGTAGCCCTTCTCCTTCATCTCCGCGACCATGGCGGGGATATAGGGGTCGGCGTCGCTTTCCCCCAGCCACTTTTCAAAGTGGACGTCCAGACTGTCATAAATCCGCCGCAGGTCGGGGAGGGACACGTTCATGATGTGCTGCCAGATGGCGCGGTAGCCCCGGCGACCCTGCTGCAATTCAAAGGTCGCGGTGTGGGCGCGCTGGGCAAAGGCTTCGTCCACCTTCTTCCGGGCGGAGGCGGCGGGGTAAAGCTCCTCCAAGTCCGATAGGGTGAAGGGAGGCTCGGCAGGGTACTCTCCCGTAAAGTCCGGGTCAAAATAGGGAAGGTTCGGCTGACGGTCCCGCAGCTCCGCGATAATGAGGCCCATTTGCAGGCCCCAGTCCCCCAGATGCACGTCGCCGATGGTGTTGTAGCCGAAGAAGGCATACAGCCGCTTCATGGCTTCGCCGATGATGGCGGGGCGCAGATGACCGATGTGCAGGGGCTTCGCCACGTTGGCGCCGCCGTAGTCCACCACAATCGTCTTGCCCGCGCCGGTTTTTGCAACGCCAAAGTCGGGGGCGGTGCGCATGGCTTCCAGATAGGTTTCCAGGAACGCCCCGGAGAGCTTCAGGTTGATGAAGCCCGGCATGACGGCTTCCACCAGAGAATAGTCGGCGGCGTCCAGCTTTTCCGCTACCGCTTTCGCAATCTGGATGGGGGCACAGTGGTACTGCTTCGCGGCGGCCAGAGCGCCGTTGCACTGGTATTCGCACAGGTCGGGGCGGTTGGAGACCGTCGCCCGGCCGTAGGAAGCGTCGTAGCCCGCGTCGGCAAAGGCGCGCTCCATTTTTTCGGTGATGATATCAAGAATTTTTTCCATATCTTACTCCATATTTCTGAAATAGAAATCAGCCCTGCTGTCTCCGCTCGGCCATCCATGCGAGGTAATCGTCGTAAGTGCCGTACTTGTCGATGATGGTGCCGTCGGGCTGGAAGGCGATGACCCGGTTACAGGTAGAGGTCAGCAGTTCGTGGTCGTGGGAGGCCAGCAGCACCACGCCGGGGAAGGCTTCCAGACCCTTGTTCACCGCCTGAATGGACTCCATGTCCAGATGGTTGGTGGGCTGGTCAAGCAGCACCACGTTAGCCCCGGAAAGCATCATCCGGCTGAGCATACAGCGCACCTTTTCGCCGCCGGAGAGGACGTTCACGGGCTTGAACACGTCCTCGTTGCTGAACAGCATCCGCCCCAGGAAGCCCCGGAGGTACACATCGTCCTTCTTGGCGGAATACTGACGCAGCCAGTCCACCAGTTCCATCTGATTCCCGTCAAAGTAGGGGGAATTGTCCTTGGGCAGATAGCTGCGGATGGTGGACACGCCCCACTTGACGCTGCCCTCGTCCGGCTCCAGCTCGCCCATGAGGATCTTGAACAGGGCGGTCTGCGCCAGCTCGTTTTCGCCCACGAAGGCGATCTTGTCCCCCCGGTTCACGGAGAAATACACCTTGTCCAGCAGCTTCACGCCGTCCACGGTGACGGACACGTCCTTGACGGTGAGCACGTCCTTGCCCAGCTCCCGCTCGGGCTGGAAGCCCACGAAGGGATAACGGCGGGTGGAGCAGGGCATTTCCTCCACGGTCAGCTTGTCTAAGAGCTTGCGGCGGGCGGTGGCCTGCTTGGCTTTGGCCTTGTTGGCGGAGAAGCGCTGGATGAACAGCTGCAATTCTTCGATCTTTTCCTGATTGCGCTTGTTCTTGTTGCGCAGCATGGCCTGCACCATCTGGGAGGACTCGTACCAGAAGTCGTAGTTGCCCACGTACATCTTGATTTTGCCGTAGTCGATGTCCACGGTGTGGGTGCAGACGGTGTTCAGGAAGTGGCGGTCATGGCTCACCGCGATGACCATGCCGGGGAAGTCCAGAAGGAAATCCTCCAGCCAGTTGATGGCTTCGATGTCTAAGTTGTTGGTCGGCTCGTCCAGCATGACGATGTCGGGGTTGCCGAACAGCGCCTGCGCCAGCAGAATTTTCACCTTGAGACGGGGATCGACGGAGGCCATCTGCTCATAGTGCAGCTCCGTGCCGATGCCCAGACCCTGCAGCAGGCGGGAGGCGTCGGATTCCGCTTCCCAGCCGCCCAGCTCGGCGAATTCGGCTTCTAAGTCGGCAGCCCGCAGGCCGTCCTCGTCGGTGAAGTCCGGCTTTTCGTAGATGGCGTCCTTCTCCTTCATGACTTCGTACAGGTGGGCGTTGCCCATGATGACCGTGTCCATGACGGTGTAATCGTCATAGGCGTTCTGGTTCTGCTTCAGAACGGAGACCCGCTTGGTGGGGTCGATGGTGACGGAGCCGTTGGTGGAGTCCAGCTCCCCCGTCAGGATGCGCAGGAACGTGGATTTGCCCGCGCCGTTGGCGCCGATGATGCCATAGCAGTTGCCGGGGAGGAACTGCAGGTCAACGTGCTGGAACAGCCACTGACCGCCAAACTGCATACCGAGATTGCTTACTGTAATCATTTCTTACTCCTTAACTTCTGGAATCTCTGAATAAATCGCCTTCGGCTGTCGGTGAATCCTTTGCCCCATCCGTGCAGTTCTGAAAGCGGGAAATACACAAAGTATTCCGCCGCTTCCAGAACTTTCGGCTGAGCCAAAATCTTCTGCCGACAGCTCTCGCCGATTTAATCAGAGCTTCCATTTTTCGCGGCAGCATACCGCTGCACATAACTATACAGGATAATAATACCACATAATTTGAAATAATCAATCACGATTGCGCCAATTATGAATAAATCGAGAAATTTTTACGAAAGCCCTTGCTTTTTTCCACGGGTGCGCTATAATATTAGCACTCAAACACCTAGAGTGCTAAATAAACCAAGGATGTGTATTGATTATGGAAAAGCAGCAATTCAAAGCAGAGTCTCAGCGTCTTCTTGACCTGATGATTAACTCCATTTATACCCACAAGGAGATTTTCCTTCGGGAGATCATCTCCAACGCCTCCGACGCCATCGATAAGCTGGCCTACACGGCGCTGACCGACGACAAGGTGGGCATCAACCGGGACGAATTTGCCATCACCATCACCCGTGACCCCGAAAACCGTACCCTGACCGTCTCCGATAACGGCATCGGTATGTCGAAGGACGAAATGATCGAGAATCTCGGTACCATCGCCAAGTCCGGCTCTCTGGGCTTCAAGCAGGCCATGGAGAAGAACGAGGACATCGATATCATCGGTCAGTTCGGTGTTGGCTTCTATTCTGCATTCATGGTGGCTTCCTCCATCACCGTCATTTCCAGGAAGTACGGTGAGGACAAGGCATGGAAGTGGGTCTCCGACGGCGCGGACGGCTATACCATCGAGGAGACGGAAAAGGACGCTCCCGGAACGGACGTCATCATGACCCTGAAAGCCGATACCGAGGACGAAAAATACTCCGAGTATCTGGAAGAATACGAGATCCGCAGCCTGATCCGCAAGTATTCCGACTATATCCGCTACCCCATCCGGATGGAGGTCACCAAGTCCCGTCCCGTGGAGGAGCCGAAGGACGAGAACGCCGAGGGCGAGGAAAATAAAGCGCCCAAGTACGAGTCCTACACCGAGATGGAGACTTTGAACTCCATGGTGCCCATCTGGCAGCGGGACAAGAAGGACGTTACGGAGGAAGAGTACGAGACCTTCTACCGGGACAAGTTCTTCGACTACAATAAGCCCCTGCGCACCATCCACTACAACGTGGAGGGCAACGTTTCCTTCAAGGCGCTGCTGTATATCCCCGGCAAAGCGCCTTACGATTTCTACACCAAGGATTACAAGCGTGGATTGCAGCTGTACAGCAGCGGCGTGCTGATCATGGACAACTGCGAGGATCTGCTGCCCGAGCATTTCCGTTTCGTCCGCGGCGTGGTGGACAGTCAGGACCTGTCCCTGAACATCAGCCGTGAAATGCTCCAGCACAACCGCCAGCTGACCATCATTGCCCGGAACATCGAGAAGAAGATCAAGTCCGAGCTGAAGGCCATGCTGGAAAACGACCGGGAGAAGTACGAGGAATTCTACGCCGCCTTTGGCCGTCAGCTGAAGTACGGCACCGTCTCCGACTACGGCGCACACAAGGAAGCGACCCAGGATCTGCTGCTGTTCTACAGCCACAAGCAGGGCAAGCTGGTCTCCCTGAAGGAGTATGTGGACGCCATGGCCGAGGGTCAGGAGAAGATTTACTATGCTCCCGGCGAAAATAAGGAGCGCCTGAGCAAGCTGCCCCAGGTGGAGACTCTGACGAAGAAGGGCTATGACGTGTTGCTGTTCACCGAGGATGTGGACGAGTTCGTGCCTCAGACCCTGATGACCTACATGGAGAAGCCCTTCTGCAACGTTTCTACCGAGGATCTGGGCTTGCAGACCGAGGAGGAAAAGAAGCAGGCGGAGGAAAAGGCCGAGGAAATGAAGGGACTGCTGACCTTCGTGAAGGAGACGCTGGGTGACCGGGTCAAGGAGGTCAAGCTGTCCTCCGAGCTGGGCAGCCACCCCGTGTGCATGACCCCTGCCGAGGGCATGAGCTTCGAGATGGAAAAGTATATGAAGCGGGCGAACCCCGAGTTTGCCTTCCCCGTGGGTCGGGTGCTGGAGCTGAACCCGGAGCATGAGGCGGTGCAGGCCATGCAGAAGGCTATGACCGAAGACCCCGAAAAGGCAAAGGATTACGCAAAGCTTCTGTGCTATCAGGCGCAGCTCATGGCGGAACTGCCGCTGGACGACCCCTATGCCTACACCGAGCTGGTGTGCAAGCTAATGAAGTAAGTCCGATCTGCAAAGAAAAGGATTGCTTTTGCCGTGCTGGTGTGATAAAATATCCCCACCGAAAGAAAGGGAGGGTTTTATATGTCCTACACATATTCGTATATCAGTGATGCCATGGCGAACGGACTCCTGTCCGGGATTTTCAGCGGCGTTCCCACGACGCTGATCGGCATTGCCACCTATGTATTAAGCGCCCTGGGGCTTTACACCATCGCCAAGCGCCGGGGGCTGAACCACCCGTGGCTGGCCTGGATTCCCGTGGCCAGCGCGTGGATCGTGGGTTCGCTTTCCGATCAGTACCGCTATGTGGTCAACGGGGAGAATAAGTCCAAGCGGAAGGTTCTGCTGACGCTGAACATCATTACCACAGTGCTGAGCCTGGTGATGGTCGCGTGCGGAATCGGAATGGTGGCGCAGGCGTTGATCGGCGCTGCGGGAGGCATCGACGAGGAGGCCATGGTGCAGGCCGTGATAGGGCCGCTGGTGGGCGTGCTGGGGCTGTGTCTGCCCCTGGCAGGCGTTGCCATTGCCTACGCGGTGATCTATTACATGGCGCTGTACGATATCTTCCGGTCTCTTGACCCCAATAACTGCGTGCTGTTTCTGGTGCTGAGCATCGTGTTCAGCGTGACGGAGCCGTTCTTCCTGTTCTTCAACCGGAACAAGGATGGCGGAATGCCCCCCAGACGCCCCGAGCCGGTCTGTATGCCCCCGGAACCGGACTGGTGCGATAACAGCCAGGACACGGGCAATACGGATTTCCTGTAATAAGACAAAAATCCTGCTTTTCTTCGGAAAGGCAGGATTTTTTATGGCGTCGGAGAGATTTTGGGATGTCCGCTTTGTGCGGGCAAATGTTTCTGGTGCGGAACCATCTTTTTCCTGCCAGCCGGTTGACAACCGGGAAAATATCCGGTATACTAGGCAATATGCAATAAAAGACGGCTTCATTATTGGAGGAAATGACAAATGGTTATCAAATGGGATGTGACCATCCCCGGACTGTCCGGGGATACTCCCCGCAGAGCGTACATCTATCTTCCGGAAAGCTACGACGAAGAACCTGACCGGCGGTATCCCGTCATGTATATGTTTGACGGGCACAACGTGTTCTTTGACGAGGACGCGACCTTCGGCAAGTCATGGGGCATGAACGACTACATGGAGCGCACCGGAAAGCAGCTCATCATCGTGGGTGTGGAGTGCAACCATCAGGGTAATTGCCGGCTGTCGGAGTATTCCCCCGTGACCTTTGAAAATGCCGAGCTGGGGAAGATCAGGGGCAGGGGCAGCATCACCATGAACTGGATGGTAAATGAGTTGAAGCCCTACATCGACAAGCATTTCCGCACCCTGCCCGACCGGCGGAACACCATTCTCGCGGGTTCCTCCATGGGCGGCCTGATGGCGCTGTATGGCGCGGCGGCCTACAATTCCGTCTTCCAGCGGGCGGCCTGCCTGTCTCCCAGCCTCTGGGTCGCGCCGGGGAAGGTGATGGAAATGATCGCCAGGGCGCGTATCCGTCCGGACACGACCATCTACATGGACTACGGGGAAAACGAAATGGCCAACCATGTGGCAAGCCAGGCGGTCATCCCCTCCGCGGTGTATCTGCTGCTGACCAAGGGGGTCAATCTGGCCTTCCGCATTGTCCCCGGCGGCAATCACTCGGAGGCCAGCTGGGAAAAACAGATTCCCATCTTTATGGAGTGCCTGGGACTTTAATAGAGAGAACGTGAGGGAAAAGAAATGGAAATTCGCTACGAAAAACATTGGAGCGGCTGGCTGAACCGGGATATGGAATTCAAAATCTACGGCAGCTGCGGCAAGCCCGTGATCTTCATTCCCTGTCAGGCAGGGCGGTTCTGGGATTTTGAGTCCTTCAAAATGGTGGACTACTGGGCGCCATGGATCGAGTCCGGCAAGTGCATGGTCTTCTCCATTGACACCATCGACAATGAAAGCTGGGCAGCCATAGGAGCGGACAACCGCTGGCGCATTGAGAATCACGAAAAGTGGTATCACTACGTGGTGGACGAACTGGTGCCGTATATCCGGCACGTCGCCGGTATGGCCAACGGACACGATCAGGGCATTATGACCTTCGGCGCGTCCATGGGCGCCATGCATGCCGCGAACTTTTACTACCGCCGTCCCGACCTGTTTGACAGCTGCTTCGCCATCTCCGGCCTGTACGACAATAAGGAGTTCTTCGGCGACTACTGCGACGAACTGGTGTACGCCAACTGCCCCTGCCTGTATTTGCAGAACATGCCCGATAACCACTATTACAAGGCCATCTACAACAGTCAGAAAAGCCTGATCGTCTGCGGTCAGGGCGCATGGGAGGAGCCGCTGCTGGAATCCACCCGCTGGCTGGACACGGTCTGCTGCCAGAAGGGCATCCACACCCGGTTTGAATACTGGGGCTATGACGTTGACCACGACTGGCCGTGGTGGTACAAGATGGTGCAGACATACCTTCCCTGGTTTTTAGGCTAAAGATATAAGGAGTGAGAAACATGAAGAACTTCATATTCATCTCCCCGAATTTCCCCATGACCTACTGGAAATTCTGCCGGGAGCTGAAAAATAACGGTATGCGGGTGCTGGGCATCGGCGACAGCCCCTATGACGATCTGCTGCAGGAGCTGCGTGACAGTCTGGACGAATATTATAAGGTTTCCAGTCTGGAAAACTACGACGAAGTGTTCAAGGCCGTCGCCTTCTTCACCTACAAATACGGCAAGATCGACTGGCTGGAGAGCAACAACGAATACTGGCTGATGCGGGACGCGGCGCTGCGCACCGAATTCAACATCACCACCGGCCCCAAGCTGGACGAGATGGACAAGATCAAGTTCAAGTCCTGCATGAAAAAGTACTACGCCAAGGCCGGTATCCCCACCGCCAGGTATCATCTGGTAGAGGGGCTGGAGGACGCGCTGGAATTTGCCCACACCGTGGGCTATCCCGTGGTGGTCAAGCCGGACAGCGGCGTGGGCGCCTGCAATACCTACAAGCTGCAATCCGACGAGGATGTCCGGTGGTTCATCAGCAATAAGGACGACGCCGTGTACATCATGGAGGAGTTCGTCAACGGCTATGTCCAGACCTTCGACGGCATCGTGGACTCCAAGGGGCAGATGCTGTTCGAGTCCGGCAATATCACGCCCCTGTCCATCATGGACATCGTGAATACGCAGGGCGATTCCGTGTATTATCTGGTAAAGGAGCTGCCGGAGAAGATCCGCAAGGCCGGGCTTGCCACCGTAAAAGCCTTCGGGGTTAAGAGCCGCTTCGTCCATCTGGAATTCTTCGTCCTGAACGAAGATCAGGCGGGACTGGGCAAGAAGGGGGACGTGATCGGTCTGGAGGTCAACATGCGCCCCTCCGGCGGCTACACCCCCGAGATGTACAACTACTCCCAGGAGACCGACGTATACAAGATCTGGGCGGACATGGTGGCCTTTGACTGCAACACCAAGCCCATCGGCGCGCATCACTTCTGCGCCTTCTACGGCCGCCGGGACGGACGGCGCTACAAGCTGGACGATTACGAGGTCATGATGAAGTACGGCAGCAAGATGGTCATGTGGGGACGCATTCCCGACGCTCTCTCCGGCGCCATGGCGAACCAGATGTACGTGGCGAATTTCGACACCGAGGAAGAAATGATGGCCTTCTACAAAGACATGGCCGCCACCTACGAAGGATAAAAGAGAACGACAGCCACGGCGGGTTTTCCTGCCGTGGCTGCTGTTGAAATTTATGCAGATATATGGTATAGTGAAGCCCGACAAGAAGGGAGAGTACGACATGAAGAAAATAACATGTATGCTGCTTGTGGGATTGCTTATTTTTGCATTATGCGCGTGTTCACAGAATAATCAGTCTGCAATGTATATAAAGCCAAGTGTTTTTTCGGATGAAACGCTGGAAGTTCTTGATTTGTTTGATGATGAAATTCAATTCTTCGATATATCGTTTGATGAGACTGCGAAATCATATGCAATATCGATTTGGGTCTATCGTGACGGCGAATGGTTCGAAGACGGAACAACGGCTGGAAACATTGACCATTTAACCGGGAGAATAGCTGTGAGACTGACTGAAACAGGCTGTGATTTATATACCATCGATGAAAACGGCCATGTTAAGTATAGCTTTCCGACTGTAGACACGCCATTTGACGAATCCACAGGAGTTGGCGGGACAAGAATTGACCGGGAGGTGCCGATTGTGCTGAATAAAGAAATCCCTCTTTGGGTCAAAATCGGGACAACCGCGAACAGTATGCGCGTTACGGATGTAACGGACGATTTCAGAAATGCTGAGTGCAATGCGGGAGTCGCCGTTACCCTTACGGTATCTGATGTAGAGGTGGACGCAAAATGAGTACAAAGAAAGCCATCGGCGATTCATTTGCTGCAATATTCATTTTACTTATTTCGCAGCTTATCGCCCAGGGCATTGCAACCGCGTTTGGCCTGATAAAAGTCCCGTCCGGAGTCTGCAATATAATTGCGGGGGCTTTATATGCCGGATTGGCGTATGCTTTCCTGAAAATCTTTGCCGCCAAAATTGTGAAGCTGCCTATGGCGGAGCTGGGGATGCCGGAATTTGCCGTTAAAAAGAGATGGATTCTGACGGCTGTATTATTGCCGTCCCTGGTCAAAGGGAGCTATCTTCTGGCGTTCAGCGGTCAATACGTTTCGTCCAATATGAGCGGAACGCAAATTTTCAATACATTAAGCGCGGGCATTGCGTTTACCGGAATTGCGGCTGGATTTGTTGAAGAAATGGTATTCAGAGGTGTTATTCTGAATGTATTAAAGAAAAAGTGGAATATTAAGGCGGCGGTTATTGTCCCCTCGATATTATTTGGTTTTGTGCATATTCTGGGGATGAATTTTTCGGTAGGCAGTTGCTTGCTGGTCATTCTTGCCGGTACGATGGTCGGTGTTATGTTTTCCTTGATTGCAATCGAAAGCGGCTCCGTCTGGAACAGCGGAGTGGTACACGCCGTCTGGAATATTGTGATAATCGGCGGAGGACTGGCCATCGGGGAAAAAGCGGATGCATATTCCGTAATGACGTACGTCCTTGACTCCAAATTATTTGCCGTTACGGGCGGCGAATTTGGCGTTGAGGCATCCGCCATTTCACTGGTGGGATACATAATTGTGGCCGGTATGGCGCTTGCTATGATCCGGTCAGAAAAGAAAGCAGATCGGGTGCTTTAATGTGAAACCGAACGCCCCGGGCATCTGCCCGGGGCGTTTTGCGCTTATATCACAGTTTATGAAAAACCGGCTGCCGGTTTTCAAAGGTACAGACGTACCCGAAAATGTCTTTCAGAATGTCACAGGCGCGGAACGTATACTGCCCCACTCGGTTGCAGCGGTGGGCGTCGGAGCCGACGGTGACGATCTCGCCGCCCAGCTCCCGGAAGCGCCGGAAAATGTCGGCGGAAGGAAGAAAATCGCCGCAGCGGTCAACGCCGCTGGTATTCATTTCCAGCCCCTTGCCCTTTTCGGCCAGAACCCGGAGAATTTCGTCGATGACCTCCCGGTGGGCAACATAGGACAGGGGCGCGTGGGTGGGGTGGCAGGGGGGCTTGCTGATGTAGGTCAGGTGCGCCAGTACGTCGAAATCTTCATGAACCTGAACACAGGCCAGCGTTTCCTCCAGATACCGCTGTTCCACCTGATAAACGGTCTTCCCCTGCCAGAACGGCTCAAAATACACGTCAAGCCCGTCCACAAAATGGATGGAGCCGAGGACAAAATCAAAGGGACGCCGGGCAAGGTCTTTCCGGAACTGCGCCTGATTATCCCGGGTAAGGCCGAACTCCACGCCCCGCCGGATGGTCAGCCCGGGAAGCGAAAGACGGTCGTATTCTGCGTTGTAGACCTCCGTGCGGAAGGTCAGGTCGCCCATCTGCCCGGTGGGGTCATAGTCCAGATGGTCGGTGAAGCAGATTTCCTTCAACCCGGCGTCCAGCGCCGCCTGCGCCAAGGCACGGCCGGTGTCGTGGCCGTCAAAGGAAACCCGGGAATGAATGTGAAAATCAAACATCTCTCTCTTTCTCCTCCCAAAACAGGCGGAACGCCGTGGGCAGCGCCGCCTGCGCGTCGATCTGCTCTGCCGTGAACCATGAAAAGTCGCCGGATGCTTCGGCAACTTCCAGATAAATTCCCTTCATATTCCACTGGATGTGGGTGAAAATGTGCTTTCTCGAAACCTCCCGCAGAATTTCCCGGGGGCGAAGCCCCATCCGCTCCACCTCGGCCAGCGCGTGAGCTGTATCCAGATGTCCGGCCACATTGGGAAACTGCCACAGCCCCGCGAGAAGCCCTTTGCCCGGGCGCTTTTCCAGAGCATATTTCCCGTCGCATTGCAGAATGAACACGGTTCTGTCCTCCTGCCGCCGCTCCCGCTTGGGGGACTTGACAGGGAGGGTTTCCGCGGTGCCATGCTGATATCCGAGACAAATTTTCCGACAAGGGCAGCTGCCGCATTCCGGTTTTCGGTTGGGGCCGCAGACGGTGGCACCCAGCTCCATCAGCGCCTGCGTGAAGTCACCGGCTTCTTTCGGATAGATGGCGGCAAGCCTTTCCCGGACGCTGGCTTTCACGGCGGGCAGATCGATAGGGGAGGGATCGTCCGTCAGCCGGGAGAAGACCCGCAGCACATTGCCGTCCACAGCCGGGACGGGGAGGTCAAAGGCGATGGAGCAGACAGCGCCCGCAGTATACTCGCCGATACCGGGCAGCGCCAGAACCGCATCATATTCCCCGGGAAATTGGCCGTCATAGCGTTCCTGAATGACCTGCGCGGCCTTTTTCAGGTTCCGCACCCGGCTGTAGTAGCCAAGTCCCTCCCACAGCTTGTGCAGAGCGTCGTCATCACAGTTTGCCAGAGCCTCCACGGTGGGCAAAGCGGCGAGGAAGCGGGCGTAGTAGCCCTTGACAGCCTCCACCCGTGTCTGCTGGAGCATGATTTCCGACAGCCAGATATGGTAAGGCTCTTTCGTTTCCCGCCATGGCAGGCAGCGGTGGTTTTCCCGATACCACGGAAGCAGCAGCTCGGGGAGCATATTCAAATCCAGATTATCCATATCCAGCGTCTCCTTATGGTGGACATTTTACACCAGAAACACCGGGGCTGTCAAGGCGGCGCGGAGGGGAAGATAAAAAAGTTGGAAAAAGCGAAAAAAGCACTTGCATTTTTTTAAGAGATGTGGTACTATATTCAGGCATTTGAGAGAAGTGCGTATGCGCCAGTAGCTCAGTTGGATAGAGTGACTGACTACGAATCAGTAGGTCGGGGGTTCGAGTCCCTTCTGGCGTACCAGAGAAGAATAATCCGAACCTGTTCTTGGTGGAAAACGGGTTCGGATTATTTTTGTTCCTAGGACTCGAACAATAAAATGCAAATGTCCGGTGGATATTATTTTTTCGAGAATTCAACCATAATCTGACTCAGCAGCTTTTGCTGATGCTCGGTAAGACCGGGATATGGGGAATGATCGTTCGTAAATTCGTAAATCAGGGAATGAATGATCGCCTTTTGCGTGTCGTTCAGCCCATCTACCGAGACCATCTCCGCCTTATCTATCCCAACGAGAAAATCCAGTGACACGTTGAAAATCAGTGCGATTTCGGTCAGTACCTCCAGCGGAGGGATACGGAGATCATTTTCATAGGCGCTGATGACAGACTTGCTTCGATTCAGTGCTTTTCCCAGTTCAGATTGCGACATATTGCGATCCATACGTAATTGCTGCAAGCGTACTCCTAAATCAACCATTACTGATTTCCTCCCAATGTTTTGTATCAGTAACATTTTATTTTACTTGCGTTCTGTTTGAGTGGACTATACAATAGTTGCGTCTTGAATCAGTGGAATTATTTGCGGATGTGTTTTGCAATACAGAACGCATAATAACAGGAAAGAGGCAAATCATGAGATGGAATCCACTTTCCGTTTTTTTTGACGAACAGAATACTTTTCTATCCATTCCTCGACAGAATTGGGAAACGAATAATCTTGGCTTCTTCCGTAATTTGCATTAAAATATAGTTCTATTATACCTATTCTAAATATAATAGATTCTGTGCTTTCTCATTTCCCACGGTTATACTACTTACTGGAATTAAATCTGATTCTAAAGGGATGATTAACCGTGGACTTGAAGGCAGTCGGGAAACGAATCAAGGCAGCCCGTGAGCAAAAGGGGCTGACGCAGGAAGCGCTGGCAGAATTGGTGAATTTAAGCCCTATGCATGTCAGCGTAATTGAACGGGGCTTCAAGCCTACCAAGATGGACACATTCTGCAATATTGCCAATGCTTTGGATGTGTCCGCCGATACATTGCTTCAGGATGTCATCGATCACTCTGCCGATTCTGTTCCGTCTGATTTAGACGATCTCATGAAGGGTCTCCCCGCAAAGGAGCGGCGCAAAATATACCACTGCGTCAAAGCGTATATTGAAGCCTACTATGAAAACGGCTGATTTCGCCAGCAAGCAATCAAAAAGATTGCCTGCTGGTTTCCTTTTGCTATAATTCGACTGACTTCGACATGCCTTTTCCTGTATTATAAGCCTATCAGAATTACTTATAAATATAAATTTATATGGTTCTGATTATTTATATTGGAAATGAGGCAATGGTATGTCGATTGTAAAATTCGAGCTGAATGAGACGCAGCTTGCGCTGCAATTAAGGAGTACGCTGGAACAGGCTGATTCCTGCTATACAAAAGAATATCTTCCTTTTGCGCAAGCCAATGCGAAGTTATCTGATGATGCTTTTGTGGATACGCTGGAAAGACAGTTTGCTGCCAAACTATTGTATGTTGCATGGCAGGGCGTTCGCTGGAACTTGGATTGTTATCGAAATCCAATAAACAAGCTCCGGCTCCAAACCGATTATGAAGAACTTCATGGAGAATATCTTTTTTCTGCGCTTCCGCAGGTGCAAACCACCGAAGACGCCATATGTTCTTCTGTCCAGCGGTTTACCCCGGAGCAGCAAGCAATGGCAATACAAATTGCGGACTACTATTCCTATCTGGAAACCATAGGCTTCAAGCTTGTACACTATTGGGGCTTCCTGTGGGGCAACGAATTCTTCCCCAAAGTCGTTCCCGGGTATGCCGCTGATACAGTTTTTACCGCAAAGTACACGCATATGCTTGAACACGATCTTGGCATCATACTTGCAGACCAGACGTAACAAACGGAGCCTCCATTTGGCGGAGGCTCCGTTTGTTAGCAAATACTGCCTGACGATCGATTACACCCTGTCCAGAATTCTTCCGTCCGTAGAAACGATCACCACGTCCCACGGGATCAGCTTTCCGCTGTTCAGCAGCGCTTTCTTCACCGCCTGCTCAATACCGCCGCAGCAGGGGACTTCCATCCGAACGACCGTGATGCTGCGGATGTCGTTGTGCTTCAGAATCTCCGTGAGCTTGTCGGAATAGTCCACGGCGTCCAGCTTGGGGCAGCCTACCAGCGTGATGCGGCCCTTGATGAAATCCTGATGGAAATTGGCATAGGCATAGGCGGTACAGTCGGCGGCGACCAGAAGCTTCGCCCCGTCGAACCATGGCGCGTTCACGGGCGCAAGCTTGATCTGCACCGGCCACTGACGCAGCTGGGACTGCTGGGGCGTCCTGACGTCGCAGGGGGATTCCTCCCGGTGAATGGCCCGCGCCGCGGAGCCGGGGCAGCCGCAGGGCAGTTTTTCTTCCTTTTTCGCTTTCGCGGCCAGAACGGCGGCTTCGTCATAAGCAGCCGCTTCCCGTTCTACGAAGGTGATCGCGCCGGTGGGGCAGGCGGGGAGGCAGTCGCCCAGACCGTCGCAGTAGTCGTCCCGCATCAGCTGCGCCTTGCCGTCTACCATGGCGATGGCGCCCTCGTGGCACGCCGCTGCGCAGGCGCCGCAGCCGTTGCATTTTTTCCGGTTGATTTCAATAATTCTGCGAATCATAATCTGTTCCTCCTGTTTTTTGGGGGAAACTCTGAACAAATCACCTTCGGCTGGACAGCGGACCTTTTTCCCTAGCCGTGCGGCTTCACAAGCGGGAAATACACAAAGTATTCCTCCACTTGTGAAGCCTTCGTCTAGGAAAAAATCTCTCGCCGCCAGCTCTCGCCGATTTGTCCAGAGCTTCCCTTGACTTTATGGCCACAGTTTACTATACTATTGCAAAAACGTATGTTGGAATTCCAACAAAGGAGCGATTATGGAAGCATATTATGAAATATTGTCCCAATGTCCGCTGTTCACGGGGATAACGCGGCAGGAAATGCCGGAAATACTGAACTGTCTGGACAAAAAGGTGGTCGAGATACCAAAAGGCGACCCGGTGTTTCTGGAAGGGGAGCCTGCCCGGTTCGTGGGGGTCGTGCTGTCCGGCGGGGTGCAGATCGTCCGGGACGATTACTACGGAAACCGAAGCGTGCTGACGGTGGCTGCGCCCGGCGGGCTGTTCGCGGAAGCTTTCGTCTGCGCGGGGCTGGAGACATTGCCGGTCAGCGCATTTGCCGTGCAGAACAGTACCGTGCTCCTGCTGGATTGCCGGCGGGTGATGACCGGCTGCGGCCATGACTGCCTGTTCCACAGCCGGCTGGTATACAATCTTTTGCAGGGCATCGCTCAGAAAAATCTGGCGCTGACGGAGAAGATACGGTTCATGTCCCGGAAAACGACCCGGGAAAAGCTGATGGAATTTCTTCTCGATCAGGCGAAGCGCCACGGCAGCGCGGAGTTTACGATCCCCTATGACCGTCAGGCGCTGGCGGATTATCTGGGCGTGGAGCGGAGCGCCATGTCGGCGGAGATCGGGAAGCTGCGGAAGGACGGGCTGATCGAAACCGGCGGCGCGTGGTTCCGGGTGGCGGCTTCTGACAGAAAATAATTACAAATGTGTAACAATATGTGGATTCTGACGGCTTTTTCGACACAAGATGTTGTGGGGATTTTAAAAATTGTATTGACAATTTCTTAAATCGGTCTTATAATACTGAATAGAGAAACACGAGCAGAGGCGCTGCGTCCGTAACGGCGGTTTCGTCAGGGGGCAGGGCTTAACAAGGAAATGGGGTAATAAGGAACATCTGACTACATCGTCTGCGACTGTGAGCGGATCTTTTCCGCCCACTCTTCGGTATCGAAAACGGGAAATACACAAAGTATTACTCCGTTTCCGATACCTTGATTGGTCGAAAAATCTCTCGCTCACAGCTCTTGCCGATGTAGTCAGATGTTCCTTGAAGCCCCGCATTGACCAATACCGTGTGCGTTTAGAAGCCTGTCCGTTGGCGAAAGCCAGTCATTGGGGCGACCTGAGAAGGCAGGGCAGGTTTTGCTTGAGGCGCGAGTCGGGAGACCTACTGTTTCGTCAGAATGTTGCTTCGGAATGGTCATGGCGATGTTCTACCCGTCGGTGGAACACGCGATGACCATTTTTTGCGTGGTTTCTCTAAAATTACAACCTAATTCATGTTTCCGTGGCCGGGCGGGGCGTTCAGACTGCCCGGCTGAACAAGAGAACGGGGTGCGAGTCCCCACGCTGCCGGCACTGTAAGTGTCGAGACGGCCTGCCGTTGGTGAAAGCCAGTCATTGGAGAATTCCGAGAAGGCAGACAGGCCGCCGCTCGAGACACAAGTCAGGAGACCTACGGAAACAGACAGCGGCCGCTTTGCCCCGGGAATTGGGCGGAGACGGTCGGTTTTCGGCGCAGAAAAACGGCTGCGGCGGTCTATTGTTTTGGACTGCCGCAGCCGTTCTTCATTATATATAGAATGTAGAAAAAGGTGCATTATGCCGACGCCAAGCAGAAATGCGATTTATGACGCGACCATCCGCAGAATGACCGCGTGCGCTCTGGAAGAAGCGGAGAACCGTTTCGCCGTGGAACACGCGCAGGACACGGAGCAGCAGCTTGCCGATTATCTCCGCAAATATGCGGACGAACTGGGGCACACGCCATGGCCACGGGAGATTCCGGGCGGCGTGACCATTCAGACACGCTTCGGAAGCTGGGAGGCGGTTGTGGCGGAGGCGGGGCTGCCGTTCCCCGAGCATCCGAACCAGCCGGGCAAGTTCCGGCGCGTCCGGGAAGAGACCCAGCGCCAGCGAGCCATCTACCGCCAGAAGAAAGCCGAAAAACGGGAGCGGGCGAAGGAACGAATGAAGGCGCAGGAAGAAAAAAGAAGAAAAAATCGTCAATCCGGTATTACCTGATCCGCGTAACCCCCTTGCGCGAATCTGTAATATATTGGGAAACTCTGAATCAATCGTCTGCGGCTGAGCAGCGGGTCTTTTGCCCCCATGCCGCAGACTGAAAAACGGGAAATACATGCAGTATTTCTCCGTTTTCCAGTCTTTGCCTGGGAACAAAATCCCTCGCTGTCAGTTCCTGCCGATGGAATCAGAGCTTCCATTAAGCTGTTTTGATTGCCCAAGGAACAGCTTTTCCTCCCTTAATACCGCCGTCGGAGCAGAGGCGGCGGTATCAAGGAAACAAAAACCTCCGCCGGGTATCCGGCGGTGCAAATAGATATCCGGCTTATTTTGTGGCAAATGCGCGACCGACCGAAACGGGAGACACGCATTCTTGTTCAGCTGAACAAGGGAATCCGGTGCAAAACCGGAACACGGCGGGCAGACCCGTCGTGCTGTAAGCACGGAGCCGACTTCCTTTCCGCGAAAGCGGGTCATTGGGGAAACCTGAGAAGGCGGGAAGCGGCGTGGACGATTTCGTCCGAACGTGTTAGTCAGAAGACCTACAAACTGTGCGTTTGAAAAACGTGCAGCATAAGCAGAACGCCCCGGCGGCGGTAAACCCGACGTGCCGGAGCTGGCCGGAATGAATTCCGCTTTACGCCTGCGGGCGTTGCAATACCATATAATGAGGAGGTTTATTTATGAAGAGAAGACTACTGGCATTCCTGCTGGCGTTTGTGATGACGTTCAGCCTTGTGCCGGTAAACGCGTTTGCCGCAGAGGCAGATGCAGCCGCTCTTTACACCAACATTACCACGGAATCCGGCGAAAATGTGACCGTCGAGTATGTGGAAACGGTTGTTGGTGAAGCGGCGTGGGGTCAATCGATCAACACACCGTATTACCATGTGACGATTCCTGAAGGAACCGAAAAGGTGCTTCTCACCTATCCGGAAAGTGTCAATCTTGTGCTTTCCGGGGATGACGGGGCAGTTTTCTTCTACAGAAATACGTACCCGGGACAAAGCACGATTGATCTCGGCGGGGCTCTCACGGTTGCGACCAACAATGACGGAAGCAAGACGGTGACCATTCCTGTTGAAAATTTCATGCTGAGTACAGATGGTTCAGTTGCTGTGGGCATGGCATACTACGTTGACGAGGAGAACCAGTCTGCTGCCGAATTCTTTGACTTTACTTACGCAGCCCTGACCCATGCGGTTACCCTGACCTCCGGCGAGGGCTATACCCTGACCGGAGAAGCCACGGTAGAGGACGGCAAGGACTACAGCTTCACCGTCACCATCGCCGACGACTACGAGATGGAAGACAACTTCGTAGTCAAGGCCAACGGCGAAACGCTGACGGCCGGTGAAAGCGGCAGCTACACGGTTGAGAACGTCACTGCCGATCTGACCATTACCGTCGAGGGCGTCGTGAAAAAGCAGGCTGCCGGTCACGCTGTGACTTTGACTCCCGGCGAGGGCTATACCCTGACCGGAGAAGCCACGGCAGAGGATGGCAAGGACTACACCTTCACCGTGACCGTGAGCGAAGGCTACGACGCGGCCAACATGGTCGTCAAGGTCAACGGCGAGGAAGTTACCGCGGTTGACGGCATTTACACCGTCGAGAAGGTTTCCTCCGACCTGACCATCACCGTCGAGGGCGTGACCGAAGCCGTTCAGGAGACGGCCGGCCTGTCCGTTCTGAAGTTTGGCGACACAAGCACCGAGGCCAAGGCGCAGATGTTCCAGCTGATTCCGGCTTTCGACCCGGCGGTCAAGGAATACACCGTGCTCGTGCCGGACAACTCCAACATGTTCTACGCATGGGCGACCAAGGCTGACGACAGAAGCAGCAGCACGACCATCACGGCCAAGTGGGTAAACCTTAACGTTGATACCGAGAAGACACAGGCTCTGACCTCCGGCAAAGCCAGCGGCCAGAATCTGGCAGGCTTCGCACCCACCGGCACGAAGGTCAACACCATGACCGTCACCGTTGTGGACGGCGACTTCAAGGATGAGTACAAGCTCACCTCCGTCCGAGTTGCGCCGAGCCTGACCGCCCTGTCTCTGGACGGCATCCGGTTCGCGGAGAGCTTCTCCGCTTCCAAGACGGCTTACACCGCGACCACTGCCGCCGAGAGCGTTACCGTTGCGGCGACTCCCCGTGATGAAAGCTACACCGTCACCGTCAACGGCGGCAGCGACACCACCGTTCCGCTGAATCTTGGTGAGAACAAGATCAACGTGGTCGTCACCAACCCCGGCGGCTACACCAATACCTACACCATTACCGTTACCAGACTGGCATCCATCGAGGTCGGCTTCACCGTTGACCCCGCCGACGCCAAGGTAACTGTCTGGGATTCCAACAAGGACAGAGTTGCTCCCACGGACGGCAAGTATTCCGTCATGGCTGACGCCGAGTACACCTACCTCGTGCAGAGCGACGGCTATGTCAGCCAGAAGAGCAGCTTCAAGTTCAGCGAGAGCAGCACCATCGACATTACTCTGGCCGTGGCTACGGAGAACCCGAACCTGGACAAGAGCATCACTGCCGAGTGGGGCAACTTCCGCAAGGGCGACAACAATCTGGGTATCACCAACGCTAAGACCCCCTACGCCCCCGAGGACGCGGAAATTCTGTGGGCTGTGAAGCACGGCACCGGCTGGGCGGCTGCCCCCGGTTCTCCCATCATGGTCGATGGCGACATCTACACCTACTCCGGAAGCACCATCCGCCGTCTCAACAGCATGACCGGCGAGACGGTGACCGAAGGCACCATGGTTGATAAGTCCAGCTACTCCATCGTCCCCATGACTTATGGCGACGGCATGGTCTTCGTTGGCCTGTCCGGCGGCAAAATTCAGGCATTCAATGCCAAGACGCTGGAATCCCTGTGGGTCTACACCGACGAGCTGGGAGGTCAGCCCAACTGCCCCATCACCTACAAGGACGGCTACATCTACGCAGGCTTCTGGAACAGCGAGGACAGAAACGCCAACTTTGCCTGCATCAATACCGTTGACGAAGACCACGCCTCCGCTACCGAGGTCAAGTACGCCAGCTGGACTTACACCAGAGCGGGCGGCTTCTACTGGGCGGGCGCCTACGTCACCGACAAGCTTGCCATCGTCGGCACCGACGACGGCGCGAGCGGCTACGATACCAACGGCGCCGCGCTGCTGGTCTTCGACCGCTTCACCGGCGAGAAGCTCGACACCCACGAGGGTATCCGCGGCGACATTCGCTCCAATGTTTCCCATGATCCCCAGTCCGACCGGGTGTTCTTTACCACCAAGGGCGGCATTCTGGGCAACGCCCAGATCGACTGGGATACCGGTAAGATCCTGGACTACAAGGAAGTCGTTATCAAGGATGCGCAGGGCAATGCCAACGCCATGTCCACCTGCACGCCTTCCGTGTACAACGGCAGAATCTACATCGGCGTCGCCGGCACCAGCCAGTTCGGCGCCAACAGCGGCCATGGCATCGCGGTTTATAACCTGAACGGCGACGGCTCCATGACCCAGGCGTATGTTTACGCCATCGTCGGCTATCCCCAGACCTCTGCCATGGTCTCCACGGCATACTCTGCCGAGGATGGCTCCGTGTACATCTACCTGCCCTACAACTATACCCCCGGCGGCGTTTCCGTACTGAAGGATAAGCCCGGCCAGACTGCGCCTGTGACCACCACCGGCTCCGGCTACAGCGAGGTCTTCACCCCGGTCGGCCCCCTGGCGCAGTACTGCATCTGCTCCACCATCGCCGACCAGTACGGCACCATCTACTATAAGAACGACTCCTGCTACATGATGGCGATCACCTCCAAGATCGAATCTCTGGAGATCACCCAGTATCCCACCATCACCGAGAACGAGGACGGCTCCATCACTGTTGACGGCCTGAAAGCTGTCACCAAGCTGAAGAACGGCGAGGAGCGGGATGTATCCAACTATGTTTCCGTCGTCAAGAACGAGGAGACCGGCGGCTACACCGTGTCCTACACCTACGGCTTCGACAACGCTAACTACGGCCTGAAGACCGTGACCGCTGAGATTGCCGACTACACCGTCACCATCCCCACGGGCGAGGGCTACACCATCACCGGTGAGAAGACCGCCAAGGGCGGCAAGGATTACACCTTTAAGCTGGAGCTTGACTACCGCTACGAGGCGGGGGAGGACTTTGCCGTGCAGGTCAACGGCGAGACCGTCACCGGCGAGAAGGGCGTCTACACCGTCAAGAATGTTTCTACCGATCTGGTCATCACCGTCAAGGGTGTGAAGGAGAAGGTTCTGGAGCCTGTCACGGTCTACTTCTCCTTCTCTCATGATGATACGTTTGAGTCCTGCGACGAATCCGGCGAAACCATGGCGCTGAAGAAGGTCACCGTTCCTTACTTCGATCTGGAGCTGTATGGCCTTGAGAACTTCTACTTCGCCTCTGAGAATTACGGCCCTGCCAGCGGTGACCCCACCGGCGGCCCCGGCAGTGCTCTGGACCCCGGCACCAAGGAATTCGCTTACGGCAAGATCACCATGCTGCACCTGTTCATCTATGCCACCGAGGTTTACTATCTGGGCATTGACCCTGCGGATGCGGGCAAGGGCTATCTGGCGAATAATGGTATTATGGGCACCGATATCTTCAATTACAGCGGTTCTACGGGCTCCATCTTCCTGCAGAATATCTGGAATTACGACCTGAACCTGAACTACTATCTGAACTACGAGTATCCTCTGGCCTCTGCGGGTTGGGGCAGCACATGCGATCAAATCCTGCTCCGCGACGGCGACATTGTCACCCTCGGCCACTTCTCCGACTATAGCTTCTTCAACGATACCACCAGCATCTTTAATTACATCGTAGCCGACAAGACGGATCCCGTTCAGGGCGACAAGATCAAGCTGGAGCTGTACCATGCGGGCGCTGACATGTATGGTTCTTACAACACTGCCCACACCCTCATCGACTACAGCCCCAGTGTTTACTGCACGCCTGTCAACGATATCGTTTCCGGCGACGTGACCACATGGCAGTATGTGGGAAATGCGGAAGCTGACGGCAGCCTGGTCGTGGACACCAGCAAGCTGGCTCCCGGCGAGTATATCTTTGCTCTGGCCGGCCAGCCCGGTAAGGAGAACTCCGGCGTCATCTGCTCCACCCCCGGCGGCATCCGCCTGACCATCCACGAGAAGCCCGTCGTGAAGGGCGATCTCAACGGCGACGGTGTGATCAACTCCACCGACGTAATGGCTCTGTTCAACGCGATCAACTCCGGCGATGACCTCGACGCCACTGTTGCAGACGTCAACGGCGACGGCGTGATCGATGCCCGCGACGTGATGGCGCTGTACAACATCATCAAGAGCGACAACTGATCCAGCAGATGGTTTGCCGGCCGGAATATCCTGTTTTGACCGGCAAACCCCACCTTACCGGTACTTGACTCAAAGCAAAAAGGACAACTTCTGACAGGAGGATGTTATGAAAATTTTTAAGAAATCCATGTGCCTGCTCCTCGCGGTAGTCATGGTTCTCGGCATGGCGATCACCGCCTCCGCCGTGGAGACCACGGAAACCATGAGCGTGACGGCCAGCAAGGCCAACCCGGCGGTTGGCGAGGAATTCAGTATTTATCTGAACGCCAGCGGCGATATCGCCGAATGCGGATGCTTCCAGATGGACCTGTACTACGATCAGGATCTGTTCGAGTACGTGGGCGCAAACACCGCTTTCACACCCAACCACAACACCAATAAGACCACCGGCGCGCGGTATATCCGCCTGACGTGGCTTGACCTGACCAGCCAGACCGTGATCCCCAAGGGGCAGTTCTGCGAGCTGAAGTTCAAGGTCCTGAAGGCTGGCGAATATCACTTCCAGCTGACCAACATCGTCATTTCGGATTATAAGGGCGACGCCATCATGAATGTTGCCACTGCTCCCGGCTCCGTGGACGTGGCTGCAACGGAAGCCCCCGCCTTCGTCGGCTACGCAGTTTCCGCTTCCGAGGACAAGACTGTCACCGTCGGCGAGAGCGCCGAGGTCAAGATCAATGTTTCCAACAGCGACAGCATCATCACCACCTACAACGCCTATGATCTGACCCTGACCTATGACACCGACAAGCTGACCTACAATTCCTGCACCGCCGCCGACGCTCTGGCAGTCGTGAAGGAAGACGTTCCCGGCACCATCCGTGTGATCGGCTTCGGCGATGACAAGAATCTGGATACCCCCGCCGCTACCCTGAGCTTCACCGCCAAGGGCACGGGCGAAGCGGAAGTGAAGATCACCTCAGCCAAGGTTGACATCGGCTCTCAGGCCGTCGGCAGCGACGCCCCTGCGGCTTTCCTCCTGGACGACACCACCGTGATCAAGGTGACCGGCTACACCGTCACCCTGGGCGAGGGCCTGTCCGGTGAATCCACCGTCGCTCCCGGCGCGGACTACACCTTCACCGCTATCGACGCGGACAACTACGACTACGTTATCTCCGCCACCATGGGCGGCGAGACCACCGCTACCAACGACAACGGCGACGGCACCTACACCATCCCGGGTGTCACCGGCAATCTGGTGATCAATGCTACCATGACGCCCAAGAGCTACAATGTCACCGTGGAAGGCACCGGCGCAGGCGATGTGACCGCTGCCGATAAGGCCACTTACAACACCGACTACACCTTCACCGTGACCGAGGACGGCAACTATACCTATAACACCACCGTGACCGTGGGCGGCAAGACCTATTCTCTGGGCGCTCCCGAGAACGGTAAGTACACCATCCCCGGCACCGACATCAAGGGCGACATCGTGATCAGCGTCACCAAGACCGTGAAGCCCTCCTCCGTGGTTTCCGTCACCAAGCCCGATTACGTAAAGGGCAACGACACCGCCACCAAGGGTCAGGATTACACCTTCACCGTCGATAAGGAAGAAGGCTACGATTACTCCGAGCCTACCGTCAAGGTCGGCGATGTGGATGTGACCGACAAGGTGGTCAAGAACGGCGATGGCAGCTACACCATCCCCGGCTCCACCATCACCGGCAACATCACCATCGAAGTGACCAAGACCGCGGCTGTTGCTGTGGACGTCGCCCAGTACCTCACTCTGGACGGCAAGGTCATGTACCTTGTGACCGCTTCCGGCACTCTCCCCGAGGGTCAGGTTGCCAAGTACGACGGCATGAGCATGTTCTGGTCCGAGAAGTACAACGCATACGCTTATCTGGTTATCTCTGCGGATAATCTGGAGGCTGTGAAGGCGGAAGCCGCTGCGAAGGTCAAGGTCGCGGAAGGCACCTCTGCCGGAACCGTGGATTACAGCGGCGATGTGAACGGCACCGGCCTGACCGACGTCAATGACGCTCAGCTGACCTACGATATGTACAACACCAAGTACAGCAGCTTCGATGTTGTCTCCATGCTGAAGTTCCTGAATGCCGATGTGAGCGGCGACAAGACGGTCAACGTTTCCGACGCTACCGCTATCGTAAACCTCATCAAGTGATTTCCTGAATGACCGGGTCTTCTGACCCGAAACCAAAGTGCCTCCCCCGCCGCGAAAGGCGGGGGAGGCCAGACCGCAGAATTCGGAGGGTCACAGGTGTCCCTATGGAAAGTGGGGACAGCTGTGAATTTCCGACACCTTTGCCGTAGGATGTGAATTTTATGAAAAAGAAAGTTTTATCCAGTCTGCTTGCTTTTGTAATGCTTTTGTCCGCCCTGCCCATGGGAGTTTATGCCGCGGAAACGCGCTATTCGGTCGCCGCTTCGCCGGATCAGACTACGGATGCTGGGAAGACCGTCAGCATGAGCGTGTCCGTCTCCGGGGGAAAGTACAATGCCTACGATCTGGCGCTGACCTATGACACCGCGCGGCTGACCTATGTGTCCGGTCAGGCGGCGGATAAAGGGGCTTCGGTAACCGAAAAGAGCGGAAGCATCCGCGTCATCGGCTACGGCGCGGATAAGTCTGCTTCCACGAAGGTCGTAACCCTCACGAAGGTCGTAACCCTGACATTCAAGACAAAGGCGGCGGGGACTGCTAAGGTTGTGATTTCCTCGGCGAAGATCGACACCGGCACAAACGCCCCGACAAAAAACGCGCCTCCGGCTGCGATCAGCAGAAGAACCACAAAGTTTACCATCCAGCCGGGATACACCGTGACGCTGGACGAGGGGTTGACCTCTGACAGCCTGAGCGCGGCGGCAGGGGAGGATTATACCTTCCGTGCGACAGATCCGCTTCACTATGATTATAAGCCCTCGGCGAAGATCGGCGGCAAGGACGTCACGGTCAAGGATAACGGCGACGGCACCTACACCATCCCCGGCAGCGAGATCAACGGAAATATCACGGTCAAGGCAAACAGAACCCCCAAGACCTATAAGGTAACATTCAAGGGTGAGGATCTGTCAGGCGAAAAAACTGCGGCCTATAACACACCCTACCATTTCAAGCTGAACCGGAAGGCCGGATACAGCTACGTTCTGCGTGTGACCATCGGCGGAAAATCTTACACCGGCTACAAGGCGGAGAACGGCGGCTACGTGATTCCGGGTGCGGCCGTCACAGGCGACATTGTCGTCACAGCGCAGAAAACCAAGATCAATTCCGGCGGCGGAAGCTCCAGCGGCGGCTCAGGCGGCGGAAGCTCCGCCAAGTATGTGTCGGTCAGCTTCATCGGCTCCGGCGCGGACGACGCGGTGGGCAGGAAAACCACACGGCGCGGTTCGGATTATACATTCCGCATTGATCGTAAGGACGATACCGATTATGACGTTTCCGCAAGGGTCAACGGCGTCACCGTCAAGTGTACCTACGACGGTAAAAAGAATATTTACCGTATTTCGGGCAGCGAGGTTACAGGAGATATCACCATCACGATTACGAAGGGCACCCCGGTGGAGGTCAACGTATACGTCACGCTGGATAAGCAGAGCATGTACCTTGTGACTTACAGCGGCAGCGTTGAAGATGGGCATGTCCCCATGTACGACGGACAGAATATGTACTGGTCGGAAGCCTACAACGCCTACGCATGGCTGGTGATTTCCTCCGCTGATGAAAAAGAGGTCGTGCGGACTGCCCGGAACAGTATCATCATCGGAGAAGGGGAGGCCGCCGCCTCCATCGACTACTCCGGCAACGTTGATCTCAGCGGGCGCATCGATGTGGACGACGTACATCTCGACCACGACGTGTACAACGCGAGATACACGCTGGTAAGCATGGTGATGCACAAATTCCTGAACGCAGATGTCAACAGAGACCGGAAGGTGGACGTAAAGGATGCGGTGTGGATCGTCAACCGCATTCTCAGCGGACAGCAAGGAGCGTGACATATGAAGAGAATCACCAGTGTCATTCTGGCCATCGCACTGATATTCGCGCTGGCCGTGACGGCCATGGCGGCGGAGATCGCGGACTGCACCGTGTCCGCCGATTCCGTGTCGGCGACGGCGGGGGGGACTGTGACTGTACCCATCCGCATTTCCGGGAACCGGGGCTTTACCAATTTCGGCATTGCTCTGGACTATGACCGGGAGCAGCTGGAGCTGCTGAGCATCCAGACGGCGGAAGGGGAAACGCCCTATCTCTGCGGCACGACGGTTGCCGTGAATACCCAATGGACAGGTACGGACGAGAAGACCTTTGGCTACGTCACGGCTGCTCTGGAAGAAGCCGCGACGGCAGACGGAATTCTGTTCACGGCCACGTTCCGGGTCAGTGGGGATTTTTCCGGCAATGCGGCGGTGCAGCCGGTGGTGCAGTATATGCGCAGCAACAAACGGCTGCTGTCTGTATTTGACGCCATTCCCGTCACGACCGTGAGCGGAACCGTATCGACGGTTCTGGTGGGAGACTATGACCAGAACGGAACGGTAAACGCGCTTGACGTCATGGGCCTGTACAGAGCTGTGATAAGCGGCACGGATTTCTCGGAAGAGGATCTTGACCGTCTGGATGTCAACCGGGACGGTATGATCAACGCGCTTGACATAATGGCAATTTATGGGATCGTATCGGGTGGTCAGGAATGACCCGACCCACAGAAAAGGAGCGAAATATGATAAAAAAAGTTCTGTCCTGCTTACTTGCGGTCATGCTTTTCCTGACCTGCATTCCCACGGCGATGGCAGTGGATAACGCCCGTGACTTCTTCTTTGAGCTGTCCGTGGACGGCAGCGATAAGAAAGAGGTACAGCCCGGCGACATCATTCAGGTGGATTTCAACCTGAAACGGTCGGACAGCGGCGACGCCTACACCATGTACGGTATGCAGAACGAAATTCGCTACGACAGCAATTTCTTCGAACTGGTAGAGGGCAGCGCCCTGCTGAGCAACGGCATTTCCACGACGGACATCGGCCTGCGGGACAATTACCGGGAATTTTACATGAACTTTGTGTCCCTGTCCGGCGGCGAGGAATGGAACGCCCAGCGTCTGGTCGGTTCCTTCAAGCTGAAAGTGATCGCCACGTCCGGCGTGTCCAAGATCACGAATCAGGACTATCTGGTGTCCACCAAGGACGGAACCGATGAATATAAGGCGTCCTGTCAGGATGTGACCATCATCATTTCCACCGACTGCACGGTCACGTTTGAGCCAAACGGCGGCACGGCGGTTCCCAGCCAGACCGTCCGGTACGGCGAGACCGTGGAGCGGCCGGACAATCCTACCCGGGAGGGCTACCATCTGGTGGGCTGGTATTCGGATATCGACCTCCAGAATCCGTGGGATTTTGACACCGACACCGTTCAGGGCAATGTGACCCTGTACGCAAGATGGGAGAAGGGCGACGCGCCTGAGACGGATGCTGACGGCACCGGCAGCGGTCTGTGGTGGCTGCTGGGTCTGGGCCTGCTTGGTCTGCTGCTTCTGCTCCTGCTCCTCCTGCTGCTGGGCAGAAAGACGGTTCACTTCGAGACCGGCTGCGACAGCAAAGTCAAAGATCAGAAGGTGAAAAAGGGCAGTCTGGTGACACGTCCCGAGCAGCCGGTTCGTCCGGGCAGAGCCTTCGCCGGATGGTACGCAGATGAGAGCTGCACCAAGCGCTGGGATTTTGATAACGACAAGGTTGAAGATAATATGACACTCTACGCAAAGTGGCTATAAGTTCATGCGCCCCCACCCGGATTTTTCCGGGTGGGGCACACGTGCATTCTGCGGCGGCACGTGAATTTGGGCAAATTCCGAAGACAAAAGGAATGGCAGTATGGATTGGAATTCATTATTTCACAGCAAATATCTGCGGGGCGGCCTGTGCGCAGTGCTGATCGCCGCGATCCTGCTGGGACTGTGGCTTCCGGGAACGGGGCTGAAGGAGGCCCAGCCGGATGACCCCCTGCAAGGGGAGGGCGTCCGGGAGATCACGGTGCTAAAGCTGGGGGAGAATTTGGAGCAGCTGAACACCATTTCGGTTCCCAGCGGCGGTCAGGCAAAATCCACAGAGCCGAATGACAAGGCCAGCGAGACCCGTCCGGAAGAAACACAGCCAGATTCCTCTACGGATGACGGCAGCGACGGTCAGGAGGACGGAAACCAGGGGGCGGACGGCGGTGAAATTACGCCGTCGGAGCTGTCGCTGGTCTTGACCTGGAACGCAAAGAGCATTGCCTGTGCCGCGGGCAACACGCAGGCGTTTTCCGTAAGCAGCTATGAGCTGAACGAGGACTTGTTCCGGTTTCGCGTAAGCCTGACCGGAACACAGGCGCAGGATGCAAAGATCGTGAATGGCATCTCCATTACGGAATCCACCCAGACGGCAAGAGAACTGAAGTGGCCCAGCGACTCATTGATCATGAATCCGGCAGCGGGAACGGACAAAGAAGTTTACAATTTTTCATTTACGGTCAGGACTGCGGAACGGGATGTGTTTTTCCGGTATAAGATCACCTATCAGAAGCTCCCGGATGTGCAGCTTTCCTTTACATGGCGGGGAACCGGCAATCACAAAGGCACGCTGCTTTGTATGCCCAGCGGCAGCGTTGTGGATAAAATCAAGAGTAACCAGCTGGCCGGAGGCGGGATAAGCTACGAGATGAAATTGGTCGGCAGCGATGCCGAAAGTGCGGGCGCAAAAATTTTGAGTGCCAGCTATATCTCCGTTGGAACAGGCGAGAGCGATGAATTGAATTACAAAAATGGACAGGGTTCCTTTGCTGTAAGAATGCCGACGGGTGAAACCTCCAATACCTATCGGATTTCGGTTTCCGCCCTTGCAAACGGGCATACGGCTCACTTTGAAGTCATTCTGCATGTCGGAAATGATGTCACACTGCAAATGAGTTATACGCTCAATGATGGCAGTCGGAGAGAGATTTTCTGCCAGAATAAGCAGTCCAAAACGGCGGATACGGTGTATGATGACGAATTGACCGATGGATTTCTGGAATATGAAATGTCCATTGTCGGCTCCGATGCCGACAGCGCTAAGATCACCTCCGTCAAGTGTACACGAACCGGCAATGGCAACAGCCCCCGGACCCTGAAAGCATCGGACACGGTTCAGCTTCTCCTGAATAAAGGAAAAACCGGACAGAACAATTTTACGGTCGAAGCAAAGGACGACTCGGGAAATCAGTATACCTTCAAAATCAATGTTCCCTACAAGCATAAGGGAACGAACAGCATAGAAATCCTTTTGAACCTCAAGGATCAGGATGAAATTCCCAACGAAGTCATAACCATTCTGAAGGTTTCCGCGCAGGGAAAAGATGCGGCAGGAAATGCGGTCAGCATTCCGGCAAAGGGGACGAATGAATATATTCAGGTTACGCTGGATGGAATTGAGGTCACGGATCCTACCTCCTCCAGGGATGCCTGGGAGTACGGCCTGTTTCCGTCTAATCCGGAGACGGGGGACAGAAAGGAACATGCCCTCTATGTTTACGCCGAGGACGCTTACGGCAACTGGGGGAAAGCGGAGCTGACGCTGAATGGTTTCCGCGTAGAACCCGGACAGAAAATCGGGGACGCGAAGATTTATGTGGACATGACGGTGCTGGGGGTAGGTGTTGTCGGCCCTATCCCTTATGAGGTTCTGGCGGACGAGCCGATTTCCTATGTGGTCGCCAAGGCGATCATGGGAAAGGACACCGGTGAACCCTTCGGTGCGGCAAGCGATACTCTCGGCTGGCGGGGCGACTATGGCGGGACGCTGGACACTGGTTTCTATCTGCGGAGTTTGAATACCGACTATCACGCAGATGCACTGGAAGATGCGGTCTGGCCGGGAAGCACGGAAGAGGAAGTGCTGGATGCCATCGACGCCCGGTTCGGCGCGGGAACCGGCCTTGCCGCATTGTGGCGCTGCCTGTACCGCAACGGACTGAACAAAAGCGCCGGCTCCGGCAGCACCTTCGGCGAGTTCGATTATACCAGCGGCTCCGGGTGGATGTACTCGATAGGCGGCAGCTATTACCCGGGTCAGTCCATGTCTGCGGTGCGTCTGAAGGACGGAGATGTGCTGACACTGCGCTACACGCTGGCCTATGGCTGGGACATTGGCGGCGGCAGCGACAATTACGGCAATGTTGTGGGATACTGTGTCGAAGGGCGCAATGGCACAATTTATGTTAACCATCGATGGGAAACCGCAGAAGACCCGGACGGCTCCGTTCGCTACGTGTGCCGCTGCTGCGGCATGGTTCAGGACTGCCCCCACGCGCATATGACCTACAAGGATTTGGAGGACGGAACCCATATTCTGCTCTGCGAGGATTGTCAGGCGGTCATCGGCGACCCGCTCCCCCACAACTGGACATACGACGCCGGGGACACGGAGGACAGCCACGTCTGCGCGGAGTGCGGCGCGGCGGAGCAGCATTTCTGGAAAGAAGTGGAAGGCACCAACACCGCCACCTGCACCGAGCCGGGCGTCAGAACGGTCAGATGCAGCGTCTGCGGCATGGAAAAGGAAGAAGAAGCCGAAGCGAAGGGGCACACGCTGGACAATCGCTGGAACCACACGGCGCTGGAGCACTATCAGAAATGCTCGACCTGCGGCGAGGAATTTGGGCGCGGAAATCATGAGTACACATATAGTGAGGACTGGGACGATTATGAGTGCCGTATCTGCCATGTGCTCCACGAAGAAATCTGCGGCGGCGCCCTGACGATTCAGGAAGCTACCTGCCAGAGAATCGTGTACCACTGCGACAGCTGCGGCTATGACATGACGAAGCCCGGCACCTTCGACGAATATCATGATTACGTGGACGGCTTCTGCCGGTACTGCGGCGCGGAAGACCCGGATCATGTGCCGCATGAACACGCCTACCACGAGACGCAACGGGTTGAGCCGACCTGCACGGAGGACGGCTACGTCGAGTATACCTGCGACTGCGGGGACTCCCATACAGACCCGCTCCCGGCCACCGGCCACAGCTGGGGCGAATGGATGCCCGCGGGGGACGGGGAGGAAGTCCGCTACTGCGGCGTCTGCGGCGCGGAAGACTACCGGACAACCGGAGAGGATACGTACAGCGTGCGTATGTTCTTCCTGAACTGGCTTTTCCCAAAGATGCATAAAAAATAGGGGGAATCACAATGAATGAGAAAATTCCTGAGATCCTGCGGCAGATCGAAACGGTCGTTGTGGGTAAAAACGAAATTGTTGAGAAAATCCTGATGGCGATCCTGGCGGGCGGCCATGTGCTGATGGAGGACGTTCCCGGCGTGGGTAAGACCACCACGGCCATGACCTTTGCCAAGGTGCTGGGACTGGACACCAAGCGCGTTCAGTTCACCTCCGATACCGTCCCCTCGGACATCATCGGTTACTCGGTCTATGACAAGGAAAGCGGCAGCTTCGTCTATAAGCCCGGCGCGGTCATGACGAATCTGCTTCTGGCCGACGAGATCAACCGCACCTCCAGCAAGACCCAGTCCGCCCTGCTGGAGGCAATGGAAGAACTGCACGTGACGGTGGACGGCAAGACCTATGAGCTGCCCCAGCCCTTCGTAGTGCTGGCGACCCAGAACCCCGTGGGTTCTGCGGGAACGCAGATGCTGCCGCCGTCTCAGATGGACCGGTTCATGATTAAGATCAGCATGGGCTACCCCGATTTTGAAAGCCAGATCAGCATTTTGCGGGACAGACACACGGAAAACCCCCTGAACCGGGTGACCCCGGTGGTTGACCGGGAGCAGCTGCAGGCGCTGATTCAGGAAGCGGCGAAAGCGGAAATTCAGGATGCCGTTTACGAGTATGTCACCCGGCTGACACAGGCCAGCCGGGAGCACCCCATGGTGCAGCTGGGCGTCAGCCCCCGCGGCGCGCTGGCGGTGTGCCGTATGGCAAAGGCTTATGCTTACCTCAACGGCCGGGACTTTGTCATCCCGGAGGATGTGGCCGCCGTGTTCCCGGATGTGTGCTGCCACCGTCTGGTGCTGACCACCAAGGCAAGAATGATGGAGGAGCGGCCGGAGACGGTCATTGCCGCCATTCTGGATTCCGTAAAAATGCCGGTGATTAAGCAATAAACGAAACAACGAACGGAAGCAGGTACTGCTTATGATCGCAATGAAATTGGGTTGGGCGGTGCTGGAGGGCATCTGCGTCTGGCTTACCCTGTATTACGGGAGCAGCGGCGCGCTGACTCTGGCGGCGGCGCTGCTGGTTCTGCCTCTGGGCAGCCTCCCGATCCACCTTTTCCTGAGAAAACGGCTTCGGGTGCGGGTGGAAGCACCTACGAGCGTGCGGAAGGGGGACGAGGGCAGCATCACGATCTGCCTGGAAAATCCCACGCTGCTGCCCGCTCTGCGTATCCGCTGCCGGGTAACGACCCGGAATCAGCTGAACGGCGAGCGCTGCACCCGGAATGTCATGACATGGGCGTTCCCAAAAGGGCAGCGGCGCACGTCCCTGCGCTTGGGAAGCGAATACTGCGGGCGTATCCAAATCTCCGTGGAGCAGGTGAAGCTCTACGACTGTTTCGGCCTCATTGGCGTCCCCTGCGGATGCAGTGCGGAAGCGCACATGACGGTGCAGCCGGACACCTTCCCCATTCGGGTGAATCTGATCCCCAATCCCGACAGTCAGGAGGACAGCGACACCTATTCTCAGGAGCGGCCCGGCGCCGACCTGACGGAGACGTTCCAGATTCGGGAATACGTCCCCGGCGACAGTATGCGGCAGATCCACTGGAAACTCAGCGGAAAATTTGACCGGCTGATCGTCCGTGACCCGGCGCTGCCCATCACCCGCAATGTGCTGGTGTTCTGGGAGAGAACGGGGCAGTCCGGCAGCGTCAAACGCATTGACGCGCAGGCGGAAACGGTGGTGTCAGCGTGCCGGAGCCTGTCGGACAGCGGCGTCCAGTTCACCCTCGGATGGAACGATACGGACAGCAATGTCTGCGTCCTGCATGAGATTTGCGGCATGGAAGATCTGGTCGGCGTTATCCCCCGGCTGCTGTGCGCCGCCGGAAGGAAGGATGGTGTCGGCGGCGCGTCGCTGCTGGTACAGACCCGGCCGGATGCCCTGTGCGGGCATATGGTGTACATCGGGGAGGAACCCTGTGCCGATGTATTGCAGATGCAGCGGCTGGGGCATGTCACGGCGCTGCTCTGCGGCGAATCGCCTTTGGAGGGGAGCATCCCCTTCGACGTGGGGCGGTATCGGGAACAACTGGGAGAAATTGACGTATAAGGGAGGCGAAAGCCTTGACCTCAAAAATAAAACAGGGGATGCACCTGCGTCAGCCTGAGAATTCGTCGGACGGCGCATGGATTTTCCAGACGTTGGCGGCGATGCTCGCCTGCGCGGCGCTGATGTTTGCGCTTGCGGCGTTGACCGGGTTTCGGACGGGAAATCTACTGCCAATCCTGCTGGCGGCGGGCGGATACGTGTGCATCGCCTACGGCGTGACCATCCGGTTTCAGAAGCAGCAGTGGTTTTTCCTTGCCGCGCTGGCCGTCCTGCTTCTGCTGGTGCTCATTTGCAGACAGCAGGTGCTGGAAGGCTATCGTCTGTTCTGGAATCAGATGCGCAATACCTATACAGCCGGAACGGGCTGGGTGCTTCCCGAATGGGAGACGCAGCTGCCTGCGGAGAAAAGTGGGCTGTGCCTGACGCTGTTTGCCGTGGCGACCGCAAGCGCTATAGCACTGATTTGCTGCTGGCTGAGCGGCCGGGCGCCGGCTATACTGGCGGTGCTGCTGCCCGCCGCCGCGTTGGCGGGAATGGCGGTTTTCAAGACCGACGAGGTACTTCCCGGATTGGCCGCGCTGGCGGCTGCCGTGCTGATTCTTACTTACAGCGGGTGGCAGAGCCGGAAAGCGGCGTTCCCGGTCACATTTGGCTGGATTCTCTGCGGAATTGCGGCGGGATTGCTGATGCTTTGCGCGTCGGTTCCCGGTGTGCAAAGCTGGACGCAGAAAATCGGCGAAGATAGCCGCAAGGCAATTCATGCCTATCGCTATGAGACGAAAAATACCGTGCTGCCCGAGGGCGACTTCACGGATTATCAGAAGCAGAACGGCACCCGGGCCGGACTGGAAGTGACCATGTCGAACCCGGAAGCACTGTACCTGCGGGGATTCACCGGGGCTACGCTGGAAGGCGACATCTGGAGCACGGTGGACTCTGCCGTTCTGGCGCAGAATCAGGCGCTTTTATACTGGCTGAACGAAAACGCCTTTCACCCGGCGGCACAGTATGCGTCGGCCGCCGCCGGAACGGACAGGGGTACTGGCAGCGTTTCCATTCAGAATATCGGCGCGTGCAGCGCTTACCAATATGTTCCCTTCTCCCTGCGGGATACGGGAAATTTACCGGCGGAAAACCTGAAAGAGGACAGCCCTCCCTCCGACGGGGAGAGGACGTACCGGTACTCCGTGGTAACCAGCGGCGGGAATGGCATTGAGCAGACCCTGTCGCGGCTGCAAACCTCCGACGATGCGCAGGTGCTGCAATACCGGAGGGCGGAAAGCGCGTACCGCAGCTTTGTGTACCGCAATTACCTTCAGGTTCCGGAAAGCGTGACGCAGCTGCTGGGGCAATACTGGGACGAAATCACGGCGGGCTACGACTCCCGGGAAAATCTCACCCTGCCGCAGGCACAGGCCTGCACGTTGACGTTCCTGAGCCGGTGCTTCCCGGAGGAAGGAACGCCGGAGGATATGGAGCTGCCCCTGACTGCGGCGGAGGGGACGAGTTTCCAGTATGCCACGGTGGCGGTGATGACCCTGCGCTATTTTGGAATTCCGGCACGCTACGCCGAAGGGTATGTCATTTCGGAAGAAATGGCCGCAGATGCTCAGGCGGACGAGCCTCTGACCGTGGACAGCCGCTGCGCGCGGGCGTGGGCGGAGGTCTACCAGGACGGGATCGGCTGGATACCCATGGAGCTGACTCCCGGACTGGGAGAAATGCTGGAACAGAAGCCGGAGGAAAACCCGGACGAAGGAGATTCGGACAATGCCGAGTCGGAGACTCAGCCGGAGGAGGAGACGACCCCCGAAGAGGATGGGACACAGGAGCCCGAGCCGGATGGCGGCACCGTGACCAAAATCGCCAAGGCCATGCTGCTGGGTGTGCTGTGGGTGCTTTTGATCGTGCTTCTGCTGTTCCTGTTCCTGCTGCTCAGAAGAAAGCTGATCCGCAGGCGCAGGGAACAGAAATACCAGCTGGAGGACATAAACGAAGCCGTTTGCTGGATTTTCGCGGACACGGCGGCGCTGATGGAAAAGCTGGGTCTGCGCAGAGGAAACGGCTCCATGCGGGCGCTGTGCGAGCCTGCAAAGCAGCGCTTCGGCGGCGATTACGCGACGGCGCTGGCAGAAGCCATCCGCCTGAATGACCGCGCCATGTTCAGCAGCCACGCACTGACGCAGGAGCAGCGAGAATCGGCGCTGAAATTCTACGCCGATACGCAGGGGAGTCTAAAAAAGAATGTAAAATGGTACCACCGGATGTGGATAAAATGGATTCAGTGCCTGTATTAAGGAGAGAACATAGTATGAAGAACTTAAGAAAGCGCCTTGCGTGCCTGCTGCTTTCCGCACTGCTGCTCATCGGCTGTCTGCCGGTGACGGCGCTTGCGGCGGAAAACGGGTTTATACTTGTGGCGGAGGCCGGCGGAAAGCTGGTCATCGCGCCGGAATACATTTCCTGTACGGCGGGGCAGACCGCCGCGCAGGCGTTGAGCACCAGCGGACACACCTTCACAGGGCTGGATACCGGCATGATCTCCGCCATCGACGGCGTGACGGGCAACTTTACCCGCAGCGACGAGAACGGTAACTACGACCTGTCCGTCAGCGCGGCGTCCATCGGCTATCTGCGCTTCAGCGAGGATATGGACAGCAAGCCCAGCGACGGATTGAAGCAGCTGATGACCGCCATGGCGGACTATAAGAAAAAGGGCAGCGACGTTCAGGCGGCCGCCAAAAAGGAATATGATACCGCCAGTGACCTGTTCGTGGGCATCAACAGCGAGTCCGCCAAGACCCTCGCGTCGAATCTGAATGACGCGGTCAGGAACTATGAAAACACCCTCACCGGCGAGCATTACGCAGTTCGCTTCACGGACGGCTCGGCGGCGTATTCCGACGACAACTATCCCGGCGTATCCATCACGGCGGTAAACGCCTACGGAAAGCAGTGGACGGACGACGGCGACGGCGTTCTGGAGCTGCCCAAGGGCGACTACACCTTCTGCGTCGAGCAGGCGGGACTGCGGGTGGAAGGCAAAATCACGGTCAGCGCCGCAGCGACGGTATCGGCAGAGCTTCCCCAGTCGGAGTGGCTGATCACCGACACCTTCCGTATTTCCGGAAGCTTCGGCGAGGAAACCAACAAGGATAACAAATTCACGGACGAAGAATGGCAGCTGGGGCAGTGGTCTGACAGGGAAGTGACCGTTCCGGTGCTGGACACCTTTACCGGCTCGGTCTACACCTACGCGGAGTACGATACCGGCCTGCTGTCCGAGATCCCGACCCTGACCGCCATTTACACGCTGGCAAGCACCGGCGAGCGGATGGAAAAGGCGCTTGCGTTTCAGTCCCTGACCAGCGGCGCTTACAGCGTGCTGTCGCGGGGCGCGGCGGGCAATACCGTGATCTACCGGCTCAGCAGTAAGAGTGAGGACGGCTATACCTATTCTCAGGACTACACGGTGAACTTCGCCCGTGTTCCCACGCTGGCGTCCATCCGGGTCGAAGATCAGATCGGCGTAGATCAGGCGGCTTCCATTCCCTTCGCACCGGATACCATGGAATATACCTATAAGGTTCTGAACACGGTCACGGCAGTGACGATCACGGGGCAGCCGCTGGAAAACGGCTACACCGTAACGGTCAATGGTAAGAACGCGGCGAACGGCGTGACGGTGGATGTTTCCGGCGAGACGGTCATCCCTGTGACGGTTTCCGCCAATGGATATTCCAGTACCTACACCCTGACAATTCAGCCGGGCGAGGGCAAAAGTCTGTCCTTCCTGTCGGAGCGTTCCGTAACTGTTGAGGTGGTCAACAGCAACGGCGTTGTGATGCCCTATACGACACTCCGGGAGTCCGCGACCCAGAACCGCTACCGGTACATTCTGGTTCCCGGGGAGACCTACCACTATGTCGCGACCCGAAATACCTATTATCACATTACCGACGATTTCTCCCTTGAGGAGGTGGCCAACAGCACCATCATCGTGGACTTCAGTTCCATGAGCGACTGGCTGACAAGTCTGGCCTACGGGAAAAAAGCCGGTGCGGCCTCCAAAAATTCCCTGAAAACCGACGCTTCCTTCACCCCGGAGAATCACAGCTACAGGGTTTCCTATGAAGATACGGAGCATATGGTCTACGCCTGGGCGGCGACCGGAGAGAAAAATGTCAGCATTCAGGCAATTTATAATCAGGTTTTCCCAAGCAGCCTGTACCACGGGAAGGAAAAAACCGTTGATCTACCCTCCGGTGCAGCTTCCGGCACCCTGCTGAACCGCCTGCTGATGAAGGAGAACCCCGTTGCGGGCACGGTCACCATCCGCTTGACAAAGGAAGAGAACGGTGTTACTTTTTATCAGGACTATGTAACGCGCTTTGACCGCACGCTGACGCTGAAAGACATGACAGCCCAGTGCGACGGCGCTGCCGCTGCACTGGAAAAAGAGGACGGAACCAAGGGCTTTACGCCTGGTGTGAAGACCTATTCCGTGACGGTCTCTATGGCGGCGCAGAATCTGGAGCTGTTTCTTTCCCGCTACGAGGAGAACACCTGCTACGGCGAAGAGGACGTGGGCTACCGCATCAGGGTGGACGGCACGGACGTGACCGCCGAAGGCGGCGTGGTCATCCCGCTGGACGGCACCATTAACACCCAGACGGTTACGGTCACGGTGGAAAATAACAAGGCTCCGGACGGCACCGGAACTTATACCCTGAACATTCTGAAATCTCCCCCGGTGGAAGTGACCTTCGAGACGGAACCGGTGGACGCGCTGCTGCATCTGCGGGACGTTCTCACCGGCGTGCAGCAGCTGCCGGACGACGCGGGGAATTATCTGCTGTGCGAGGGAAGCAGCTACAGCTACGCGCTGACAAAATACGGCTACGAGGCCGTGTCCGGCACTCTGACCGTGACCCGGGACGATGCCGGTGCGCTGGTGATCTCCAACGGTACGGAAACCTACCCCGTCACCGAGACGGAGGGCGGCGGCGCGGTGACCATCGTCTGGACGCTGAATCCGGCGGCGGCCAACCCCGCCATCGACCCGTCGATCCCGGCGCAGTGGGCGGATTTCCGCGGTTCTTCCACCAATAACGGCGTCACGGACGTATTGCTGCCAACGGCGGCGCAGGACGGCACCTTGTATTGGGCAAACCAGCTGGGCGTCGGCTTTGATTCGGATGCCGTCGGCAGCCCGATTCTGGTGGACGGAGATATCATCACCTACGCGGGCGACAAGATCTACCGCGTGGACACCGTAAGCGGCGAGGTCAAGGTAAAGGCAAACATGGATCACAAGTCCAGCTTCTCCATCACCCCGCCGGTTTACGCGGACGGCATGGTCTTCGTGGCGCTGTCCGGCGGCACGGTGCAGGCGTTCAATGCGGCCACACTGGAATCTCTCTGGATCTACACGGATAAACTGGGCGGACAGCCCAACTGCCCGCTGAAGGTGAAAAGCGGCTATCTCTACACCGGCTTCTGGAACAGCGAGACCGGCAACGCGAACTTCGTCTGCCTGTCCATCACCGATGAAGACCCGGCGCAGTCCAAAGAAAGCAAGTGCGCCTCCTGGTACTATACCAGCAAGGGCGGCTTCTACTGGGCGGGCGCTTACGTGGCCGACGATTTCCTGCTGGTGGGAACGGACGACGGCGGAAACGGCTACACCAGCCAGACCTCCCGGCTGCTGCTTCTGGACCCCGCGACGGGCGAGCTGCTGGACAGCTGGGACGGCCTGAACGCGGATATCCGCAGTACGGTGGTTTACGACGCCGGGACGGACGCCTACTATTTCACCTCCAAGGGCGGCACCTTCTATTCCGTTCAGGTGACCGGCGACCGGAAGCTGACGAATAAGTGGAGCGTGAATCTGGCAAACGGCGTGGGCGGCGTTCCCATGAGTACATCGACCCCTGTGGTCTATGGCGGCAGAGCCTACCTGGGCGTTTCCGGCGCGGGACAGTTTACCCCGTACTCCGGCCACAACATTACGGTGATCGACGTGGTTGCAAGGCGCATTGCCTACCGCGTGGAGACGCAGGGCTACCCCCAGACCAGCGGCCTGCTGACGACGGCCTATGAACAGGAAAGCGGCTGCGTGTACGTCTATTTCTTCGACAACATGACCCCCGGCAAGCTGCGGGTTCTGCGGGACAGAGCCGGACAGACGACCCCGGATTACGTCACCACCGAGGGCGGCCGCACGACGGCCTATGCGCTGTTCACCCCCACTGGCGATCAGGCGCAGTATGCCATTTGCAGCCCCATCGCCGACGAATACGGAACGGTCTACTTCAAGAACGACTCGGCGCGGCTGATGGCCTACGGAAGTGCCATTGAGCGTCTTGAGATCGCCCAGCAGCCGACAAAGATGGCATACGCGGAAGGGGAGACCTTCGACCCTGCCGGAATGGTCGTTACCGCGGTCTATGCCAACGGAAAGACGAGAGACGTTACGGCCTACGTGACGTATAAGACTGACCCGCTGGACGGCGGCGACGGGGAGTTTGCCATTTCCTTCCCGTATGTCATGTACCATAATGAGGAAAACGGAACGGAGATGACCTCCGGTGTTGAGACGATGGTGCCCGCAGTCACACTGAATCTGACCGTGGGCGATGGACTTCTCGGCGACGTCAACGGCGACGGCAAGGTCGATCAGGCCGACGCCCAGATGATTCTGGACTATGAGGCAAAGCGCATCGACGGGGCGCTTTCCCTGAAGACGGCGGATGTCAGCGGTGACGGAGTCATTGACAGCAGCGACGCCGTGCTGATTCTCCAGTATGCCGCGGGAACTCTGAAGGAGTTCCCGGCGGCTGCCCCGAAGGAAACGGAAGATTCGGGAAGCGCAGATCAGATCGCAGTCGGGGACACAGGACTTCCCAAAGAATAGGAGCATAGATTATGAGTCAAAAATGGATCGCCCTTTTGCTGGCGCTTATCTTGGCGCTGTCTGTCTGCGGTTGCGCCGCAGACAAGCCGCAGACGGAGACTGCCGAAACGACCGCATCTGTGGAAACTCAGACGGCCGCGGGGCAAAGTACGGTAACGGATGAGGAACTGACACAGACTGCCCAATGGCTGATGGAGCAGATCCCGCAGCCAACCTACGGCTCCGTGGGGGGCGAGTGGGCCGTATTCGGGCTGGCGCGTTCCGGCGTTGCGGTACCGAAGGAATATTTTGAAGTTTATGGCGAAAACGTGGCTGCCTACACGGCGGAACACGGCGGCGTGCTCCACGCGAAAAAGTACACGGAGTATTCCCGTGTGATTCTGGCGTGGACGGCGCTGGGGAAGGATGCCACGGACGTTGGCGGATTCAACCTGCTGGTTCCTCTGGCGGACTTTGATCAGACGGTATTTCAGGGGATCAACGGCCCCATTTTCGCGCTGCTGGCGCTGGACAGCGGGGCGTATGACATCCCGGAAAACACCGCCGGAACCACGCAGGCCACGCGGGACGGGTATGTGGACTATATTCTGAACGCGGAGCTTCCCGGCGGCGGATGGTCGTTCGCGGGGGGCGACCCGGAGACGGACATCACGGCCATGGCGCTGCAGGCGCTGGCCAAGTACCGCGACCGGCAGGATGTGGCGGACGCGGTGGAGCGGGGACTGACTGTTCTGTCTCAGCAGCAGGAAGAAAACGGCGGCTTTGTCGCCTACGATTCGGAGAGCAGCGAGTCCATCGCGCAGGTGATCGTGGCGCTGACGGAGCTGGATATCAGCCTGACCGACTCCAGGTTCGTCAAGAGCGGGAACACGCTGGTAAGCAGGCTGTTGGAATTCCGGACGGAGAATGGCGCGTTCCGGCACATTCTCGACGGGGAAGAAGACGTGATGGCGACGGAACAGGGCTTCTACGCCCTCGTGGCCGTGAGCCGGGCGGAGCAGGGAAAATCCACCCTGTACACAATGACAGAGACGTAAAAACAGTTTCGCGGGGGAAACAGCGGATGAAGAAAAAGCGGCTTGGGAATATCGTGATGGTTCTGCTGATCGCCGTGATCGCCGTGACCGGCGTTCTGACGGCGCTTCACCTGCGGGGCGGGGAAGACAGCAATCTGGGAAGCCTGTACAAAATTACGGCGATTCCGGACAATTCTCTCATCACCCCGGGGCAGGAGGGGAACGTCTGCACCGTCACCATCGTCTGTGACACAGTTCTGGACAATTTGAGGACGCTTGACAAAGAAAAAGCGCCTTATGTCCCGAAAGACGGAGTGATTCTGCCCAAAACCCAGGTTTCCTTCGCTCAGGGGGATACCGCCTTTGATGTGCTGCAAAGGGTAAGCACCGCGGCGGATATCCAGCTGGAATACAGCTGGACGCCCATGTACGACAGCAGCTACATCGAGGGCATCAATCATCTGTACGAGTTCGACTGCGGCAAAGAATCCGGCTGGATGTACAAGGTGAACGACTGGTTCCCCAATTACGGCTGCTCGGCCTGCAAGGTGGAAAACGGGGACGATATCGTCTGGTGCTACACCTGCAAAGGCTTCGGTAAGGATGTGGGCGGCGGATGGATGACGGAGGGGACCGCAAAATGAAAAAGTCCCATATCGTGATGCTGCCGATCTTCCTGCTGCTGATCCCCGCAACGATTTATTTCGGCCTGCGGTTCAGCGGACGCGCCTACTATGTCACCAGCACGCTGGTCATGATTGAGACGCTGGTGCCGTTTCTGCTGGCTTTCGAGAACCGGAAGCCTCAGGCGCGGGAGCTGGTGGTCATCGCGGTGCTGTCCGCTCTGGCGGTGGCCGCGCGGGTGGTTATTCCCATTCCCAATTTCAAGGCGATTTTCGCCATTATCATGCTGTCGGGTATTGCCTTTGGCCCCGAAACCGGGTTCCTTGTGGGCGCGATTTCGGCCTTTGCCAGCAACTTCTTCTATGGTCAGGGACCCTATACTCCATGGCAGATGTTTGCTTATGGCGCTGGCGGACTGCTGGCGGGCTTTCTGTTCGCAAAGGGGAGACTGCCGAGAAAGCCGGTCGTCATGGGCGTGTTTGGTTTCCTGACAACGCTGCTGCTGGTGGGGCCGCTGCTGGACACCTGTTCGGTTTTTCTGGAGCTGTCGGTTATCAATGTGCGGACGGCGTGGCCCCGTTATGTGTCCGGCTTCTGGGTGAACCTCTGTCAGGGCGTCTGCACGTTCCTGACCATGGTGATTTTCGGGAATCCTTTGCTGGAAAAGCTGGACCGGGTGAAGGTGCAGTACGGGATGATGGAGGACGAAGATGGGCTTTGAAAGCTGCCATCCGGCGGTGAACTTCCTGTTTTTTGCCGCCGTCATTTACGGAAGCGTGGCTTTCCAGCACCCGGTGTTTCTCGCCATCTCCTGCCTGTGCGCCTTCGCGTTCAGCATGAAGCGGAACGGAAAGCGGGCGGTTATCTTCAACCTGTGCCTGCTGCCGCTGGTGGTTTGCTTCGCCCTGTATTACAGCAGCTATCACCATTTCGGCGTGACGGTGCTGAAACAGAACTTCATCGGCAACAACCTGACGGTGGAAAGCTTCGTGTACGGCATGGTGACGGGACTGCGGGCGGCGGCAGTGTGCATGTGGCTGAGCTGCCTGTTCCGGGTGGTGTCCAGCGACAAGGTGCTGTACCTGTTCGGCAGGGTCAGCCCACGGCTGTCGCTGTTTCTCACAATTTTGCTGCGCTTTATTCCGAGAATCGGCCGGGAGGCAAGAAAAATCAACCTGGCTCAGAAGGGCATCGGCCGGGGAAGCAATCAGGGCAATCTTTTCCGGCGGCTTGTCAACTGCCTGCGGATTTTCTCCATGCTGATCACGTGGATGATCTCCGCGCTGGCGCTGGAATCCGACTCCATGCGTTCCCGGGGCAGTCTGCTTCGGGGACGGACGGCGTTCTCCATCTACCGCTTCGACAACCGGGACAGGGCGTTCGTGATCGCGCTGTTTTCCGGCATCACCCTGACTGCCATGGGGGCGATCCTTGGGGCGACGACGATGTTTTACAATCCCAGAATCATCTGGAAGCCATTGGAAAACGTAAGCGCAGTGACCGCCGCAGGCTACGCCGCGCTGTGTCTGCTGCCCATGGGACTGGAATTCTGGACGGAGTACCGGTTTCAGAGGGCAAGACGGAAAGTATAATGTTCGGGAGCCATCACACGAAAACGTGATGGCTCCCGTTTGTTATTTCTCGTCGCAGACCTGAAAAATGTAGAATTTCAGGTAGTAGGAATCCTCGGCGTCCCACAAAATGGGGTGATCCGGCGCCTGGGTGCGGTACTCCACCTGCCGCAGACGCTTGTGGACATTCCGGGCGGCCTGACCGATGGTCTGGGTGAACAGCTCATAGTCCACAAAATGGGAACAGGAGCAGGTGGCGAGGAAGCCGCCGTCCCGGATGAGCTTCATTGCCCGGAGGTTGATCTCCCGGTAGCCCGTCACCGCCTTTTTCACGGAGGCGCGGGACTTGGTGAAGGCCGGAGGGTCGAGGATCACGAGGTCAAATTTCTGCCCCTTGGCTTCCAGCTCCGGCAGCAGCGCAAACACATCCGCGCAGAGAAATTCCACCCGGTCGGAAAGACCGTTGAGGGCGGCGTTCTCCCGGGCCTGCGCCACGCCCAATTCGGAAGCGTCCACGCCCAATACATGGCTTGCCCCGGCGAGACCCGCGTTCAGAGCAAAGGAGCCGGTGTGGGTGAAGCAGTCCAGCACCTCCGCACCGGGGCACAGCGGCCAGATGGCCTTGCGGTTGTATTTCTGATCGAGGAAAAAGCCGGTTTTCTGTCCTTCGGCCACGTCTACGAAATATCTGACGCCGTTTTCCACGATCTCCACCTTGGTGTCAAAGGGGTCGGACAGGAAGCCTTTGACCCGGGGCATTCCCTCCTGCTCCCGCACTTTTGCGTCAGAGCGCTCGTAAATTCCCCGAATGGAAATGCCGTCCTTCGCCATCAATTCTTTCAGGGTTTCCAGAATGAAGGACTTATACCGATCCATGCCCAGCGCCAGAGACTGCACCACCAGCACGTCGGAGAACTTGTCCACCACCAGACCGGGCAGGAAATCCGCCTCGCCGAAAATCACCCGGCAGCTGCCGGTGTCCACCACCTTTTTCCGGTATTCCCAGGCGTTCTCCACCCGCATTCTGAGAAAATCCTCGTCGATTTCCTGATTCCGGTTCCGGGTCAGCATCCGCACCCGGAGCTTGGAGCGGCGGTTCAGGAAGCCCTTGCCCAGACAAAAGCCGTTGTAGTCGTGGACGGAGACAACATCCCCGTCCAGCGGCTCGCCCTCGATGCGCTCCACCTCGTTGTCATATACCCAGGGGCCGCCCGCCTTCATGCTGCGCCCCTCGCCCTTTTTCAGATACACCGCGCCGTTTTCCATTGCGTTTTCTCCTGTTCCGTAAAATATCACTACCATTATACGATGATTTTCCCGAATTGCAACAGAAAAGAGCCGGTAAGACGGTTAAAACCATCTTACCGGCTGCTTTGTGCCCGGAAATTACTCTGCCTTGAAGGTGTAGGTCGCGCCGGCGGTGATGTCGGTGGAGTCTACGCCGGTGGCGGCATACTCGCCGTCCACATAGAATGCCCAGTACTTGCCGTCCTGATCGTAGTCCACGGTGACGCCGTTGACGGTCTTGACGTACAGGCCGTAGTCGCTGTCCTCGCCCGCAATCAGACCCAAGGACAGCAGCGCCGCGCCAACGGTCTTCTCATCGGTGTGGATTTCAAAATGGATCTCCTTGCCTTCGGGATCGACCACGTTGAACAGGAACATGGTTTCGCCCTCGCCCATGGAAACGGTGCCGCCGGAAGTCTCGGCGGAGGCCACAGGCTCAGTTTTGTCATTCTTGCTGCATCCAACGGTGGAAAGCGCCAATGCCGCAATCAGCGCGATGCACAGAAGGATGGACAGCAGCTTTTTCATGCTGAATTTGTTCATAACAATTCTCCTATCATGTTATTCCTTTCCCGCCTGCCTTGAAACGGCTGCGTGAAGGGGTTCGCTATTTGGTATTCACAAACAGCGCAGATATTGTAGCATAGATTCCCATTTTTTTCAACCGGAAAAAATCACGATGCGCGGCGGAAAGACATTGCAGTTTTTCGGAGATTATGATAGAATATGCTGCATAGAATAGAAAAGGAAGCTCTGATTAAATCGACGAGAGCTGACAGCGAGAGATTTTGCCTCCAGACAAGGTATGGAAAATGCGGGAATACTGTATGTATTTCCCATTTTTCATACCGAAGGCTGGGGGTGAAAGATCCGCTGTCAGCCGAAGACGATTTATCCAGAGGTTCCTTAATAAAGTCGGGCAACACATTGGAATGGGGCAATCCCAGCGGTACCAAGCCGCCGTAGATGGACAGTTGAGCCGCGGAAAGTCATTGGGAACATCCTGAGAAGACTTTCGGCAAATGGCGTCCAGAGCCGGAACACGGTGACCTGACGTTTTTCCCGGAAGGCTCTTGGGGATGCCTGCCGGAGGTTTTTGTGAAGTCCCCATTTGGGGACTTTTTCTTTTTGGGGGATGCTATGACTGCGGACGCTTTTTCCAACTGCCACCCGGCGGTGAATTTCCTGTTTTTTGTGGGAGCCATTGGTTTCAGCGTGCTGATCCAGCACCCGGCGTACCTGATCGCGGGGGCGATTGGCGCGGCGGTTTATTATCTGCTGCTCAGTGGCCGGACGGGCTGGAAGCGAATTGCCATGCTGCTGCCCATGTTTCTCGCGCTGACGGTGGTGAACCCGCTGTTCAATACCTACGGCGAGCGGGTGCTGTTTCATGTGTTCGGAAGACCCTACACGGTGGAGGCGCTGCTCTACGGCGCGGCCATTGCCGGGGTGTTTCTGGTGATGATGCTCTGGTTCGGCTGCTACAACGCGGTCATGACCAGCGACAAGTTCACAAGCCTGTTCGGGAATCTGATCCCGGCAATTTCATTGCTGCTGGTGATGGTGCTGCGGATGATCCCCAGCTTTATCCGCAAGGCGGGGCAGATCATGGGTGCGAGAAAGTCCGTTGGCCTCGGCGCGGGGGAGAACAGCACCATGAAAGAAAAGCTCACCAGCGGAATGCGCACCCTGTCCGCCCTGACGGACTGGGCGCTGGAGGGCAGCATCGTGACCGGGGACTCCATGCGCGCCCGGGGCTACGGCACAGCCAAACGCACAAGCTTTCAGATCTACCGGATGAAGGCGCTGGACTGGACGCTTCTTGCAGTGATGCTCACCCTTGCGGGTGTGGCCGCAGTGGCGGCCGCCATGGGCGGCGCGGCGGCGGAGTTTACGCCGAAGCTTGCCATTCAGCCCGTTACCGGCATTTACGCGCCGGGCTTTATTGCCTACTGCGCTTACCTCTTTATCCCCTCTGCACTACACATGAAGGAGGCCGTTCAATGGCACATATCGAGATCGAGAATCTGACCTTTTCCTACCCTTCCGCCGGCAGGCCATCCCTGTCCGACGTCAGCCTGACCATCCGGCGGGGGGAGTACGTGGTACTCTGCGGCAAAAGCGGCAGCGGCAAAACAACGCTGCTGCGGCACCTGAAAACGGTGCTTGCGCCCCACGGAAAGCGAAGCGGGGACATCCGCATCAACGGCGTTTCGCTGAAAGATATGAGTCAGCGGGATCAGGCCGCGAAGGTGGGCTTCGTCATGCAGAATCCGGACGATCAGATCGTGACGGACAAGGTCTGGCATGAGCTGGCCTTCGGGCTGGAAAGCTTGGGCTGCGACCAGAAGACCATGCGCGCCCGGGTGGCGGAAATGGCCTGCTATTTCGGCATTCAGGACTGGTTCCACAGAGACGTTGCCAACCTGTCCGGCGGACAGAAGCAGCTGCTGAATCTGGCGTCCATCATGGCCATGCAGCCGGAAATCCTGATCCTGGACGAACCCACCAGCCAGCTTGACCCCATTGCGGCTTCCGATTTCCTGAACACCCTGCGGAAGATCAACGCAGAATTGGGAACGACCATCCTCATTACGGAGCATCGGGTGGAGGATATTTTCCCTTACGCTGACCGCGCCATCGTGATGGACGGCGGAAAAGTGATCGCCAACGACACCCCACGGAACATCGGTAAGCGGCTCTGGGAGGAAAAGAACGATATGTTTACCGCCATGCCCACGCCGGTGCGGGTGTTTTACGGCAGCGGCGGGGCGGGGGAGTGCCCCCTGACCGTGCGGGAGGGCAGAAACTGGCTCAGCGATATTTTCCCGAACCCGCCGGAAATCACCGAGCTTCCGGCACAGCCACAGACCGAAGAAGACGGCGAAATCGCCCTTTCGCTGAAAGAATTGTGGTTCCGCTATGAAAAGAACAGCCCGGACGTTCTCCGGGGGGCCAGCGTCGAGGTGGCGAAGGGAAGCCTTCACGCCATCGTGGGCGGCAACGGCGCGGGAAAATCCACAACACTGAAAGCCGTCTGCGGCATTTGCAGACCCTATCGGGGCAAGGTGAAGGTGCTGGGAAAGCCGGTGGAAAAATACAAGCAGCAGGAGCTGTTCCGGGGCTGCCTCGCCATGCTTCCTCAGGACCCCAAGAGCCTGTTCGTCAAGAAAACGGTGCTGGAAGATCTGCAGGAAATGACGCAAAACGAGCAGGATATCCGGGAAACGGCGGAAATCTGTCAGATTACGTCCCTGCTGAAAAGCCATCCCTACGATCTGTCCGGCGGTGAGCAGCAGCGGGCGGCGCTGGCGAAGGTGCTGCTGACCCGGCCGCAGCTGCTCCTGCTGGATGAGCCGACCAAGGGCATCGACAGCTTCTTCAAGGAGACCTTTGCGTCCATCCTGACGGAGCTGAAAAAGAAGGGCATCACCATCGTCATGGTGTCCCACGACGTGGAATTCTGCGCCCGGTACGCCGATCAGGTGAGCATGTTCTTTGACGGGCAGGTCCTGACCACGGATACGCCCCGCCGGTTCTTCGGCGCGAACAGCTTCTACACCACTGCCGCAAACCGTATGAGCCGCCATGTGTTCCGGAACGCGGTCACGGCGGAGGATGTAGTGGATCTTTACAAACAAAACCGGGAGACAAAGGCATGAAAAAGTCCCGTATTGCCACGTTGATCGTTTTTTTCGTGCTGATTCCCCTGACGCTGATCGTGGGCAGCAGACTTTCCGGACGGGCGTTTTATGTCACCAGCACGCTGGTGATCGTGGAGCTGCTGATCCCCTTCTTTCTGGCCTTTGAGGGGCGCAGACCTCAGGCGCGGGAGCTGGTGGTGCTGGCAGTGATGTGCGCGCTGGCGGTAGCCGGGCGGGTCGCCATTCCCATCCCCAGCTTCAAGGCAATTTTCGGCATTATCATGATCGCGGGGATTGCCTTTGGCCCGGAATCGGGCTTTCTGGTGGGGGCAATCAGCGCACTGGCAAGCAATTTCTTCTACAGCCAAGGCCCCTACACGCCATGGCAGATGATGGCCTACGGCGCGGGCGGAATGCTGGCGGGCTTTGTGTTCGCCGAGGGCAGACTTCCCCGCAAGCCGGTGGTGATGGGGATTTTCGGATTTCTGGCGGTGGCGTTTTTCGTCGGGCCGCTGCTGGATACCTGTTCGGTGTTTCTGGTAAAAAACGTTTCTTTCAAAGGGGCGATGATGTTTTATGTTTACGGGTTTCCAGTAAATATGAGACAGGCCGGCACCACGGCGATCGTGCTGCTGGTGCTGGGGAAGCCCCTTCTGGAAAAGCTTGACCGGATCAAGACAAAATACGGAATTCTGGATGATGAGGGGAGGAAGGAAGCATGAAAAAAGACCAGCTGTTTCTTTCCACCATTGCCCCGGACGCCGCGGAGGAAGCCCGGCGGCACGGCCTAGGGCTGGAAATCGCGGAATACTGCACAGCGTGGAACATGGATGAGCAGTTCGAGACGACCCACGCTGCTGTGACCGAGGAACTAACAGGCGTGGGCAGGAGACTGCTGCACGCGCCATTCAGCGAGCTTTTCCCCTGTGCCGTTGACCCGAAAGCCCGGGAGCTGGCGGCGCTCCGCTACCGGCAGGCGATCGCGCTTGCGCGGCGGTATGATGCCCGGAAGATCATCATTCATGGGGGCTTCAACGAAAGATTGTACTACCCCTGCTGGTATACGGAGCAGTCCATTGTTTTCTGGAAGGATTTTTTGAAGGAAGACCCCGGCGTGGACATCGTGCTGGAAAACGTGCTGGAGGAGCAGCCGGAGATGATGACCGAGATTTTCCGGGAGGTGGACAACCCCCGGCTGCGGATGTGTCTGGACGTGGGGCATGTGAACGCTTACTCCCCGGTTCCCGTGGAGGAATGGGTGAGCGCCTGCGCGGAATTTCTCTCCCATTTCCATATCCACAACAATGACGGCTCTCAGGATACCCATTGCGCCCCGGGAGAGGGAACGATCTCCATGGCCGCGCTGCTCCGGCGGGCGCAGACGCTCTGCACGGAGGCGACTTTTACACTGGAAGTGCTTCAGGCGGCACCGGCGGTCAGCTGGATGCTGGAAGAGAGTATTTTGGAGGGGTGAACATGGAAGAAAAACTGAACAAACTGCTTTCCGCCGTTTCCCCTTTGGATGACGCCGCTATGGAAAAGGCGCGGGAGCGTCAGGCGCAGCTTGCAAAGCCCCCCGGAAGTCTGGGGCGGCTGGAAGACCTGTCCGTCCAGCTGGCGGGCATCACCGGGCGGGTGCATAATAAAATGGAGAAGACCCATCTTCTGGTATTTGCCGCCGACAACGGCGTGGTGGCGGAGGGCGTGTCCAGCGCACCCCAGTCCGTGACGCTGATGCAGACGGTGAATCTGACCCGTGGAAAAACCGGCGCAAGCGTTCTTGCGAAACATTTCGGCAGCGGCATCACCGTCTGCGATGTGGGCGTCAATGCCGATATCAAAGAGAAAGCGGTGCTGAACCGGAAAATTGCCTACGGCACGCAGAATATTGCGAGCGACCCCGCCATGACCCGGCAGCAGGCGGTCACGGCCATCCTCACCGGTGCCAAGCTCGCCGCCGAGACCGACGCCGATGCCCTCGGCGTGGGGGAAATGGGCATCGGCAACACCACTACGTCCTCCGCCGTTCTGGCGGTGCTGCTTTCGGCGGAGGTGGAGACCGTCACCGGCAGGGGCGGCGGCGTGACCGACGGGAGCTTTCTGCGGAAGAAAGCAATCATCCGTCAGGCAATCGAAGTGAACCGTCCCGACAGGGACGACCCGGTGGACGTGCTTGCCAAGGTGGGCGGCTTTGACCTTGCCGCCATGTGCGGCGCGTTTCTGGGAGCGGCGGCGACCCGCCGTCCGGTGGTCATTGACGGGTTTATTTCCGCCGTAGCGGCGCTGTGCGCGGTGCGGCTGTGTCCCCGGGTGCGGGACTATCTCGTCCCCAGTCATGCGTCCTTTGAGATCGGCTACCGCCTTGCCATGGAGGCCATGGACTTGGAGCCGCTGTTCCTGCTGGGAATGCGTCTGGGGGAGGGCAGCGGGTGCCCGCTGGCCTTTCAGGTGCTTTCCGCCGCCTGCGCCGTTATGAACGACATGGCGACCTTCGATCAGGCGGGGATAGACGACGGGTATCTGGACGAGATACGTCAGGGCGACCAGTTTACCGTGGAGGGGAAAGCATGACGATTTTCCTTTCCGGCGGCGCGAAAAACGGAAAATCCACCCTGGCGCAGGAGCTTGCGGTGAAGCTGTCCGGGGCGGGAAAGCGCTACTACGTGGCGACGATGATCCCCACGGACGAGGAAGATCTGGCGCGCATCCGGCGGCACGTTGCCGACCGGGACGGGCTGGGCTTCGAGACCATTGAGTGCAGCAAAAATATGCTGTCCTGTCTGGATACTGCGGACAGGGACGGCACGTTTCTGGTGGACAGCGCCACGGCGCTGCTGCAAAACGCCATGTTTCCCGCGGAAAAGAACTGGCAGCTGGATTTGGACGGGGCGAACCGGTGCGCCGACGAGTTGATCGCCTTTGTGAAAACCGTGAAAAACGCGGTGGTCGTCAGCGATTTTATTTACTCCGACGCCCAGCGTTACGACGAAACCACGGAGCTTTACCGTAAGTGTTTGGCCGCCATTGACCGCCGTCTGGCGGCGGCCTGCGACGTTGTCGCCGAGGTGGCGGCGGGGAATCCGAAGCTTTACAAGGGGGCATTGCCGCTGTGAAAACCTATCTTTGCGCCTTTGCCATGTGCCAGTCCATGTTCTGCGCGATTCCGTTTCCCGGACGGCTCTGGGACGAGAAGGCGAGGGGAAAAATGCTCCTGTTTCTGCCCGTTGTGGGGCTGGAAATCGGGCTTGTCTGGGCGGCGCTTGCATGGGCTGTACGATTTTTGAAGCTCCCGGCACTGGTCGGGGGACTGGCGCTGTGCGCGTGCCCCTTCCTTTTGACGGGGTTCATCCATCTGGACGGATTCATGGACGTCACCGACGCGGTGAAATCATGGCGGGATCTGGAAAAGCGCCGGGCGATCCTGAAGGACTCCCACGTCGGCTCCTTCGCCGTGATCGGCCTGTGTCTGCTGATACTCAGCCAGTTCGCGTTCTTTTCTGCCGCCTCCGAAGGGGCGGATTTCCGGATTCTGCTGTTTATCCCGGCGGTCAGCCGGTGTTGCTCGGCGCTGGCGGTGACGGGGCTTCGCCCCATGTCCTCCAGCCAGTACGCCGGGCAGGAAAAGCCCAAAGCGCAGCTGTGGATTCTGGCTGGAATGCTGGCCGTGTGTCTGGCGGCGGGATTCCTGCTTTGTGGGAAGTACGGCTTTGCGCCGGTTGGGTGCCTTGCCGGGTATGCTCTGGCGCTGCGCCGGGGGTACAAGTCTCTGGACGGCATGAACGGCGACATTGCAGGGTACGCGCTGACCATCGGCGAACTGTGCGCCGTGGCGGTCTACGCGCTTTTGTAGGAGGGTATTATGGTTTTGATTATCGGCGGCGCTTATCAGGGAAAGCTGGATTTTGCGAAGTCCGCCTTTGGCCTGAGTGAAAGCGATGTTTTTACCTGTACCGGCGGAGAAATCGACTTTTCCAGACGGTGCATTGACCGTATCGAGGAATTTACCCTTTGGTGTGTGCAGTCGGGGGTGGACGCCGTGGCGTTCTTCCAATCCCGCCGGGAGCAGTGGCAAGACAGCATTCTTATTTGTGAGGATATCTCCGCGGGCGTGGTGCCCATGGGGGCGGAAATGCGGGCGTGGCGGCAGATGAATGGGCTGCTTTGCCGGTATCTGTCCGGAGAAGCAGCCCAGGTCAGCCGCTTGTTCTGCGGATTGGAGGAACGGCTGAAATGACCATTTTTCTCATTCGCCATGGCCGCACCCTTGCCAATGAGCAGCACCTCTACTGCGGCAGCACCGACCTGCCATTATCCAGAGCGGGAAGGGAAGCGCTGGCGAATCGCCCTCCTATTGACGTGGGAACGGCACACTTTATCACCAGCGGAATGCGGCGGTGCAATGAAACGCTGGCGCTGCTGTTTGGCAATGTCCCCTACGAAGTCGTGGAGGATTTCCGGGAAATCGACTTCGGCGCGTTTGAGATGAAAAGCTATGAGATGCTGAAAGACGAACCGGCCTACCAGACATGGCTCTCCCGCGACCCGGAGATCAACCCACCCCCCGGCGGCGAAAGCGGCGAACAGATGACGAGGCGCGTTCTGGCAGCGTACAAGGCACTGGAAAGCCGGAAAGAAAACACGGTGATCGTGACCCACGGCGGCGTCATTGCCGCGATCATGGCCAGCCTTTTCCCGGAGGAAGGGAAGAACCGCTATCAGTGGCAGCCAAAGCCGGGAGAGGGGTACGCCGTAACGGGCGGCACCTACTCGGCAATTCCATAAGGACAGCAAAAATTCCCCGGCACAGCCGGGGAATTTTAACGGGAATGCCTCCAAACCATGCGGTTTGGGGGCAAAATCATTATTACACGCAGTGACCCTTGGCGCGGATGACCTCGATCACGGAATCCACGTACTGCTCGCAGACGTCCTTGCTCTCGGCTTCCACCATGACCCGGATGACCGGCTCGGTGCCGGATTCCCGCACCAGAATGCGCCCGGTGTCGCCCAGCTTGGCGGTGACCTCCGCGACGGCCTTCTGCACGTCTGGGTCAGCTTGCGCCGCGGCCTTGTCGGCCACCCGGACGTTTTTCAGCACCTGGGGATAGAAGGTGAAGCCTTCGCAGAGCTGGCTCAGGGTCTTCTTCTTCGCCATCATCGTTTCCATGATTTTCAGGCTGGTGAGAATGCCGTCGCCGGTGGAGGCGTACTTGGAGAAGATGATGTGGCCGCTCTGCTCGCCGCCCAGGCGGCAGCCGTTGGCCATCATGTATTCGTAGACGTATTTGTCACCCACCTTGGTTTTGGCGTAGCCGATGCCCAGCTCGTCAAAGGCTTTGTAGAGGCCAAAGTTGGACATGATGGTGGTGACGACGGTGTTGCCCAGGAGCTTGCCCCGCTCCTTCATGTACTTGCCATAGATGTACAGAATGTGGTCGCCGGTGACGACGTTGCCCTTTTCGTCCACGCACAGGCAGCGGTCGGCGTCGCCGTCGTAGGCAAAGCCAACGTCCAGTCCGTTCTCTACCACGTAGCGCTGCAAAACCTCGATGTGGGTGGAACCCGCGTTCTGGTTGATGTTGTAGCCGTCGGGGGCGGCGTTGATGACGTAGGTTTTGGCGCCCAGGGCGTCGAAGACGCACTTCGCAATGTTCCAGGAGGAACCGTTGGCGCAGTCCAGGCCAACCTTTACGCCCTTGAAGGAGTACATACCCAGGCTGATGAGATAGCCGATGTAGCGGTTTCGTCCGGCGACGTGGTCAACGGTGCGGCCAATCTGGTCGCGCTTGGCAAGGGGAAGCTCCTCCCATTTCCGGCCAAAGGCCTCCAGATTGCCATCCAGATATGCTTCCACCAGACTGATGACGCTTTCATCCATCTTCTCACCGAAATTGTTGATGAGCTTGATGCCGTTGTCGTAGTAGGGGTTGTGGCTGGCGGAAATCATGATGCCGCAGTCAAAGCCCTCGGTGCGGACAACGAAGGCCACGCTGGGGGTGGTGGTGACGTGCAGCAGATAGGCGTCTGCGCCGGAGGCTACCAGACCGCCAACAAGGCTGTACTCGAACATATAGCTCGACCGGCGGGTATCCTTGCCGATGACGATTCTGGCGGAGCCGTCAGAGCCGGAGCGGCGCTTCAGCTGGGTGTAGTACCAGCCGAGAAAACGCCCGACCTTGAAAGCGTGGTCAGCGGTAAGGTTGCAGTTGGCTTCTCCCCGGAAGCCGTCGGTTCCAAAATATTTGCCCATGGAAATGGACTCCTTTCACTTTCTGATGGCCGGGAAATGTCCCGAAAACATTATTTTTTGGCGACAATAATTCCGCCGGTTTTCCAGATGCTGTTGGCGGGAACCATGCCCCGGACGCAGGAGGTGGGGTAGACGTTGGAGTGGGGGCCGATGACGGTGCCGGGATTCAGGACGCTGTTGCAGCCGACCTCCACGAAGTCGCCCAGCATGGCGCCGAACTTTTTCAGCCCCGTGGGAACCTGCTCTTCGCCGTTTTTCACCACGACCAGCGTCTTGTCGGACTTGACGTTGGAGGTGACGCTGCCAGCGCCCATGTGGGACTTGTAGCCCAGAATGCTGTCGCCCACGTAATTAAAGTGGGGAACCTGCACGTTGTCAAAAAGAATTGCGTTTTTCAGCTCCACGGAATTGCCCACCACGCAGCCTTCGCCTACCAGCGCGGAGCCGCGGATGAAGGCGCAGTGGCGCACTTCGGTGCCTGCGCCGATGATGCAGGGCGCGCCCAGAAAGGCGGTGGGGGCGACTGCGGCGGTCTTATGTACCCAGACGGTGGGGGACACTTCCGTATAGTCCTCGCCCAGTGTGGGGCCGAGGGCTAAGATCAGCTCTTTGATGCCCTTCAGCGCCTGCCATGGGTACTCAAATCCGGAGAGATAAGCACCTGCCAGCGTGTGGGACATGTCGTATAATTCAGCGGTTTTTAACATGGATATTTCCTCCATTTGACCTGAGGAACCTCTGAATAAATCGCTTTCGGCTGAGTCAAAATCTTCAGCCGCCAGCCCTCACCGATTTAATCAGAGTTTCCTTGAGGCTAAGTCGTGATAACGCCCCTACTATACACCCCGTGCCGGGCGTTGTCAATCAGATTTGGCAAATTTGGTGCAATATTCAATTATTTTTGTGCAATTTTCTACGAAAAGGGAACGGCAAAGGACGGGCAGTTGTGTGTGATACTGATATTCTATGGAGGTCGGAAGCAAAACGTGTACCCGAACCGTACAGAAAATCGGGCTGCGGAATGCCTGCATAAAAGAAAAGCGGAGCCGTATAAACGGCTCCGTCGATCATTTACCGTATTTCTTTCTGCACAAGCTCCAGAAGTTGCTGTAAATCTGCCTGAGTGACTTCCTCCCGCTTCAGCAACGCCTTGAACAGACCTACCGGTTCCGGTTTGTGGCGATGGCTGAAAATGGTGTTGGCAAAGTATTCCTCCCGGGTCATGGTCGGTGCGAATACGCGGCCAAAGGTTTTGCCGCGCTTCACAAGGCCGGCCTCCCGAATGGCCTCCTTCTGCAGCAGACTGTTGAGCAGTATGTGTACGGAACTGTCCTTCCAGGTCTTTTCCTCGGTATGCTCCAACAAATCCGCACGGGACAGGGGCTTTCCGGTTTCCCAGAGGACATCCATGATTTCCATTTCGCTTCTCGTGAGTTCCATGTTCGCACCTTCTTATTATTTCTCAGTCATCGCTCATTATACCTTGAATTGCGGAACTTGTCAATTCAGATAATGCGTGTTTACAAAAAATTTTACAAATATTTTTTGGCATCATGAAACAAAAATCCAGAACATGAAACATTCAGGGGGAAAATTACAGGAAAATATTTCCATTTATGAAACGGGACATAGTGCGGGTCATCCGCCCAGAGTGTCTTTCAGCACCTGCCGGTTGGCTTCCAGATCGGCCACCAGCACTGCCATGCCGTCGATATTGCGGCTGGCATAGGTTCCGGCGGCGGGGATGTGCTGGCTGACGACCTCTCCGCCGGTCATCAGAGGAAAGAGGCTGACGGCGTAGCCGAGGATCTCCCTGTCTGTCATGTCCGTGGTGATCAGGGGGAGAACCTGCTCCAGAAGGGACAGGGCGGAGGAAAGACTGGTGTCCCGGTAGGCATCCAGCAGCGCGGTGATGACTTTGCGCTGGCGGTTCGTCCGGCTGAAATCCCCGTCGGCATCCAGTTTGCGGATGCGGGCGTAGGCCAGTGCCTGCTGACCGTTCAGGAGATTTGTTCCCTCGGAAAGGCCGCTGCCGGTCTCCCGGTTGACCCATTGGGCTTCGTCGTTGCGCAGGTCTACCTCCACGCCTCCCAGAAGATCGACGATGTCGGCAAACTGGTAGAAGTCCACCTCCACGTTGCCGTCGATGTGGACGCCGAAATTGTTTTCCAAAGTCTTATTCAGAAGGGGCATTCCGCCGGCGGCGTAGGCCACATTGATCCGGTTCTGGCCGTAGCCGGGGATTTTGACATAGGTATCCCGGAGGAAGGAAGTCATGGTCAGTTTCTTTTCGGATTTGTGGAAGGTACACAGGATCATGGAATCCGAACGCGCCCGGGTCTCGTCCTCCCGGCGGTCCTGACCGATGAGCAGAATGTTGATGATGTCGCTGTCCCTGCCGATGTCGGCGTCGTAGTCCGGGAAGGTGACGTCCTCGGGGTCCATGGTGGGGGCGGTGTTGATCTCCTCCGGCTGGGTGGCGAGATAGGCGTCCAGCTCCTCCGGGGAAAGGGTCGGGGCGGTGCCGGAATCCACATAGTGGATGCGCCCCAGCAGGTGCTGTAAGTAGACCGTTCCCACAAGCATCACGATCAGGATCAGCCCCAGCACGAAGCACAGCAGTACGAGCCTGCCGCGGCGGTTAGGGGGAGAGGTTTGCTTTTTCATGACAGCGCCTCCAAGTCAGTTGGTATCATTAGGGTATGTCCATTTTTCCGATTCATTCCTCATTGTTTCCGGCGTCCTGATTCAGCCGCAGAGCGTCTGCCAGACGGGAAATGAAGGCGGCGTTGGACGGGCGGGGAATGATGCCGTCGGAGCCGACGCGGAAATACCGCTGCCAGACACGGTCGTCCCGCTGCTTCCATGCGGTATCGATGGCGCTTCGGATGGAGCGCTCCACGTGGGTGCCCTTGCAGCCGAAGACCGCGCCCACCGCCGGATACAGCACCTTTGTAATGGGCTGGTCGGGGTCCTTCATCATCCTCGGAATGGCTTCCCGGAGGTATGCGTAGCCCCGGAGTTTGGAAGGAATGTTCAGGGAAAGCAGCAGATTGGTCACCTGCGTCTGAGGGTCGGGCGGCGTTACCAGCGGCGCGCGGATATGGCGGCTCAGGTCGCCGATTCTGGCCGCGGTAGCGGGGATGTCGCAGGGCTTTCGCATCATGTAGCCCACGCTCAGCTCGCCAAGGGCGCCCAGAATATAATCGTTATAAAAGCGGGAGGTCACCAGCACCATGGGACACAGTCCGGCACTGGCGGCGGATTGCAGCAGACTGATGCCGTCCAGCTCGGGAAGCATCAGATCAAGCACCAGAACGTCAGGGACAAAGGAACGCAGAAGCGACAGTGCCTCTTTCCCGTCGCCGCAGCACCGGACATGGTATGCCCCCTGCAGCTCGGCGGCAAGCGCCCGCCGGAATTCCTCGTTTCCATCCGCAATCAACAGCTTCATTGCGTCCATATGTCTCCCACCTTCCGATGGATATAGAATATCACAGCTGCACTCAATTTTCAATTCACTTCCTTTCGCCAATTTTCGACAATTTGGGGACAGGAAAGAAGCGCTGTGCATAGAATGGTCAGGAGGTGCTTAGATTATGAGAATTCCATCCGCAAATCCGCAGGCAATCGCCTGCGTCCGGGGCGGCATGGGTGCGCCGAAGCTCAAGGGGACGGTGCGGTTTTACGCCATACCCGGCGGCACGCTGGTGACGGCGGAGGTCAGTGGGCTTCCGGAAAACGACACCGGCTTTTTCGCCTTTCACATCCACGAGGGCAGCGGTTGCGGCGGTACGGACTTTTCGGATACCGGAGGACATTATAACCCGGACGCCCGGGAGCATCCCCGTCACGCGGGGGACTTGCCGCCGCTGCTCAGCATGGGTGGTCGGGCGTTTCTCGCGGTGGAGACGGGCAGATTCACGCCCTGCGAGGTGGTTGGGCGGACGGTGGTCATTCACGGAAGCACGGACGATTTTCACACCCAACCGGCGGGAAACGCGGGCAAAAAAATCGCCTGCGGCGTGATACGGCGGGTGTAATGAGGGAATTTTTCGGAAAATAAGGAAGATCATGACGAAAAACTTCCCTTCGCCCGCTTTTTGTGGTTGTAAAATTCAAGGCAATGTTGTATAATGCTAAAAGTTGCGGAAAAATTTCGTTCTGTGCTCCGGCGTAAGGGAATCAGAGATTCCCCGGGTCCGGCCGGGGCAGGATCACCTGTGGGGGAACTGACATACATGCTGAATAGTAAGAAAATCACGGAATATCTGACGCCCGGCCATCATGTGCATCTTGTGGGGATCGGCGGCGTATCCATGCGGCCGCTGGGTCTGGTGCTGAAGGGCATGGGCATGGAGGTCACTGGTTCGGATATGAACGCATCCGTGTCCACGGATGAGCTGATCGGACAGGGCATTCCCGTCGCCATCGGACACCGGGCGGAGAACATTGAGGGCGCGGACTGCATCATCCGCACTGCCGCCGCCCACAATGACAACCCGGAGATCGCTGCCGCCCGTGCCGCAGGCATCCCCGTGTTTGAGCGGGCGCAGGCATGGGGCGAGATCATGAAGTCCTACCATAACGCCATCTGCGTCTCCGGCACACACGGAAAGACCACCACCACGTCCATGGTGACCCATATCCTCATGGAAGCGGATATGGATCCCACGGTCATGATCGGCGGCTACCTGCCCCTGCTGCACGCGGGACACCGGGTCGGCCACGGGGACACCATCGTGCTGGAAAGCTGCGAATACTGTGATTCCTTCCTGAATTTCTTCCCCACGCTGGCAATCGTGCTGAACGTGGAGGCGGATCATCTGGATTATTTCAAAGATCTGGCGGACATCCAGAAATCCTTCCACAAGTTTGCGTCTCTGGCCACCTTCGGCGTGGTCGCCAACGGCGACGACCCCCATACGGTGCAGGCCATGGAGGGCATCGACTATGTTTCCTTCGGCCTTGGGGAAGGAAACCGCATTCATGCGGCCAATATGCACCCCGACTGGCGGCACTTTGACGTGATCTGCGACGGGAAATACTACTGCCATCTGGACATGGGCGTTCTGGGCAGGCACAATGCCATGAACGCTCTGGCGGCGTCGGCCGCCGCCTGGATGATGGGTATTCCCGGAGAGACGGTCTCCAAGGGCATCCAGTCCTTCCACGGCGCGGGACGGCGCATGGAGTTCAAGGGCAAGTTCAACGGCGCGGATGTTTATGACGACTACGCTCACCATCCCGACGAGCTGCGGGCGACCCTGGAAGCCGTGCGCTCCATGGGCTACAAGCGGGTGGTGCTGGCATTCCAGCCCCACACCTATTCCCGCACAAAGGCACTGTTCGACGACTTCGTCCGGGAGCTGAAAAAGTCCGACGTGGTGGTCCTGGCGGAGATCTACGCCGCCCGGGAACGGAACACCATCGGCATTTCCTCCGCTCAGCTGGCGGAGCAGATCCCCGGTGCGGTGTACTGCGAGACCCTGCCAGACGTCACCGCCTATCTGCGGGAGAACGTCCGGGAGGGGGACATTGTGGTCACCATGGGCGCGGGCGACATTTTCCGTGCCGGTGAAGCACTGATCAGCGGTGAGTAATAAAAAAACGTGCCGGGAAACCGGCACGTCAGAGGTTTAGGCGTTTTCTTCATCCAGAACCAGATGGTCAACGCCGGACAGCTCAAATTCCGACATATACCGATCCATCCGTGTGACGATCTCATCGTAATTGTCGTCGGTGATCTCCGGATAGTCCATGTCCCGGCGGGAAAGTTCCTCCGCCAGTATTTCGTAAAAAACGTTGTCCTCATAGCAGGCGATGGCCTCGTGAATCCCGCCCTCCTGATAGGCGCGGGAGGGAACGACGGTTCCGTTCCAATGCTCGGACAGGGCGGGGGACAGGGCAAACAGTTTGCTCTCCAGATTGTCATAGTCGGCGAAGCGGTCTTCGCCCCGGGTGGAGTTCAGCACCCAGTTTCCGATGTACACCAGATCCAGCAGCCGGCGGAATTCTTTCGGTGTCAGATTGATCTGCATACATACCCTCCTTTCAAAAAGCGCGTAGGAAATGCCCGCAGGAAAGCGCGGCTCTTGATTTCCTCTTATTATAGCACCAAAGTTTCGGATTTCCAGATGAAAATTGTAAAAAATATATTTATCAGTATCGTGGAGTTGCCTCTGCTTTTTGCGGCGGAAGGCAGCGGATTTTCTGGTAGAATGAGGCGATGACGTGAAAAAACTCAGTGTTTGTATTCTCTTCGGCGGGATGAGCCCGGAGCATGAGGTTTCCCTGCGCTCGGCGGAGTCTGTGCTGAATCACATTGACGAAAGCAAGTATAATCTGTTCCCCGTGGGCATCACGAAGGAGGGGGACTGGATACTCTACGGCGGCAAAGACTATTCCAAGTTGGTCACCGGTGAATGGAGAAGCTGCCCTGAAAACCGCCGGGCGACCATTTCTCCCGTCCGGGGACAGGGGCTTCTGAGCTTCGAGGGCGACTGCGTGGTGCGGGAGCGCATCGACGTGGTGTTCCCGGTGCTCCATGGCGAGAACGGCGAGGACGGCGCCATGCAGGGACTGCTGCAAATGGCGGGCATTCCCTACGTCGGCCCTCACATTGCCGCGTCTGCCGTGGCCATGGATAAGAGCCTGACCAAGCTGGTGGCAGATCAGGCGGGCGTCCCCCAGGCGGCGTGGCAGCTGGTTCGGGCGTGCGAGCTGGAAAACCATATGGAGAACACGCTGGATCTGCTGGAAAACCGCTTCCGCTATCCCATGTTCGTCAAGCCCGCCGGTACCGGCTCCTCCGTGGGCGTTTCCAAGGTCGGCGACCGGGACGCTCTGCGCAGCGGCCTGCGCTATGCCGGAAAGTACGATAAGAAAATTCTGGTAGAGGAATTCGTCAACGGCAAGGAGATCGAGGTGGCCGTCATGGGCAATGATAACCCCATGGCTTCCATCTGCGGCGAGATCGACTCCGGCGCGGAATTCTATGACTACGACGCCAAGTACCTCACCGAGACCTCCAAGGCGTATATCCCCGCCCGCATCCCTGCCGAGGTGGAGGAAGTGGTGCGGGAGACGGCAGTGAAGGTCTACAACGCCGTTGGCTGTCAGGGCTTAAGCCGGGTGGACTTCTTCGTGACGCACGACGAGAACCGGGTGGTGTTCAACGAGATCAATACCCTGCCGGGATTCACCTCCATTTCCATGTATCCCAAGCTGTTTGAGGCCAGCGGGATTCCCTATTCCCAGCTCATTGATGAGCTGCTGCGGTTGGCCGTGGAGGCGTTCCGATGAAGCGGGACGTAGTTCTTTCCATTCAGGGACGCCAGCGCTACGGCGAGCAGGAGCCGGAGACCATTGAGCTGGTCACCGGGGGGACGATGGAATTCCGGGACGGCGGCTGGGACATCACCTACGAGGAAAGCGAACTGACTGGCCTTGCCGGTGTGGTCACCACCTTCCGGGTGGAGCCGGGGAAGGTCACGCTGAACCGGGAGGGCGCGCTGAATTCCAGAATGCTCTTCCAGGAGGGCGTTGCCCACGATTCCCTGTACCAGATGGAATTTGGAACGCTGATGATCACGGTGAAGGCCACCAATGTATTTTATGACATTGTACCCGACGGCGGAACCATCGATCTTACGTATCAGATCGTCATTGAAAACACCGAAGCCGGTATGATCGATTATCATCTGGACATCCGGGCGAAATAAAATGCTGCCAACAGTGAATGGAGCGTATCGATACAGATACGCTCCATTTTTCGTGCCAACAAGCTATGTAACGGGGTACAGACCCCTTGGCTCTCCCTCTGGGAGAGCTGTCACCGCAGGTGACTGAGAGGGTACTGTACCCTGGTATACCCTCTCCGTCCTCGCTGCGCTCGGCCACCTCTCCCAAGGGGAGAGGCAAGGGGGACTCGTACGGTACACCAACTGCCGCGGGAGACAGTTTGCCTTTATCCGACATTCCGGTAGTAGGTGGAGAAAGCTTCCCGGTCTTTGCTGATCAGCTCGCCGGTTTCCTTGCTGTACTTGTTCTTGTAGCTGACGGCGTAGATCACGTCTTCTCTGCTGTCGTCGTAGCCGGAAGTCATTTCAATGTAATAATCCTTTTCATCCGTACCCAGAATCCGCATTTTCACAAGATCTTCGGTGGTTTCCGCTTCGATTTTCACGGGGAAGTGGAAATTGTTGCGGAACTGGAAATCGGTGGTTCCCCAGTTCACGGCGGCGTCCAGTCCCAGAGGAAGATAGGCCACAGTCGCGCCGTGGCAGGAGCGGGTGACGACCTCAAGATCGGCAAGCAGTACGCAGTTGTACAGCGTGCTGGAGCCTTGACACACGCCGCCGCCGATGGCGTCGGTCAGGCGGTTGCCGGAGTAGGCGGGGGCGGGCTTGTAGCCCTTTTCCGCCGTGCGCTCGCCCAGCGTGTCGTTGTAGGAGAAGGTTTCTCCCGGCTGAACGACGACCCCGTTGAGGGCTTCGCAGAGCAGGCGCAGATTGGTATTGCGGTTTTCATTGTCGCTGTGCTTCGTCTCGCAGGAGCCGAGAACATCCCGGAAATAAACCGCGTCCCCCAGAATTTCCGGCTCCACGAACGTCATGGGAACGGAGACGGTTTCACCGGGCTTGGCCTGCGCCAGCGCCGCTTTCGCCGCGTCCAGATCGAAGGAATAGCCGTAGGAGCCGGGGACGAACTGGTATTCCGTCATGTCGAGGGAATCGTCAACGGGCGCGGTGCAGATTTCATCGTAAATGGCATCCAAGTCCAGCTCCGCGGGGGCGGATTCCGCAGGGATGTCCACGGTGACGCGGTATTCTCCCGCCCGGCAGGCGGCCACGGCCTGACTGTAAGTCCTCAGAATCTGGTCACAGGCGCTGTCCACGTCCAGATGCGCTTTGGGAACGCCCACGGTCAGTTCCAACGTCTGGCAGGGGGCGCTGGGGTCGTGGTTTTCCGTGCCGAGGTCGGGGGCGTCGCCGGTGAGGGCGTAGTGGGAGTCGCTGAATTCTGTGTCAAACTCGCTGGCATAGCCCTCCAGCGCGGTGCGGATAAATTCGGATTTTACGCTCAGATAGGGACGCAAATCCATGTTGCCGGGGAGAGAGCCGTCGGAACGACCCATGCGGTAGGCATCGTTCACGGCGGCGCGGACGTCCACCTGAACGCCAGTGTCGGCGGGGGAGAGGGTAATGGATTCCATGGGCAGCGCCACCGTCAGGTTTTCCCGGTACAGCGTCTCGTCCAGAGCCGCCTGAAGGGCTTTTCTGGCCTCCCCTTTGGTCATGCCGCCAACGTCCACCCCGGCGATGGAGACGCCGTCGGCCATCCGGCAGTGATAGGGGTCGAGGGCGGGGCGGACAAGAAAGAAACCGACCGCCGCCAGCGCCAGAACCAGCACGCAGATCACAGCCACCGTGACGATTCGGCGGGAGGATACGCTTTTTTGCGGGGAATCCGCGGAAAAATGGCCTTTTGACATGGATTTTCCTCCTGAAAAAAGTCAATGCAGAAACGGAAACGTATTTTCCTCATTATACTACATTTCCCGGCAAATGCAAGACCAGAAACCGGGCGGCGCTTGCGCATCCAGCCGTTATGTGATAGAATGGGGGGCAAACGTTGCAGAGGAGAGCGGATATGGAGATCAGTCAGTTTTTCATGAATGGTGATATCAAAGGCGCTATCGCGTACATGCGGGAACATGAGGAATTCAAGGACATTCTTCCTGCATACGTGGCGATATTTGAAAATAGCAAATACCGCAGGTTTGGCGTACCGGACAAGCTCAACGAGATACTCTGCTTGTATCAGATTTATTACCGGGATACCTTTTACTGCGGCTTGCCGGAGGCGGAGGCCGCAGAGAAGCTGCTGGCGGGGCTGAAAGCGCTTCTGAATGTGCCCGACGCGGAGGAAGCGCTTCTGGCGGAGCGGCTTCACGCAGTGTTTGAGGCGGATGGCTATCATGCGCTTTTCGGGAAAACACAGGGCCATTACGGCCCCTACGTCTGGCGGGAAACGGTTCCCACCGTCTATCAGGTCGGGCTGCCGGACGGGACGGCGGAATATACCGTCAACATTCTCAAGGGCTTCGTGTTCCGCAGCTGGATGGATTATCTGACCTTCGGCAGGTTCGGTACGGGCGGCTGGGCTTCCCCCGACGGCACGATCAACTGCATCGAGCAGGCGTATGACTTTGAAAGCGAACGGTTTCTGGTTTCGCTCCTGAAGCACGAAGCCCAGCACACCGTAGATGTGAAGCAATTCCCGGGAATCACCCCCGAAGAGCTGGAATACCGGGCAAAACTGGTGGAGCTTCACTATTCTGGCAATCTGGGGTTGCTGCAAAAGTTCCTGTCGGAAGCGGATGAAGGCAGAACCGGCGACAGCCACGCAATGGCATCCGCAAGAATCAAACGCGAGTTCGCGGATACGGATCAGAGGTCGCTGCCCTGCGTTCAGGCGCGGGCGTTGGAGCTGCTTCATGCTCACACGGACGAAATGGAAGAAAAATATGGAAAGCAAAAAACCGTGTCCAAGGCTGATTACGGTAAATCCCGCTTTATTGAATAGAAACAAACGGCGTGACCGGGGAAGGTCACGCCGTTTGTGTATTCAACTGTCTTACTCATTCACCGCCGTTCTCCGAGGCTTCGGTAGTGGAAGGCTCGGAAGTGGATGGCGTGGTAGGCGGTGTGGTAGACGGTGCCGTGGGTGTGGTGGCAGGTTCGGTAGAGGGGGCGGTGGACGGCGTTGTGGGTACGGTCGTAGGTTCTGTCGGCTCTTCGACCCGCGCGACCACCTTGTTCACTGTCTTGTACCGGGAATTGGCGACAAAATCCTTGGAAATCAGCACGCCGGTGGCCTTGTCGTACTTGCTCTTGTACGTCTTGACCAGATAGCCGGTGGTGCCTTCCTCAATCACGTCTCCGTTCTTGTAGCCCTCAGGGTTGTCGGGCTTGAAGTCCTTGTATTCCGTTTCAGGCTTGTAGGTCTCGGAAATGACATAGCTCATTTCAACGTAATAGTCCTTCTCGTCGGTGCCGAGGATCTGCACATTGACATAGCCGCCGCTGACGCTTGCCTCTATTTTAATGGGGTAATTGGCGTTGTTGCGGAACTTGAAGTCGGGAGAGCGCCAGCTGACGGTGGCGTCCATGCCGTAATTGATATAGTTCACGGGGAAACCGTGGTTGGTGCGGGAGACAATTTCCAGATCGGCCAGCAGGGTGCTGCAATACAGCGTGGAGGAGACCTGACAGATGCCGCCGCCAACCTGATTCACCAGATCGTCGCCGGAATATGCCGGGGCGGACTTGTAGCCCTTTGCGGTGGTGCGTTCGCCCAAAGTGTCGTTGAAGGAGAAGGTCTCGCCGGGGTTCAGCACGACGCCGTTCAGCGCCTTACATGCCAGCTCCAGATTGGCGGTGCGGTTGGCGTTGTTACTGTGGGGCGTGCTGGTGCTGCCCAGAACATCCCGGAAGAACACGTCGTCGTCCAGAATTTCCGGGGCGACATATTCCATGGGAACGCGGACGACCTCGCCGTACTGCGCCGCACTGACCTGCTTCTGCGCCTGCACCATGTCGAACACGTAGCCGTAGGAGCCGGGGATGGCCTTGAAGGTCTGCATATTGACGGTGGCGTCCACGGGCTCTACGCAGACATCGTCGTAAATTTTCTGCAAATCAACGGCATCCGGTTCGCCCTCGGCCTGCGCGCCCTCCGCCTTTACGGTGAAAACGTTCATACTGTAGGCGTCCAGAATCTGGTTGAACACATCATCTACGTTGAAATTTACGCCGGGAGTTCCCATTGTGATGACCAGCGTCAGCTGAGGGGCGTGTTCTTCGTCAAATTTGTCCGTCGCAAGATCGGGGACGTCGCCTTCCAGGGCGTAGGTGGTCTGGGTCAGCAGACTGCCGGCAGTTCCGGCGTAGTCCTCCAGAACGCCCTTGATGTAATCCTGCTTCAGATGCAGGTAGGGCAGCAGCCCGATGATGTGGTTGCTCCTGAGGGACGCCTGATAGGCTTCCTGACGCTCAGACTTGGTGCCGGTTCTGCCGTAGGCATAGGCGGCGTTGACGGCGGCCTTTACGTCCAGCTTCGCGCCGGTATCGCTGGGGGACAGCTGTAAGGTGGTATCGCCCAGAGTCACCACCATGGCCTGCTTCGTGTAGGTCTGGTCGGTAACAGCGCGAACGGCGGTGATGGCATCGGACTTGCTCATCCCGCCCACGTTCACACCGGCGACGGTGACATTGTTCAGAATTTTTTTGCCGTAGGGGTCGCCGGAGACGTTGACGACGAAAATGGCAATCAGGGAAATGATCAGAACCAGCGCGGCGGCGCATAAGGCCACCATCACGGGCTTCTGGTTGTTGTCCACAAAGGAAAGAGCCTTATCAAGGAAGGACGGAGTGCCGCGCTTCGGGGGGTTCTCCTTCTCGTCCAGTGAAAAGTCCAGTTCCTCGTCGGGAACCGGGCTGTCTTCTCCGGAAAACAGACTGTTCTCTTCGGGAAACAGGCTGTCGGCCTCGGAGATAAGACCGGCGGCTTCCGGGTCGGCGGTATCCAGATCGGGAACGGAGGCTTGGGAGAAGATGGGATCCTCCGGCTTCGCGGGCTTCTCCTGACCGGTCAGCTGGCGGAAGCTTTTTTCAATTTCACGTTCTTCTTCCCGGTATGGCCGGGGGTTGGAAAATTTGCCTTTAGACATAGGCTGCTCCTTTCCTGAGGGAAGGTTGGATTCAACGCTATTATAACACGGAATGTCAAGGGAACCTCTGAACAAATCGGCAAGAGCTGTGAGCGCGAGATTTTTCGTCCAATCGAGGTATCGGAAACGGCGGAATACTGTATGTATTTCCCGTTTTCGATACCGAAGAGTGGGCGAAAAAGATCCGCTCACAGCCGCAGACGATTTATTCAGAGGTTCCCAAAACGTCAGCTCTGGAAAAAGCTGGTATAGTGCTCCACAAACAGCTTGCTCTGCTTCAGGCTGTCCACGCCGTTGGCAAGCTTGAAGCGGAGAGTGGGTTCCTTGGCGCTGGCGAGGAAGGTGACCCGCTGCTTGTAATCCGGGTCGGAACACAGCGCGCCCACGGCCTCGAAATTCAGATTGCTCAGGGTGAACAGCACGTCTCCGGACTTCTGGCGGATGTCCTTGATGCCGACTTGCCGTGCCTTCGCCCGGAGCAGGGCGATATCGATGAGATTCAGCACGCCCTTGGGCGGCTCGCCGTAGCGATCGACGATCTCGTCCAGCAGATCGTCGGCGTCCTCCTGAGAGCGGATGGCGGCCATGCGGCGGTACAGATCCATCCGTTCCTCGCCCCGGGAGACGTAGTCCTTGTCCACATTGGCGGTGACGTTCAGGTCGGCGGTGCATTCCGGTGCCTTGGGGGCTTCGCCCTTTTCCTCCAGAACTGCCTCGTCCAGCAGCTTGAGGTACATGTCGTAGCCCACGCTGGACATATGACCGGACTGCTCGGCGCCTAAGAGATTGCCCGCGCCCCGGATTTCCAAGTCCCGCATGGCGATTTTGAAGCCGGAGCCGAATTCGGCAAAGTCCCGGATGGCGGAAAGCCGCTTCTCGGCGACCTCGGTGAGATTCTTCTCCGGACGGTAGGTGAAATAGGCATAGGCGTGGCGGGTGGAGCGTCCCACCCGACCGCGAAGCTGGTGCAGTTGGCTCAGGCCGAACCGGTCGGCGTTTTCGATGATGAGGGTGTTGGCGTTGGGAATGTCCAGACCGGTTTCGATGATGGTGGTGCATACCAGCACCTGAATCTCGCCCTCGGCCATGGACTGCATCACGTCTCCCAGCGCGTCCTCGCCCATCTGGCCGTGGGCGACGCCCACGCTGATGCCCGGAATCCGGCGTTTGATCGCGGCGGCGCACTGGTCGATGGTTTCGGTGCGGTTGTGGAGGTAATAGACCTGCCCGCCCCGTTCGATTTCACGGCGGATGGCGTCGTCCACAATGGGTTCGCTGTATTCCATCACGAAGGTCTGCACGGGATAGCGGTCGGCGGGGGGCTGCTCGATGGTGGACATGTCCCGGATGCCGGACAGCGCCATGTTCAGCGTCCGGGGAATGGGCGTAGCGGAGAGGGTCAGCACGTCCACGCCCTTGGAAAGCTCCTTCAGCCGCTCTTTATGGCTGACGCCGAAGCGCTGCTCCTCGTCCACAATGAGCAGACCCAAATCCTTGAACTGGACGGTTTTTTGCAGCAGCTTATGGGTCCCGATGATTAAGTCAACGGAACCGGCGCGGAGCTTCTGTAAGGTCTGCTGCTGCATTTTCGGGGTGCGAAAGCGGCTGAGCACGTCGATGGTGACGGGGAAGCCCCGGAAACGCGCCACGGCGGTCTGATAATGCTGCTGGGCAAGCACCGTGGTGGGAACCAGAATCGCCACCTGCTTGCCGTCCATGACGGCCTTCATCACGGCGCGGAGGGCGACTTCGGTTTTACCGAAGCCCACGTCGCCACAGAGAAGACGGTCCATGGGGATGGGGGACTCCATGTCGTGCTTGATGTCTGCGATGCAGCGAAGCTGGTCGTCGGTCTCCGGGTAGGGGAAATTGTCCTCAAATTCCTTCTGCCACGGGGCGTCGGCGGAGAAAGCGTAGCCGGACTGGCGCTTCCGGGCGGCGTAGAGCTGGATCAGCTCCCCAGCCATGTCCTTGGCGGCCTTGCGGGCTTTGGCTTTTGTCTTCTGCCATGCGTCGGAGCCGATCTTGTTCAGCTTGACATTGCTGTCTTCCCCACCGCCGCCGATGTATTTGCTCACCAGATCCAGCTGGGTGGCGGGGACAAACAGGGTGTCGCTGCCCTGATAGGCGATTTTAATATAGTCCTTGACCGCGCCGTCCACCTTGATCTGCTCCATGGCCACGAACCGGCCAATGCCGTAATTCTCGTGAACCACCAGATCGCCGGGGGTCAGGTCGGTGAAGGAATTCAGCTTCTGGCGGTTAGTGGAGCCGGTTTTTTTCGCGGGTTTCCGCTTCGGCTCGCTCCGGGCAATCAGCTGCCCCTCCGTCAGAACGGCGATTTTGGACAGGGGATACTCCATGCCGAAGGGGAGCGTGCCCTCCGTCAGCAGGATCTGGCCGGGCTTGGGCAGGGTGGTCAGGGGGATGCACAGAAACGCGGACAGCCCCTTCTCGTGAAGCAGCTGCTGTAACAGCTCCGCCCGGCGGCGGGTGCCGCAAAGCACCAGACTGCCGAACTCCATTTTCTGGTAGTGGCTTAAATCGGAGACGGCGGTGTCCGGATTGCCGCCGTAGCCGGGAAGCTGCTTGGCGGTGAGGGGGTACAGCTGCTTTGGGGGGCAGTCCTCCGGGTAGGAGGTGCCGCCGAAGGCATCAAAATAGACGACGGTTTTCCTCCGGAGAGTTTTGCAGAAGTCCTCCCACTGGCACACATAGTCGCACAGCTCGCCCGCCACAAGACCGGCCTGCAGCATACTGTCAAGCTGCATTCCCATCTCGTCGCAGCGGCTGCGGGCGGCGCGCTGGAGATTCCCATGGTCGCAAACAGCGACCACGGTACCGTCCGGAATATAGTCCGCGGCGGTGGCCATTTCCGGATAGATCAGCGCCATATACCGGTCGGATGCGGGGTTATGCAGGCCGCCTTCGTATTTGTTCAGGTCTTTTTCCAGCGTGGCGATCAGAGGCTCGTTGATGTTTTTCCGCCGCTTCTGGCGGGAGATCAGGGAGGTAATATCTTTGCACAGCCCCTCCACGCCGCCGGGATGAAGCCCCGGTTGAGTCTCCGCCACGGGCAGGACGGTGACGGAGGTGATGTTCTCACTGCGTCGCTGGGTCGCCGGGTCAAAGAAGCCCATGGTGTCCAGCTCGTCGCCGAAGAATTCTGCCCGCACAGGCCGGTCTTCAGCGGGGGAGAAGATGTCCAGAATGCCGCCCCGGACGGCAAACTGCCCCGGCCCCTCCACCATGCCGCAGCGGTTGTATCCGGCGGCGGTGAGACGGGAGATCAGGTCTTCCACGGCGTATTCCCGTTCAACCTCCAGAGAGAAGGCGGCGGAAAGAAGCGCGGCCTTCGGCATGGTGCGCAGACTGAGAGATTCCCACGTCATGATTTGCAGGCCGGTCTTCCCAACAGCCAGATCATACAGCTGCCGCAGGCGCTTCTGCTCCCAGCTTCTGGACACCACGGCGGCGTCGTAAAGGGTCAGATCCCGGCCGGGGAGAATGGGGGCGGTGTCCGAAAGGAAGCCCTTCAATTCCTCCTGAAGCCGCCGCGCCGCCAGATCGTCCTGACACAGCACCACCATGGGGCGGTTTAAGCTGCGGCAAAGCCCCGCGATCATGTGACTGCGGTTGATCTGGCCGATGCCGGTGACGGCGACGCTCTCGCCGTCCTGCAGAGAGGACACCATGGCGGCGTATTCGGGAATGGTTTTCAATAGAGACAGAAGCTGTTCCATAAGTTTTACCTCAAGAAGAAAAGTGCACAACGCGGCAACGCGGAAAGGGGGATATATCCCCCTTTCCGTGATTTTGTGACAATATTTTTATGGGTGGCTGCCGTTGAACCGGTTGGCGGTCTCCGGCACGCCGTTATCGATGATGCTCAGGGCGGCGTCGGCGGCGTTTTTCAGGGATACGGCCAGCGCCTTTTCCTCACTTGCCGAGAAGGTGGACAGCACCCATGCGGCAAGGTCGTATTCCGGGTTCGGCTTTGCGCCAACCCCGATCTTGACCCGGGGGAAATCCTGACTGCCCAGCTCCTGAATGATGGACTTGATGCCGTTGTGCCCGCCGGCGGAACCCTCGGCGCGAACCCGCAGCCGTCCCGGCTCCAGAGAGATGTCGTCAAACATCACAATGATCCGCTGGGGCGGTATGCCGAAGTAGGCGGAAAGCTGCAATACGGAACGCCCGGACAGGTTCATATAGGTCTGGGGCTTGAGCAGAAACAGCTTTTTCCCGTTGTAATTCACCTGGGTGTACAATCCCTGAAACTTCAACCTGTCCACCCTGGCACCCAGCTTTTCGGACAGAATGTCCATCGCCCGGAAGCCGGTATTATGCCGGGTCTTCTCGTATTCCCGTCCGGGATTGCCCAGCCCGACGATCAGCCAGCTGTCGCTGCTTTGTTTGGAAAACACGGCTCAGAACAGGTCGGCGATGGAGGTGGCGCCGTGGATATGGCCGATGGCACGGGCAAACACGGGGGCGACGTCCAGGAATTTGATCTTGTGGCTGGGGGTGTTGGCGACCTCAGGGATGGTGTTCAGCAGCACCATTTCCTTGATGGGGCTGGCCTCAATACGGTCATAGGCGGGGCCGGAGAGGACGCCGTGGGTGGCGCAGGCGTAAATCTCCTTCGCACCGCCGATCTCTACCAGAGCCTTGGCGGCGTTGCACAGGGAACCGGCGGTGTCCACCAGATCGTCGTACAGGATGCAGGTTTTGCCCCGGACGTCGCCGATGATGTTCATGACCTCGGAAACGTTGGCCTTGGGGCGGCGCTTGTCCACAATGGCAAGACCCATATGCACTTTGGCGGCAAAATTCCGGGCGCGGCCAACGGAGCCGACGTCGGGGGAGACGACCACAAAGTCCTCGTGGTTGTATCCACTTTCGGGGAACTTGTTCATGAAGTATTCAACGAAGGTAACGTTGCCCAGCAGGTGATCCAGAGGGATGTCGAAGAAGCCCTGGATCTGGGCGGCGTGGAGGTCCATGGTCAGAATGCGGTCAGCACCGGCGGCGGTGAGCATGTTGGCCACCAGCTTGGCGGAAATGGGGTCACGGGACTTGGCCTTGCGATCCTGACGGGCGTAGCCGAAGTAGGGGATGACGGCGGTGATGCGGCCGGCGGACGCGCGGCGGCAGGCGTCGACCATGACCAGCAGCTCCATGAGATTGTCATTGACGGGTTTGCAGGTGGACTGGATGAGGAACACGTCGGCACCGCGGACGGTTTCCTCCAGGGTGACGGAAGCCTCTCCGTCGGCAAAGTGGGTCACAATGGCCTTACCCATGGGTACGCCCAGTTCTTTGCAGATGGTCTGCGCAAACTGGGGATTGGAATTGCCGCAGAAAACCTGAATGTTTTCACCGTAAGCAATCATCGGATGAATACCTCACTTTTTCTTTTTTTCTGCCCCCCGGCAACAGCCCGGACGCAAATCTACGCATCCATTATATCATCCCGGCACCGGAAAAAGCAATATGAATAAATGTGAAATAACGCCGAAAAAACAAACAAAAATCCGGGCGTTTCTGGCGAAGAAAACAGAATATTGAGATGATGTGGAAAACGAAATTTTGTTTGAAAAATATCTTGAGAGATTTGGGGTTTTGTGATATACTAACGAGTACAGATTTTTACGCATTTGGGAGCATCATATAGTATGAACGACAAGATCATCATTCAGGGCGCGCGGGAGAACAATCTGAAAAACGTGAACCTGACCATCCCCAGAGACAAGCTGGTGGTTTTCACCGGACTTTCCGGTTCCGGCAAGTCCAGTCTGGCCTTCGATACCATTTACGCCGAGGGACAGAGACGGTATGTGGAGAGCTTAAGCTCTTACGCTCGCCAGTTCCTTGGGCAGATGGACAAGCCGGACGTGGACTCCATCGACGGCCTGTCCCCGGCCATTTCCATTGACCAGAAGACCACCTCGAAAAACCCCCGCTCCACCGTGGGAACGGTGACGGAAATTTACGATTATCTCCGCCTCCTGTGGGCGCGGGTGGGCGTTCCCCACTGCCCCAGGTGCGGCAAGGAAATCCGCCGCCAGACTATCGACCAGATCGTGGACAGAGTGGAAGCCCTGGGAGAGGGAACCCGCTTTATCGTCCTGTCCCCGGTCATCCGGGGGAAGAAGGGCGAGCACAAGAAGGTGTTCGAGGACGCCCGGAAGTCCGGCTTCGCCCGGGTGCGGGTGGACGGTATTCTCTATGATTTAACCGAGGACATCCCCTGCGAGAAGAACAAGAAGCACACCATCGAGCTGGTGGTTGACCGGCTGGTGCTGAAGGACGGCCTGCGCCGCCGCCTGACGGACTCCATTGAGACGGCGTGCAGCCACTCCGGCGGCCTTGTGACCATCGAGCTGCCCGCCACCGGGGAGGAGCTGAGCTTTTCCCAGAACTACGCCTGCGAGGACTGCGGCATCAGCCTGACGGAATTGGAGCCGAGAATGTTCTCCTTCAACAACCCGGCGGGGGCCTGCCCCAGCTGCACCGGTCTGGGCTTCCAGCTCATCGCCGACGCCGATCTGGTGATTCCGGACAAGAACAAGTCCATTTTCGACGGCGCGATTCAGGCGTCCGGCTGGCAGAGCGCCCGGACGGATTCCATCTTCCGTATGTATTTTGAGGCGTTGGCGCAAAAATATCATTTTTCCCTGACGGAACCGGTGAAGAACCTGCCCGAGGACGTGATGGACGTGATCCTCTATGGCACCAAGGGGGAAAAGCTGCGCATGAGCTACAACCGGGGCAACGGTATGGGCGTGCTGGAGCAGCCCTTTGAGGGCATTCTCAACAACATTTCCCGCCGTTTCCGGGAAACGCAATCGGACGCCGCCCGGAAGGAGCTGGAGGAGTGCATGGCCACCGCGCCCTGCCCCCAGTGCCACGGCGACCGCTTATCGGAGATCGCCCGGGCGGTGACGGTGGGCGGCATCGGCATTATGGACTTTTGCCGCATGAGCGTCCGGGACGAGCTGGAATTTATGAAAAATCTTCATCTGGAGGGCAGTATGGCCATGGTGGCCGAGCAGATCGTCAAGGAGATCAAGTCCCGCCTGCAATTCCTGACGGATGTGGGACTGAGCTATCTGACCCTGTCCCGCTCGGCGGGAACCCTTTCCGGCGGCGAGAGCCAGCGTATCCGGCTGGCCACCCAGATCGGTTCGTCCCTGATGGGCGTGCTGTATATTCTGGACGAGCCGTCCATCGGTCTGCACCAGCGGGACAACGATAAGCTGCTGGGGACGCTGAAGCACCTGCGGGATTTGGGCAACACCCTGATCGTTGTCGAGCACGACGAGGACACCATGCGCGCCGCCGATTTTATTGTAGATGTCGGCCCCGGCGCGGGCAGTCACGGCGGCGAGATCGTGGCGGCGGGAACGCTGGACGATATTATCAAATGCCCCCGTTCCGTAACGGGACAGTACCTGTCCGGCGTGAAGAAAATCCCCGTTCCCACCACCCGACGGGCGGGGAACGGCAACTTCCTGCGCATTCGCGGCGCACGGGAGAACAACCTGAAAAATGTGGATGTGGAGATTCCTTTGGGAACCTTTGTCTGCGTTACCGGCGTGTCCGGTTCGGGAAAGTCCAGTCTGGTCAATGAAATTCTGAACAAGACCCTGCTTGCCACATTGAACCATGCCCGTACCCGTCCCGGCCTCTGCGACGGCATCGACGGCATGGAGTATCTGGACAAGGTCATCGACATCGACCAGAGCCCCATCGGCAGAACCCCCCGGAGCAATCCTGCCACCTATACGGGGCTGTTCAACGACATCCGGGATTTGTTCGCGTCTACCAACGAGGCGAAAATCCGGGGCTATGGGCCGGGACGGTTCAGCTTCAATGTCAAGGGCGGCCGGTGCGAAGCCTGCTGCGGCGACGGCCTGGTGAAGATCGAAATGCACTTTCTGGCGGACGTTTACGTTCCATGTGAGGCCTGTCACGGCGCGCGGTACAACCGGGAGACGCTGGAAGTCCACTACAAGGGGAAAAACATCGCTCAGGTGCTGGACATGACCGCGGAGGAAGCGGTGGATTTCTTCGAGAATCTGCCGAAGATCCGCAGAAAAGCCCAGACTCTGGTGGAGGTCGGCCTTGGCTATGTGAAGCTGGGGCAGTCCAGCACGACCCTCTCCGGCGGCGAAGCCCAGCGGGTGAAGCTGGCGACGGAGCTGGCGCGGGTCTCCACGGGAAAGACTATCTATATTCTGGACGAGCCGACCACCGGTCTTCACGCCGCCGACGTGCATAAGCTCATTGAGGTTTTGCAGCGGCTGGTGGAGGCGGGGAATACCGTTCTGGTCATTGAGCACAATCTGGACGTCATCAAGACGGCGGACTATCTGATCGACCTCGGCCCCGAGGGCGGCGACGGCGGCGGAACGCTGGTCGCGTCCGGCACGCCGGAGGAAGTGGCGCAGATTCCCGAAAGCTATACGGGACAGTATCTCAAGTCTTATTTGTAAAAATATTGTCCGGTCTGCTCAGCAGACCGGACGGAGAAATTATTCGTACAATTCTGTGGGAAGGCACTCGGAAAGCTCGATCAGCCCGTGATCCCGCTCTCCGGCGTAGTCCACCCGCAGGACGTTGGAGCGAAGCGTTGCCTGCTTGCTCTGACGGATGGACATGGTCATGGTGATTCTGGTACCCACACCTTCCGGCTGGTCGATGAGGACGGCGCCCCCATGGTGGGCGGCGGCGGTGCGGATGAGCACCATGCCAAGGCCGATGCCGTACCGGCTGTCCTCCAGAGCGGGCTGGCGGAGATACCGGGAGAAGACGCTGCTGCGGACGCTCTGGGCAATGCCGGAGCCGCTGTCCGTCACGCTCAGGCGGAGCATCCGGCCGCTGCGGGTCAGCTTGGCCGTGACAGTCCCGCCCTTCGGGGTGAATTTGATGGCGTTGGACAGGATGTTCAGAACCGCCCGTTCCAGCTGTTCCCGGTCGGCAAGACCGTAGACCGGCTGGTCAGGCCCCTCGTAGGTCAGGGTGATGCCGGTATGGGAGACAAGGGCCTCCGCCTTTTCAAAGAATTCGGCGAACAGCGCCGGAATGTCCACCGTTTCCTGGTGGGAGACGGCGGCGCAGCGCTCGGCGTCGGACATATTGCCGATGATCCGGAGGATCTGGAACAGTCCCCGGTTCAGGCGGGCGACCTGCTCTGCCGTCCGGGGACTGCTCTCCGCAGCGCAGAGGGGGAACAGGCTGTCGGCGGTGATCATCACGTTGGTCAGCGGCTCCCGCAGCTCCCGGGCGGCCAGCGCCATGGAGCGAAGCTCGCCGTTGTCCGATTCCTGTTCCAGCAGGAATACATCAATGTCGTCCACCCGTGTGACCGACGCGCCGCAGCTGTGGGAGGACAGGTTCAGCGTCAGATACAGACACCCGCCGGTGAACGCGGCGTACTCCTCCGCGCCGGTCAGAAGCAGCGGGCGGACATCCGTGCCGGGGGTGATGAAAAGGCTCTCGGCGGCCTGATTGACCTTGATGATCTGATTTTCTTTTACGCAGAAGCCGGGGCGGATCACCAGATCCAGCATTCCCAGCGTATCTTTCTTTTCTTCCATGACGATCCTCCTAGCAGTCCTATCATGCGCAGAATGGGTGAAAACTTTCCCGGCAAGATTCGACGTTTTTTTCATTTCTCATTCTAGCGGAAACGGGACAAAATAGCAAGGGGTAAGAACTACGAGGTGAAAAATATGTCGATTCATGACGGACACCGCCAGCGGCTGAAGCAGCGCTTTCTGGAGGAAGGGCTGGAGAGCTTCACGGACATTCAGGTGCTGGAGCTGCTGCTGTTTTTCAGCGTTCCCCGGCAGGATACCAACCCCATCGCCCATGCGCTGCTGGACCATTTCGGCAGCCTGTATCAGGTGTTGGAAGCACCGGTGGAGGAACTGCGGAAGGTCAAGGGCGTGGGCGAACAGTCGGCACTGCTGCTCAGCCTCATGAACGACGTGGCGCGGTACTATCAGGTTGACCGGACCATGCGGGAGAAAATTCTGCCCACGGTGCAGGCCTGCGGGGAATATCTGGTGCCGTTCTTCTTCGGACGGAACGTGGAAACGGTGTTTCTGCTGTGTCTGGACGCCAAATGCAAGGTGCTGTGCTGCAAGGAGGTCGGGCAGGGGAGCGTGAACTCAGCGGGGATATCCGTGCGGAAGATCGTGGAGACGGCCTTGGCTGCCAACGCTACCACCGTCGTTCTGGCGCACAACCATCCCAGCGGCATCGCGGTGCCCTCCAGCGAGGACGTGCAGACCACCTGCCGGGTGGCCATGGCCTTAAACGCGGTGGAAATTCAGCTGGCCGACCACATCGTGGTGGCGGACGGGGACTATGTCTCCATGGTGCAGTCGGGCTACCGGCTGGATGAAGGGAGTTATTATGGACAAATTCAAGCTGGTATCGGACTATAAGCCCTCCGGCGATCAGCCGGAGGCCATCAGCGCGCTGGTAAACGGCGTGAACTGGGGACTGCGGGAGCAGACGCTGCTGGGCGTCACCGGCTCCGGCAAGACCTTCACCATGGCCTCGGTCATTGAAAAGCTGAACCGCCCGACGCTGGTGCTGGCGCACAATAAGACGCTGGCCGCTCAGCTCTGTTCGGAATTCCGGGAGTTTTTCCCGGAAAACGCGGTGGAATACTTCATTTCCTACTATGATTACTATCAGCCCGAGGCGTACATCGCCCACACGGACACCTACATTGAAAAGGACGCTTCCGTAAACGAGGAGATCGACCGTCTCCGTCACTCGGCGACTTCCGCGCTGTTTGAGCGGCGGGACGTGATCGTGGTCTCCTCGGTCAGCTGCCTGTACGGTCTGGGCGACCCCATCGATTATAAGAGCATGGTCATTTCCCTGCGGGTGGGGCAGGAGTACCCGCTGGACAGCGTACTGAAAAAGCTGACGGAGATCCGCTATGAGCGGAACGATCTGGACTTCTCCCGGAACAAGTTCCGCCTTCGGGGGGACACGCTGGAAATCTATCCCGCCTACTGGTCGGGACGTGCCATCCGGGTGGAGTTTTTCGGAGACGAGGTGGACAGGATCAGCGAGATCAACGCCGTTTCCGGCATTGCGGAGCGGTATGTTGACCACGTGGCCATCTATCCCGCCAGCCATTACGTTGCTTCCAAGGAAAAATTGCAGCGGGCAATGGTGGAAATCCAGCGGGAGTGTGACGATCAGGTGGCCTTCTTCCGCGCCCACGACAAGCTCATCGAAGCCCAGCGCATCGCCCAGCGGACGGCCTATGACCTGGAAATGCTGACGGAGATCGGCTTCTGCAACGGCATCGAGAATTATTCCCGTGTAATTCAGGGGCGGGCGCCGGGGACGCCGCCCACCACGCTGCTGGACTATTTCCCCAAGGACTATCTCATGTTTATCGACGAGAGCCATGTGACCCTGCCCCAGTGCCGCGCCATGTATGCCGGAGACCGGAGCCGGAAGGACGCGCTGGTGAATTACGGCTTCCGTCTGCCCTCGGCCTACGACAACCGCCCCCTGAACTTTCCGGAATTCGACCAGAAGATCAATCAGGTGATCTACGTCTCCGCCACTCCCGGCGACTATGAGCGCACCCGCTCCGGCCAGACGGTGGAGCAGGTCATCCGTCCCACCGGACTGCTGGATCCGGAGGTGGAGGTGCGTCCCATTGAGGGGCAGATCGACGACCTGATCGGGGAGATCAACGCCCGCACCGCCAGAAACGAGCGGGTTCTGGTGACGACCCTGACCAAGAAGATGGCGGAGGACTTGACGGTATACCTGCAAAAGGCGGGTATCAAGGTGCGCTACATGCACTCGGACATCGGCGCGATGGAACGGATGGAGATCATCCGGGACATGCGGATGGGAAAATTCGACGTGCTGGTGGGCATCAACCTGCTGCGTGAGGGACTCGATTTGCCGGAGGTCAGTCTGGTGGCCATTCTGGACGCGGACAAGGAGGGCTTCCTGCGCAGCGAGACCAGTCTCATTCAGACCATCGGCCGCGCCGCCCGGAACGCCGGGGGCAGGGTCATCATGTACGCCGACTCGGTCACCCCCGCCATGCGTGCAGCCATCGACGAGACAGCCCGCCGCCGGGAGATTCAGGACGCCTACAACAAAGCCCATGGGATCGTCCCGAAGACCATCATCAAGTCTGTGCGGGATCTGATCGAGATTTCGTCTCCCACCGCCGAACGCAAGGGCAGAACCGGCGTGAAGATGACCAAGGTGGAGAAGGAAAAGGAGATCGCCCGTCTGGAAAAGCAGATGAAGGAAGCGGCGAAGATGATGGAATACGAGTACGCTGCCGTACTGCGTGACCAGATCATCGACCTTCGCGGGAATGGAACGTAATCATTAAGAGCTGAAAAGCCGCCGTTTTGCAAAAACGGCGGCTTTTGCAGTATCGCAAAAACAGTAATATTTTGGTAAACACACGGGCACGGTACTGTGCTATAATGACGAAAACGCCAGATGGAGGGGATTCCATGAGCAATAAAATCCTGATTATCGAAGACGACACGGCCATTGCCGAGGTGCTGCGGCTGAATCTGGAATGCGCGGACTACACCGTGACCGCTTTTGATAACGGCCTTGCCGCGTGGAACGCGCTGGCAGCAGACCACGACTACGATCTTGCGCTGCTGGACATGATGCTGCCCGGGGTGGACGGCTTTACCTTGCTGCCGAAGCTTCAGGAATGCGGAATCCCCGTCATCTGTCTGACCGCCATGAACGATACCCAGCACGAGGTGCAGGGACTGCGGGGCGGCGCGGAGGATTACATCGCCAAGCCCTTCGATATGCTCGCCCTGATGGTGCGCATGGAAAAGGTACTCAGGCGCAGCGGTAAATTCAACGAAATCTACCATTTCCGGGACCTGACGCTGGACAACGGCAACCGCCGCTTAAGCAGGAACGGGGAGGAAATTCCCCTGCCGCCGCTGGAATTTGATGTGCTGGCGGTGCTGATGAAGAACAAGAACCGCACGGTTTCCCGGGAGCGCATCCTGAACGAGATCTGGGGGCAGGACTATTTCGGGGACATCCGCACCGTGGACGTCCGCATTGCCAATCTCAGGAAAAAGCTGAACCTGTCCGAGGAAATCCGTACCATCTCAAAGGCCGGTTACCGGTTGGAGGAACGATGAAGCTGAAAACAAAACTGACAATTCTCTGCGCGGCGCTGCTGTTTGCCGTGGCGGTGAGCCTGACGGCGGCCATGCTCTGGCAGGTGCGGGAGCAGTCTTATGGAGCCCTTCTCCAAAGTACGGAGGAAACCCTGAATGATCTGGTGGATGATTTCGGGACAGCCGTCTACCGCAGTTCCACCGACGGTCTTGACTCGCTTTCCCGGAAAGTGCTGCTGACCTACTGCTTCCGTTCCTGCAGCGTGCCGGGAAGCGCCCTCACAGTCAATGGGGAGTGCCTGAACGCGTCCGCCCGGATCGACCCGGAACGCTATCTGGATGTCCATTGCGGCGGTACGCAATCAGCCAGAGCCTGCGTGGGCGGCAGGCATTTTCTGATTCTGGGCAGGGTCACGGATGTCTGGGGGATGGATTGCAGCGTGTATCTGGCGGCGGACGCCACCTACATATATTCCCAGCTCTGGCAGCTCAGCGGGCGCTTTGCGCTGCTGGCGCTGTCCATTGGGCTGCTGGGGCTTGGGGCGGTTTACTGGATGATCTCCCGGACGCTTCGCCCGCTGTCCCGGCTTTCGGAAGCCGCCGGCAGCATCGCGGACGGGAATTACAGCCAGCGCGTCCCTGTCGTTTCTCAGGACGAAGTGGGCACTCTGGCGGGGAATTTCAACCGGATGGCGCTGGCGGTGGAGACCCATGTGGACACCCTGCGGGAGCAGAACGAGCGGCAGAAGCTCTTTGTCGGCGCGGTCACCCACGAGCTGAAAACACCCCTGACGTCTCTGCTCCTGAACGTGAACACTCTGCGAAATGTCTACCTTCCCGAAGAAAAGCAGGAAGCGCTGCTCACCAGTATGGACGCCCAGCTCCACTGGCTGGAAACCATGGTCAGAAAGCTGCTGACGCTGCTTTCCATGAAAAAGAACGCGAAGATAGCGCCGGTGTCCGTGCCGGAGCTGCTGACACAGGTGCGGGAGCTGACCCGGCCGATCATGGAAAAGTACGGAACTTCTCTGGAAATCACCTGCAACGGGGACATTCTGCCTGTGGACAAGGATTTGATGTGCATTGCCCTTGTCAATCTCGTGGAAAACAGCGCCAAGGCATCCGCACCGGGGCAGATCATCCGGATTCAGGCGTCGGAGATGGGCTTCACCGTCACCGACCATGGCCGGGGCATCCCCGAAAAAGATCTGCAAAGAGTGACCGACCCCTTCTACATGGGCGACCCCTCCCGAAGCAAGGCAAACGGCGGCTTCGGTCTGGGACTGGCGCTGGTGCGGGAGATCGCCGCCGTCCACGGTGGAACGCTGACGCTGGAAAGCAGCGTTGGCGAGGGGACGACCGTGCAAATCGTCATCGGTAATCAAACGGTAACGTGCCGGTAAACTCTTTTGATTCTGGCTATGGTATTCTGGAACCATCCAAAGAAAGGAAGTGTTACCATGAAAAAGAAAATAGTTCGTTTTGCCGCCTTCACGCTGGCGCTTGCCATGCTGCCCGGATGCGGCAAAGGCCGGACGCCCGCCGAACCCACCACCGTCAATCAGGCGATGCTCCTGGAGCAGAGCGCCCGGGAGCAGACGGAGTACACCTTCCCGGAAAAATTCACCGGGGACTGGGTCAGTCAGGAGGGAAGACTTACCATCCACGCCGACGCGCAGGTGGTGGCGGAGTTGGGGACGGTGCTTCCCACCGCCACCGTGACGCCCAGAGATTTTACACAGGAGGACGTGGACACCCTTCTGCGGGTGCTTCTGAAGGGACAGCCCCTCTACAGCACTGTCATGACGAAGCAGGAGTGTCAGGATTCCATTGATTTTGTCAACTCCCCCGAATGGCACGCCGACCCGGACGCCCCGGAACAGACGCCGGAGCAGCTGGAAGAACGCCGGAAGGAGCTAATCGCCTATTACACCGCGGAAATGGCAAAGGCACCGGAGGAAAAGCCCATCATCCACGGCTTTGAGGATTCCGGAACGCCCAATGAGGTCAGCGGCGATGCGACCGTGGATGGAGCCAAGTACGAAATCAACATCATGAACCGCTTCGGCGGGGACTGGACGAACGCGACGATTGTCAACAGCGACTTCAAGTATTACCGCAGCACCGACTGGGGCAGCATTTCCAAAGAGGACGCCATTGCCAGGGCGGATGAGGTGATGCAGGAGCTGGGTCTTAGCGATATGGTTCTGGCCGACGCGCAGACGCCCAGAGAGGGCGAGCGGAAGGGCACATGGGAGCTTTACTATACCCCCAGCGTAAACGGCCTGCCCATTCCCGGCATCCGGGAGGATCGTGTGTTCAGCGATCCCGCCATCGGAGAGGATCATCAGTACTGGACTTACCGCTGCTCAGAGGAAACCAATGCGGATACCGTTTCCTGGTACATGGAAAGCGTCTGGATCACGGTGGGAAGGGACGGCATTCTTTCCTTCGAGTGGGACGCTCCCAGCACCGAGCCGGTTGTCAAGGAAACACAGACCGCCCTTATGCCCTTTGAAGACATTGCGTCCATCGCAAACACCATGCTGCCCGTGGTGGTCATCGGACCGTCGGAAGCCCGCAGCCTTGTGGAGATCGACAAGATCAACGGCGACGAGACATACATGGACGTGGAGATTACGAAGGTTTCCCTGTCGCTGATGCGCATCCGGGATAAAGGCTCCTTGCAGGGGACGATCGTTCCCGTGTGGGATTTCTGGGGAACGTGGGACTGGTATGAGCCTGGAGACAACGCCTCGGAGTCCATGAAAAAGGGCGCGACCTATGTGACCCAGCCCATGCTGACCCTGAACGCCATCGACGGCAACGTCGTCAGCCGGATGTTTGGCTACTGACCGTTGGGAGAAAAGAGCCGGGAGCAGTCCGAAATGGGCTGCTCCCGGTGATTTTTTGCAAAGGTCAGGACATCTTGGAAATATCCGTCCCGAAATACTTGACCGACAGCTCGGTCAATGTTCCGTCAGCGTCCAGCTCTGCCAGTGCCTGATTGATAGCGGCCAGCAGCGTTGCCGTGTCGGCGCTCTTGCGGACGGGGATGGCGACCTGCTCCACATCGTCGGAATAGGCCGCAATTTTGATGTTGGCTTCGGGATGGGCTTTCTGATACTATTTCCTGATTAAAATCTTAATTTTAATCAGGAAGGCATCGCCTGACGGCGCTGCCTGTTTTGTGATTTATAAGGAAAGAAATCACAAAACAAGTCTCATATGAACTCCATGCCCTTCAGGCAATTAAAATCTTTTTTAAAGATTTTAATTGGAGTTCAGTATGATAGTCCGCAAAGACCACTTCCGCGTTCAGCGTCGCGTCGATCCGACCGGCCAGCAGCAGCGGGATTCCGATGGTGAATTTGGGATGCTTCGTCTTGTGGCGCACTGTGTACATACCCAGCAAACTGCCCACGCTTCCGCCCAGCGCCGCAACGGTCATCAGGGTCACTTCCGGAATGCGCCAGAGTTTTTTCTTTGCCTTGTGCTTGTCCGCAAGCATAAGCACAAAACCGGCCGCATTGATTGTAACGAGGTAAAGAAGGAGAAGACCTTTCATACTGATTTCCTTTCGGGAGGGATTTTTGTGAAAAAGCTTTGGATTTTACTGGCGCTGGCGTCGCTTCTGTGCGGCTGTACTTCGGAGGAAACGCTGGAAACAATTTCAGACGACATCGTTCAGCCCGTGATGGCGCAGCCGGGGGAAGTTTCCGTCCGCCTGCCGGACAACGCCGTGGCGCCGGTGCTGGAAAGCGACTCGGAGCAGGTCTATCTCAGCGAGGACTATGAGATCATCGTCGAGACCGTCAGCGGAGGGGACCTGAGCGCCACCATTCAGCGGATATCCGGCTACACCCCGGACAATCTGACGGTGATGGAAACGGCGCAGGACGGGGCAAAGCGGTATGACTTCGTCTGGGCATCGGCGGGGGAGAACGGCGACCAGCTGGGCAGGGCGGTGATTCTGGACGACGGGAACTACCATTACTGTCTGTCCGTTCTCCGGGACGCGGACACCACGGAAAAGTCCCAGATCGTGTGGCGGGACGTGTTTGACTCATTCAAGCTGGTCTAGGTATTGTTTCGCCGCTTCCCGGCACATCTGGACGCAGGCATCGGCCACGCTTTGGGGATACAAAATTTTCGCCTTGCCGCCGAAGCCGATGACCCAGCTTAAGAACATGGGGGACACCGCCACGTTGACGGTGAAGATAAAATGATCGTCCCCGTCGGGAATTAAGATAATGTCCTTGCCGAAGCGGTCAACCACCACGTTGATGAGACTCCGGTCGAAGCGCAGCTTCACGGCGGTTTCCTCCCCGGAGAACATCTGAAACAGCCGGGAAGCATGTTCCGCCAATGCCTTGCCCGTCAGTTCCGGGCAGGGGGTGCGGCTTTCCCCCGTCAGGCGGATATTGCTCATGCGGTCAAGGCGGTAGGAGGTCACGCCGTGGCGCAGGGAGTGGGCGAGCAGGTAGCAGTTTTCGTTGTCCTGACACAGACCGTAGGGGCTTGCCTGATAGCTTTTGTCCCGGTATTTCCGTTTGCCGCCCAAGTCCCAGTCAAAATACCGGAAGGTGATCTGCTTATTCTGGGCGATGGCCTCCTGAACGGCGTCCACGTTGAAGTAAATGGATTCGTTCATGCTTTTGACCCGCCCGGAAACCAGCACGTCCCGGCGCATGAGCCTTGCGTCGTGGACGCTGCACTGGCTGCACAGCTTTTCGATCAGCTCCCGGGACTTTTTCTCCGTGAGGAAGCGGCTGGACTGGACGGCGTCGATGAGCAGCTTCAGTTCCGGCAGCTCAAAATTCCGGGAGGCGATGTAGTAGCCGCCGTTCTTTCCGGGAATGGAGAGAATGTCCACGCCGTAATCCTGCAGGGCCGCGATGTCCGAGTAGACGGTCTTGCGGTCGCAGACAATATCGTGCTCTTCCAGCATGGAAAGAAGCTCCGACGTTCTCACCGGGTGATCCTGGTGAGAATTTTTTTGCAGGTAGTCGAGGATGTACAGGATTTTCAGCTTCTGATTGTCTGACTTGGGCATGAGAATTCCTCCCGGCGGTTATTCCTGACATTATAGCATATCTGCGCTGCCGGGGGAAAGAGAAAATTTGCTTTTTCCCGTGGAATATGCTATAATACCCAAAAAGGAGTGAGTGTTTTGGGTTATTTTGGCTGTCATCTTTCCGCATCCGGCGGAAACGCGGCGATGGTGAAGACCGCGCTGTCCATCGGGGCAAATACCTTCGCGTTTTTTACCCGGAATCCCCGGGGCAGCAAGGCCAAGCCGGAGGACCCGGCGGACACGGCAAAAGCGGCCGCCATGCTGGAAGAAAATCACTTTGGAAAACTGGTCGCCCACGGGGCGTATACCATGAATCTCTGCACCGCTGACGCGGACGCCAGAGCCTTTGCCGCGGGGATTCTGGAGGACGATCTGCGGCGCATGGCGGCGCTTCCCGGAAATTTCTACAATTTCCATCCCGGCAGCCATGTGGGGCAGGGGACGCAGGCGGGAATCGACTACATTGCCGCCGCCCTGAAAAACGCCCTGCGCCACGACTATCCGGTGACGGTGCTGCTGGAAACCATGGCGGGGAAGGGCAGCGAGATCGGCGGACGGTTTGAGGAACTCAGGGACATTCTGGACGCCGTGGGAAGCGAAAACGTGGGCGTGTGTCTGGACACCTGTCACGTCTACGACGGCGGCTACGACATCGTGAACGACCTGAACGGTGTACTGGCGGAATTTGACCGGGTGATTGGTCTGGACCGGCTGCACGCCCTGCACCTGAACGACAGCAAGAACCCCTTTGCCAGCCACAAAGACCGCCATGAATGTCTTGGAAAGGGCAGTCTGGGGCTGGAAACCTTCCGCCGCATCGTGAACCACCCGCAGCTCAAGGACAAGCCCATGATTCTGGAAACGCCCAACGAGCTGCCCGGCTACGCCGGGGAAATCAAAATTCTGCGGGAAATGGAAGCTTAAGGCAGCACCGCGGCTCGCCTTAAGAAAATGTTCATTTGACATCTGAACGAAAATGTGTCATTTTATTAAACATAAGAATTACCCGAAGAAAGGAGGGTGATGGTATGCAGAATATCCTGGAATCGCTGACGCTGGCACAGGAAAACTACGCAGGCTCCTATATGGGGATTCTGCGCTATGCCGTACCGATACTCAGCGCCATACTGCTTCTGCGCTGCGTCCTGCCCCTGCTGACCTTCCGGCGGGAGCCGGAGATCTGGGCGTGGCTGAACATGACCGACGGCAGACAAATCCCCATCACCCATTGGGAGAACGTCATCGGCCGGAGCAAATCCAGCGACGTGACCATCGACTTTCCCACCGTGTCCCGGAACCACGCGGTTCTGACCCGGTATGACGACGGCAGCTGGACGATCACGGACGCCGGTTCCAAGGACGGAACCCTGGTCAACGGCAGGAAGGTTCAAATTTGCGCCTTAAAGCCCAAAGACCGTATCTCCATCGGCGGCGTGGAAATGCAGCTCCAGCCCATTACGGAGCATCAGGAGGCGCGCCAGGCAGAGCTTCGTACCAAGGCAGCCAGCGGCTGGGACAGCGTGGCGAATCTGATGGTGCTGTCCATCTTGCAGTGCCTGATGCTGCTGGGCTTCCTGCTGGGCGGGGAGCAGGAGACGATCGCCAGCGTTCTCATGGGCTTCGGCGGCATTTTCCTGAGCCAGTGGCTGCTGTACATTTTCTACTGCATGATCCGCCGGAAGTCCTTTGAGGTGGAGACCATGGCGTTCTTCCTGTGTACCATGGGTATGGCCGCCATCGCCACGGTAAAGCCGGGGGAGACCATGAAGCAGCTTCCCGCCATGGCGCTGGGGGTGGTGACGTTCCTCGTCATCGGCTGGTCGCTGCGGGACTTGGAACGGGCGAAGGTCGTCCGGTACCTGGCCACGGTGGCGGGCGTGGGCTTCCTGATGGTGACGCTGGTGTTCGGCACCGAGTATTACGGCGCGAAAAACTGGCTGGTCATCGGCGGCCTGTCCTTGCAGCCGTCGGAGCTGAGCAAGGTCTGCTTCGTCTATGCCGGCGCGTCCACCATGGACAGAATCATGAGCAAGCGGAATATTTACATTTTTATCGCCTATTCCATTCTCATCTGCGGCCTGCTTGCCCTGATGAACGACTTCGGCACGGCGCTGATTTTCTTCTGCGCCTTTCTTGTGATCGCGTATCTTCGTTCCGGCAGTATGGGCACCGTGGCGCTGGCCGTTACGGCGCTGATCTTTGCCGGAGTGCTGGCATTGAAGATCGCGCCCCACGCTCTGCGTCGGTTTTCCGTGTGGCGGCACGTGTGGGACGATCCACTGAACGCCGGTTACCAGCAGGTTCAGGCGCTGATGTGCGTGGCCTCCGGCGGCCTGTTCGGTCTGGGGCCGGGACAGGGATTCCTGAAACACGTGTTCGCGGCGGATTCCGACATCGCCTTTGCCACCATCTCCGAGGAATGGGGGCTGATCGTGGCGGTGATGATGGTGCTGTGCGTGGCGGCCTACGGCTTCTTTGCCATCCGTACCGCACGGGTCGCACGAAGCAGCTTCTATTCCATCGGCTCCTGCACCGCCGCCAGCATTCTGGTCATTCAGACCATTCTGAACTGTCTCGGCACGCTGGATATTCTGCCCTTCACCGGCGTGACTTTCCCGTTCCTGAGCAACGGCGGCACCAGCATGATCGGCGCATGGGGGCTGCTGGCCTTCGTCAAGGCGGCGGACACCCGTCAGAATGCCAGCTTTGCCGTCCGCCTGAACAAGAAGGGAGCGTGAGCGGATGAACCGCGTAACCAAAAGAACCTGGATCATGGGATTGTTCCTGGCTGTGCTTCTGGGGGGCATGATGTTCTTCCTGTGGGAGTACGTGACTCAGGCGGGGGAATGGGTAACTTTTCCCGGCTCCCCTCATGTATATAACAACGCCAACATCGGCTGCGGCACGGTGACCGACCGTTCCGGGAACGTGCTGCTGGACATTACCGAGGAGCGCACCTATTCCTCTGATGCCGCAACCCGCCAGTCCACGCTCCACTGGCTGGGCGACCGGAAGGGCTACATCAGCGCCTCCGCCGTCTCCCACTACGCGGGGAAAATGGCGGGCTTCGACCTGGTCAGCGGCGTATACGACAGCAGCGGCGAGGGGGGCGAGATGACCCTGACGCTGTCGGCGAGGGTGCAGAACGCGGCGCTGGACGCCATGGCAGGGAGAAAAGGCACCGTCGGCGTGTACAACTATAAAACGGGAGAGATCCTCTGCGCTCTGACCACGCCCACCTACGACCCGGATAATGTGCCGGACATCGCCTCGGACACCTCCGGGCAGTATGACGGCGTGTACCTGAACCGCTTCTTACAATCGACCTACGTCCCCGGCTCCATTTTCAAGGTGGTCACCACTGCCGCGGCGCTGGACTGCGTCCCGGATATTCTGGACAAGACCTTCACCTGCTATGGCGCTTACGAGTACGGCACGGAAAAGGTGACCTGCGAAAAAGCCCATGGTACCCTGACCCTGAAAACCGCCCTCGCCAATTCCTGCAACTGCGCCTTCGCCCAGATCGCGGAGCTGGTGGGGAAGAAGAACATGGTAAAGTACGTGGAGCAGTTCGGCGTCACGGACAGCCTGAGTTTTGACGGCGTCACCACCGCCGAGGGCAACTACGACATTTCCAACACCGCCCCGGTGTCCTTCGCGTGGAGCTGCATCGGCCAGCACACCGACCTGATTAACCCCGCCCGCTACATGACCTTCATGGGCGCCATCGCGGGCGGCGGCGTGGGCGCGGAGCCGTATCTGGTGTCGGAGGTTCGCAGCGGCGAAGAGATGACCTACGAGGCAAAAACGAAAACCACCGGCCGCATCATGTCTCAGGACGTGGCCGATCAGGTCAGGGCGTACATGCGCAACAATGTGCAGAGCGTCTACGGCGACTGGAATTTTAACGGCATGAACGTCTGCGCCAAGTCCGGCACCAGCCAGCTGGGCGGCGGACAGAAATCCAACGCCATGTTCGCGGGCTTCGTGGAGGATGAGCAGTACCCCCTGGCCTTCATCGTGGTGGTGGAGAACGGCGGCTACGGCAGCGCCACCTGCGTGCCGGTTCTGAGCAAGGTTCTCGCCGCCTGCAAGTCCGTCCTGGACGGGGAATAATGTCCTTGGGAACCTCTGATGAAATCACCTCTTTCCGGCGGCGATTTCATCGGAGGTTCCCTTGTGCGTTATACACAAAAAAGGCGAAAAAACGCAAAAGATTCTGTAATCTTTTCCTCGTTGACAAATGTCTTTCTGTGGGATACAATATGCTAAAATTCTTCGGGAGGTACATGACGATGACGGCACGGTTTTCTACCACTTACAGCTCTACCCGCTGCACTATGGCAGCGGCATGTTCCTCTGCGCGAATTAGCCCCATTCTGGACACTGCCATGATTCTGGCGGTGTCCATTTGCGTTGTACGACTGCTGCTGGTAGCAGCGGCGTGACCGGGGCTTCACATGGTATGAAGAAGCGGTTACGCCCTGGGCGAACCGCTTTTTTATAGTAAGAAATGAAAAAGGAGAACACTATCATGAAAAAAGTACTTGCTATGCTGATGGCTGCCCTGATGGTAGCCGCAATGTTCACCGGATGCTCCTCCAGCAAGTCCGCGACGGAGACCACCGCCGCTGCTGCCGCTACTGCCGGTACCGTTAAGATCGGTATGTCCGGCCCCCTGACCGGCGGTGCTTCCGCTTACGGCTTGGCTGTTAAGGCCGGCATGGAAGTGGCAGTTGAGGAGATCAACGCCAAGGGCGGCCTGCAGATCGAGTTCAACGCGCAGGACGACGAGGCCGACGGCGAGAAGGCCGTGTCCGCTTACAACGTCCTGAAGGACTGGGGTATGCAGGTCATGGCCGGCCAGGTTACCACCGGTTCCGCTCTGGCCGTAGCTCCCGAGTCCACTGCCGACAACATGTTCAACCTGACCCCCTCCGCCTCCGCTGAGTCTCTGGCTCTGTCCGGTGCCAACATCTTCCAGATGTGCTTCACCGACCCCAACCAGGGCGCTTCCGCCGCTGAGCTGGTTTCCACCAAGGCGCTGGGCACCAAGGTCGGCGTGATCTACGACTCCTCCGACGACTACTCCTCCGGCCTGTACAAGGGCTTCTCCGACAAGGCCGCTGAGCTTGGTCTGGAGATCGTTGCCACCACTTCCTTCACCGCCGACAACAAGGCTGACCTGTCCACTCAGGTGACTCAGTGCCAGGATGCCGGTGCGGATCTGGTATTCCTGCCCATCTACTACACCGAGGCTGCTCAGATCCTGTCCTACGCCAACAAGATCGGCTACGCGCCCAAGTTCTTCGGCTGCGACGGCATGGACGGTATCCTGACCGTGGAAGGCTTTGACACCACCCTGGCCGAGGGCCTGGCTCTGATGACCCCCTTCGATGCCAACGCTTCCGATGAGGCGACCCAGTCCTTCGTTGCCAAGTTCAAGGAGAAGATGGATGGTCTGGTTCCCAACCAGTTCGCCGCTGACGGCTATGACGTCATCTACGCCCTGTACAACGCCATGACCGCCGCCGGTATCACTGGCAGCGAATCCGCTTCCGAAATCTGCACCGCTCTGGAGGCTCAGTTCGCCACCATGACCATTGACGGCCTGACCGGCACCGGCATGCACTGGGACGAGAACGGCATGATCTCCAAGGCGCCCGCCGCCGTGGTAATCGAGAACGGTGTTTACGTTCCCATGGGCTAAAGATAGTCCGGAAAAATGATTCCCTCAAAGGGGATGGGGCGGTTTGCGCCCCATCCCCTAACGAGGTATCATCCATCAGCAGTCTATGAAAACCTCGTTGGCGGACGGGGCTTTCATAGACTGTTGAGTAAAAAAGGAAACTCTGATTAAATCGCCTTCGGCTGTGAGCGGATCTTTTCCGTCCACTCTTCGGTATCGAAAACGGGAAATATAGCGCAGTCGTTGCCGGCATAAGCCGGCTTACGGATGCGGCATACCCCTTGCGGGTACACAAAGTATTCCACCGCTTTCGATACCTTGATTGGCCGAAAAATCTCTCGCTTACAGCTCTCGTCGATTTAACCAGAGCTTCCTAAAAAAGAAGAAAGAGGGGGACAATCATGAAAATTATTCAGTACCTGATCAACGGCATCAGCATCGGCTCTGTCTACGCCATCATTGCCCTTGGCTACACCATGGTCTACGGCATTGCCAAGATGCTGAACTTTGCCCATGGCGATGTGATCATGGTGGGCGCGTACATTTCCTTCTGCGTCACCAACTATCTGGGGCTGCCGGTTGTGGTATCCATTCTGGCGGCCATGGCAGTGTGTACTTTGCTTGGTGTGCTGATTGAGGGACTCGCCTACAAGCCTCTGCGGGGAACGCCCAGTCTGGCAGTTCTGATCACGGCCATCGGCGTCAGCTACTTCCTGCAGAACGCGGCGCAGCTGATCTGGTCTTCCAGCCCGAAGAACTTTACCAGCATCGTTACCTTCCAGCCTCTGCGTCTGGCGGGCGGACAGCTGGTGGTCACCGGCGAGGTGATCTATACCATCGCTGCTTCCGTCATCATCATGCTGGGCCTGACATGGTTTACCACCAGAACCCGCACCGGCAAGGCCATGCGTGCCGTTTCCGAGGATCGGGACGCTGCCCAGCTCATGGGCATCAACGTAAACCAGACCATTTCCATGACCTTTGCCATCGGCTCTGCTCTGGCGGCCGTTGCCGGTGTGTTGCTGTGCTCCACGGTTCCGACCTTGCAGCCCACCACCGGCTCCATGCCCGGTATCCGCGCCTTTACCGCCGCGGTTTTCGGCGGCATTGGCTCCATTCCCGGGGCTATGCTGGGCGGTATTCTGCTGGGCGTCATCGAGACCTTCAGCAAAGCCTATCTCAGCCCCCAGTTCAGCGACGCGATCGTGTTTGCCGTCCTGATTGTGATCCTGCTGGTGAAGCCTGCAGGTCTGCTGGGCAAGCAGGTTCAGGAGAAGGTATGAGGTGGATGTTATGAAAAAAAGACTGACAAAGGACAAAATCATGGGTGCGTCCACCTACATTCTGGTAACAGTGGCGTTCCTGATCCTCCAGCTGCTCATGAGTCAGGGCAAGCTGAGCAGCACCATGAAGGGATTTCTGGTGCCTGCCTGCGCCTATATTGTGCTGGCAATTTCCCTGAACCTGCTGGTAGGTATCTGCGGTGAGCTGAGTCTGGGTCATGCGGGCTTTATGGGCATCGGTGCGTTCACCGGCGTGATCGTGACTGCCTTGCTGGCCACAGCGGTTCCCAACGGCATCGTGCGGCTGGTGATCGCCATGGTGGTGGGCGGCGTGATGGCCGGCGCCATCGGCTTTCTCATCGGCATCCCGGTGCTTCGTCTCCGGGGCGACTATCTGGCGATCGTGACCCTGGCCTTCGGCGAGATCATGAAGAATATCTTCGGAAATCTCTATCTGGGCATTGATGAGACAGGACTTCATGCCACCATGAGCTCCGCAGGGTTGACTCTGGGCGCGGGCGGCCAGATGATCGTCTCCGGCCCCAGAGGCGCCACCGGCATTACCAAGCTGTCCACCTTTGTCGTGGGTTTCGTGCTGATTCTGTTCACCCTGTTTGTTGTGCAGAACCTGATCAACTCCCGGGAAGGCCGGGCAATCAAGGCCGTCCGGGACAACCGGATCGCTGCCGAATCCGTGGGCATCAATGTCACTGCTTTCCGGATGAAGGCGTTTGTGGTCTCCGCGTTTCTGGCGGGTATGGCCGGTGCGCTTTACGCCATGAATTACGGCTCTATCACGGCCACCAAGTTCAATTTCAATACCTCCATCAACATTCTGGTCTTCGTTGTTCTGGGCGGCATGGGCAACATCCTCGGCTCCATTATCTCCGCCACGGTGCTCTACATCCTGCCGGAGGCCATGCGCGGCCTGCAGGACTACCGGATGATCCTCTACGCTGTGGTTCTGATCGTCGTGATGCTCTTTACATGGTCCCCCAAGGTGAAAGAAGCCATGTCCGTGGTCACCGACAAGATTGCCGGTGCATTCAAGAAGAAGGAGGCGGGAAGCAATGAATGACTATTCCAAGAAAATCCTGAAAGTTCCCACCGTGACCTTCGTCCGTGAGCAGGATCAGGGCAAGCAGCCCGTTCTGGACGTGCGGAACCTGGGCATCGACTTTGGCGGCCTGACGGCTGTGGACAGCTTCAACATTACCATCGGCCCCACCGAAATTTCCGGCCTGATCGGCCCCAACGGCGCGGGCAAGACCACCATTTTTAATCTGCTCACCGGCGTCTATCAGCCCACCCGCGGCTCCGTGCTGGTCAACGGCATCGACATCAAGGGAATGCCGGTATACAAGGTCAATAAGCTGGGTATCGCCCGAACCTTCCAGAATATCCGTTTGTTTACGGATATGACCGTCCTGGACAACGTCAAGGTCGGTCTGCACAATTCCATGAAGTGTTCCTTCTTCTCAAGCGTTTTGCATCTGCCCGGCTACTTCAAGGCCGAGAAGCGCGCCAATGAGAAGGCTATGGAGCTGCTGGATTTCATGGGGCTTGCGGAACATGCCAATGAGAAGGCAGGAAGCCTGCCCTACGGCGTCCAGCGCCGTCTGGAGATCGTCCGGGCGCTGGCGACCAATCCTTCCGTGATTCTGCTGGATGAGCCTGCCGCCGGTATGAACCCCAGTGAGACAACCGAACTGATGCATCAGATACGGCGGATCCGGGATGCCTTCCACGTGGCCATTTTCCTGATCGAGCACGACATGAATCTGGTTATGAACGTGTGCGAGGCCATTGCCGTGGTGAATTACGGCCGGATCATTGCCAAGGGAACTCCTGAGGAGATTCAGGCGAATCCTGCGGTCATCGAGGCATACCTTGGCAAAGAGGAGGGGAAAGCAGATGCTGAAAATTGAAGACATGCACGTGTATTACGGCGCTATCCACGCGGTGAAGGGCGTGTCCTTTGAAGTCGGCGAGGGCGAGATCGTGGCGCTGATCGGCGCCAACGGCGCGGGCAAGTCCACCATCCTGAAGACAGTTTCCGGCCTGATGCATCCCCGCAGCGGCTCCATCCACTTCTGTGATCAGGATATCACCCATATGGAAGCCTATAAGCTTCTGCGTACCGGTCTGGCGCACGTCCCTGAAGGACGGCGGATTTTCCAGCAGATGACGGTTCAGGAAAATCTGGAAATGGGCGCTTACATCAAAAAGGATGTGTCCCAGAAGGATCTGGAGACGGTGTTCACCTACTTCCCCCGTCTGAAAGAGCGGCGCAAGCAGATTGCGGGAACCCTTTCCGGCGGCGAGCAGCAGATGCTGGCCATGTCCCGCGCTCTTATGAGCCACCCGAAGCTCATGATGCTGGACGAGCCATCCATGGGTCTTGCGCCCATTCTGGTCGATCAGATTTTTGACATCATCAAGGAGCTGCACAAGGCCGGCACAACGATCCTTCTCGTGGAGCAGAACGCCCGGAAGGCGCTGCAGATCGCCGACCGTGCCTACGTTCTGGAAACCGGCAGCATCACCTTAAGCGGCACCGGCGCGGAGCTTGCCAGCTCTGACGCAGTGAAGAAGGCTTACCTCGGCGGTTAAAAATTGGACACCCCCTGCATAGGATAGGCAGGGGGTGTTTTTATGTGCCGGAAAAACCACCTGCATGGGTGCTGCTGCCTGTTCTTCGGACTGGGGCTGATCGTGGGGCATTGTGTTTCCAGCTGGTTCGTCTGCTGCTGCGGCGGAATCGCGCTTCTGGCGCTCGGTTTTTGCATTATGCGAAGAAGATGACATTCGCTTGTCATAAACTTGTCCGGCGTTGAATAGACTGTATCGACAACGTGGGATAAGGAGTGATCCAACTTGGAATTTGAGTTTCAGAAATCCGCCTGCCCCTGCATGGAAACGGTGCTGCGGGAGGTTCAGAATGTGGAGCAGACCCAGGAGATCAAGTTGTCCGACGGGATGCCGGACATCGGCAGAGTCCTTGCCGCATGGGGACAGACCATTCTCCGGGGGAAAGAATGGCGCAGCGACAGCGTCTCCTTTTCCGGCGGAATGATGGTCTGGATTCTCTATGCGCCGGAGGATGGCAGCGAGGAGCGGTGCATCGACGGCTGGATTCCCTTCCAGATGAAGTGGGATCTGCCCGAACGGACGGAGGAAGGGAGCATCCGCATCCAGTGTCTGACCCGGTTTGTGGACGCCCGGTCGGTGTCCGCCCGGAAGCTGATGGTGCGTGTGGGAGCTGCCGCCATGGCGGAGGCCTGTGTGCCGAAGACCGCGGAAATCGCCGCCCCGGCGGAACCAATCGAGGGCGTGGAGCTGCTGACAAGCAGCTACCCGGTCAGAATGCCCAGAGAGGCCGGGGAAAAGGCCTTCGCGCTGGACGAAGAACTGACGCTTCCCGAATCCAGCCCATTGCCTGAGAAGCTGGTCTATTACTGCCTGCACCCCAGAATAACGGAGAAAAAGGTGCTGTCCAACAAGGTGGTGTTCCGGGGAAACGGGAACCTGCACGTGCTTTACCGCTCGGAGGAGGGGCAGCTCCACGGATGGGATTTTGAGCTGCCTTTTTCCCAGCTGGCAGACCTTTCCGGGGAACACAGCGGCGACGCACAGGCGGACATCCTGCTGAGCCCCACCAGTCTGGAGCTGGAAGTGGACGACGAGGGACATATGCGCCTGAAATGTGGCATTGTAGGGCAGTATCTCATCTCTGACCGGGAAATGCTGACGCTGGCGGAGGACGCCTACAGCCCAGGACGGGAGCTGTCTGTGCAGACAGAGCAGCTGGAAGTCCCAGCCATTCTGGAAAGCCGTCGGGAAACCGTCTACGGCGAGCAGAGCATCCCCGCGGAGGCAAACCTCACGGCAGACGTCAGCTTCCTCGTGGACTTCCCACGGCAGCGCAGGACTCAGAAGGGCGTGGAAATGGAGATCCCCGGCTCGTTTCTGGTGCTGTATTATGGCGAGGACGGCATTCTGCATTCCGCCACGGCCCGCTGGGAGGGGCAGTGCGTCCTGAATGCGGATGAAAACACCGTGATAACGGCAATTCCCATGCCGCCAGAACAGATGCAGGCCAGTCTTGGAAGCGGCAGCGTGACCGTCAAGGGGGAAGTCCCTCTGGAAATGACGTCGGAAAGCAGTCGGGGCTTCTCCATGATCACCGGCGTGGAGCTGGGTGAGGAAAAGGAGCCGGACGCGAACCGGCCGTCGCTGATCCTGCGCAGAGCGGGGAATGGCCGCCTGTGGGACATTGCCAAGGAAAGCGGCTCCACCATGGATGCCATCCGCAAGGCAAACGGCCTTCAGGAGGAACCGGCGGCAGGGCAGATGCTGTTGATTCCGGTATCATAAGTAATGTACGCCGCCTCGGTGAAACCGGGGCGGCACTTTTCGCCTGCGAAAAGAGAAAATATGGAAGAAAATTTTCTTGTAGCTGTTGACAAGAAGTGATATAATAATCTCTAGAGATTTTTATACAGAAGGTGTTTTTTATGACAAAAATTGATATTTTCTCCGGCTTCCTCGGCGCGGGCAAGACGACCCTGATCAAAAAGATGATCGCCGAAAGCTACAAGGGGCAGAAACTGGTGCTGATCGAGAACGAGTTCGGCGAGATCGGCATTGACGGCGGCTTTTTGCAGGATTCCGGCATCAACATCACCGAGATGAACTCCGGCTGCATCTGCTGCTCTCTGGTGGGCGATTTTGGCAAGGCGCTGAAGAAGGTCATTGCCGAGTACCATCCCGACCGCATTCTGATCGAGCCCTCCGGCGTGGGCAAGCTGTCCGACGTCATCGCCGCCGTGAGCAAGGTGACGAATGACGAGGTCACGCTGGGCTATACCGTCGCCGTGGCCGACGCGGGCAAGGTCAAGGTGTATATGAAGAACTTCGGCGAGTTCTACAACAACCAGATCGAAACCGCCTCCACCATCATCCTGTCCCGTACCGATTCCATCCCCCAGAGCAAGCTGGACGCGGCCGTTGCCATGCTGCGGGAGCATAATTCCGTTGCCACCATCGTCACCACCCCTTGGGGCGAGCTGACGGGCGAGCAGCTGATCGAGGCGCTGGAAGGCAAGGCGTCTGTCGCGGCGGAGCTGGCCAAGATGGAGATGGAGCGCCTTGCGGAAGAGGACGAGGAGGAAGACCATCACTGCTGCCATCACCATCACGGCGATGATGACGAGGATGAGCACGAGCACCATCACCATCATCATGACGATGACGACGAGCACGATCATCACTGCTGCCACCATCACCATGATGACGACGATGATGAGGATGAACACGACCATCATCACCATCACGATGATGACGAGGATGAGCATGACCATCACTGCTGCCACCATCATCACGACGACGATGAGGACGAGCATGAGCATCATCATCACCACGCCGACGAGGTGTTCACCTCCTGGGGCGTTGAGACCGCCAAGAAGTTCGACAAGGCGGCCATTGAAGCGGCGCTTCATGAGCTGGATTCCGGCAAGTACGGCACCATCCTCAGGGCGAAGGGCATCCTGCCCGCCGTGGACGGCACGTGGATTCATTTTGACTATGTTCCCGAGGAATGCAACGTCCGTACCGGCAGCGCTGATATTATCGGCAAGCTCTGCGTCATCGGCTCCAAACTGGATGAAGCGGGCGTAGCCGCACTGTTCGGGGTGTAACACATGGTGCAGATTCCCGTATATGCCTTTACCGGGTTTCTGGATTCCGGTAAGACCAAGTTCATTCAGGAGACGCTGGAGGACGAGCGCTTCAACGCGGGCGAACGGACGCTGCTGCTGGTGTTTGAGGAAGGGGAGGAGGAGTATGATTTCTCCACCTACCCCCACAAGAACGTGTATCTGGAAACCCTGGATCAGCAGACCGTCACCACCAAGGAGCTTCAGACGCTGGCGAAAAAGTACAGGGCGGAGCGCGTGGTTGCCGAGCTGAACGGTATGCAGCAGGTGGGCGACCTGTATATGCGCTTCCCGGAAAACTGGGCGGTTGCTCAGGAGGTCATGTTCGCCGACTCCACCACCATCATGACCTATAACGCCAATATACGCAATCTTGTGATGGACAAGCTGGTGGGCGCCCAGATGGTGGTGTTCAACCGGCTGGAAAAGGGCGCGGACGTCATGCCCCTGCACAAGCTGGCCCGGGCGGCTAACCGCCGCATCGACATTCTGTACGATTACACCGACGGTTCCACCTCTTACGACGATATCGAAGACCCGCTGCCCTTTGACATCAACGCCCCTGTCATTCAGGTGAAGGACGAGGACTATGCCCTGTTTTACCGGGACGTGTCCGAGGAGCCGAAGAAGTACGACGGCAAGACCGTCAGCTTCAAGGGTCAGGTGGCCATGCTCCGCCGGGACAAGAACGGTATGTTTGCCCCCGGCCGGTTCGTGATGACCTGCTGCGTGGAGGACATCCAGTTCTGCGGCATTCCCTGCCGGTACGATCAGGCGGGGACGCTGGAACCTCGTTCATGGGTCATGGTCACAGCAAAGATCACGGCGGAGAAGCACCCCCTGTACAAAGGGGAGCTTGGCCCTGTCCTGACGGCGCTGGAGGTCACAAAAAACGCCCAGCCCGCCGACCCGGACGTTGCGACGTTCTGATTAAAAAGTCCCCTCTTCTTAGAGGGGACTTTTTTGAACAAAATTTCGCAAAAAAGTTGATGCAATTTCGCCGGGGATATGATATAGTGTAAGAAAGCAACTAACGCAGGAAAGGGCATCCATATGTATCAACCACTCGCCGATCTTTTGCGGCCGCAGACCTTGGACGAGGTCTACGGTCAGGAGCATATTCTGGGCAAGGGCGCAGTGCTGCGCCGCCTGATCGATTCGGGCAACATCCCCAACATGGTGTTCTACGGCCCCAGCGGCACGGGAAAGACCACCGTCGCCAATATCATCGCAAAGCAGACCAACCGCACCCTCTATAAGCTCAACGCCACCACCGCTTCCACGGCAGACATCAAGGAGATCGTGGCGCAGCTGGACACCTTCATGGCTCCCAACGGAGTGCTGCTGTATCTGGACGAAATTCAGTCCTTCAACAAAAAACAGCAGCAGTCCCTGCTGGAACACATCGAAAACGGCAAGATCACCCTGATCGCTTCCACCACGGAAAATCCCTATTTTTATGTGTTCAACGCGATCTTAAGCCGCTCCACCGTCTTTGAATTCAAGCAGATCTCCGCGTCCGCCGCCTTGCAGGCGGTACGCCGGGCGGTTTCCTTCATGGAGCAGCGCACCGCGCTGACCGCCGTTCCGGAAGACGGGGCGCTGGAATACATCGCATCCTCCTGCGGCGGCGACCTGCGCAAGGCCATGAACGCGGTGGAGGTGCTGTTTTCCGCGGGGATTCCTCAGGACGGGAAACTCCCCTTGACGCTGGCGGACGCCAAAGAGGTCACCCAGAAAAGCGCCCTCCGCGCCGATCGGGACGGAGACAACTATTATGACCTGCTGTCCGCGCTCCACAAGTCCATCCGCGGCTCCGACCCGGACGCCGCCTGTCACTATCTGGCAAGGCTTCTGGAAGCCGGGCAGATGCCCTCTGCCTGCCGCCGCCTGATGTGCGTCGCGGCGGAGGATGTGGGGCTGGCCTATCCTCAGATCCTGCCCATCGTCAACGCCTGCGTGGACATGGCGCTGAAGCTGGGAATGCCGGAGGCACGGCTCCCCCTGGCGGATGCTGCCGTGCTGATGGCCACCAGTCCAAAGTCCAATTCTGCCTATCTTGCCATTGATGCGGCGCTGGACGACGTGCGCAAGGGAAAGTCCGGGGATTTCCCCCGGCATTTGCAGAACGTCCACGCGGATACCTACACCATGGAGCGGGAACAGGGGTATCTCTACCCCCACAACTACCCAAACCATTGGGTGAAGCAGCAGTACCTGCCGGACGAACTGGTGGGCGCGCATTATTACGAGTACGGCCCCAACAAGCTGGAACAGGCGGCAAAACAATACTGGGACAGCATCAAAAAGGAGTAAGACATGGACATTCGCGTGAACGACATTCTCGTCATGAAAAAGTCCCACCCCTGCGGGGAAAAGCGCTGGCTGGTTCTGCGCACCGGCGCAGACTTCCGCCTGCGGTGCCTGGGCTGCGGCCACGAGCTGATGACACCCCGGTTCAAGGCAGAAAAAAATATCCGCTCCGTGGAGCGGAAAGAAGTCTCCGATAGCTAATTGCAGAAGCCGACTTGCCAAGAGCCTCGCAGAGGAAAGCCGCCCGCAGCCTGCAATCCCCTTTGCCCCAAAAGGCCAGCGGCCTTTTGGGGCAGTCTAGCCTCCGACAGCTAATGTCGGAGGTTTTTCGTTCCCCGCCGCCGATGCCGCCGAAAGGACGGCGGGACGGGGGAAACTTGCGGCGGACGGGAGACACGGTTGCGACCGACTTTTCCCGGGGGAGGGGGTATACTTTTGCCATACCGGCTGGAGGTGATGCGTTGAAAATCTATCTGGACTTGGTGGTAATCCTGAACTTTCTGGTGGATTTTTTGCTGCTTTTGGGGACAAACCGTTTATCGGGCTTCCCGGCGTCGCCCCTCCGGGCGGCGGCATCGGCGGCGCTGGGGGCGCTCTACAGCGGGGTGTGCATGATGCCCCGGATGCGGTTCCTCGGGGGACTGCTGTGGCGGATCGTCAGCCTTGCCGGGATGGCGGTCATCGCCTTCGGCTGGGACAAAAGCGCATGGAAGCGCAGCGGCGTGTTCGTGCTTCTCAGTATGGCGCTGGGCGGCGCGTCACTGAGCATCGGCCATGGGAATTTTCTGACGCTTCTGCTTACCGCCGGCGGCGTGTGGGCGCTGTGCATCGTGGCCTTCGGCGGACGGGTGGGGGGAAGAGAGTACGTCCCGGTGGAGCTGACCTATGGCGAGAAAACTGTCAGCATCGTCGCCCTGCGGGATTCCGGGAACACTCTGCGCGACCCTGTTTCCGGGGAGCAGGTGCTTGTGGTTTCGGGGGAGGTGGCGGAAAGACTGACGGGTCTGACGCAGGAGCAGCTCCGCGCACCCCTGAAAACACTGATGTGCCGCCCGGTTCCGGGGCTTCGCCTGATCCCCTACCGGGCGGTGGGGCAGGCGGAGGACATGCTGCTGGCCATGCGTTTTGACGGGGTGAAAATCGGCAGCCGGATGCAGAGCGCCGTGGTGGCCTTTGCGGCGGAAGGACTTGGCAGGGGAGACGTATATCAGGCACTGACAGGAGGGGTCATATGAAGCTGTTGGATATTTTGCGCAAGCTGGGACTGATCCGGGAGAACGGCATCTTTTACATCGGGGGCAGCGACGTGCTTCCTCCGCCGCTGAAGGGGCCGGAGGAGCTGTTGACGCTTCAGGCGCTGGAACAGGGGGACGAGGACGCGCGGCAGCGGCTGGTGGAGCACAATCTCCGACTGGTGGTGTACATCGCCCGGCGGTTCGAGAACACCGGCGTCAATCTGGAAGATCTGATCTCCATCGGAACCATTGGTTTAATCAAGGCCATCAGCACCTACAGGCTGGACAAGAAGATCAAGCTGGCGACCTACGCCTCCCGGTGCATTGAAAACGAAATCCTCATGTACATCCGCAAAACCGCCAACCAGAAGACGGAGGTGTCTCTGGACGAACCCATCAACATGGATTGCGACGGCAACGAGCTGCTGCTATCCGACATTCTCGGCACCGACGAGGACATGATCATGCGGCCGCTGGAAGATGACGTGGACATCTGCGTTCTGCGGCAGGCGCTCCGCGACCTGCCCGACCGTGAGCGGGAGATCGTGCTGATGCGCTTTGGCTTAGAGGGGCGGCGGGAGCTGACCCAGAAGGAGGTGGCGCAGAAAATGGGCATTTCCCAGTCCTACATTTCCCGGCTGGAAAAGCGGATCATGCTGCGGCTGAAAAAAGAATTTCTCCGTCAGACAAGCTGCGCTTGATTTTTCGGAATCGGTATGGTATAATCGATAAAGGAATTATCGATATGATTTTGTATCGATTGCAAAGAGGTTATTATGGAAGAGAAAAAGGTTTCAAAATCGGTTCTGAAACGTCTGCCGGGGTATCTGGCGTACCTGAAAAATATGCCGGAAAATTCCCCTGCCCATATTTCCGCCACGGCGCTGGCCAACGCTCTGGGAATGGGAGAGGTGCAGGTTCGTAAGGATCTGGCCATGGTCTCCGACGGCGGACGCCCCAAAATCGGCTATCTGCGGGAGACTCTGATCGACGATATTGAGCAGTTTCTGGGGTACGACAACACCACCGATGCCGTTCTGATCGGCGCGGGCAAGCTGGGGCAGGCGCTGATGGGCTACAGCGGCTTTGACGAGTACGGTCTGAACATTCTGGCGGCTTTCGACGCAAGCCCCAAGGCGGAAAAGACCGAGGAAGGCAAGCCCATTTATCACATTTCCCAGCTGACCCATTTCTGCCGCACCCACAAGGTGCTGATGGGCATTATCACCGTCCCGGCGGAGGCGGCGCAGCAGGTGGCCGACCAGCTCATTGCCGGGGGGATCAAGGGCATCTGGAATTTTGCCCCCACCCATCTGGATGTGCCGTCCAACATTCTGGTGCAGTATGAGAACATGGCGACATCTCTTGCGGTGCTGTCCGTGCATCTGCAGGCACAGATCAAGGAAGAAAAGGAAGTCAGGAAATAATCGGAAGAAATCAGCCCCGCGCTTCAAAAGGCGCGGGGTATGTCTTTCCGTCCGGTACGGTTGACGGCTTCACGGAAACGTGGTAAACTGACAAAAAACCAAAACGCGAGGTTCCCCTATGAAGAAAATCCTTGCCTGCCTGCTGTTCATGTTCCTGATGGCGGCGCTGCTGTTTAAGGCAGCGCCGGAGGCGGCTGCCTACGAACCGGGCGACCCCTACAGCCCCGATCTGTCCGAGCTGATCCGCGACGCCGACCACCGAACCTATGTGGAAACGCTGACCGACTATTATATGCGCACCAACACCAGCGTGTGGAAGGCTTTGCGGAAGGGACAGTGCGCCATGTTCCTGTTTGAGGGCTGTTCCGACAATCTGAACGACAGAAGACTGGCTGATTTGTCCTTTTACCGGGTCTCGGCGGTGTGTCTGGTGGTTCGGCTGGATAAGTCGGGGGAGCCGTATATCGTCTATTTCAACCAGAATTGCAGCACCATTCCGGATCGCCCGCTGGAATACGGCGCGTGGGAGCTGGAAGATGTGGGGGAGGTCGGCCCCGCAACGGTTCGTGACGGAACCTATGAACTGTATTCCGTGAAGCACATGGGCGCGTATGAGGCGCTGCACGTCCGGGACAGCGAGAAGGACGAGAAGATTTCCGCGGTCTACATGACCCCGGACGGATTTGTCGCCACGGAAGCCGACTGCATCAACATCCACACCCGCACGGGCAATCATGTAGCCGGCAAGGGAATGTGGTCGGCGGGGTGTATGCTGGTGGGAGACGGGGACTTCAGCGAGTTTTCAGAGCTGATGGATTCCACTTATTACACGCTCTACGACGAATTTGACGTGGGGCAGAAGGTGGGCGTGGTGGTCATCAACCGCCAGCGGATGAAAAACAAGCTCTTTGCCCTCTACCAGAACTGGGACGCGGTGAACAAAATTCTGGAAAAATCTCGGCCAACTCTACCGGAAGAATATCTCGCGCTCTGCGCAGAGCAGCCGCTTACTCCTCAAGGGGAGACCCTGCGGACGGTGCGGGACACGAAGCTGATGACGCTGCCCTGCGGCAATGAGACGGACGCAAGATCAGTTGCGGTGCAGACGCTGCCCAAAGGTACACAGCTGGAGATCACCTCTATTATTCATAACACCCGGGGAAGTGAGTGGTACGCGGTGAACTTTGGTCTGGAGACACGCTATGTCTACAGCGGCGACACGGAGCCGTCCACATGGTTCAGCAAGCTTGTGGATTTCTGGGCGAATAAGTGGAGAAAAGATACGGGAGATTGAACAGCGGCCCTGCCCTGCGGCTTGAAAAAGAGACGACGCGGCCTTTACGGCCGCGTCGATTTTTCAGGGGAATAGAGCGTTGTCGTCAGAATAAACGGTGAGGTGAGAATCACGGGGTAGGCATACCGAAATTCTGAGTATACCGGTGTCCCCAGCCACAAACCTACCAGCAGAACCAGCACCGGAACGGCAATCAGCCACTGCCTGTTCTTTTTCAGTGCGTTTATCAGGCAGCAGGCAACCAGTATCCAAACCCGTAGTCCGATGCTGTACAGCGGCTGCATGGCTATGGGCTTTTCTGCTGCCCGGAACCAGGCGGCATAGCAGGACGCAATGGGATTATCTCCGCCAGTGTGAATAATCCCCATTACTGGCGATTCCCAAGGACGGGCAGGATAAATCCAGAAGAAGTAGCCGCCATTCCAGTAACCTCGGGTTTCCTCTACCCATGCTTCCCAGTAATCCACCGGGTATCGGACGCCCAAGGACAGATACAGCTTCAGAAATTCCAATCTGTGCGACCGGAAAAAGTCTTTCCGGCCATAGCGGAAGGTTTCAAATTTCACAGGATCCACTGTCTGAGGGTTATAAACCTCTTTCATTTTCTCCAAATCAAAGATCTCCGATAAAAGGGCTTCCTCCTCCGGCTTCAGCTCCCGCTCATTGGAGACTACCCGGGCAATCTGCTGCATGGGCACGGCATAGGCCTCGGTCATGTCCGTCGATGGTACTTTCAGCAGCCAGAGAACAGGGTTAATCAATACCCAGCTGACAGCAAGCACTGCTGTCAGAACAGTCAAAAGAAGTTTGTTCTCCCGGCGAAGAGCCAATGCCAGCACTGCCAATGCAGCCAGCATGGCAAACCAGCCGTTGGTTCGCAGCAGGCAGACACCCAATGCGCCGATAACAAAGGCTATCCAGTTCCCCCGCCGGCCAATGCCCTTCAGCATCCGGTAGAAAGCGACTGCCATCAAAAGAGCGCTGGCTCCGAAGGGAATGTCTTTCCACAGGGTAACACTGTAGACGATGTTGTAGGGCAGAAGCCCGTAGACAAAGAACACTCCACCCAGGAACAGCTGCGGCACGCCGATCTGGTAAAGCGTCATTAAGGTATAGGCGAATATTGCTGCCACGAAAAGCAGCTGAAATACGTGATAAAATGCTACTGCGCGGTTGATTTCCCCGAACAAGGCAAGCCCCAGCTTCACAAACACCTGAACCAACATGGTATGCCAGAAGGGCATTGTGTTGTTGTAATCTCCATTTAGAATCTGGGCAATCGTGGTATAGGAGTCTGTGGTCAGGACTCCGGGATACCTGGCGGCAAAAAGATAGCCGATGTCAATTACTGCGATCACTCCAAATGTAAGGAAGAAGAACCGTTCCGGGTGCTTTCTTTCCCCAGCACAGGGCTTTAGGGGCAGCAGCCGGAGCATGGCGGTGAGAATTTCATCCCCAACACAGAAGCCGCCGACCAAATCCATCAGCAGATTCAGCTTGCTTTGCAGGGCATAAAAGGGCTGGTACAGCTCGTAATTCCCCATCACTACCAGCAGTGCAAATACTCCCGCAAACAGGTGCAGAGCTGCAGGCCGCCGGATGGGGTTGCCGCCAGTTGTCGAGCAGCCCCGCCAATCCTGCCAGACCACATAGAAGGAATACGCTGTAGTAAGTATCCGTTTCAGCCAGAGGGGACAGGTCTGCCAACCAGACGAAAATCAGCACTGCCTGGAAAAGAGCCAGATACTTTTTGCTCAAATACTTTTTCATTCTTTCCTCCCCTTTCCAAATTTTCAGGAAACCATAGATAAAATAATCGCTTTTTTAAAGGATGTTTTACATCCATTCCTGCCAAGCGGCAGAAAACAATGACTGCACCCGGGGAGCTAGCTGGTTCATTAAACCTTGCAACCAAATACCAGCTTTACGGTTGCGCCGATCGTGTGCTACAGTTCGTGATAGTAAAGGCAGATATTCTGGTACGTGCCGTCCTTCATCCGGAAGCCGCCGGGGATGGTTCCGAGCAGAGTGAAGCCAAGCCGTTCATACAGGTGACGGGCGTGAATATTGTTCTCCACAACGGCGTTGAACTGCAAGAGCCGGAAATGGAGCTTCGCGGCCTGCGCAAGACAGTCGGATACCAGCTTTTCGCCGATATGCTCGCCCCGGCACGCGGAATCCACGGCATAGCTGGCATTCGCGATGTGGCCGCACCGGCCGATGTTGTTGGGATGGAGAATGTAAAGCCCCACGACCCTGCCGTCCGCGACGGCGACGCCGCAGTAGCTTTGGGATGCAAAGAAAGCACTTCCGCTTTCCCCGTCCAGAAATTCCTCCTGAGGAAACGCGACGCCCTCTTCCACGACCTCGTTCCAGATGCGCACCATGGCGGGAACGTCGCTTTCGTTATATTTCCTGATTTCCATAGGATACCTCCGTATGCAGAATTTCTTTGCCACGGATTGTATCACAAACGCGGGGAAATTACAATCTTTCCTGTCGAAAAAAAGATGCGGTTACAAAGCCATTTAAAGCGCGGTGCCTTTTTTCGGCAGGAAAAAACGGCTCATGTCGGCGCGCTCCAATTCCAGCAGTTGTTCCTTTTTATGGATTCCACCGGCATATCCGGTCAGACTGCCGTTTGTGCCGACCACCCGGTGGCAGGGGATGATGATGGAGATTTCGTTATGTCCGACCGCGCCGCCCACCGCCTGCGCGGACATCCGGGCAAGTCCCTGCTTTTCGGCAAGCTGCCGGGCGATTTCACCGTAGGTCGTGGTTTGACCATAGGGAATCTGCAAAAGGATTTCCCAAACAGACCGCCGGAACGCAGAGCCGACAGGGTGCAGCGGCGGCGTGAAATCCGGCTCTTTACCGGTGAAATAGATATCCAGCCAGCGTCTGGCCTCTGTGAGAACGGGCGTTTCTTGCTCAGTGCGTTCGCCGGACAAATCCCGCGCAAAGCATTTCTGTCCGTCGAACCACAGCCCGGTCAGCCCGATCTCATCCGCGGCCAGCAGAATGCCCCCCAACGGGGAATCGTAATGCTGGATATATGTCATGGTTCATACCTCCGTTTTCTGGGTTGCGGCTCTGCGGAAATTATAGCATAATCTGGCGCAATATGCTATATGCATATTACTGAATTTGACATCAGCGAGAGCAAAAGCTTCCGGACTGTCCGCTATTACGTGGACAGTCCGGAAGCTTTTGTGTATAGCGGTTTTCACAGATTTATGGATTCTGCAATATTGATGACCCGCAGACCCATGCGGCGGGCATAGTTTACGGTATAGGCCGTTCCGCCGGTGGGCGTGGTCAGGTAGCAGATGCAGACACTACTGCTATCAACTAGGTGTCGGTTGCGCTTCTGCATACAGCCCCGAAAGTAGTTTTCAGCGCTGTAAATAACTTTATCTGCGTGGCGTTTGATGTCCTCGTAGATGTCGATGCTATCCTGCGGCCAGCCACGTGTTTGATTGCGGCAGGGCAGCACCAGAATCAGCCGAATCTGCGGATAGCGCTCCCGCAAACGGAGAACCATTTGGGCGGCCAACGTATCAAAGCCCAAAGCACCGCCTGCGCCGAAATAGCAATAGCCCTGCTCAATCAGTGCGATTAGCGTATCCTCTAAATGTCTGGAGATTTCGGGGAGTTCTTCTGCCGGTAGTGATCGGTGTCCGGTGAAGCAAACTGTCTTTGACTGCATAAATTCTGCCTTTCTCTAAATACTAAAAATGCTAAACTGCTCTGCTTAATATTTATAGTATATACATTTTGAGATTAAATATCAATAGTCTGTGGAACGAGAAAGACGATATTTATAGACTATATGCGGAGGCGATGAAAATGAGTGATATTGCAAAAATCATTGGCCAACGCATTCGGAACTACCGGACACAGAAGGGACTCAGTCAGGAAAAGCTTGCAGAGCTTGCCGGCTGCCATCCCACGTATATAGGGCAGCTGGAACGCGGCGAGAAAAACGCCACGCTGGAAAGCGTGGAGAAAATCACGTCCGCCATGGATGTCTCCCTTTCTCAGCTATTTGACAAGTTGGGCGAAAGCGGGAATGACAGCATTGCGTCCAAATGCTATGATCTGGTCGCATCGAAGACCGAAGCGGAACAGGCGCAGCTTTATAAAATGCTGCTGGAGATGGACAAATACAGAAATCAATAAAAAGCGTGGTGCCGCCCAAAAAAGACGGCACCACGTTTTCAGATAGACCCTAATTGGAGTTCAGTATAAGTTATCCTGCTGTATGTTCAGGCGGCACGGTGCAGCCGGAAGCGATTCCCGCTGCCCTTGTCATTCCAGACTTTCACCCCGGTCACTGTAGGCGGATTCCACGGGGCTTGCCGCTGCGGCTTCCCGACTGTATTTTTCCACCAGCTTTGCGGCCTTGTCCACCGGCAGGATGGTTCCCGCACCGGCCACACAGCCGCCGGGACAGGCCATGCCCTCCAGCAGACAGCCCTTGAACTTTCCGGCCTTTGCCAGCATCATCAGCTTCCGGCATTCCCGCAATCCCTCTGCTCGGGCAGTCTGGATCTCCATGTCCGGGTACTGCTCATGCACCAGATCGGTGACAGCCTTGGCGACGCCGCCGGATACGGCAAAGCCGCGCCCCGCGCTGGTTCCTTCGTTCAGATAATCCTGCTCCTCCACGGTGTCAAAATCGATCTGCTTCGCCTCAAACATGCCCTGCAGCTCCTCAAAGGTCAGCACGAAGTCCACGTCGGAGCGGATGTCCGCCCGGATGGCTTCCAGCTTTTTCGCGGCGCAGGGCCCCACGAAGACCACTTTGCACCCGGGGAAGTCCTTCTTGACCATCCGGGCGGTGAACACCATGGGGGTCAGGGTCATGGATATTTTGTGCATTTCTCCGGGGAACAGCTTTTCGATCATGGAATGCCACGCAGGGCAGCAGGAGGTCGCCATGTAGTCCTGCTTTTCCGGCACCTTTTCCAGAAAATCCTTGGCTTCCTCGATGGTACACAGGTCAGCGCCGATGGCGACTTCCATCACCCGGTCGAAGCCCAGCTGCTTCATGGCGGTCACGAACTTTCCGGGGGACACCTTGCCGCTGAACTGGCCGATGAAGGCGGGGGCGACAATGGCAATGACGCGGTCGCCTTTCAGGATGGACTGGATGACCTGAAATATCTGCCCCTTGTCCACAATGGCGCCGAAGGGACAGGACACCAGACACTGGCCGCAGGCCACGCACTTGTCCTGATCGATCTTTGCCCGGCCATGTTCGTCGGAAACAATGGCGTCCATGCCGCAGGCCGCCTGACAGGGGCGCTCCATGTGGATGATGGCGTGGTAGGGGCAGGCGCTGGCGCACTTGCCGCACTTGATGCACTTTTTCGGGTCAATGTGGCTCTTGCCGTTGACGAAGGAGACTGCGCCCTTGGGGCAGACCCGCTGGCAGGAAGCTGCCAGACAGTTCTGGCAGTTCTCCGTCACCCGGTACTGGTTGGTGGGGCAGGCGTGACAGGCGTATGGAATGATGTTGATAAGGGGCGGCTCGTAATACTGCTCGGCAATGGCGGCGGCGTCCATGCCCTCGGTCATCAGGCTGCGGGTCTGGACGGGGCGGATGGACAGGCCCATAGCCAGCCGCACCCGCTCACCCGCAATGGCGCGCTCCAGGAAAATGGACTCCCGGTGCAGGGGCTGGTCGCCGGGAACGATCTTGAAGGGCAGATCCTCCGCCCCCTCGTAGCCGTTGCCGCTGTAAGCCATACGGGCGACCTCGGTAAATACCTTTTTGCGAATATCCGTGATCAGAGATGGAATTCCTCTCATGTGACAGCCTCCAATATTATCAAATTGAAACGCGGCAGCCAAAAATCAGCCGCCGCGAACGTTTTTACGCAACACAAACAAACAGGAGCGTTCCCCTGCTTTTCTCATTCCTGTAGGTCTTCTGACTTGTGCCTCGAACGTGTCCAGTCCTGCCTTCTCATACTGAACTCCAATTAAAATCTTTTCTCTGGAAAAGATTTTAATTGCCCGAAGGGCACGGAGTACATATGAGACGTGTTTTGTGATTTCTTTCCTTGTAAATCACAAAACGGGCAGCGCCGTCAGGCGATGCCTTTCTGATTAAAATCAAGATTTTAATCAGAAAACAGTATCAGGTTGCCCCAATGACCGGCTTCCGCCGACGAACCGGACGCATCGACACTTACAGCGCCGTTTCCGCGTGGGGACTTTCACCCCGTTCCCTTTTTAAGCCCCGGAACCGACCAGCGCTGCCCCGAAGCCACAAGAAGCTATTTCCCGCCGTGATTATAACACAGGTTTTCCAAAAGTCAAAGGGGAAACTGCCTGCCGCCCGCACAACCTGCTTCGGTATGCGGCAGCTTATTTCCCGTTCCTTTTGCGCAGATAGGCCGCCCGGCCGGATTCATACAGGTTGTTGCCCTCGCAGTCAATGATGACGACCAGCGGCATATCCTCCACATAGAGTTTGCGCAGGGCTTCCGCCCCCAGATCTTCGTAGGCGATCAGCTCGGCTCTCTTGATGCACTTGGCAAGCAGCGCTCCCGCACCGCCGATGGCGCCGAAATACACGCCGTCGCATTCCTTCATCGCTTTCACGACCTCGGGCAGTCTCGCACCCTTGCCGATCATGCCCTTCGCGCCCGCACGCATCAGGGTGGGGGCGTAAGCGTCCATACGGCCGGAGGTGGTGGGGCCTGCGGAGCCGATGACCTGTCCGGGCTTTGCGGGCGTGGGGCCGACATAGTAGATGGTGGCGTCCGTGGGATCAAAGGGGAGCTTCTCCCCCCGCGCCAGCGCTTCGCACATCCGCTTGTGTCCCGCGTCACGGGAGGTGTAGATGGTGCCGGTCAGCAGCACGGAGTCCCCGGCCTTCAGGGTTCTGGCCAGTTCCCGGGTCAGGGGGAGGGTGATTTTCTTTTCCATGTTACAGCACCTCCGTTTTGTGCCGGGTCACATGGCAGTTGATGTTGATGGCGCAGGGCATTCCCGCGATATGGGTGGGCATGGTCTCGATGTTCAGGCCGATGGCGGTGGTTCTGCCGCCGAAGCCCTGGGGGCCGATGCCGAGAGCGTTCACCTTTTCCAGCATTTCCTTTTCCAGATCGGCATAGAAGGGATCGGGATTCCGGGTGTCCAGCGGACGCATGAGGGCTTTTTTCGCCAGCAGCGCCGCCTTGTCGAAGGTGCCGCCGATGCCCACGCCGACGACGATGGGCGGGCAGGGATTGGGGCCTGCTGCCTCCACCGTCTCAAGAATGAAGTCCTTGATGCCCTGCAGTCCGGCGGAGGGCTTGAACATCCGGATGGCGCTCATGTTCTCACTGCCGAAGCCCTTGGGGGCGAGGGTGATCTTCACCTGTTCGCCGGGAACGATCTCGGTGTACAGAACGGCAGGGGTGTTGTCGCCGGTGTTGCCCCGGCGGACGGGGTCGCGGACGACGCTCTTGCGCAGAAAGCCGTTGGTGTAGCCCCGGCGGACGCCCTCGTCCACTGCTTCCCGCAGGTCGCCGCCGGTGAGGTGGACGTCCTGACCGATCTCCAGAAACACACAGGCCATGCCGGTGTCCTGACAGATGGGAACGCATTCCCGGTCGGCGATCTGGTAATTTTCCATGATGTTGTTCAGCACACCCACGGCAATGTCGCCGTCCTCGCAGGCACAGCAGGCTTCGATGGCGCGCTTCACGTCATCGGGGAGGTGGGTATTGGCTTCGATACACAGCCGCTCCACGGCGTCGGTAATCCGGCTGACAGGAATTTCTCTCATATGTTCTCCTTTTTTCCGCTTATGGCGGGCATAATGGGGAAGCTTTGCCGCCGGAAATCCCTTCCAGTCACATCCCTGCGCCCATTATAAACGCATTCGCCGGATTTGTCCAGCTTTATAATAAGTTTCTGCCATCTTCAGTACCTCAATCAAATCATTTCATTCCGCT
>OLXV01000022.1_pt1 | contig 63610 bp, 53 predicted proteins | sample 1673481 | NCBI WGS metagenome assembly OLXV01 (sample SAMEA103958113, study PRJEB25191) | human gut metagenome
TCGCTCTGATTGACAAATATGAGAACTTCGACAAGCTGACCATTGCCATGCTCAATGAGTTTATTGAGAAAATCCTTGTGCATGAGCGTGACCGCAAGGGCAGTATTCAGACCACACAGGAGGTCGAGATTTACTTCAATTTCGTGGGTCGTTTCGTTCCCCCTGCGTTTGGCGAAGTGGAGCTTACCCCGGAGGAATTAGAGGAAATCCGCAAGCGTGAGGAACGCAAGGACAGGCTCCACCAGAACTACTTGAAGCGGAAAGCCAATGGTAAACAGAAAGAGTATGAGGAGCGCACGAAAGCCAAGAAAAAAGCGGAGATTGAAGCCAGAAAACAGGCAATCCGCACCGAGGATATTGCCAGAGGGGTATTTATCCCGGTGAGCAGTTTGCCGCAGCTGGGACCGAGAAAGGGAGCGTGATTTTATGAAAGAGTTGAAACCGAGAATCCATGAGAACGGTATGGACTATGTGTTGGTGGGCGACTACTATGTGCCGGACTTGAAGCTGCCGGAGGAACGCCGACCTATTGGGCATTGGGGACGCTTGCACCAGTCCTATCTGAAATTGCACCGTCCCATGCTTTACAACGAGCTAATTTTGTCCGGCAGGCTCCACACCGTCGTTGCCGATCTGAACGAGCAGGCGGCAGACAGGCTGGACTTGATTATCCGGCAGATGATGAAAGCCGAGGGCGTGACCGAAGCCATGAAAGCGGAAAATCAGATGTTATGGGTGCAGTCAATGAACTCCATCCGCTGCCGGGCAGAGGAAATCATCAAGACGGAACTAATCTACTGTTGAGAGAGGTAAAGCTATGATTTTGGAAGCCATGTATAATGGGGAGTTTTATCCCTGCGAGACAGTTGTACCTACATCACCGGAATACCGAAAGGCAGTCATAGCCTGTGAAAAGCTCATGGAGCAGTTGTCCCAGCGGCTCAGCAAAGAGGACTATGAGCTGGTGCAGGAACTCCGGGCGCAGACAGCAATCGCCCAATGTGAAGAAAGTGAAAGTCACTTCAAGTATGGCTTTTCCGCTGGGCTGATGTTCAGCAGGAAGCCCATGAACAAGTGCAGCAGAAGAAAGAAAAATAGATGAAGAAAGCCGCCTGAGCAGAAAGAAACTGTTCGGGCGGTTTCAGCATTCGCCAGTAGATTTATTCACACTCTTGTGATAAAATTTACTACAATAAAGAGCGTGATAGCACTAATTTTATGGGGGGATGCTTAATGAATAGAATTTTGAAAAAATTTTTACAGCGGGGTGTCGATTTAAGTCCTGTGGGAGTTGAACTCCGTGAGGATAATACAAATTATTTTTGTACCCCAAAAGGGGCATCGGTTTTTGGATGGGCAGGGATAGATGGTATCCACTTCTGTTTCATTCGTGGATTTGGAGAGATGGTTTTCTCTGTCAGCCCCATGAATACTTCTCCTGATTATGTTCATCCAGTAGCTGAAAATTTTACCGACTTTCTGCGGCTTATACTGGCTTGTGGTGATGTGGCGGCAGTGGAACAAGCGTGGATGTGGAACGAAGCACAGTTTGAAGCCTTTCTCAATGAAAACCCTACAACCCAGGAACAACAGCAAACTTTATCGGAAATTTCAGAGAAGATGAATTTGTTGCCTATGGAACAACCGTGGACATATATCAAAAACCTGCAATCTTCCTTTGATTACAGTCAGATTAAATACACAGAAGATTATTACGATAATGATATGACTTCAGAGGCAGAATTGGTTGCCCCTGAATGGAAGGTCTACTTTGATGGAGATTTCTGGGGACATCGAGGTAAAGACCGTGCCGGAAAAGAGATCAAGCTGGATAAACAATTCGATTGGGCTGGATATCATTGGGTAATTCCGGCAGCTTATTCATGTAGCAAAGGACTTGTCGTTGATTTTTGTATGCGAGTTGATTCAGAAAGCATCCGTGACTTCATGAAAAAATGGAATCTGGACTGGGAAAATGACTCATGTGAAAATTTTACCCGTGAGCAACAGATGCAGATGGAATGGGAAAACCCACTTTGTTTTAACTTCAAACCTTGCTTGAAGTTAAACGAGAAAATATTACAGACAACCCATGGCTGCGCTGTGAGCTTTAATCCTTGTCTGCCAGATGGCGTTATCAATGAGTTGGAAGCAAAATGGGCAATCGACCATTATGGGCTGGATAGTACTTATGGCTGGGTCATATGCAGAGACGTATTTCCTTGGGGAACCAAGCATCACCCTGAAATCAATAAACTTTTTCTTACAATGGAGCAGCAACCAGGACAAGTTCCAGGCTCACATTTCAAAGTTCACGCACCCGGAGATTCATTTATGTTTTCCCATCCTGTTAGCGGAATAACCCATACACTGACCGTGCAGGAAATAGAACAGCAGACAGTTCCTCAAAATAGTTTTGGTTCTGATCGCTGGATTTATCCGACACATTATATTGCCATGAGTTATACACTTACCCCTGAACCGATGGAGAACATTTCGGTTTTTGACTGTGATGAAGGCGATAGACCGATAGAAGTTACACCAGACGATCATTCGTTCCGTCCAGTTGGCAGTAGTTCCTGTTTTGTTGTTGGTGTTATTGGTGGTGCAGATGGTCCGACAGCAGTTATATATGGAACAAATTCACAAGAAAAACTTCATGCTGCTTGTTCTGCTCTGCACTTTGAACCGGTTGGTGATGATGTCGAGTGGCGTATCGTGTTCAATGTTACGCAGTTTGACAAAGAAACATTCCCAATTATCTAAAAATACCCTTAGAACTCTAAGGGCGCACTTCTATACTCTCTGTCGAGAGTAGTGCGTCCTGCGGAGCTTCATTCCCGGTCAGCAGAAGAAAACTGCTCGACCGAGAATGTTTCGTCACTTTGTTCCGTCAAGGGAGCTACACTCCCTTGCGACGCTTGCGCGTCTATCCCTTGTGGACTTGCCGTCCGCAAACAGCATAAAATGCTGTTCGCCGCCAGCAAGTTTTGAAATCGAAAAATTTGACAGAGGAGTGTGATTGTATGAAATGTCCTTGTTGTGGTAAAGAAATGACAAGTGGTATAGTCCAGAGTGCTCGTCAGATTTTCTTTACTACTAAAGCACATAAGAACTGGTTTATTCCAGACACAGCAGGTAATGAAGAAATCGTATTGAGTTCTCATAATTGGACAAGACCTACTTGCACCGCTTACCATTGCGCTGAATGTAAAAAGGTAGTTGTTGATTACTCAGCAGAGGTCGAATAATATGCTGCTCAATGCCAAGCAGGAAGCGTCTCGTCTGCTTGGAGGGGACGCAGAAGAACGGCAGGCGCGGCAGATGATCATGCAGCGAAGGAGTACGGAGCAACTTAAAAGGTCTCACCTTAAAACGGATCGATGCAAGATCGAACGTTAATGATAGCGCAAAAGCAGTAGTATTATGTGAATACGTCATTCATGTTGTGTGAATTTCTGTTCTTCTCCTTGCAATCACCCCATCTGTGCAATATGAAACAAAATGGGCATCAGAACGCAGCGTTTGGATGCTTCGTTCTGATGCCCTTTTACGATATAGTTTCTTTTACAGTGGCGACAACGATTACCGGAATTCCAGCGTCTCTTTCTGCAACGCTGCACCCCTTTTGATTAGTGATTTTTTCTCCGCACCCCTTGCAAAACAGAAAGAGTCATGATATAACATGACCAGAAGTACCGAAATGGTCATTTGGATGGTGAACGAGCTTGGCTTTTACCGATTACGAGACTGAGCAGCTCCGCAAGGCACTGCTGAAGGAAACGCGGCGCTGCGCCGTCACACTGGGGATGAAAAAAACCTCCGTGGATCAGCTGACGAAGGCGGTCGGCATTGCGAAGGGTTCGTTCTATAAATTCTACGAATCCAAGGAAATGCTTTTCTTCGCGGTTTTGGAGAACGTTCACTCCGAGCTTTACGGAGTGGCTGACCATGCACTGAGCGAAGCAAACGGCTTGCCGCCGTCGGAGCGTGCGGCAAAGGCGGTTCTTGCCGTCTGCCGGCGGCTGTCCGATACCGGCGACATGGTTTTCATTGAAAACGATGCGAAGCTGCTTTTGCAGAGACTGCCGGAGGATGTCAAAAATGTGCATTACCACGACGGCGAGACGCACATCCGTCAACTTTTGGAGAATCATGACCTTATGCCCAAGTGCGGTGTGTCTTTGGCTGCTGCGACGGTGCGGGGACTGATTCTGACCGTCTCCCATAAGGAGCAGATCGGAGAACTGTACCCGCAGGTGCTGGAAACGCTGGTGCATGGCGCTTGCAGGGAGTTATTTGAATAAGCGGAAGGCCGCAGAGATGCGGCTTTTCAAAAATGTGCGAGTTAGCTGCGTCTAACCTCGTGATGTGTATGTATCGGTTAGACAAATCTGACGGAAAAAGGAATGACAGCGATGCGAGAACACAAGAATTTCTGGGACAGAAATGCCGGTAGGTATGACCGCTTTATGCGAAAGGATCGGGCGGCGTATGACGAGATGTATGAGTTGATCCGGCCAATTGTGCGGCACAAGACGGTGCTGGAGCTGGCGACCGGCACGGGATTGATCGCAAAACACATCGTGAACGCGGCGTCACACATCGAGGCGACGGACGCCTCTGCGGAGATGATCGCCGAGGCAAAGCGGGATAATCGCTCTGCCAAGCTGCACTTTTCCGTGCAGGATATGTTCCGCCTGACGTATGCGGATAAGTCCTTTGATGTGGTGATCGTGTCCAACGCGCTGCATATCGTGCCGCAGCCGGAGAAAGCTCTGCGGGAAATCAGGCGCGTGCTGAAGGACGACGGCGTACTGATTGCGCCGACCTTCACCCACTCTGAAAATTCGTTTCCCGGTAAGGTGAGAGCGTTTTTTATGAAGCTGGCGGGCTTTCCCCTTCACAGCAAGTGGACGAGCGAGGAATATATGACTTTCCTGCGGCAGAACGGCTGGACGGTGCGGAAAAGCGCTGTTCTGAAAGCATCCTTCCCGTTAACTTATACCGAATGTACGAAATCGGAGGTGCGATAAAATGTCATTTTTTGAAAACACCCGAAAGCCTGTAGGGCTTGGCGGAAAAATCATGGTCGCCATGATGAATTTGGGTCACAGTTCCGTGGCGCGGTGGGGACTTCGCTTCTTGGAGCTTACTCCGGATGCCAAGGTGCTTGACTGCGGCTGCGGCGGCGGGGCGAATATCAAAAAGCTGTTGAAGTTGTGTCCGGAAGGCGCTGTGCGGGGGATCGACTATTCGCCCGTCAGCGTTGAAAAATCAAAAAGGGTCAACAAATCCGCCGTTGCGAGGGGACGCTGTGATGTGCTGTGCGCGAGCGTGGCGGAGCTGCCGTTTGAACCGGAGCAGTTCGATCTGGTCACGGCCTTTGAAACCGTCTACTTCTGGCCTGATCTGCCGCAGTGCTTTTGCGAGGTCGAACGGGTGCTGAAGATCGGCGGAACCCTTCTCATCTGCAACGAGAGCAACGGCGACACGGACAAGGATGAGAAGTGGACGGAAATCATCGGCGGCATGACCATCTACAAAGACACAGAGCTGAAAGCGTATCTGGAGCAGGCGGGCTTTCACGATGTTCAGATACACAAAAAGAAAAGTTGGCTATGCGTCACGGCTCGGAAACGATGAAATGACTGCTGTATACCACGATTTTCAAGGAGGGAGGCAAATAGATGAAAGACAGAGAACTTCAATTCGACCGCAAAAACCATGTGCTGTATTCAAAGCCCTGCAAGAAAGAGATACGGGCAAAAATTGCTTTGCATTATCCTGCGGCAGAGCGGGAGGCGACATGGGAAAAGGTACAACGGCAGTACATCGACTTTCTCTCCGACTGGCGCACCGATCTGGGCGGCAAAAAGAACTTCCACAACGGCGTAGGCGGCACCTATGACTGCATCGCTATCATGAGCTATTATGTTGTCTGCAAAGCCGTCACATCGTTCCGCGAGATTGAAGAGATGGAGGAAAATTTGATTCTTCCGATCTTCCGCAAACTGCGGTTTGTTAACTGTAACAAGCCGTTCTGGAGGAAGCTGATGTACAAGGCGTTTGTGCGGGCGAAATACGGCTGTGACAAATGGCACGATTACGAGATGTCGATTGCGCCTTACGATAAAGATAAGCCGATTTATTATGAATTCACATCGTGTCCGGCGGCGGAGTTTGCTATAAGGCACGGTCTTACGGACATTATGCCCGCTCTGTGCAATGTGGACTATGCGTCCATGGAGCTGCTGCACGCCAAGCTGGTGCGGACGACCACCTGCGTGGACGGTTGCCGATGCGACTATACTATCTGCGGCGACAAAGACCCGTATCTGAAGGAGCATCCTGAATACAGGGACGAGGCGGGCTTCAGAAAAAACAAATAAAAGCACAACGCAAAGGCGGTGAAGCAAATGGAAGTATTATTCGGAATATTGATTCCTTTTATCGGGACAGCGCTCGGCTCGGCGTGCGTGTTCTTTATGAAAAGATCGCTCGGCGATTTGGTACAGCGTGCGCTTGCCGGCTTTGCCGCCGGAGTGATGGTGGCGGCGTCGATCTGGAGTCTGCTGATCCCCGCCATCGAGCAGTCGGAGGGCATGGGAAAGCTGTCGTTCCTTCCTGCCTTTATCGGCTTTTGGGTCGGCGTGCTGTTTTTGCTCCTGCTCGACCATCTGATTCCCCACCTTCATATCGGAAGCGATAAGGCGGAGGGGCCGAAAAGCAAGCTCGGGCGCACCACGATGATGGTGCTGGCGGTGACCTTACATAACATTCCGGAGGGAATGGCAGTAGGCGTGATGTATGCGGGCTTTCTTGCGGGAAACTCACAGATCACGGCGGCAAGCGCGCTTGTCCTGTCCCTCGGCATTGCCATTCAGAATTTCCCCGAGGGGGCGATCATCTCCATGCCGCTCAAAGCGGAGGGCGAGAGCAAAGGCAAGGCGTTCTTGGGCGGGGTGCTTTCCGGCGCGGTCGAACCTGTCGGAGCGGTGCTGACACTTCTTGCGGCACGGCTTGTGATCCCTGCCCTGCCGTATTTTCTGAGCTTTGCGGCAGGCGCAATGCTCTATGTTGTGGTAGAAGAACTGATACCGGAAATGTCTCAGGGAAAACACTCCAACATCGGCACGATTTTCTTTGCCGTCGGGTTCAGCATCATGATGACGCTGGATGTGGCGCTGGGGTAGGATTCAATTTTGAAAGAAGGTACGAAAATGATTCAGACAACAGTGAAAATCTCCGGCATGACATGCTCCATGTGCGAGGCACACATCAACGATACGATTCGCCGCACATTTTCAGTGGAAAAGGTGTCTTCCTCCCATACGAAGGGAAAAACCGTTATCCTCTCGCGTGAGCCGCTTGACGAAGCCGCCCTGCGAACAACCATTGACGCCACCGGCTACACGGCGGGAGAAATCCGTGCTGCTCCGTATGAAAAGAAAGGGTTGTTCTCATTTCTGAAAAAGTAAATCATGCACTTTGACTCGCCGCTCCGGCGGCTTTTCAAAGGCTGTTCAGTTAGCTTCGGCTAACTAAGACCACAATCAAGGAGGAACTGTTTTGAAAAAACAATCAAATCTGTCCCGCCTGCTGGATTACGCGGGGACATACCGAATCCTTTGCTACCTTTCGTGGGTGCTTGCCGCCGCCGGCGCACTGCTGGCGCTGGTGCCGTTTTGGTACATCTGGCGCATCCTGCGGGAGGTCATCGAGGTCGCGCCGAACTATGAAAACGCCGTCCATGTGACGCACTACGGCTGGATGGCGGTGGCGTTTGCCTTTGCCGCCGTGCTTACCTACATCGCGGGGCTGATGTGCTCGCATCTTGCGGCGTTCCGCATCGCCACCAATCTGCGCCTTGCCATGACGAAGCATATTGCCACTCTTCCACTTGGGGAAATCGAACAGTTCGGCAGCGGCAAGCTGCGCCGCACGATTTCGGAAACGACCGGCGCAACGGAAACCTATCTCGCCCACCAGCTCCCCGACAAGGCAAGGGCTGTGGCGACCATTGCGGGACTCCTGACGCTTCTTCTGGCATTCGACTGGCGGCTGGGGCTTCTGAGCCTTGTGCCTGTGGCGCTTGCCTTTGCCGTGATGACAAGCATGACCGGCAAGGGGATGCAGGAGAAGATGACACAGTATCAGAACGCGCTTGCGGATATGTCGGGGGAGGCGGTGGAGTATGTGCGTGGGATTCCCGTCGTCAAGACCTTCGGTCAGACGGTGTTTTCCTTCAAAAAGTTCAAGGGCGCCATCGACAACTACGAGCGTTGGGTCATCGCATACACCCGCCAGATGCGCTGGCCGATGATCTTCTATACGCTGGCGGTCAACAGCGTGTTTGTGTTTCTGATTGCGGGCGGCTTTCTGTTCTTCCGCGGCGGTGCGGACGGCGGCGTGCTGCTGAACCTGCTCTTTTACATCATCGTCACGCCGGTCATCTCGCTGACGCTCACCAAGCTGATGTTCATGAGCGAAAACGGCATGATCGTGCAGGACGCCGTCACCCGCATTGACCGTGTTCTGCAAAGCCCCTCACTTTCTCAACCGAGCGCACCGAAGCATCCGAGGGACAGCTCCGTGACGCTGGATCAGGTAACCTTCAGCTATGACGGCACAAAAAATGCCGTGGAGAATATTTCTCTCTCCATCGGCGCGGGACAGACGGTGGCGTTTGTCGGACCCTCCGGCGGCGGAAAATCCACGCTGGCGGCGCTCATTGCCCGCTTCTTTGATCCGCAGAGCGGCAGTATTTCCGTCGGCGGTGTCAATGTGAAGAACATTGAAAAAAACGAGCTGATGAACACGGTTTCCTTCGTGTTTCAGAACAGCCATCTGATCAAAGGCACCATTCTGGACAATGTGCGTATGGGCAAGCCGGACGCCGCGGATGAGGAGGTGCTGGCGGCACTCCATGCGGCGCAGTGTACGGACATCATCGAAAAATTCCCGGACGGCGTGCATACGGTCATCGGCTCGCAGGGCATCTACCTCTCCGGCGGCGAAGCACAGCGGCTTGCCATTGCCCGCGCCATGCTCAAAAACGCGTCGGTGCTGATTCTTGATGAAGCCACCGCCTTTGCCGATCCCGACAACGAAACGAAGGTGCAGGCTGCCTTCAACGAGCTTGCAAAGGGGCGCACCGTCATTATAATCGCCCATCGGCTGTCCACGATTGTGAATGCCGACCGCATTTTTGTGCTGGATGAGGGGCGTCTTTCGGAAAGCGGCAGCTTTGCGGAGCTGTCAGAGCAGAAAGGCAGTCTGTTCGGGACGATGTGGCAGGACTATCAGCAGTCCGTCCGGTGGAAAGTGGAAAAGGAGGTCTGAGCGATGATTAAATATTTACAGAGACGCTATGCGCTTTCCCGCAAGGGAGCGATCGACAACATCAAAGGGATTCTGTGCTGTGCCCTGCAAAATATCTCCTTCATGCTGCCGGTGGGGCTTTTGTACCGGCTGGTGAGCGATATGATGAACGGCACGCTGACGACAGGGAGAATTCCGTTTTATGTGATCGGCTGTGTCGCGGCGGCGTTGTTCATTGTTGTCTGCACACGGCTGGAATACGACAACACCTTTCTTGTCACCTATGTGGAATCGGGTGTGCGCCGTGTGGGGCTTGCCGAGAAGCTGAGAAAGATTCCGCTGTCCTTTTTCGGAAAGAAAGACCTTGCCGACCTGACTACCTCCATCATGAACGACTGCGCCGTGCTGGAGCAGAGCCAATCCCATTTTGTCGCGCCGCTGTACGGTGCAATCCTCTCCACTACGGTCATCGCCGTGTCGATGCTGTTTTTCAACTGGCGCATGGCGCTTGCCGCCGTCTGGCCGCTGCCGGTGGCGTTTGCCATCGTATTGCTTGCCTCCGACGTGCAGAAAAAGCTCTCCCGCAAAGCAACGGCGGCGAAGGTCGCCTGCGAGGACGGTATTCAGGAATGCATGGAAGCGATGCCCGATCTGCGCGCCAACAATGCCGAGGAGAGATACCTTTCGGGGCTGGAAAAGAAAATCCGTGCCGTAGAGAGCCGCCTCGTCCGGAGCGAGCTGGGAACGGCTGTCTTTGTGGTTTCCGCGGGACTTGTCCTGCGGCTGGGTATTGCCACCACCGCCCTTGCGGGCGCGGCTCTGCTGGTAAAGGGTGAGCTGGATGTTTTGACCTTCTTTATGTTCCTTTTGGTGGTATCCCGCCTGTATGACCCGCTGGAGGGTACTCTGCAGAACCTTGCCGCCATCATCGGCACCAACAGCAACATCGAGCGCATGAATGAGATTCTGGACTGCCCCGTGCAATCCGGAAGCGAACAGCTCACCAACCGGAACTGTGACATTGTGTTCGACCATGTGGGTTTTTCTTATCAGAGCGGCGAAACGGTGCTTCGGGATGTGTCCTTTACGGCAAAGCAGGGAGAGGTCACGGCGCTGGTCGGACCCTCCGGCGGAGGAAAGACTACCGTTTCCCGCCTGGCGGCGCGGTTCTGGGACATTGACCGGGGCACAATTACAGTAGGTGGCATGGATATCTCCGGAATCGATCCGGAAAAGCTGATGAGCCTCTATTCCATCGTGTTCCAGGATGTCACGCTGTTTGACAATACGATTTTGGAGAATATCCGTATCGGCCGCAAGGACGCGACGGACGAAGAGGTGATCGCGGCGGCAAAGCTCGCCAATGTGGACAGGTTCGCAGAAAAGCTTCCCGACGGCTGGAACGCCAACATCGGTGAGAACGGCTGTGAGCTTTCCGGCGGCGAACGGCAGCGTATCTCCATTGCCCGTGCGTTTTTGAAGGACGCGCCCATCATTCTGCTGGACGAAGCCACCGCCAGCCTGGATGTGGAGAACGAAACAGCCATTCAGGAGGCACTCTCCCGCCTCATCAAAAACAAAACCGTCCTCATCATCGCCCACCGGATGCGTACCGTTTCGGGCGCAGACAGGATCGTGGTGCTGAGTGACGGCGCGGTAGCCGAGCAGGGCTCTCCCGCAGAGCTGCTGCAAGCGGGCGGCATCTTCGCTCATATGGTACGGCTTCAGACCGAGAGCCGGAGCTGGACGCTCGCAAAGGCATAATCCTCTTTTTGCCCCGTACAATACAGAGAAAGATACCGGAAAGCCTCAAGGTGTACAATGTGAGCTTCCGGTATCTTTTTCTGTATTCGGATCGGAGACTTTTGCATCGTCCCCATCTCCGTCAGCCGAATGGCGGGTATGATTATGCGGTTTTCCGGGGTGAGAATCGCCGTTTTTTTCTTTGCTGTGGGCGATTCCCAAAAGCAGAAAGGATTATGCCTCCTTGCCCGTTTTTTGAAAATGCCGCCGTTCGGGGACAAAAAAGCACCTGCTTTCAGTCACGAAAGCAGGTGCATGGAGCGATATTCGGCTTTGGGCGTGGAAAGTTACCATTTTCCCTTTTTAATCCTTCCGCCAATCAGGATAACAGAAAACACAGCGACCACAATCACAGCGGAAATCCATATGGGCGAAAGCACCCATATCCAACTCCACTGGATAACTCCCAACAGCTTCAGCACAATAAAGACAATCGTCAGAACGGATACGATGCCAAGCCCGCCTTGTTTTGCTTTATTATCCATATTGTTTCTTAAAAACCTCCTTCATAATTTTTGTAAGCTTCGGTGGCGTGCCGTAAAGAAGCACGCCTACACGGTAAATTTTAGCCGACAGAATGCCGATGCCGACGGTAGAGCCGATCAGAATTGCAATAGAAATAAAAATTTCATACCAGGCAACCGTACTCATACAAATTCTCGTAAACATAGCCATAGGCGATGTGAACGGAATATATGAGAATACATTCATCAACACGGAGTTTACGTTGCCGCCTATCATCGAGAACAGAACAACCATAAAGGCAATAATGAAAAGGAAGGTGACAGGCAACACCATAGTGCTTATATCTTCAAGTTTGGACGCGGTTGAGCCGATTGCGCCGTAAAGGAAAGCGTAAATCAAAAAGCCGAGAACAAAGAACACGAGCATATAAATAAACAGGCTTACGGGCATATCGAATATTGAAGCGATTACCGGATTTTGCAGCTGCGCTTTGTTGATATTATAAAACAGCAATGCCGACCCGAACACAAGCACAAGTTGCGTAAACCCTACGATACAGGACGCAAAAACCTTGCCGAACATCATACTTGTCGGCTTTGCGCTTGTAATCAAAACTTCCATAGCGCGAGAGCTCTTTTCACTTGCTACGTTGGTCGCAACAAGCTGCCCGTAAAGCATAATAACCGTATACAATGCAAATATCATTATGTAGGTGTAGAAATAATTCTTTATCTGGTCAACACCGAGTGTCGTCGTTTCGCTTTCGATAACCACCGACATAATATCTTTCGCCTGTTCGGGGGACAGCCCGTTTTGTATCATCGCGTTCACTCTGTAAACCTCTTGCAATACCGTGTTCGCAACAGCCTGATTGGAATCCCTCATATTGAGATTGTTTACGTAATACGTGTAAGACGACGGACTGTTCAGAACAAAAGCGCACTCGACGCTGCCGCTTGTAATCTGCGATTTTATATCGTCGGGCGTTCCGTCCGCGACCTTTACGTTATACCCCGTAAAGGCTTGCGTAAAATATTCCTTTACGGTTTCAGAAAGGGTTTCGTCCTCGGCATACACAAGCATTACGGGAAGATCCTTTGACGGGGTTGTCCCGGACTTGAACGCCGCGATAATATTCGGAATAAACATAGCGACAGCGATTGCGACTACAAGAAAGATCGTGACGCCTGTAAAGACTTTGTTTTTAAGATAGCCTTTCAGCTCGAATTTGAGTATTTTCCCGAACTGTTTCATCGCTCTGCCTCCTTACACATGCGCGCCTGCGTACTCTACGAATATATCGTTAAGGGAGGGCTCAAACACTTTCACCTCGTCGATATCATAGGATTCTACAAGCCGTTTCATCATGGACTGCTTTTCATCGGGGCTTGCAAGCTGAATAAGCAACGTGCCGTCCTCGCGTTCGGCGCAAGCCTTTCCCAAATCAGACTTTATCCGTTCGGGGTTTGTTGTGCTTACCACCAACTTATCGCGCACGTAATTCCTCTTGATTTCAGCCAAATCTCCGCTGATTGCAACCCTGCCCGCGCTGAGGATGGCGATACTGTCGCAAAATTCCTCTATGTACGCCATCTGGTGGCTTGAAAACAAAACGATTTTCCCTTGCGAAATCTGTTCCTTTACCACGTCTTTTAAGAGCATGGCATTTACGGGATCAAGCCCCGAAAAAGGCTCATCAAGAATGAGAATGTGCGGATCGTGCGCAAGAGTCGTTATCAGCTGAATTTTCTGCTGGTTTCCTTTTGAAAGGGTATCGAGCCGTTTGTTGCGGTACTCGGTCATACCGAGCCTGTTAAGCCAGTAATCCACCGCCTTGACCGCTTCTTTTGCGCTCATACCCTTCAGCTCCGCAAAATATGCAAGCTGGTCAATAACAGGTTTCTTCGGATAAAGTCCTCTTTCTTCGGGAAGATAACCAAGCCCGATTTTGTGATAGTCAATCGGCTTTCCGTCCAGAAGCACCTCTCCGCCGTTTGCGGGAAACACGTTCATAATAATACGGATAGATGTCGTTTTACCCGCGCCGTTTCTGCCCAGAAGTCCGAACGCTTTGCCGCCCTCTGCCGTGAAAGAAACACCCTTGAGAACCTCTTTCTCGCCAAAAGACTTATCTATATTGTTTAATTCAAGTATCATATATCCCATCCTCGCCGATTGTAATTTTATTCTTGCAGACTGGATTGATTTGGAAATGTTTTTATGATGTCATATTTATAATCAATCACGCGGCTTTTAATGTTACGATACGTTATGGATCAAGCCCGTTGCTCTTTTGTGATTCATTTCCTTGTCGTTACTTTCTTCAAAAATAACAAAAAAGCGCAAGGGAAAAGTCATGGTAATCTGTGAAAATCCCAAGCACAAGCAGCGTCAGGGCTGAACCCTGGCAGAAAGACAAATGGAGGTGCTTTATTAATGGCTCGTATTGCCGGTGTTGACCTGCCGAGAGAGAAGCGGGTTGAAATTGGTCTTACCTACATTTACGGTGTGGGCCGGAAAACCGCAAACGAAATCCTTGCCGCGACCGGTATCAATCCGGACATCCGGGTGAAGGATTTAACCGAAGACGACGTTTCCAAGATTCGTGAGTACATCGACCACAATGTCACTGTTGAGGGCGATCTCCGCAGGAATATTGCATTCGACATCAAGCGGCTCATTGAAATCGGAAGCTACCGTGGTACCCGCCATCGCAAGGGTCTGCCTGTAAGGGGTCAGCGTTCCAAGACGAACGCCCGCACCCGTAAGGGCCCCAAGAAGACGATCGCGAACAAGAAGAAGTAAGCAGGAGGTAGAAACAATGGCTGCTACAAAGGGTAAGAAAGTTACCACAGGGCGCCGCCGCCGCGAGAAGAAAATCGTAGAACGCGGAGCCGCGCATATCCAGTCGACCTTCAACAACACCATCGTCACCATCACAGATACCAACGGCAACGCACTGTCCTGGGCGTCGGCCGGCGAGCTGGGCTTCAGAGGTTCGAGAAAATCGACCCCCTTCGCTGCGCAGAATGCTGCTGAGGTTGCCGCCAAGGCTGCGATGGAGTATGGCCTCAAGACGGTCGAAGTGTACGTAAAGGGCCCCGGTGCCGGCCGTGAGGCGGCAATCCGCGCTCTGCAGGCCGCCGGTCTTGAGGTGAACATGATCAAGGACGTCACCCCGATTCCGCACAACGGCTGCCGTCCGCCCAAGAGAAGAAGAGTCTAACAAAGAAGGAGGGCACTGAAGCTATGGCTAAAAATACACAGCCTGTTCTGAAAAGATGCAAGACGCTGGGCATTTCCCCGGCCGTCATGGGCTATGCGAAAAACACCAACAGAAACCCGAAGCAGATGCGCCGCAAGCAGTCGGAGTACGGCATGCAGCTGGCTGAAAAGCAGAAGGTTAAATTCATTTACGGCGTGCTGGAGAAGCCGTTCCGCAAGTATTATGAGAAGGCCGAGCAGAAGCAGGGCATCACTGGTGAAATCCTTCTGCAGGAGCTGGAGCGCCGGCTGGACAACGTTGTGTTCCGCATGGGCTTCGCCAACACACGGCGTGAGGCGAGACAGCTTGCCGGTCACGGCCACTTTACCGTCAACGGTCAGCGGGTGGATATCCCCTCTTACCAGGTAAAGCCGGGCGACGTGATCGCCGTTCGGGAAAAGTCCCGTTCGTCGGAGAAGTTTAAAGCTCTGATCGAGCAGAACGGCGGAAAGAACTGCCCGAAGTGGATTGAGAAGGCAAAGGATTCCTTTGAGGGGAAAATCGTTGCCATGCCGATGCGTGACGACATCGACTTTGAAGTTGCCGAGCATCTGATCGTCGAGTTGTACTCCAAGTAATCCGTTTTGGATTGCTTGGAACAATGGCGCTTGCCGCCTAACTTAAAAGGAGGTTTCTAAATGATTGAGATTGAAAAGCCCAGAATAGAAACTCTCGACCTTCTTCCCGACGGAACCTACGGCAAATTCATTTTGGAGCCGTTGGAGAGGGGTTTTGGAACCACCATCGGCAACAGTCTGCGCCGGGTCCTGCTCTCGTCCCTGCCCGGCGTGGCAGCGACCTCGATCAAAATCGACGGCGTCGTGCATGAGTTTTCGACCGTGCCTGGCGTGACGGAGGATGTCACCGAAATCGTTTTGAATATCAAATCGCTGACGGCCAAGCTGCACTGCGATGAGCCGAAGACGGTCTATATCGAAGCGGAGGGTCCCTGCGAAGTGACCGGCGGTTCGATCAAGGCTGATTCCGAGGTGGAAATTCTCAACCCCGAACTGCACATCGCCACTTTGGGCGAGGGTGCCAAGCTCAATATGGAGATTGTTCTCGACAAAGGGCGCGGCTATGTTCCGGCTGAGAAGAATAAGCAGAATCCTGCCGTAATCGGTGTGATTCCGGTTGACTCTATCTACACGCCTGTGGTCAAAGCGAACTATACGGTGGAAAACACCCGGGTCGGCCAAATCACGGATTATGATAAGCTGATCCTTGAGGTGTGGACCAACGGAACCATCTCGGCGAAAGAGTCGGTTTCTTTGGCTGCCAAGGTCCTCACTGAACATCTCAACCTCTTTGTCGAACTGTCCGGTGACGCCTATAACGGTGAGATCATGGTGGAAAAAGACAATAAGGGCAAGGAAAAGGTTCTTGAGATGACCATTGAAGAACTTGACCTGTCGGTGCGCTCCTTCAACTGCTTGAAGCGAGCTGGCATCAATACGGTGGAGGATCTGATCAACAAGTCCGAGGAGGACATGATGAAGGTTCGGAATCTCGGCCGTAAATCGCTGGAGGAGGTTATCCACAAGCTCGAGTCTTTGGGCTTCACCCTCCGCAGCGACGACGAATAAACCCTTTGAACGATTATATTTTTTACTCTACGGTAAAAGGAGTGAGTATAAATGCCCGGTACCAGAAAGCTCGGAAGAACCACCGATCACAGAACCGCCATGCTCAGGGCGATGGTCACCTACCTGCTGGAGAACGGCAGGATTGAGACCACCTACACCCGCGCGCTGGAAGTTCGGTCGATGGCAGAGAAATATATCACCCTCGCAAAGACGGACAGCCTGCACTCCAAGCGGCAGGCCATGGCGTTTATCACAAAGGAAGCTGTCGTCAAGAAGCTTTATGATGAGATTGCGCCGAAATACAGCACCCGCAACGGCGGCTATACCCGGATCACAAAGACCGGCCCCCGCCGCGGCGACGCTGCCGAGATGGCGATTATCGAACTGGTCTGATCCAGTCTTTGCCGGAGGAGAGGAGTCTCCGCTTCCCGGCAAACAGTGCAAATGAAAACCCCCGGTACCCCCCTTTTCAAAGGGGCTTGTACCGGGGGTTTGTTTTGTCTGTTTTTCGCCCGACCGGGGGCTGTGCCCGGCCGGACTTTCAGCGAACTCACCCCGCCAAGCCTTCCGCGGCCGGGGGAGGATTACGACCGTTTTGCGAGGTTTTCTTCCGGCCGACCGAGCGTGCGATAGGTGTAGATAATCACACAAATCGAGATCAGGAAGGTCAGAATATCTGCCGCCGGCATGGAGAAGAGCACGCCGTCCAGCCCCATGAAAATCGGAAACAGCAGCGCCAGTCCTACGCCAAAGACGATCTCCCGCACCACCGAAAGCAGGGTCGAGGTCAGCGCCTTTCCAAGCGATTGCAGGTAGATAAAGGTCGCCTTGTTGACGCAGGCCAAAACCAGCATGCAGAGGTAAACGCGAAAGCACCGGACGGCAAATTCCGTGTAATAGATACTCTCGTTTCCGGCGCCGAACAGCGCGATCAGCTGCCTCGGGAAGCACTCGACAATCAGCGTGGCGACCGCGCCGACCGCCGCCTCTGCCGCCAGAAGGTAGGAGAAAAGGCTTCTGGCACGATCCTTTCGTCCGGCGCCCATATTGTAGCCGACGATCGGGATGCAGCCGGCCGCCATGCCGATCGAAACGGAAATGACAATCTGGAAAAACTTCATCACGATTCCGACCACCGCCATGGGAATCTGTGCGTACTGCGGTTGTCCGAAAACCGGATCAAGTGCGCCGTATTTCCGGATCATGTTGTTGATGGCCGCCATGGCCGCCACCAGGGAAATCTGGGACAAAAGCGAGCAGATTCCCAGCGACAGAAAGCGGGAGATCACCTTTCGATCCGGCCGGAAGCTGTCGCGGGAGAGCCTTACGGCCTTCATGTGAAACAGATACCAGACGGCCAGCACGGCGGTCAGAATCTGTCCGAGCACGGTGGCGACAGCCGCTCCCATCATGCCCCATCGGAACAGAAAGATAAACACCGGGTCGAGGATCAGGTTGACCACCGCGCCGGCCAGAATGGAAATCATGGCGAAGCGGGGGCTGCCGTCCGATCGGATGATCGGATTCATGGCCTGCCCGAACATGTAAAAGGGAATGCCCATGGCAATATAGAGGAAATATTCTTTGGAATGACGAAAGGTCTCTTCATTGACGCGGCCGCCGAAGAGGGTCAGTAAAGGCTCCTGAAAAATCAGGTAAACCGCGGTCAGGATGACGCTGCCGATCAGCACCAGCAAAACCGCGTTGCCGATGCTGCGTCCGGCGCGATCGTTCTTCTTCGCGCCGAGGCTGAGGCTGACAAAGGCGCAGCAGCCGTCACCGATCATGACCGCAACCGCGAGGGCGACGACGGTCAGCGGAAAGACCACCGTGTTTGCCGCGTTTCCATAGGAGCCGAGGTAGGTCGCGTTGGCGATGAAAATCTGGTCAACGATGTTGTACAGCGCCGCTACCAGCAGACTGAGAATGCAGGGCAGCGCATACTTCAGCATCAGACGGGAAAGCTTCTCGCTTTCCAGGAATGCGTTGGATTTCTTTTGCATAGCTAAAAACCTCCGAAAAATTCAGTTTCAGGCGGACGGGAAAATTCCGGCAGCCTGCAGGGGACAAAATGTGTGTAAAAAAAGAAAAAGCCTGCGGCCTGCAAGCTGGATTTACGCCGAAGGCCACACGCTTTTTATGCTTTTGTGATAAACCGCCGTCCGGGAGACTGGTCGCCCGGGCGATCGTCCGATCGCCGCGCCGCTGCGTTATGAAAAGCGGGAGGGGGGTGCCCCTCGGCTTGCTGGTGCAAAACAGGCAGCCTGAATTTATAAAACACGGGATGCAGAAGACGGGCGATTCGGGACGGTGCGTGCCGCTGATCCTGCCCTTTGAACATAAAAAAACAGCGGGCGGCAAACAACTGGTTTTACGCAGTTTACTGCCACTCGCTGTATTTTTATTCTATCATATTTTTGAAAATTTGCAAGCGCTTTGTTCTCTTATTTTTCCGAATAGGCAACAGCCGCACCGATGAAATCGCGGAAAAGAGGGTGCGCCCGGTTGGGGCGGGAGCGGAACTCCGGATGAAACTGCACGCCTACATACCAGGGGTGATCGGCCAGCTCGACCGCCTCCACAAGGCGTTTGTCGGGCGAAATGCCGGAGAATACAAGTCCCGCCGCCGAGAACAGCTCGCTGTATTCATTGTTGAATTCATAGCGGTGACGGTGCCGTTCGTTGATCAGATTCTCTCCATAAGCGGCGCTGAGACGGGTATCCTGCTGCACACTGCAGGGATAGAGGCCGAGCCGCATGGTGCCGCCTTTGTCAGTGATGTTCTTCTGATCCGGCATGATGTCGATCACCGCGTGCGCGGCATTTTCGCAAAACTCGCTCGAGGTGGCGTCGTCAAGGCCGCAGACATGGCGGGCAAACTCAATCACGGCGATCTGCATACCGAGACAGATGCCAAAATAGGGGATTTTATTCTCCCGCGCGTACTGTGCAGCGAGAATTTTTCCCTCAATCCCGCGGCTGCCGAAGCCGCCGGGCACGATGATGCCGTGACAGCCGGCGAAGGACTCCTCCAGATTTTCGTTTGTGATGGTTTCGCTGTCGACCCAATGGATATCAATCTCCGCCCCGTGGACGTAGCCCCCGTGCTTGAGGGATTCCACAACCGAGAGGTAAGCGTCATGCAGCTGGACATATTTTCCGACCAGCGCGATGCGCACAACCTTGTGGCAGGCGCGGATGCTGTCCGCCATAGCCTGCCATTCCCGCAGATCGGGCGCGGGACAGTCGAGGCCGAGCGCGTCGCAGACCAGCTGCGAAAAATGATGCTGCTCCAGCATCAGCGGCGCTTCATATAAGATGTCGACCGTGCTGTTTTCGATGACCATTTCCGGCCGGATGTTGCAGAAGAGGGAGATTTTTTTGGCGACATCCTCGGTCAGAGGACGGTCAACCCGGCAGATGATCATGTCCGGCTGAATCCCGATCGAGAGCAGCTCCTTCACACTGTGCTGGGTCGGCTTGCTTTTCAGCTCGTCCGAGCCGGGGATGAAGGGCACCAGGGTAACATGAATGAACAGGCAGTTTTCCCGCCCGATTTCGGTCGCGGCCTGACGGATGGCCTCCAGAAAAGGCTGCGACTCAATATCGCCGACCGTGCCGCCGATTTCGGTGATGACGACGTCGGCCTCTCCCAGCTCGCCCACGCGGTAGAGGCAGCGCTTGATCTCGTTCGTGATGTGCGGGATCACCTGCACCGTCTCGCCGAGATACTTGCCCAGCCGCTCCTTGTTCAGCACGTTGTAATACACCTTGCCCGAGGTTACGTTGGAATAGCGGTTGAGGTTCTCATCAATAAACCGCTCGTAGTGCCCGAGGTCGAGGTCAGTTTCGGCTCCGTCGTCGGTTACGAAAACCTCCCCATGCTGGAAGGGGCTCATCGTGCCGGGATCCACATTGATGTAAGGATCAAACTTCTGCGCGGCGATGCGCAGCCCTCTGCATTTGAGCAGCCGCCCGAGGGAGGCCGCGGTGATCCCTTTGCCAAGACCCGATACGACGCCGCCGGTCACAAAGATATACTTGACCTGCTTTTTCTTTTCCATAAAACGTATGCCACCTCTTTCTAAAACCGCAAGGGCAGCAAAACTGCCGCGGCTTTGCATTTGAATACTGCCATCAGGGCCGGAATATACAAATTATATTAGCATTTTTGTCGTCCGCTGTAAACCGTTTTTTTGTATTTTTTTGCATAAAAGATGTATAAAATTTCGCCCCTGTACGATCAATTATTTTTTTCTTTTTTGTTCAAATTTGTGAGGATTGCGCATACAATATCTCGTGTGTGAATTTCATTACATCTCCTAAATTCGTCATTTTTGTGCAAGCTTCATATAAAATCGATGTAAAATACTACATTTCGTTTTATAAAATCACAACAAAACTATTGAAAAGGTAAAAAAAATTTGCTAAAATAAAAGCTACGAAGATGGTTATTTATGGAAAGGAAGTGCCGTTTTGCAAAGGAATGCGAACACGCCGGAGGAACGGTTTCATAAAGGAGAGAATTCGCGGGCTTATGAATTTTTGGGCGCGCATTTCCAAAAGCAGCATGGAAAGGAAGGCGTGATCTTCCGCGTCTGGGCGCCGAATGCAACGGCCGTCTCGGTTGTCGGGGACTTCAACGACTGGGCGCCGGCGGCCGATCCGATGCGGCGGATGACCGACGGCGGAATCTGGGAGTGCTTTGTTCCGGGTGTAGAGCAGTACGCCAATTATAAATATTATATCGTCTCGCGCGGGGGACAGGTATTTATGAAAAGCGATCCGTACGCCTTTCATGCCGAGACGGCGCCGGCCAACGCCTCCAAAGTATACGACCTGTCGGGCTACCGCTGGAAGGATGCCGCCTGGCAGAAGGAGCGGGCCGGCCGCAACATTTATGAAAGCCCGGTGAATATATATGAGCTGCACGCCGGCTCCTGGCGGCGGTATGAGGACGGCAGCTGCTTCAATTATGTCAAGCTGGCGGAGGAGCTTGCCGCCTATGTGAAGGAGATGGGCTATACCCACATCGAACTGATGCCGATCTGCGAGCATCCCTTCGACGGCTCCTGGGGGTATCAGGTGTCGGGCTATTTCGCGCCGACCTCCCGCTATGGGACGCCGCACGATTTTATGAAGTTTGTCGACATCCTGCACGGCGCCGGGATCGGCGTTATCCTTGACTGGGTGCCGGCGCATTTTCCGAAGGACGGCTTCGGCCTCTATCATTTTGACGGAGAGCCCTGCTATGAATACGCCGACCCGCGCAAGGGCGAGCATAAGGAGTGGGGAACCCAGGTCTTTGATTATGCCCGGCCGGAGGTGGTCAGCTTTCTGACCTCCAGCGCAATGTACTGGTTCGATCTTTACCACATCGACGGCCTGCGGGTTGACGCGGTGGCCTCGATGCTTTATCTCGACTACAACCGCCGGGATGGGGAGTGGGTTCCCAATATCTACGGCGGGAAGGAGAATTTGGAGGCGGTCGATTTCCTCCGCCATGTGAATGAGGCGGTTTTTGCAGCCCATCCTTATGCCATGATGATCGCTGAGGAGTCTACCGCCTGGCCGCTGGTTTCCAAGCCGACCTATATGGGCGGACTGGGCTTCAATTTCAAGTGGAACATGGGCTGGATGAACGACATGCTGCGGTATATGTCTCTCGACCCCATCCATCGCAAGTTCAACCACGACTCGCTGACCTTCTCCTTCTTCTACGCTTTTTCGGAGAATTACGTGCTTCCCATCTCGCATGACGAGGTGGTGCACGGCAAATGCTCGATGATCAACAAAATGCCGGGCGAGTATGAGCAGAAGTTCGCCGGGCTGCGGACCTTCTATACCTATATGATGGCCCACCCGGGCAAAAAACTGCTCTTCATGGGGCAGGAGTTCGCCCAGTTCATCGAGTGGAATTATGAGCAGGAGCTGGACTGGCTTCTGCTGGGGTATGAGCGCCACCGTCAGATGCAGGATTTTGTCAAGGCGCTGAACCGCTTCTACCGGGAGACCCCCGCCTTGTGGGAGGTGGACTACTCCTGGGAGGGATTTTCCTGGATCGCCAACGACGACAACGCCCAGAGTGTGATTGCCTTCCGCCGGATGGACAAATCCGGGAAGGAGATTATCTGTGTATGCAACTTTGTCCCCGTCACGCGGGAGAATTATCGGATCGGCGTGCCGGCCACCGGCAGCTATAAGCTGGTCTTTAACTCGGATGACAAGGCCTTTGGCGGCGACGGCCTGCTGACGAAAAAGAGCTTCCGGGCGGAGAAAACGCCGATGCACGGCCTTGACCGGTCGATCTCCCTGACCTTGCCGGCCATGTCGGTGCAGTATTATATAAATGTGCCGCCGGCCAGAACCGCCTCTAAAAAAGCGGAGGCGGCAAAATCGGACGCACCGACCAAAAAGCCGGCGAGGAGAAAAAACGGCAGCGCCGCAGAGAAGCGGGACTGAACCCGCTGCCTCCCATCACCGGAGGGCGCGGGCTTCGGATGAAGAAAAAATTTTTTTAAAAAACTTTCCTCTGTCACAAAATCCGGCAAAAACCCGCATGGCTTATCCTGTATGCTGGATATCTGCGATCCAAAATGACGCCCCCTTTTTAAAAGGACGGGCGGTTCGGATAAAATCCAAAATCAGCGGCAGCCCTTTTGCCGCTTCAAGGAGTGACCAATTTGAAAAAGACCGAGTGTGTGGCGATGCTGCTGGCCGGCGGCCAGGGGAGCCGTCTGTATGTGCTGACCCAGAACATCGCCAAGCCCGCCGTCCCTTATGGCGGGAAATACAGAATTATTGATTTTCCCCTTTCCAATTGCGTCAATTCCGGCATTGATACGGTCGGCGTTCTGACCCAGTATCAGCCGCTCGAGCTGAACGACTATATCGGCTCGGGCAAGCCGTGGGATCTCGACCGGCTGGAGGGCGGGGTACATATTCTTCCGCCATATCAGCGGGCGCGGGGCGCCGACTGGTACAAGGGGACGGCCAACGCCATCTATCAGAATATCAATTTTATCGAACGGTATAATCCGGAGTATGTTCTGATCCTTTCGGGCGATCATATTTACAAGATGAACTATGCCAAGATGATCACCCATCACAAGGAGCAGAATGCCGACTGCACCATCGCCGTGCTGGAGGTCCCGATGGAGGAGGCCTCCCGTTTCGGAATCATGAACGCGGATGAAAACGGCGTGATTTACGAGTTTGAGGAGAAGCCAAAAAAGCCCAAGAGCAATCTGGCCTCCATGGGCATTTATGTTTTCAAGTGGGATAAGCTGCGGCACTACCTCGAGCAGGATGAGCAGACCAAGGGCTCGGCCAACGACTTCGGTAAGAACATCATTCCCACCATGCTTGCCGAGGGGCAAAGGATGGTCGTCTATCCCTTCAACGATTACTGGAAGGACGTCGGCACCATCGACTCGCTGTGGGAGGCCAACCTCGACCTCTTAAACCCGAATGTCGAGCTGGACCTGTCCGACCCCTCCTGGCGGATATTTTCCCGCACGCCGGCCGCCCCGCCGCAGTATATCGCCCCCTGTGCCAATGTGCAGAACTCTCTGGTGACCGAGGGGTGCGAGATTTACGGCACGGTGGATTTTTCGGTTCTCTTCGCCAATGTGCAGGTGGAGGAGGGGGCGCAGGTGCGCGACTCGATCATCATGCCAGGGGCAAAAATCTGCAGCGGCGCCAGCGTGCAGTATGCCATCATTGCCGAGAACACGGTGATTGGGTCCGACGCCAAGGTGGGTGAGCGGCCGGAGAACATGGAAGATAAGGACGCTTGGGGCGTCGCGGTGGTCGGCGCGGGACTGACGGTCGGCAAAAAAGCCGTCGTGCCGCCGAAGGCCATGATTTCCGAGGATGTCAAGGGGGGCAGGAAATAATGAGAGCAAACGAAGTTATGAGCATCATCTTCTCCAACGTGCATGACGAGATGATGATGGAGCTGACCGAAAAACGGTCGATGGGCTCGGTGCCCTTCGGCGGGCGGTATCGCGCCATTGATTTTCCCCTCTCCAACCTGGTCAACGCCGGCATCCGCCGGGTGGGAATCATCACTAAGGCCAACTATCATTCCCTGATGGATCATCTCGGCGCGGGGAAGGCATGGGATCTCGACCGGAAGAAGGGCGGCCTCTTCATTATTCCGCCCTACAGCATTGGCAACGGAGTCTATGCCGGAAAGGTCGATGCCCTGATGGGCATCATCACTTTTTTAAAATCCTGCTCGGAGAAATATGTCGTCCTGTATGACAGCGACGTGATCTGCAATATTGATATCGAGCCGCTGGTCGACGCGCATATCAAAACCGGCGCCGATGTGACGGTCGCCTATAAGCACGGGCCGCTTCCCAAAAATCCGCGCGACCTGATGTATTTTGAGATCAATTCCCATCGCCGGATCACCGACATCTGCTTCTCGAGTGAGGCGGGGAAGGTCTGCAACTTCTCGCTGGATATTATGGTGATCGACCGGCAAAAGCTGATTGATCTGATCGAGTTTGCCTCCATCCACAACTACACCGACCTGTCGGTAGAGGTTTTCCAGCATCATCTGGACAATCTGCGTATGTACGCCTATCGTGTGGAGGAGTACGTCGTCGTCATGGACGGCATCAACTCGTATTATGAGTCCAACATGGCCCTTTTGCAGAAGAACATACGGGATCAGATTTTTACAAGAGAGCGGCCGGTCTATACCAAAACGCGCGACGACATGCCGGCCAAGTACGGCCTCGGCGCGACGGCCACCAACTCCATCATTGCCGACGGCTCGGTGATTGAGGGCACGGTGGAGAACAGCATCATCTTCCGCGGCGTGGTGATCGGCAAAAACGCCGTGGTCAAAAACTGCATTCTGATGCAGGACACGGTTGTAAACGAGGGGGCGGCGCTCAGCTACATCATCACCGACAAGAACGTCACCATCTCCAAGGGGCGCTGCCTGACCGGAAGTGAGAATTATCCGATGGTGATCCGAAAGGGTACCACGGTGTAAGCGAAAAAATGTAGAAAGAAAGAGGGAATCTCCATGAAGGTTTTGTTTGCCGCGAGCGAGGCCTATCCCTTCGCCCAGTCGGGCGGCCTGGCCGATGTTGCGGGCGCGCTGCCAAAGGCGCTGCGCCGCCGCCTGATCGGCGCGCGGGTGGTTTTGCCGCTGTATGAATGCGTACCGCAGGAGCTGCGGGAGAATATGCGCTTTATCACCAGCCTGACCGTGCCGGTGGCCTGGCGCCGTCAGTACTGCGGCGTGTTTGAGGCCAAATGGGGCGGCGTGATCTACTATCTGCTGGACAATCAGTATTACTTTAAGCGCGGCGGCCTCTACGGCTATTACGACGATGCCGAGCGTTTCGCATTTTTCTCCCGCGCCGTGCTGGAGATTATTCCCCATATTGATTTCAAGCCGGATATCATCCATTGCAACGACTGGCAGACGGCCATGACGCCGGTCTACTACAAGGTGATGTACAAGGATGCCCCGGGCTATGAGCATATCAAAACCGTTTTTACCATCCATAATATTCAGTATCAGGGCAAGTACGGGCAGGAACTGATCAGCGATGTCCTCGGTTTGCCGGACTATGCGCGGGATGTGGTCGACTACGACGGCTGCGTAAATCTAATGAAGGGCGCAATCGAGTGCGCCGACTGGATTACGACGGTCAGCCCGACCTACGCCAGGGAGATTATGGATCCCTGGTTCGCCCACGGCCTCGATACCGAGCTGCGGTTCCATCAGGGCAAGCTGTCGGGCATCGTCAACGGGATAGATACCGATGTGTACGATCCCGCGGCCGACCCGCTGATTTTTAAGAACTATACGACCGAGAGCTTTACTGCCGGCAAGGCGGAGAATAAGCGCGCCTTGCAGGAACGGCTGGGTCTGCCGCAGCGGGAGGATGTGCCGCTGATCGCGCTGGTTTCCCGTATGGTGTCGCACAAGGGTCTGGATCTGATCAAATACTGCTTTGAGGAGCTGGTCAGCGGCGAGGTGCAGTATGTGATCCTGGGCTCGGGCGACGTGGAGTATGAAAACTTCTTCCGGGAGATGGCGGCGCGCTATCCCGAAAAGGTCGCCCTGACTCTCGGGTTCCAGCCCGAGCTGGCGCATAAAATTTATGCGGCGGCGGATATTTTCCTGATGCCGTCCAAGAGTGAGCCCTGCGGCCTCGCCCAGATGGTGGCGCTGCGGTACGGCACCATCCCTGTCGTGCGGGAGACAGGCGGGCTGGCCGACACCATCCGCGACAGCGGAGACGGAGAGGGCAACGGCTTCACCTTCAAAACCTACAATGCCGGGGATATGTCCGGCGCGGTCTGGCGCGCGGTGGAGGGATACTATAACCGCGAGGGCTGGCCGGTGCTGGTTGCCAGAGCCATGCGCTGCGACAACAGCTGGGCGCACTCGGCGAACGAGTATATCCGGCTGTACAAGGGTCTGACGAAATAGGGAAGGGCGATCCGTCTCCTTTGGATTCGGCCTCCGGCCGCGCGGCCGCCTTTTAGGTGGAACGGAGCGGGAGCGCCTTTTTCCTGCCCGGTTTTCCTTAAAAACGGCAGGCTGGTTCTTGCCGCCATGAAGCCCGGATGCCGTGTTGCAGTGCGGCGAGGGACTTCGTATAACCCCACTTTTACTGCGGAACAATAAAAAAGGACGGCCATCTGCATTTTGGCGGCGGCCGTCCTTTTTATATGTACTTTAAAGCTTTTAAGCCCCCGTTCCCACCCTCGCAAAACGGCAGTCCATGCCCGGTTATAACAGTACGATATGACGATACGCGTCTGCGCTGTCGGAGCATAACGATGACGAGGGATCGAACCTCTACACCGGCTCTTCGATGCAATCCTATAAGCAGAGGAGACACTTTGCGTATTCCGCGCCGCATTTCCCTGCCGTTTGGCATGACCCCTGCGCTTTGCTACCGGCTGTGCGTTATTCAATCAGCTCGGTGCTCCAGTTGGTCTCCTGCAGTTTGTTGTCCAGCAGGCGAACCTCCTTCGAGGCATTGTCAATCTCGGCCTGCCAGTCGGCGACTGAAATGGTCGGCTTTATCTTGATTTCCGCGTTCCGCGCGCGGTAGGATGTCTGACTTCCGGCCTGAACAACATCCTTATAGAACCGGATCTTCAGCAAGAGGGCGTCCTTCTTCGCGATCAGCTCGGTCAGCGTCTGCCCGTCCACGCTGGTTTTGCAGTTCGTCTCATTGATATGCGTGATCAGATAGGACAGCCGCTCGATGGAGGCGTCCAGCTCTCATTTTAATTTTTTCGGCTCCTCGGCCGGTTTTTCCCCTTCCTGTACCAGCACATTGTTGAGCAGGCGGACATTCAGCTGCTCCAGGTTCCGGTTGAGATCTGCCCTCTCCTGCAGGGCTTCGGCGAGTTTCATACTGCAGTCCTCCAATCTTCTCCAAAAATGGTTTTGTTCAGGGTGCGTTTTGTACGGTTCGGGAGGTTTTTCCCCGGATTCCGGTGGAGCACCACCTCTATTTTGTGTATAGTATAACGCAGATTTCCTGCGGTGTCCACCTTCTTTTTGCCGGAGGGAAGTGGGCGCCCGGCCTTTGCCCGGCTTTCAGATCAGCTCGGCCAAAATCGCGTTGGAGACCAGAAATCCCTGCGGCGTCAGGGAAAATCCCTCCTCCCACAGGCGGAGGTAGCCCCCATCGGCCAGACGGACAAGCTTTTTGCGCAGCCCGTCGGGGAAGGGATGGCCGAAGCGGGCGGCATAGTCGGCGAACCGAATCCCCTCGGTCAGCCGCAGGCGGAGCAGGATGTATTCCTCCTCCCCGCCGCCGTCGCCGTCCGCAACCGGCGGCTTTCCGGCCATATAGGCGGCAAGGTCGCGGGGGAAATAAAACCGTCGCCGATCAACCAGCGAGTGGGCGGCCGGCCCCAGCCCGAGATAATCCTCCCCCCGCCAGTATTTGAGGTTGTGCCGGCTTGCCCGCCCCTCTTTTGCAAAGTTGGAAATTTCATATTGCGCAAACCCGCGCTGCGCCAGCGCCTCCACACAGGAGAGGTAGAGGCCGGCCGCCTGATCGCCGTCGGGAAGGCCCTCCGGCGTATGCTTTGCGAAGGGGGTTCCCGGCTCGATCTTCAGCAGATAGGCCGAAATGTGCGACGGCTCCATCCCGCAGAGGAAGTCGATCGACCGCAGCATGGAGTCGGCCGTCTGCCCCGGAATGCCGAGCATCAGGTCGAGGGAGAGGTTCTTGATCCCTGCCTTTTTCGCCGCCTCCACCGTGCGGAGGACATCGGCGTTTTTGTGTCGACGGGAAAGCGCGGCAAGCTCGGCTTCGACCCCGCTCTGCACGCCGAGGGAGAGGCGGTTCACCCCGGCCGCGGCGGCACGGCGCAGCGTCTCACGCAGATCGTCGGCCGGGTTGGCCTCCAGCGTGATCTCCCGCATGGCGTCCCCGAAGGCGGCGCGGGCGGCGCGCACCAGCCGGGCGATCCGCTCTCCGCCAAGCAGGGAAGGGGTGCCGCCGCCGATGTAGAGGGTGTCGGCCGGCCGTCCGAGCCGCGCGCCCCAGTCCTGTAAATCCCTGCAAAGCCGGTCGGTATAAAGCTCCATCTGCCCCTCCCTTGCCGGGAAGGAGTAAAAATCGCAGTAGGCGCATTTGGATCTGCAAAACGGAATATGAAGATAAATGCCGATTGGCTGCATGCCTTGTCCCTCTCTTGTCAAAAATAAAAAAGTGGTGTATAATATATCTTCCATGAAAGGCGTCGGGGAGACGGCTGCTTGTGCCGTGCGTGCACGCCGCTCCTTCGCTGCCTTAAAATCAGTATACTACAGTTTTCCCCGGATTGCAAAGTGCCGCTGTATGGGGCGGCCGGCCGGATGCCGGATTTTCAGATTGCCGGATGCCGGGCGATCGGTCACCCGGATGATCGGACGAGCGGACGAGCGGACAAGCGGACGAGCGGGTGTTTTTCGGCAGAGTGCAAAACGCGCCCGGCAGGGAAGGTTTTCGCCGCCGGGGGAGAAGGAGAGGATCATTATGGGTTATAAAGTATTGGCGGCACTGCTCAGCCTTCTGCTGGCGGCGTCGCTGGTCACTCTGGCCGGATGTGCGGCCAGCGACGGCGAAGAGGCGGGAGAGTCCGATACGGGAAAGATCGAGCTTCCGGCCTGGCCGGACGCGGACGTGAGCGTGGTCTCTGCGCCCGAGCTGCCGGCCTCCTCCGCCGAAAGCGCGGCGCCGTCGGTCACATCGGGCAGCGCACCGGCTGTGACCAGCGACCGGCCGACGACCAGCAACTATACCGAATTTACCGAAAATTCGACCAACGCGCCGGATATCTCCAACATCACGGTCTGCACCTCCCAGAGCTACTACTCCACCTCCGACCGGGAGATCACGGTGGAGATTTCCAATCGCACCGGGTGGGAGATCGGCTATAAGCAGCTTTTTGTGATTGAAAAATGGGACGGAGAAAACTGGATCCCGATGCCGACGGTGGAAAACCCGGACTATGGGAAAGAGGCCTACATCCTCGGCACCGGTCGGGACAGCTATATTACCTTTGACCTGGATCTTCTCGCCTCCCGGCTGGAGGTCGGGAAATACCGCGTCGGCTTGCCGGAGATGCTCTGCAACGGGCATGCCGGACTCTTTACACTCTATGCGGAATTTTCCGTAAAATAAGCCGGAACGAAGGGGAAGACTTTCTTTTGAAACGACGGTAAAAAAATCTGAAAATAACGGAGGCAGCGCAATGCGAAAAATCAACGATTCTATTCTATACATCGGCGTAAACGATCATGAGATCGACTTGTTTGAAGGGCAGTACACCGTGCCGAACGGCATGGCCTATAACTCCTACCTGCTGCTGGATGAAAGGGTCGCCGTCATGGATACGGTCGATCAGTCCAAGACACAGGAGTGGCTGCAAAATCTCGACCGGGCGCTGGACGGCAGGACGCCCGACTACCTGATTGTGCAGCATATGGAGCCGGATCATTCGGCTTCGATCGACGCTTTCGTCGATCGGTATCCGGAGGCGGCCGTAGTGGGCAACGCCAAGACTTTTTCGATGATCGGGCAGTTTTTCCCCGATCTGACCCTTAAAAATACGGTTACGGTAAAGGACGGAGAGCGCCTCTCTCTCGGCCGGCAGGAGTTGACCTTTGTCTTTGCGCCGATGGTGCATTGGCCGGAGGTTATGATGACCTACAACGCGGCTGAAAAAACGCTCTTTTCGGCCGACGGCTTCGGAAAATTCGGCGCGCTGGATGTGGAGGAGGACTGGGCCTGCGAGGCCAGGCGCTACTACTTTGGCATTGTCGGAAAATACGGCGCGCAGGTGCAGGCGGTGCTGAAGAAGGCCGCGGCGCTGGACATCGCGCGCATTTGTCCGCTGCACGGCCCCGTGCTGGAGGAGAATCTCGGCTATTATCTGAATCTTTATGACATCTGGTCCTCCTACCGGGCGGAGAGCGAGGGGGTCTGCATCTGCTGCACCTCCATTTATGGGCATACGATGGACGCCGCTGTGCTGCTGCGCGATACGCTGGTGCAAAAGGGGATCAAGGCGGAGCTGCACGATCTGGCCCGCTGCGATATGCATGAGGCGATCGAGGACGCCTTCTGCTATGATCGGCTGGTGCTGGCAAGCCCGACCTATAACGCGGGGCTTTTCCCGTTTATGGAAACCTTCATTCATCATCTGACCGAGCGGAATTTTCAGAACCGCACGGTCGGCCTGATCGAGAATGGCAGCTGGGCACCCACGGCCATCAAAGGGATGAAGGCCGCGCTGGAGAAGGCGAAGAACCTCACCTTTGCGGAAAATACGGTAACCGTCCGCTCCGCCCTGAATGCGGAGAGCCGCGCGCAAATCCTCGCCCTTGCGGAGGAGCTGGCCGCAAAATAAAGGCGCGGCCGGCCTTTGAAGGGCGGCGGCTTATGAAAAAACTCTGCACCGGCCGTTGGCTGAGTGTTAACAAGGAAGTATTGGTTTCTCGCATAAAAATCCATTATTACTTTGTCAAAAAAACTCGCAAGGCGCCAGCCTTGCCTCGCTTTTCGACTTCTTAATAAAGAATTTTTAAAGCTACGAAACCGCAAGGCACTTCAAAATGATATATTTTTGATACAAGAAAAGGCAAAATCCCCGAATAATGCTGACGCCCGCCAAGGTAAAAAGGGCAAAAATCGCCGAAAAGACGCGCTGTCAGGCGTGTTTGTCCTTGTTAACCGATGGTAATGCCTTATTAACACTCAGCCTTTGTACGGCAGGCTCTTTCGCCCGGCCGGCGACGGCCGACGATAAAAAAGCGCACCCGCCAAGAGTGGGGGAGGGGTATCGTTCCCTTTTCCCCTTTTGGCGGGTGTTTTTCTTTATAAAAATTCGGGCGCAGCTGCCGCTTGACGGAGTCATTAACCGGTCCGGTCAGTCGGTCGCCCGGTTGGATGTGCGGTCGGTCGGATGATCGGCCGACGATCTACTTAATCCGGCTGCACGGCCTCCCGGCTGCGAAAAATTACTTTCCAAGCGCCGCACGGTTGATGGCGCAGAGGATCGCCTTGATCGAGGCGCGGTTGATGTTCCCGGCGATTCCGACGCCGAAGAGGCTTTTGCCGTCCGGCTTTTTGAGGTTGATGTAACAGATCGCCTTGGAATCCGAGCCGGTCGAAATCGCGTGCTCGCTGTAGGACAGGAATTCATAATCGGTGATGCCGACGTGGGACAGCGCGTTGAAGAAGGCGTCGATCGGCCCGTTGCCCACGCCCTCAATCTCGGTCGGCTTGCCGTCTACCTCCAGACAGCCGCTGAAGCGTACCTTGGACTCGAACTCGCTCGACTCCTCCGTAAAGCCGTGGACGTCGATGCGGTATTTGCGCGGAATGTTCAGATACTCGTCGTCAAAGACCTGCTTGACCTCCTCGTTCGACAGCTCGCGGCCGAGTGCGTCGCACTTGGCCGTGACGGCCGCCCCGAACTCGGGGTGCATCGCCTTGGGCAGGGTGTAGCCGAAAACGTGCTGCATGATATAGGCCGCGCCGCCCTTGCCCGACTGGGAGTTGATGCGGATGATCGGCTCGTACTGCCGGCCGACGTCGGCCGGGTCGATCGGGAGGTAGGGAATCTCCCAATACTCGGTGCCCGACTCCTTCATATACGCGTCGCCCTTGTTGATGGCGTCCTGATGAGAGCCGGAGAAGGCGGTGAACACCAGCTCGCCGGAGTAGGGGTGCCGCTCTCCGACATGCATTTTGGTGCAGCTTTCGTACATTTCACGCAGGGCGGGCAGGTCGCTGAAATCCAGCTTCGGGTCAACCCCCTGGGTGTACATGTTCAGTCCCACGGTCACGATGTCGAGGTTGCCGGTCCGCTCTCCGTTGCCGAAGAGGGTGCCCTCCACACGCTCGGCGCCGGCCAGCATGGCCAGCTCGGCCGCAGCCACGCCGGTGCCGCGGTCATTGTGGGGATGAATGCTGATGATGGCCCGTTCTCTGCCCGGCAGATGACGGATGAAATATTCCACCTGATCGGCAAAGGTGTTGGGGGTGCACATCTCCACCGTGTTGGGCAGGTTGAGGATGACCGGGTTTTCGGCCGTCGCGCCCAGCGCGTCCAGCACAGCGGCGCAGATGTCCACCGCAAACTCCGGCTCGGTACCCGAAAAGCTCTCGGGAGAGTATTCGTACCGGATGTTGCAGCCGTCCGTCTCCGCCTCGGTCAGCTCACGGATGAGCTTGGCGCCCTCTACCGCAATCTCGGTAATGCCGGCGCAGTCCTTGCGGAAAACGACCTTGCGCTGCAGCGTGGAGGTCGAATTGTAAAAATGCACAATGACGTTTTTGGCACCCCGGATGGCCTCAAACGTGCGGCGGATCAGATGGGGGCGCGCCTGCACCAGCACCTGAATCCAGACGTCGTCGGGGATGAGATTTTTTTCAATCAGCTCGCGGCAGATTTCATACTCGGTCTCATTGGCCGAGGGGAAGCCGATCTCAATCTCCTTAAAGCCCATGTCGCACAGCGCCTTGAAGAAGGTCAGCTTCTCCTCCATATTCATGGGATTGACCAGCGCCTGGTTTCCGTCGCGCAGATCCACGCTGCACCAGACCGGCGCCTTGTCGATCACCCGGCTCGGCCACTGGCGGTCGGGCAGATCAATCTGCTTGAACGGAATATATTTTTCGTACCCTTGTTTCATGTGTAGACACTCCTTCATAAGCTTTGGATTGTTCGGCTCTGTGAGTCGGCGAAGAAAATAAAAAAATCCCCGTCCCAAAACAGGGACGGGGAAAGCTTTCCACGTGGTACCACCCATATTCGGCCTTTGCTTTTTTGCAAAAGCCCTTCGCCAGCCTCTAACAAGGCCTGACCTTTTAACGGAGATCGTCCGGCGCGCCCTATAAAAAGAATCAGACGCGCAACTCAGGGATGAGCTATACATACCCGACTTCCCATCGGCTCGCACCGGCCGCCGACTCTCTTCATGGTGAAGGCAGGGTATCTTTTTCCCGTCGCAGTTTTTAAAGATTTGCTGTTATTATATGCCGGCGTTTCGGATTTGTCAAGAGCGCGCGGAAAAAATTTTTCTTTTCGCGCCCTGTTTGCTCCGGCTTTGAAAGGGCTGCTACCGCAGGGCGTTCATAACCATGCCGGTAATCAGCTTGGGGTAGAAATAGGTGGATTTCTGCGGCATTTTTTCGCCCGCGGCGGCAACGTCGCGAATCTCCTCCACCCGGGTGGGGTTGAGCAGAAAGGCGCAGTCGGCCGCGCCGCTGTCCACGGCGGCGACCGCCTCCCCCTCGTCCCGGGTGTAGACCAGATTCTTTCCGGCCGCCATGTTCGCCTTGTCGATGCCGAACAGCCGCTCGAGCACCAGCGTGTGCAGCACGCTGACGTCCAGCCCGCGCAGCGCGGGAGAGGCGTCCGGCAGAAGCTGCTCCATAACCGAGGAATCGCGCAGCGTCAGCAGAGTGTAGCGCCCGCTGTACAGTGCAAATGCCTTCTTCCCCGCGGCGTAAGCCGCATCCAGCGCCGCCTTTGCGGCTTTGCCGTCGGCGAGGTCGGCAAGGTCAAAGCAGCTGCGGCATTTCTCCAGCACATCCGCTGCCCGGAAGCCGTCAAGGCCGCGTACAATCCGGTGGGTCGGAAAAACAACCAGCCCCGGGTGCTCCATCGCGACCAGGCACATCATCACATAATCGGCCGCGCCGCTTTGCGGCGCCTCCCCCTTTTCCGCCAGCGCACGGCGGTAAGCAAGGGCGGTTTCGTACCGGTGATGGCCGTCGGCGATGTAGAGCTTTTTATCGGCGAACCGGCGGCATAGCTCGGCGGTCTGCGCGTTTTCGGGCACAATCCACAGGCGGTGGGTCACCCCGTCGCCGTCGGTCAGTTCCTGATCGGGCGCGCCGGACGAAAGCCGGTCGAGCAGCTCGCCGCAGCCTCCGTCATCGTTGTATAAGGAGTAGATCTGGCTGAAATTGCAGCGGGTCGCCTGCATCAGATCGAAGCGGTCGGTCTTGGCCTTGGACAAGGTTTCCTCATGCGGGAGGATGACGCCGGCCGAAAATTCCTCCAGCTTCACCCGGCAGATGAAGCCCTTCACCGCGTAAGAGCGGCCGTGGGCGGTAAACGCCTCTTCATAAATATAGATTGCGGGGGTCGGATCGACCGCAACCGAGCCTTCGGCCTCCCACTCCGAGAGGGTGCGCCCCGCCTCCAGATAGGGGTTCTCCCCCTCGCGCGGCAGCTCCAGCCGGATGACGTTGTGCGGGTTCTGCCGGAGATAGGCGCGCCGCTCCTCCTCACTGATGATGTCGTAGGGCGGGCAGACCAGCTCGCCGATCGGGCCGGCCTTTTCGGTAAAGCGCAGGGCTTTAAAAGGTTTGATCTGAGCCAAGGGTATCCTTCCTTTCGGTGATGCGAATTTGCCTCTTTATTGTAACGGCTGAAAAAGAAAAGGTCAACGCTTTTTGCGCCGGAGGAGAGGCTTTTTGTGGCCGCGCACCGAAAAAGCTTTCCCTTTCCCGCAATTTATGATACAATATTTAAAAATCGTTTACAATCCCGACGCGTTTATCGTGTACACTGTATGTATATTATGCCAACAGGGGGCGTTTGGCTTCGGCCGAAAACGCGCTCTTCATGCTGCAACGAAAGGAATGGTTCGCAAAATGATCGAGGTTGCAAATCTGAGCAAAAGATACGGCAGCCACCTCGCCGTCAACGACGTCAGCTTCCGGGTTGAGGACGGGGAGGTTCTCGGATTTCTCGGCCCGAACGGCGCCGGAAAATCCACCATTATGAATATTCTGACCGGCTATCTTTCGCCGACGCAGGGGAAGGTGACGGTCGACGGGTATGACATTCTCGACAACCCGGATGAGGCCAAGCGCCACATCGGCTATCTGCCCGAGCTGCCGCCCCTTTATCTCGACATGACGGTGAAGGAGTATCTGAATTTCATATTCGAGCTGAAAAAGGTGCGCCTGCCCCGCAAGCCGCATCTGGAGGAAATCTGCCGTCTGGTCCGGATTGAGGATGTTTATAACCGGCTGATCAAGAATCTTTCAAAGGGCTATCGCCAGCGGGTCGGCATTGCACAGGCGCTGATCGGCAACCCCGACGTGCTGATTCTGGACGAGCCGACCGTCGGCCTCGATCCCAAGCAGATTATCGAGATCCGCACCCTCATCCACCAGCTCGGCAAAAACCATACGGTTATCCTTTCCTCCCACATTTTGTCGGAGATTCAGGCGGTCTGCCGCCGGATCATCGTCATCAATAAGGGCGAGATGATCGCCGACGACACGCCGGAGAATCTCTCCCGCCTTTTGTCCGACGACCACTCCCTGACCTATCGCATCGCCGGCCCCAAGCAGGATGTGCTGCGGGCGATCGGGTCGATTCCGACGGTCAAGAGTATTCAGTTCGTCGGCAGCCGGGAAAAAGGCGTCGGCGACTTTGTGGTTGAGCCGCTGGGCGCAGCCGATGTGCGGCGTGCCGTTTTCGACCGGCTGGCCGAGCGGCGCTGGCCGGTTGTGGAGCTGTCGACCAACGAGCTGACGCTGGAGCAGATATTCCTGCGCCTGACCGACGGCGCTTCCAACCAGCGGTTCCGTGAGCTGATGAAGGCCAAAGCGGCCGAAAAGGACGCGGCGCCGGCAGCGGCGACAGCACCCGCACAGCCGGAGTCCGGCGTGGAAGAAAAGGAGGATGAGGCGTAATGGCAGCGATTTTTAAAAGAGAGTTCAAGGCGTATTTTACCTCTCCGGTCGGATATGTTGTCCTGGCCATCTATGCACTGTTCTCGGGCTATTTCTTTGCGTATATGTATGCCAACGGGTATCCGTATACCTCGTTTATCTTTTCCCAGATGTTCACGATCGTCATGTTTACCGTGCCGATCATCACGATGAAGCTGATGAGTGAGGACAAGCGGCAGAAAACCGATCAGGCCTTGCTGACCGCGCCGGTCCGTCTCTCCTCCATCGTGCTGGGGAAATTTTTTGCCGCCCTCTGCTTTTTCCTCCTCGGCTTTGCGGAGACGCTGCTTTTCCAGATCATCGTCGCCTTTAAGGTCACGCCCGACTGGGCAACCTTCATCGGCAATGTGGTCGGCATCGTCCTCTTTGGCGCGGCTCTGATCGCGGTCGGCCTCTTTGTTTCGGCCCTGACCGAGAGTCAGGTGGTCGCCGCCATCGGCAGCTTTGCCATCTCGCTTGTGCTGATTCTGATGGACACCTTTGCCCAGATCCTCAATGTGGCGTGGGTGACCAAAGCGGTCGAGTGGATTTCCTTCAGCGGACGGTACACAACCTTTACCGAGGGGATCCTCGACCTTTCCAACGTCATCTTCTTTTTAAGCTTTGCCGCACTCTTCCTCTTCCTGACCGTGCGCGTGCTTGAGAAGAAACGCTACGCCTGACGAAAGGGGGATGGAAACCATGTCGAACAAAATGAATACCGAACCGGCACAGAAGAAGGTTCGCAGCAGGTTTGCGCTGAAGCACGGCGCTTATTCCATCGCCTTTATCGCGGTGGCCATTGCCGTTTTTATCGTGATCAACATTCTTGCCACCGCGCTGGTGCAGCGCTTCCCGCTCAATATTGATCTGACCGAGGGGGGCGACTACTCGGTGTCGGAGAAGAACATCGAGTATATCAAGGGGATCACCCGTCCGGTGACCATCACGGTCTGCGCAACCGAAGGGGACTACGCAACCTATATGGCGCAGTACGCCTCCTACTACTACAACGCGACCGACTCGACCAACGGAAAGTATTATACCCAGGCGATGACCCTCCTGGATGAGTATACCAAGTACAACAGCAATATCCAGGTGGTCTATGCCGACCCGCAGTCGCCGGAGTTTTCGGATATCAAGGCGCGGGTGGGCTCGTCGGCCAACCTGACCTATGGCTCGATCTTGATTGAGAGCAGCTTTGAGCTGGACGGTCAGCCGGTGTCGAGAAGCAAGGTGCTTTCCTTTGCCGACCTGTACGATGTTTCCGATTCTGCCGGAGGCTATGCCGCCTACTACGGCACCGGATATGAGCTGACCGGCTCGAAGGTGGAGTCGGCGGTGACCTCCGCCATTTACAGCGTGACCTCGGACAAGACGACCGAGGTCGCCTACATCACCGCGCACATGAACGGCGCGGCGCTGGACGCGCTGAACAGCACCCTGGCCGACAACAACTACAACGTTACGGCGATTGACAACCTCATCGGCTACGACATCGACGAGAGTGTGGAGGTTTTGATGATCGCCGCGCCTTCCTCGGACTATTCCGGCGCCGAGCTGGAAAAGCTGGACGCCTTCCTCGACAACGGCGGCCAGCGGGGAAAAACGCTGGTGTTCTTCGGCAGCGCCGACTCGCCCGATCTGCCCAACCTCTATGCCTTTTTGGCCGAGTGGGGCATCAGCTGCATGCCCGGTTCGGTGTATGAGACCGAGGCGAACAATATTTATCAGACCAACTATATCTACGGCATGACCAGCAAAAAGAGCGACTACACCTCCTCGACCGACAGCCTGGGACGCCTCTATCTCTGCGGCGGGAACATTCCGATGTCGGTCCGGTTTGAGAGTCAGGGGAACCGCACCACGACCGAGGTTATGGCCACCAGCGACACCGTGGTTGTCCGGCCGCTCGGCGTCGGTGAGGATTGGACGCCCGACAATTCCGCAAAGCAGGCGCTCTCCAGTGTGATCGTATCGCAGGATATGGTCTACGGCAGCAATCATGAGGAGCTGAAAAGCTATCTGCTCGCCTTCTCGAGCGTGGATTTTGTCAGCGACGACTGGCTGAACTTTACCGGCACGGTCGGCAATATGGAGCTGACGCTCGGCGTGTTCAACCAGCTTTCCGGCCGCAACGCCGATGAGGTCACCTTCACCAACAAGACCATCTCGGTCGAGAGCTTCTCGGATCAGGTTACTGTGCTGGCCTCGAACATTGTCAAGATCATCTTTGTCGGCATTGTGCCGGTGGCGGTCCTTGTCATAGGTATCGTGATCTGGAGCAGGAGGAAAAACAGATGAGCCATCCGTTTGAAGAGGAAAACCGCCCCCTGACTCCGGGGGAGGATGTGCCCCCGGCTGCCGGAGCCGCGCCGGAGGCGGCCGGGACTCCGGCCGGGGAGGATGCCGCCCCGATTGAGGCGGCTTCCGAGGATTCCTTCGGCTATGAGGAGTATGACGGGAGCGAGGTGGATCTTTCCGGCTCGACCGTTTTTGGTGAGACGCCGGTGGAGGATAAGCGGAAGCCGGCCGGCAAGAGCCGGCGGGTTCGCAACATCATCGCGGCCGTGCTGGTGCTGGCCATTCTGGCCGGATCGGCCGTCGCGATCGTCAAGTTCATCCCGACCGAGGAGGAGGCAGCCTCCTCCAGCAGTACAGCCGTGTCCATGAACATCCCGGTCGCCTCGATCGCGGAGGAGGACATCACCGCGATTACACTGCAAAACGAAACCGGCAGCTTTACCCTGCGTCCCAAGGTGGAGGAAGCCTCCTCCACGACCTCGTCTGGCAGTGAGGAGGTCACCAACTGGTATGTGGAGGGGATGAGCAACTCCTACATCAACACCACAACCAGCGGCGTGTTTGCCGACAACGCTGCCGCCATTACGGCCACCCGCCTGATGGCGAGCGGGGTGGAGGACTTTTCCCTCTACGGCCTGGACACGCCGGTAATCACGCTGGAGGTCACGGGCAAAAGCGGGGAAGGGTATACCCTGTATTTTGGCGGAGATTCTCCGGCCGCCGACGGCAAGTACGCCCGTCTGGCCGGGTCGAATGACGTTTACCTGATCGGATCGTCCACCGTCGGCGATTTTGAGGTGGGTGTTTACTACTTCATCAATGTGGTCATGTTCCCCGCCGTTTCTTCGGAGGAGGGGACGGCAGCCTACTTTGACAGCGACGGCGCTCTGTCCAAGGTTGATTCGGTGGTGATCAGCGGAACGGCCTATGCCTCGCCCATTACCATCACCAGCAATCCTTATGACGCCTCCTCCTACATTCCTTACATCATGACGGCGCCGGTGCGGCAGAACGTTATGGGAGATGCGGGTGACGCGCTGATTTCTCCGATTAAAACCGGACTTACGGGCGACGGCGCCTATGCGGTAGAGCCGGACGCGGCCACCCTTGCCAAATATCACATGGATACGCCGCAGGTTGTGGTCGAGTACTCGGTCGGCAGCTATCACAAGCGGCTGAAAATCTCTGCCGTCGACGGGGATGACAGCTATTATGCCGTCATGCACGACGATGTGCCGGTGATTTACAAGGTGGCGAAATCCACCCTCCCCTTCGCCGGATACAGCCAGACCGATTATTACAACAACTACATCCTGCTGGACGACATCAGCACGATTTCGTCGGTCACGGTTTCTACCTCGGCCGGGACGCATGTCTACAACCTTTCCCATTCGACCGATGAGAATGAGAATAAGGTGGTCACCGTCACTTGCGACGGCGTCGTGCGGGAGAGCGCGAGCTTCCAGAACCTCTATCAGTTCATGCTTTCCTGCTACGCGACCGAGTTCACGACCGAGGCGGCGCCCGCCGGGTCGGAGAGCGCGCTGCAGCTCACCTTCCGTTACACCGACGCCGCGCGGGAGAGCCTGCAGGTCTCCTTCGCCAAGACAAGCGACCGCCGCTACCATATCACGGTCAACGGCACGCCTCTGGGCTATGCCTTCTCCACCACGGTGGAGAGCCTGATCGGGTATGAGAACGGATACTATAACGGCGGCACGGTGCCCAAGCCGTAAGGCCGGCATAAGCTGAATTTTAAAAAAGCCCGGTTCCCGGATATGGGAGCCGGGCTTTCGTTTCGCCCGCCCTTCTTCCGCCGCCGGCCGGGTTCGGAGGATATTCCCGCCTTTCTCCCCGGCTGTGCCGCACATACTGTATAAGGGACAGAGCCGGCCGCCCGGCTGTCCGGCTGCGCGGTAGGAGAACGGGGCGGCTCACCCCCTCTCTCTACAAAAAATTTAAAAAATTTTGTGCAAAAATACACTGTTTATTTCTTTGCAATTGTGGTACTATAGACATCAACATCTTGTGTATCTGTGTATATGACACACCGATATATTGCGAAAGGAACGAGGATTATGATTCGCATTATCAAAAAGGACGGCACGCTTGAGGAATACAATGTCCAGAAGGTAGTTACCGCCGTCAATAAATCGGCCGCCCGCGCCCTCATCACCTTTACGGAGGAGGAGATCGGCCAGATCTGCGACTTTGTCGACGGCAAGGTGCTGAATATGGGTAAGGATCTGATTCCCATCGCCGAAATGCACAACGTCGTCGAGGGGGCACTCGACCTCGTCAATCCGAAGGTGGCCAAGAGCTACCGCGACTACCGCAACTATAAGCAGGATTTCGTCCACATGCTGGACGAGGTGTATAAAAAGAGTCAGGCCATCATGTACATCGGGGATAAGGAAAACTCCAACTCCGACTCGGCGCTGGTCTCGACCAAGCGGTCGCTGATTTTCAACCAGCTGAATAAGGAACTGTATCAGAAGTTTTTCATGACGGTGGAGGAGCTGCAGGCCTGCCGCGACGGGTACATCTATGTCCACGACATGTCGGCAAGGCGCGATACCATGAACTGCTGCCTCTTCGACGTGCAGAGCGTGCTGAAGGACGGGTTTGAGATGGGCAACCTCTGGTACAATGAGCCGAAAAGCCTCGACGTCGCCTTCGACGTGATCGGGGACATCGTGCTTTCGGCCGCCAGCCAGCAGTACGGCGGCTTCACCGTGCCGGAGGTGGACAAGATCCTCGCCCCCTATGCTGAAAAGACCTTTGTGCGCCAGCGTGACCGCTACCTTGCCATGGGCCTTGCGCAGGAGAAGGCGGAGGCCGAGGCGCTCCGCGACGTCCAGAATGATTTCCACCAGGGCTTCCAGGGGTGGGAGTACAAGTTCAACACGGTTGCCTCCAGCCGGGGAGATTATCCCTTCATCACCATGACGGTCGGGCTTGGAACCGGGCGTTTTGCCAAAATGGCAACCAAAATCATGCTAAAGGTCCGCAAGGGCGGCCAGGGCAAAAAATGGTGCAAGAAGCCGGTGCTCTTCCCCAAAATCGTCTTTTTGTATGATGAAAATCTGCACAGCGAGGGCAAGCCGCTCTACGATGTGTTTGAGGCGGGGGTCGAGTGCTCGGCCAAAACCATGTATCCCGACTGGCTCTCCCTGACCGGGGAGGGCTATGTAGCCGAGATGTATAAAAAATACGGCCGGGTCGTCTCTCCTATGGGGTGCCGCGCCTTTTTGTCCCCCTGGTACGAGCGGGGCGGCATGAAGCCGGCGGACGAGGAGGACAAGCCAATTTTTGTCGGCCGGTTCAACATCGGCGCGGTCAGCCTGCACCTGCCGATGATCTACGCCAAGGCGCAGAAGGAGAGTCGCGATTTTTATGAGGTTTTGGATTACTACCTCAACCTGATCCGCCGCCTCCACATCCGGACGTATGAGTATCTGGGCGAGATGCGCGCCTCCACCAACCCGCTGGCTTACTGCGAGGGCGGGTTCTACGGCGGCCATCTCGGCATTCATGATAAGATCAAGCCGCTGCTCAAAACGGCGACTGCCTCCTTCGGCATCACCGCCCTCAACGAGCTGCAGCAGCTTTATAACCGCAAATCTCTGGTCGAGGACGGGGAGTTTGCGCTGGAGGTCATGCGGTTCATCAACAAGCGTGTGGCCGAGTTTAAGGAGGAGGACGGCAATCTCTACGCCCTCTACGGCACCCCGGCCGAGAATCTCTGCGGCCTGCAGGTCAAGCAGTTCCGGGCGAAATATGGGATTGTTCCCAACGTCTCCGACCGGGAGTATGTGAGCAATTCCTTCCACTGCCACGTGTCGGAGGATATTTCCCCCATCCGCAAGCAGGATCTGGAAAAGCGGTTCTGGGATCTGATGAACGGCGGCAAAATCCAGTATGTCAAGTACCCCATCGACTATAATACCGAGGCGGTCAAAACCCTGGTCGAGCGGGCGATGAAGATGGGCTTTTATGAAGGGGTCAACCTCTCCCTGGCCTATTGCGACGACTGCGGCCATCAGGAGCTGGAGATGGACGTCTGCCCCAAATGCGGCAGCAAAAATTTGACCAAGATCGAGCGGATGAACGGCTACCTTTCCTATTCAAGAGTGAAGGGCGACACCCGCCTCAACGACGCCAAAATGGCTGAGATTGCGGACAGGAGAAGTATGTAATGCGGTATCACAATATCACGACCGACGATATGCTGAACGGAGATGGGCTGCGCACCGTCCTCTGGGTGGCCGGATGCAGCCATCACTGCGAGGATTGCCAGAATCCCGTGACCTGGGATATTCACGGCGGCCTGCCCTTCGACGCCGCGGCCGAGGCCGAGCTGTTCTCCGACCTCTCGCGGGATTACATATCCGGGATCACCTTCAGCGGCGGCGACCCGCTGCATCCCGACAATCGGGCAGAGGTTGGCCGCCTTATGCAAAGGGTCAAGGCCGAGCTTCCGGGAAAGACCATCTGGTGCTACACCGGCTTTTTGTTTGAAGAGGTCCGGGACCTCCCCTTGATGCAGTATGTCGACGTGCTGGTCGACGGCCGGTTTGAAAAGGCGCTGCTTGACAACAAGCTTTTTTGGAAGGGCAGCGCCAACCAGCGGGTGATCGACGTGCAAAAAAGCCTCGACACCGGCAAAATCGTGCTGCACGCCTGAATGAATGGCGGCGCGCCTCCCTTTGATCAATACAAAACAAGCCGCCGTGTCGAAAACGGCCGTGCTTAAAGCAGAAAGGAAAGATTCCATGAAACGGATTGCGAAATTTGAAAAGGTCTCTCCCGCACGGTTTGCCGCCGACTACGACCTCGGCGACGCGGCGGAGGTTTATGAAAATCTCCGGCTGCCGCAGCGCGCGACGGCCGGCTCGGCCGGGTATGATTTCTACAGCCCGGCGGCGCTGACCATCGCCCCGGGGGAGACGGTGAAAATCCCCACCGGCATCCGGGTAAAGATTGCGGAGGGCTGGGTGCTCAAGCTCTATCCCCGCAGCGGGCTGGGCTTCAAGTATCGGCTGCAGCTGAACAACACGGTTGGCATCATCGACAGCGACTACTACAACTCGGACAACGAGGGGCATATTTTCATCAAGGTCACCAATGATTCCAATGAGGGGAAAACCCTCACCCTCCAGCCGGGGGAGGGGTTTGCCCAGGGCATTTTTGTCGAGTACGGCATCACGGTGGACGACGAGGCCGACGGGGTGCGCAACGGCGGCTTCGGCAGCACGACAAAATAACCGGAAGCGAAAAGCAGAGGGCGGAAAAAGGGAGGAGACTCCCGCGCCTGGGTTTTAAAAAAGTGCCTTATCCCCGGGCGGAATAACCGCCTGCCCTCAAAAAAAGATACAGCGCTGAAAAGCCTCCCTTTTTTTTAAAAAAAGGGAGGCTTTTTCTCTGCCCTGCGCTTTCCGGCCGGGCGCGTGGGCGGGAGGTGAAATTCCTGCTGATGTGAGGAATTTGTCCAAAGCAAGTCGCTTTTTGTACCATGTGGCCGGAAATATCCGGGATTCCCCGCTTGACGTAATGCAAAGCGGTTTGTTATAATGTACTGAATTTAAGAAAATTGGGATGTTCTTTTATATGCTTCGTAAATTTACAGTTCTGCTATCCTGGCTGGTTTGCCTTTCGCTGTTGTTTTCCGGCGCCGCCTTTGCCGTAAGCGGGCAGGAGCAGGCCGCTCCCATGCCGCTGGCGGCTTCGGCGAAAAAAGCACTGGTGTATAATCTGCCGAGCCGGGCGGTCGATATCTATCAGGCGTTTCAGGCGAAGAGCTTTACCGCCACGGACGGCACAGTACTCAAATACCGCATTTTCATTCCCGACGGCTATACGCCCGAGGCGGACTATCCGCTTCTGCTGATTCTGCACGGCGCGGGCGAACGGGGAGATGACAACAGCGCACAGATGCGAAATGCGGTGCAGAATCTTTTCAACGACCTCAACTCTCCCATATACGGATCCATCGTGATCTGCCCGCAGTGCCCCAATAATAATCAGTGGGTGGACACACCCTGGTCCGATGGCAACTACTCGGTCGCGAACGTGCCGGAGTCCAACGAGCTGAAAGCGGTTGTGGAGATTCTGGACAGCATAAAGAATGCGTATTCGGTAGATGACAGCCGCGTCTACGGATTTGGCCTTTCGATGGGCGGGTTTGGAACCTGGGATCTGATGATGCGCCACCCCGACCTGATTACGGCGGGCGTCCCGCTCTGCGGCGGTGCGGATGTAGCCTATGCGCAGCAGCTGGTGGAAAAACCGATCTGGACCATTCATGACAGCACCGATGGCATTGTACCGGTCAGCGGCACGCGCGCTATGGTCAATGCGATCAAAGCGGCCGGCGGCAGCTCGATTATTTATGAGGAGCTTCAGGGCTACGGCCACAACGTCTGGGACTACGCCTCTACCAGAGAGGGGCTTATGAACTGGCTGTTCTCGCAGATCGCCCCCTGCGAGACGCACACCGAGCAGTGTGTGGACAACGGCGACGGAACCCACCGCCGTGTCTGTTCGGTCTGCGGGAGGGTTCTTGCAGCCTCCGAGCAGCATACCGGCACCGATGACGGAGACTGCACAACGCCGGTCTCCTGCGCCTGCGGTGTGGTTCTGACCGCGGGAAAAACGCATGACTTCACCGGGGAAATTTTCTCGGATGAGATTGGACACTGGCATGTCTGCGGGAACGAAAATTGCACGGTAAAGGAGGCACGGCAGCCTCACCGCGGCGGCACGGCAACTTATTTTGAGAAGGCGGTCTGCCTGGTCTGTGAAAAGGCCTATGGCGATACCGCGCCCGATACCACCGCGCCTGCCGGGCAGATCAAATCGGGAGAAAAAAGCCTCTCGGGCGGCGATGACACCCTTTTCTTCAAAGAGGCGCTGGATATACGCATCTCGGCTTCCGATACCGAAAGCGGCATGGAAAAAACAGAGTATTTCCTCTCGACCGGGGAAATAGAGGATCCCTCCTCCATAACCGGGTGGAAGGCTTATACCGACGGACTCCGGCTGGAGGCTGACGGCACCTATGTGGTATATGCCCGGCTGACCGACAAGGCCGGGAATGCGGCCCTGCTTTCCTCCGACCGGATTGTGCTGGACAGCACCGCGCCTGCAATCACCGGCGTAAAGGACGGCGGAGACTACTGCGACGCCGTAACGGTCGAGATTGCGGACGCCTATCTGGACAGCGTGACGCTGAACGGCAGCCCGGTCACTCCGACCGACGGAAAGGTTGTCCTGTCCTACCGCACGGACGCGCAGACGCTTGTCGCGACCGATAAGGCCGGCAACACGACTGCGGTGAAAATCACGGTGCACGACGGTCATCTCTGGGGGCAGGACGAGGTTGTTGCTGCCGCCACGGCCGAAAAGGAGGGGCAGATCCGGCACACCTGCACGCGCTGCGGGGAGGTCGAGCTGAAAACCACTCCGAAGCAGCCCGCCGCGAGTTCTTCACCTGCCGATCAGGGGCAGGCCAAACAGCCTGCCGCCGAAAATCCCTTCCCGAAAACCGGAGACGCCGGCCTTTTGCCGGTGTGGCTTGCCGCGGTGCTGGCCTCGGGCGGACTGCTGCTGACGCAGCTCCTCCGGAAAAAGCGGACAACCCGCTGAGTTTTCTGAAAAAACAAAGAGGATGGCAGTTTTGATGAACGCCATCCTCTTTTTCTCTGCCGCTTTTTTGGGGGGAGTGTTCAGCATCGCGGCGGCCGCGATGGAATCCGCCGCCTCTGTTTTACCACGGCCGAAAGCCTTATACGCTTTGTGCGGTCAGCCGGGGAAGCGGGCGGTCGGGCGATCGAATAATCGGGCAATCGGCCAGCCCGGGCAGACTTATGCAGCCCGGGCAGACTTATGCAGCCTGTGTAACCCGCGAGGCCTGTACAGCCGTCGGAATATACGAAAAAAACATCCGCCGAAGAAGGAGGGAGAACGCCTCCCGCTTTCGGCGGATGTTTTGCTTTATATGACCTCTTGTATTCCGGAGATTATGCCTTGTTCTTCAGGCGCTTGTCCGACTTCGTGGAGAGGCGGGTGCCGACGCTCTGGAAAATCTGAACCAGCACAATCAGCAGAATTACGGCCAGCAGCATCACAAGGTACTTGTACCGGTAGTAGCCGTAGTTGATCGCGATTTTGCCGAGGCCGCCGCCTCCGATGATGCCGCTCATCGCCGAGTAGCCCAGGATGGTCGTAATCGCGATGGTCGCGTTGGAAATCAGGGAGGGCACGCTTTCCGGGATCATGACCTTGCAGATGATCTGGAGAGGGGAGGCGCCCATACTCTGCGCCGCTTCGATGATGTTGGGACTGACCTCACGCAGGCTGCCCTCCACAAGCCGCGCCACAAAGGGAAAGGCTGCGATGACCAGCGGCACGATAGAGGCCGGCGTGCCGACCGCAGTGCCGACAATCAGCCGCGTCAGCGGAAAGACCATAATCATCAGGATCAGGAAGGGCACCGACCGCAGCAGGTTGATGATGATATTGAGCAAATGCATCAGCCATTTGGGAAGCGGGCGGATGCCGCCCTTTTCTCCGGTGACCAGCAGTACGCCAAGCGGCAGCCCGATCACAATGGCAAAGGCGGTTGCCAGCAGGGTGACATAGAAGGTCTCCCATATGGCGAGGGGGAATTCATTTTTAAAAATCTGAAGCGCTTCCTCCAGCACTTCGCTGGAAAACAGCTTGTCAAACATGATCCTGCACCTCCTCTGCAAGGATATCCGGCATCGCCTGCAGATAGCGGATAGCTTCCTCCACCGCGGCGGCGTCTCCCGGCAGGCTGAGCAGCATGTTGCCGTAGACCTTATCCCCGACGCACTTGGTGGAGGCCGCTAAAATATTGGCGGCGATGTGCTTGTCTATGGCCATCTGGGTAATCAGCGGCCGGCCGGCTGCAAGCGCGCCGTTGAAAACCACCCGGACGCGCCGCTCTCCTGCAGGGCAGGGGAGAAGATCGGTCGCCCCGTCCGGGAAAACCAGCCGCCTTGCCGCGTCCGACTTCGGCGCGGAGAACACCTTGTCCACCGGCCCTTCCTCCACCACGCGGCCGCCGTCGAGAATGGCGACGTGGGTGCAGATTTCCTCCACCACGCTCATCTGGTGGGTGATGATGACCACAGTAATGCCCAGCTTCCGGTTGATGTCCCGGATCAGCTCGAGGATCGAGTGGGTTGTCCCGGGATCGAGTGCACTGGTCGCCTCATCACAGAGCAGAACCTTCGGATTGGTGGCAAGCGCCCGGGCGATGGCGATCCGCTGCTGCTGTCCGCCTGAGAGCTGCGCCGGATAGGCTCTCGCCTTATCGGGGAGGCCGACGGTCTCCAGCAGCTCCATGGCACGCTTTCTGGCCTCCGCCTTGGGGACGCCGGCCAGCTCGAGCGGGAAGCATATGTTGCGCAGGCAGGTGCGCTGCATCAGGAGGTTGAAGCCCTGAAAAATCATCGAAATTTCCCGCCGGACGGCGCGCAGCTTGGAATCCGACAGGGTTTTCAGATCACAGCCGTCGATGATCACGCTGCCTTCGGTCGGGCGCTCAAGCATGTTGATGCAGCGCACGAGGGTGGATTTCCCCGCGCCGCTCATGCCGATGACGCCGTAAATTTCTCCGTCCCCGATGGAGAGGCTGACGTCCTGCAGTGCGTCGACCTGCCCGTCGGCCGTTTGAAAGGATTTGGACAGATGCTGAATTTCAATCATATAAAAAACCTCCGCACAGGAGAATACGCCGGTTGCCCTGACGGCCGCCGGCGTATTCGGCTTTGTATACCTTACTTCTTGATCGCGTCGAGGCTGGTCTGCTTTCCGCCGTAGACGCCGATCGGCTCAACATGGATCGCGCCGACCGAAACGATGTGGGTTCCGTTCTCTGCATTGAAGTCATCCAGATACGGGGTGTGCTGGAAGTAGTTGGCGTCCACTTCTCCGCTCTCGACGACGTTGTTCGGCTGGACATAGTCGGTGTACTCAATGACCTTCAGGGTGATGTCCTTCTCAGCCAGGATATCCTTCGCAACGGCCAGGATCTCAGCGTGCGGGGTCGGAGAGGCGGCAACCGAAACGGTCGTGCCGGCCAGCGCAGCATAATCAACCGAAGAATCGAAGCCGTCGCCGGGGTTTTCTACGACGCTGACAACCGCGCCGTCATACTCGGATTTGATAAAGTCGGCAACCTTCTTGCTCTCCAGAGCGGCCACAAGCGCCTTGATCTTATCGGTGTTCTGGTTGCCGTCCTTCACGGCGAGGATGTTGCCGTAGGCCGAAGAGGAGCCCTCAATCGCCAGGGAATCCTTCACGGGGTTCAGGTTGGCCGAAATGGCATAGTTGGAGTTGATAACGGCATAGTCGACATCCTGCAGCACGTTGGGAAGCTGCGCGGCCTCTACCTCTTTAAAGGTGAGGTTGTAGGGGTTCTCGGCGATGTCCTTGACGGTGGCGGTGATGCCGGCGCCGTCCTTCAGCTTGATGTATCCCTTGTCCTCCAGCAGCAGGAGGGCGCGGGCCTCATTGGTGGTGTCGTTCGGAACCGCGACGGTCAGCCCCTTATCAGAGCCGGAGCAGGCGGTGAGGGCGGCGGCTGCGCCGAGTGTGAGGACGAGGGTCAGAATAACAGCAAGAATCTTTTTCATGATGATTTTCTCCTTTTTTCATTTTAAAAATTTTTATAATCGTATGTTTATAAGAGCGGCGGCCCGGCCGCCTTTTTTAAAAAAGCCTTGTGGATGATTTAAAAACCCTCAGCCGCACATTCGCTGATTGCGGAGATTGGCTCGTATGATCTGTCCGGAAACGGATGTAGGAATTGTGAGGCGCATGTTAACGCTCCTTTCGACAAAGTAAAAAAGGGGGGCTTCCCGATTGAAGCCCCCTTGGAAAACGCGAAAGCTGGCTGGTTTGAAGCTCAGCCTCTTCCATGCATACGGGAAAGCCCATCGGAAACGTTCGCACGGCAAAGCATGCACATGTTAAACATGCACATTTCCATCATAGGCATCCAAATGTGACCAAACGTTTTCATAATCGGCTTTCTCCTTCCTCTTTTATTTTTCCGGTTTGAATCCGGGAAGTTTTTTTCGATGGGGTTATTATAGCAACGCTTTCCTACTTTGTCAATAGGAAAATAGAAATTTTTTCAAAAATTTTTCTCTGCCCCCAAAATGGGGAAAATGCGGGAGGTTTTGGCCGTCAGGGCAGCAGCTTGTTCATGAAGTGGGTGATGGCCTGCCGCTGCAGCCGTTCGAGCGCCGGGAACGCCTCCGGCGAGGAGAGGTGGTTGCGGAATTCTCCCGGATCGGCCTTCAGATCCAGCAGCTCGTAATATTCCTCCTGCGGCTTGTGGATGTGTACATACTTGTACCGGCCGTCGCCGACGGCGAGATAGCCCTCTCCCTCGGCAAAAACATACGGATGTCCGCCCTGCCGGATCAGCTCCTGCAAATCGCAGCCGTCGGTGTGAATGCCCTCGATCCCTGCGGCCTTCATACAGGTGGCGAACAGGTCGGTGAGCTGCACCAGCACATCCTCCGTGCCGAGATCCTGCCCGTTCGGCATGCGAACCAGCAGCGGAATATGCCAGACATCCTCGTACGCGCAGTTGTGCTTTCCCCAAAGGGTGTGGTTGCCCAGCATCTCGCCGTGATCGGCCGTGAAGATGACCAGCAGATCCTCTCCCCACTTCTCCTTTGCGGCCGAGAGGACGCTGCCCACAACATCGTCGATCAAAGCGACGTTGGCGTAGTAGCTGCGGCGCAGCCGGGTCCAGTATTCCTCGGAGTAATTTTTGCAGCCGTGATCGGGCGCCGGGCCGCAGCCGTCAATGTTGCCGCCGCCGTGATAGCTTTTGTAATGAATGCGATCCGGGTCGGAGAATTCCTCCGCACAGCCGGTGCGCCCCTTTTTCTCCAGTGCGTCCATATCGACCCGGTCGTAGTAGGCCTCCGGCGCGTCGAAGGGATAGTGCGGGCCGGAGAAGGAGAGCCAGAGCATGGCCGGCGCGTCGCTGTCATAGCTTTGGATATACTCGGTCATTTTGCGCCCGCTCCAGATGTCCGGGTACCACTTCTCCTCCAGCGGGAAGGGATAAACCTTTCCGTTCGAGCGATCCCACCGCGTCTGCCGGTAGGTGGGGAGAAGTCCGGCCGCGTCCAGCTCCTTGGCATAGTCGTCCATGAACCAGGCCGAAACCTCCTTCCCGTCCTGCAGGAAAAGGTCGTCAATCCCGAGCGAAAGATAATACGACCGGAAATCGTCATAGAACTGCGTCTCCTCCGGCCGGGTCTGGCCGTAGGGGACGGGCGCAAAGTGGCATTTGCCGGAGAGGGCGGTGTGGTAACCGTTCTCCCGCAGGGTGTTAAAGAGGTTGGGAATGCCGCCGGAAAGCTCCTTCTTCCGGAAGTTGCTGTACGCGCCGCTGCCCGAGGGGAAGAGCCCGGTCAGGATGCTGCATCTGGAGGGGAGGCACCAGGGGCTTGCACAATACGCCCGGTCGAAGCGGGTGCCGCTGTCGGCCAGCGCGTCGAGGTGCGGCGTGCGGATGACCTCTCCGCCGTAGCAGCCGAGCACATCCCGGCGCAGCTCGTCGGCGGTGATAAGCAGAATGGTGGGTTTTCGCATGATCCGATCACTCTTTTTTTGAATGGCATGCTGCCAGATGAAAAAGTGCAAATTTAAAGCTGTTTCAAACCCAGTATAAAGGAAATTGCCCGGCCGTACAAGTGGATTTTCTCCGCCGCTTTTTGTGCATTTTTAAGGGAGGCCTTTCAAACTCGGGAGTTTTGCACAAGAATAGAGGCAGTGCTTTTTATAAAACGCACAAAAAATGCGGTTTTGGTGGACAAAAAACGGCCTTTTCATAACAAAAACCTATGGATTTGATTGAAAATTGGTATTTTACTCACCTGTAGCCAGCTTCTATAATGAACGTAAGATATCATCGGTTGGCAAGGGCAGGCGTGTTTGCCCTTGTTAACCGATGGTAAGGCGCGCGGGAGGGCAGACGGACTCTCCCGCCGCGTTTGGCACGCCAAAAAATCGGACGATCGGACAGATCGCATGATCAGAGAGGAAGAGGAGTATGCATCAAACGAACAGGCTGAAAAAGGGACTGGCGCTGCTGCTGACTGCCGCGCTGCTGCTTACCGGACTGCCGGCCGTGACCGGCGCCGCCGAGCCGGCTTCGCCCCTCCCGATTATTGATGTGGACGCATATACCGCCCGGGCAGAAATCAGCCCCTATACCCTCGGCTCAAATCATCGCCATGCTTACGGCGGCTTTGGCATGTATGATGAGGAGATGGATGAGGTCTATCCCGAATTTCTGCAAATGACCAAGGAGGCCGGACTGGGCGTTGTCCGCTATCCCGGCGGAACCATCGCCAACCTCTTCACCTGGAAGGATACCATCGGCCCGAGGGAAGAGCGCAGGAATGTCGTGCTGGGCAACAGCTACGCCTCGGTTTTCCCTTACTACGGCCTGGATGAGCACATGGCCTATACGGAGGAGATCGGCGCCGAGGTCATCTATATGGTGGGGGAGGCGGCCGAAACGCCGCAGGGCGCCGCCGACCTTGTCGAATACCTGAATGCCGAAAACGACGGCTCCAACCCCGGGGGCGGGGTCGACTGGGCGGCCGTCCGGGCGAAGAACGGCCACCCCGAGCCGTATGACGTCCCGTATTTTGAAATCGGAAACGAGATGTACATCGACAACCAGCAGTACTGGCTGGATCTGCCGTCGGTGTCCGGAAACACCGACCGCGCCAGCCGCTATATGCGGGGAGATACGGTTGCAGCCACCGATGCGCCGGCGCGCGTTTACGGAACCTGGACCGACAATACCTCTACGGGAGAGGCCGGCCAGTCCTTCTACACCCAGTACAATCCGGTGGTAGAGGGGACAGAGGCCGTCTATGTCGGCGGGGAGAAATGGACCCGGGTCGACAGCCTCGAAGCCTCCGGCGGCGCGGAGCGGGTTTATACCTTCGACTATACGACCGGCGGGATTACCTTTGGCGATGGTGCGCACGGCCGCATTCCGGAAACGGGCGCCAAAATCACGGTGGACTATCACCATCGGCATGCCGGCTTTACCGAATACTATGACGCCATGAAGGCGATTGACCCGGATATTCAGATTTTCGCTACCCTCCCATATGCCTTCAATTTTGTGGAGGGGACAAAGTGCGACGGCATCGTGTACCATGACTATACCGGTTATCCTGCTACGGTGGCCGACGCGGATGAGCTGCACGATCATTACATGACCATCTCGGACAATCTGGTGCAGATGATCGACAACAATGTCAGCCAGCTGCGCGAGCGCTCCAAACGGCAGGATACTGTGGCCGCCGTGACCGAGTTCGGCACCATCAACAATCCGCATATTTACTCCGAGGATCCCTCCAACGAGGGGCGGGAGGAGGCTCGGTCGCTCAGCCGTGCGCTCTCCTTCGCGGTGACCTTCATGGGCTCCTCCAGAGCGGAGTCGCTGATTCATATCCAGCAGGCCTTTACAGCCTACAGCTTTGGGGGAGGCCCGGGTCTCCCCAATGCCGACTATGTTTATAACAGCATGTACGCCCCCTATCCCGACGACCCCACCCGTTTTATTGAGGGGGGTACTGCTCTGGCTTACAAGGTGATCGGCAATAATATCGGAGATACGGTGCGCAACACCTATGTGCAGAACAATCCGATCGTCGGGGAGGCGACCCAGTATGAGGCGCTGCGCGTCATGGCGAGTCAGACCGACGAGAATGGAGACCTCTACCTTCTGGTGGTCAACCGCGATGATGAACAGGACATCACGGCCGGCCTGAATCTGAAAGGCTACACCATCTCGGGCAATGCGCGGATTCAGACCCTCAATGCCCCGGACATTGCCTCCACCAACACGCCGGATCACCCGGATGAGATCGCGATTACAGAAGCTGAGGTGCCGCTCGGCATAGGGCAGAGCAGCTTCTCCTACACCTTCCCGGCACATTCCCTGGTGGCGATCCGGCTGACCGGCCGCTCGGCCGCCCCCTATACCGACAGCCTCCCGCTTCAGACCTTCGACGAAGTGGAGGAGGGTGCCCTGCCCGACGGGATGACCGCAGCCGGCACGGCCTCGGTCGCGGCGGTCGACGGCGGAGAAAACAAAGCGCTGCTTTTGGAGCGGGGGAATGCCAACACGACGGTCACCGCCCCTCTGACGGCCGATTCGACCGGCTGCGACGGCATACTCAGGCTTTCCTTCGACCTGCGGGCCGAGCAGTCGAGCGCCGCCCGCCTGCAGATGTCGCTCATGTCGGGGGAGAAGGAGGCGCTTCTCCTCGCCTTTGAGGGCGGCTTTGTCAAAAACGACGGCAAAATCCGCGCCGTTTATACGCCCGGACAGTTCCATCATATTGAAATTTCCGCCGACTGCAGGGCGGGGCAGTACACAGTCTATTTCGACGGGAGCTATATGGGCACGCTGGGGAAATACAGCACCGGCGCGGCCGCGACTCTGGACGCGATCCGGTTTGAAGCCATGACAAGGGCAGGCAGCTTTTATGTGGATAATTATAAGGTAGAGGCGATGTCGGCCGAGCTGGTCAGTGCCGTAACGCAGGCTGACGACCTGTTTGTTTCGACCACGGTGGGCAAAGCGCCGGTTCTGCCGGAGACGGTCACGGTTCGCTGCAACACCGGCGAAGTCCAGACCCGCGCCGTCACCTGGGACGCGGTCGAGGCGGAGGCCTATTCTGCTGTCGGGCAGTTTGCGGTCGCCGGAAGCATAGAAGGCCTCACGGTTCGGGCGCGGGCGCTGGTGATCGTCAGCAAGGCGGTGGAGAAAATCGAAATTCCCGCGCTCTCCGCACTGGCGGGCGTCGCCCCAAGGCTGCCCAAAACCCTGACCGTGCTTTATACCGACGGCAGCACCGCGGCCGAGGCGGTAACCTGGGAGCCGGTGGATAAATCGCAGTACGCCGCTGCCGGCAGCTTTACGGTAAAAGGGAATCTTCCCGCCCTCGGCCGGACGGTGGAGGCGGCTGTTTCGGTTATCGCGCGTGCCAATGCCCCGCTGGTCGTGGTGGACGGCTACACCTCCCGCAGTGAGAGCGGCCCGGTCGCGGGCAGCAGTTCGCTGGATGTGTTTATCGAGAATAACCCGCCGCTTTCCGGCGGGACAGACCGCCTTCTTCAGGCGGCCGCCGCAGCCGACGCCGCGGGGAACCTTTACCTTTATCTGATCAACCGCAGCAAAGCGGAGGCCGCGACAGCCTCCGTCCTGCTGAAGGGGTATACCATTACGGGCAGGACGGCTGTCCGCATCGCGGCTTATGACGAAAGCACCGCGCTGGAGCCGTGGACGGACGACGGCGAGGACGCTTCCACAGCCGCGCTCGGCGTCGGCGGCAGCAGCTTCTCCTGCACGGTGCCGGCCGGATCGGTCGCGACCCTCAAAATCCGGGGCGAAAGGGGCGAAAATACCCCCTGGAGCGATAATTTCTGGGTGCGGCATTTCGGCGCGGCCGCAGTCGGCGCAGTGCCCTCCTATTTTTCCAAAGAGAGCGGCACCGCCAGCGTGCAGAAGGAGCCGGGCAATCCCGCTGAGCAGGTTTTCATGCTGAAGCGGGAGGGGGAGGACACCCGTGTAAAATCGACCCTGTCGGGCGCGGATTTCCCCGCCGCCTCTCCCAAAAATTACGACGGCCTTGTAAAAATCTCCTTCCGGCTGAAGGCTATGCAAACCTCCGGCTGCTTCCGGGCGGCGCTCATGGCGGGAGAGCGCCGGGCGGTGGAGCTTTGCTTCTCCGACGGGGCGATCCGCTGCGGTGACAGGGAGGTCGGCCGCTACCGTGCCGAGACCTGGTACAGCATCGAGCTTGTGCTGGATCACCGGGCGGGGAGCTGCAGCCTCTACAGCGACGGGGTCTGCCTTGTGAGTCAGGCCGCCTATGCAGACGTTTCTGCACCGCTGGATTTTGTGTATTTTTTGGCGGAGGAGAAGGACAGCACCTTCTACCTCGACGACTATCAGGTCAGGACGGCTGGCACCAATCTTGCGGCGCAGCTGACCCAGATTGAGAAGATCCGCCTGACGGTGCCGGTCGGAATGGTGCCGGAGCTGCCGACGGCCGTTACGGCCGGCTACAATACCGGGGAGAGGCTCTCCCTCTCCGTCGTGTGGGAGGCTGTGGATCCCGCCGCCTGCGCCGCGCCCGGCAGCTTTACGCTGCTCGGCAAGGTGGCGGAAACCGACCTCCCGGCAGAGGCGGAGATCACGGTTTACGATCCGGCTGTTCTGCCGGGCGTCTTGCCGGGCGATCTGGACGACGATGGAAAGGTGACCGTCTCGGACGTGGTGCGGCTGCGGCAGCTGATTGTGAGCGGCGCGTACAGCGACCGCGAGTTTGCCGCCGGAAACCTGGACAGCTCCGACAATCTGCTGACCGTCTCTGACGTGGTTGAGCTGCGCAAACGGATTGTGCGGGGGGCTTGACGCCTCCGCTTAAAAGAGGGTATGACCCGGCGCGCCGCCTTTTTCAAAATGCAGCTGCCCCTTTTTGCGTGAGCGAACCCAAGGCCTTTTGAAAAAGGCATAATACCGCCGCACAAAGCGGCGCGCAGCTCCATGCACAAATGGGGAATCTTAAAAAAGCATAAATCAAAAAGCAAAAATCCTGCCGATTTCAAAGCGACAGGATTTTTGCTTTTTTAAAAAGAAGGGCTTTCTCTCCACCGCCCTTTGTCCCATCCGCCAATTCCGTCGATTCCGCCGGCCGTTTTCCCTTGATATATGCGCCCTGAAAGAAAAATGTCATGCTTTTTCTGCACCGTATCATAGGATGAACTGTATACTCCTCCCATGATTTTTTGGGCAAGCTCAACATGTCTTGTGGTCATAATCCTAACACTTTCCTCAAATCTCCCCCGAAACGGTTGACCGTTCCCCGATGTTCCTGTATAATTACAATAAAAAGCGAGGTTCGATACAGAGTTTTTTGTAGAAAATATTGCACAGCTCCTCTGCCCTGTGCTTTCACGGGAAGGCACTCGCAGCATTATTTTGGATAGGCGATCCCAAGCGGAGCATCGCCGATATGCCGGATAAAACCTGCGGCGCGTCAGCGAGGTATGGATTTCCTCCCGCGTTTTGTCCGCATACAAAATATGATTTTACTGTAAAGGAAGGATCAGCAATGGTAAAGCAGCACCGAATACTTGCATGGGTACTCTCTCTGGCGCTGGTGTTCTCGACCCTCTCCTCCGCTGTTTTGTGCAGCGCGGAGAGTCCGTCGGTCATCGTTCGCTACGCCTTTTCGGGGAGGGAGAGTGCTCTCCCCGGCTATGCGGAGGGGCAGGTAACCATGACCTCCCGCTCGATTGCAAAGGGGTACTACATACTCTACTGGGCGAACGACTCCGGCATTCTTCCCGGGTATGAGAAGATTGCCGCCGTCCCGGTCGTTTCCGATGCCTCCACCACCTACGACATGGTGGAAAACATGGCCATCCCGGAGGGTGCTACAAAGCTCGCCGTCTTTGCTGCGACCGGAACCGAGCCGACCTCGACCGACATTGCCGAAGCGGCGGTATACACCATCCCCGAAGACAAGCGCTTCCAGAGCGGCAAGCAGGAGATGACCTTTGCCTCGGTATCCGACGTGCACGTCAATTACAACAGCTCGGATCCCAACTCGGATAACTATTGCGGCGCGCCGGAGAAATGGACGGCGGCGCTGAATTACTTTGCCGATCTGAAGCTGGATATGGTGGTCATTTCCGGCGACTGCACCGGCGGAGGGCACGCGTCGGAATACACGACCTACAAGGCCAGTATTGAGGCCTCCAACTACGATGCGAACAAAATTTATATGGCGCGCGGCAATCACGACTCGCAGGAGAACGCCAATTTCATCAATTACACCGGACACAGCGACATGATCCGCCCCTTCGATGATTCCCCCTGGTTCTATGTGCTGAAGAAGGGTGAGCAGGGGGAGAAGAATAACCTCTTCATCTTCCTGGCGCAGGAGCTGTCCTCCATCTCCAACACGCCCAATCAGGACAATTTCTCCACCCGGCAGCTCGACTGGCTGGAGGGGCTGCTGTCCACCTACTCCGGCACGAATACCAACATTTTCATCCTGGAGCACGCCTTCTACCACAACTGGGGACCGGGAGACCGGTACAACGGCGTTTATGTGCAGCCGATGCATCTCAAGGACTCTTTTTCCGGGAATATGCGGCTGCAGAGCCTCCTCATGGAGTATAAAGAGGCGGTCTTCATGACCGGGCATTCCCACATTGCTTTCAGCGAAATGGTCAACTATTCGGATGAGAACGGCACCGCCTGCCGTATGATTCACAACAGCTCCACCTCTCAGCTGCGGACCTATACCTCCTCCGGCTCGATCAGCTACCGCGCCGAGGGAAGGGTCGACAACAAAAACGGCAGCGAGGGATATGTGGTCGGCGTGTATGCCAACGACATCGTCTATAACGGCACCAACCTGACCACGCGGGAGAAAATCCCGACCGCCTGCTACATCTTCCCCTCCTATACCGAGGACCGGTCGGCCGCCACCTCCATTGCGGTGACGCGGCAGCCGAACCAGACGAAGTATAACGCGGGAGAGTTTTTCAACGCCGCCGGAATGGAGATCACGGCAACCTATGCCGACGGCTCCACCGCCGTTGTGCAGGGCTGGGGACTGAAGAACAATCTCTCGCTTGGCGACAACGCGAAGGAGGTTGTGGTGACCTACGGTGATCTGGAGGTTTCCGTCCCCATCCATATTTCCCGCATCACCGACGTGTTTGAGGGCAGCGGAACCAAGGCGGATCCCTTCCTGATCCAGAGCGCCTCTGACTTTGCCCACCTGACCGCTTGCTTCGCCACGATAAAGGGAAGCAGCTCCAATGACGCCACTACCTTCGGCGCCGGTATGTTCTTCCGCCAGACGGCCGATATTGATATGACCGGCTATGCCGGATACACCGGAACGCAGGCAAACGGCTCCAGTAAATACGGCTTCAGCGGCGTGTACGACGGCAACGGCTATACCATCCGGGTCGCTTTGAATGAGAGCAATCGGTCGGATGTCTCCATCTTCCCCTACCTGAACGGTGTGGTCATGAACACCCGGTTTGCCGGCTCCATCACGGGCAAGTCGAATGTTCAGCCCATCCGTACGATCGGCAAAAACGGCCTTGTCTTAAACTGCGACAGCGAGATGCAGATTACCTCGAACGATTATTCCTGCGGCCTCTCGCTCTCCAACTACGGCACGGTGATTCAGTACAGCTCGCGCTGCGCGCTGAGCGGCCCGCACTGCTATGCATACAGCAAGCTCGATTCCGACAGCTACTCCTACAGCGACAGCTACCACTACTGCACCGACAGCGGCAGCCTGCTTGCCTCCTCCAACGGGACGCAGAGCGACGACGTGTCTGTGATTGCGGATGATTTCAACAATCACAAAAAGGCTTCGATCACCGCGGCTGTGGAGCGTCTGCAAAAGTATGACAGCAGCTATACGGATGAGGCCATCTGCCTCTGGAACAGCGAGGACGGAAAGCTGACCGCCATCCATATTCCCTATGCGCCGGTTGACCGCACGCCGCCCACCATCACCATCCAGCCGAGCTTTGACGCCTCCAAGGTGCTGCAGAGCGACGACGCGACGGTGACCATCACGGCGGAGGACGAGGGCGGCATCGACAGCGTAACCTATCAGATCGGGGAGGCCGACGCGGTCACGGTGACCGCAGAAGAGCTTCCGATTGTGCTGAACAATCTGCCGGACGGGGAGTATTCCATCCGGGTGACCGCCATCGACAAGGTCGGCAACCGGGCGGAGGAGTCCCTCTCCATCCGCAAGGAGAGCAAGGCGGAGGTTCTGCTGGGTGACGTTAACGCCGACGGCCTCCTGACCGTGGCCGACGTCGTCGCACTCCGCCAGCTGATCCTGAACGGTTCGGGCAGCGAGTATGAGCTTGCAGTGGGCAACGTGGATCAGGAGGGCTTGATCACCGTCTCTGACGTGGTGCTGCTGCGGAGCAACATCATTTCCGGAAAGCGGCCGACCATCACCATCCCGGCCGATCTGATCCCCGTCCATGCGGACGTCGCCTGACATAGCAAAAAGCAATAGTAAAAAGGCGGCCGATTTCGGCTGCCTTTTTGGTTTTATCCCGGCCGTCGCCGCCCCTCACTTTAAGCTGACAGGCGGCACGGCTCGACTCCTGTCAGCTGATGAAAGCGCGCCTCTTCTGTTCCTCTTTGCTCCTGCGGTCAGCCTCTGCCCAGGATGGCGTCCATGTCCTGCTGCGGTGCGGTGACCGGCTGCAGGCCGTAGGTGTCCACCAGTATTTTTACAACCGGCTCCGACAGGAAAGCGGGCAGCGTCGGCCCAAGATACATATTCTTAATGCCCAGCGACAAAAGGGTCAGCAGGATGCAGACCGCCTTCTGCTCATACCAGGAGAGCACCAGCGTCAGAGGAAGCTCGTTGACGCCGCATTTGAAAACGTCCGCCAGTGCCAGCGCCACCTGGATGGCGCTGTATGCGTCGTTGCACTGCCCCATGTCCAGAATACGCGGCAGCCCGTCGATTTCCCCGAGATCGAGATCGTTGAATCGGTACTTTCCGCAGGCCAGCGTCAGCACAAGGCTGTCCATCGGCGTTTGCTTTACAAACTCGGTGTAATAGTTCCTGCCCGGATGTGCGCCGTCGCAGCCTCCGACCAGGAAAATGTGCTTGATCGCGCCCTTCTGAATGGCGCTTACCACCTTGTCGGCGTTGGCCAGCACGGCTCCGTGCGCAAACCCGGTGGTGACCATATGCCCTCCGTTGATGCCGCTCATGCTGTGATCCTGCGTGTACCCGCCCAGAGCCAGCGCCTGCTCGATGATCGGGGTGAAATCCTTGTTTCCTTCATCGTCTCCGGAGATGTGGGTCATGCCCTCGTATCCCACAACCGAGGTCGTATAAATCCGGTCGGCATAGCTCGGCCGCGGCGGCATCAGACAGTTGGTTGTAAAGAGTACGGGTGCCGGAATATCCGCAAACTCCTTTTGCTGACTCTGCCACGCCGTGCCGAAGTTCCCGGCCAGGTGCGGGAATTTTTTCAACTCCGGGTAGCCGTGCGCCGGCAGCATCTCGCAGTGGGTGTAGACGTTGATCCCCTTGTCCTTTGTCTGCTCCAGCAGCTGGTACAGATCCTTCAGATCGTGTCCGGATACGACAATAAACGGCCCCTTTTTGATGTCCAGATTGACTCTGGTCGGGGTCGGTGTCCCGAATGTGCCGGTGTTTGCCCGATCCAGAAGCGCCATGCATTTCAGGTTGACCTGACCGAACTCCATAATCAGCGCCAGCCATTCCTCCACCGTGTGTTCCCGGTTGACTTCGCAGAGGCCTTTGTAAAACCAGCCGCTGACCTCCGGATCCTCATACCCGAGGTTCATGCTGTGATGGGCGTAGGCCGCCATCCCCTTCATCCCGAAGAGCAGCGTGGATCTTAAAGAAACGATGTCGGTTTCGCCCTTCCATAAATCCACAATTTCTTCGTTATACCCGCCAAGCCTTTTCTGCTCGGCGCGCACGCGGTCGGTGAATTTTTGGATGGAGGCGTTGTCGAAATTCACGTTGGTAAGGGTGGTGAACAGTCCGTCCATCAGCAGCCGGGTGGCAGTTTTTGTCTGCTGCCCGGCCTGCTCGGCCGCCAGCGCAAGCCGGATCAGCTCGCGAACCAACTCATCCTGCAGGTTCGCCGTCTCCGGCTGCTTGCCGCATACCCCCGTGCGTACGCAGCCTTTGTTGCCGGCCGTCTGCTGACACTGAAAACAAAACATATCAGACATGCAATCCATTTCTCCTCTTTGCGTATTTTTCCTTTGCCGATTGTTTCCGACAGAGGCGGAAAGCCAGCTTTATGCTTTCCGGATCCTTTTTAGTTTTGCAAAGAAGCGCAAATCTATTCCTCATATGAGGTATATTTTGAAAAATCTGCTTTGCGCTGCGGCCGGCCTCGACCTTTCAATTGTCGGCCGCAAAGGAGATTTTTTACATTAAGCGCCTATGTTTCCACCGACTTTGTTTTGATGAATGGCGGCCGTGTATCTAAAATAACGGTCGAAAGGAGGTGAAAACCTGATGGAAGAAATGAAATTTGCAGCAGGCTCTGTACCGGTCGCCGTCGCGGCAAGAGTGTACGGAAAAGATGCATCCTGGATCAGAGCGGGAATTGTTTGCGGCTGGCTTCCGATCGGGAAAGCGACCAGAGGCGGAAAGCTTGTAACAAAATTGGAAGAGATGAACGCAAAGTACGGGCGCATCAACTTCTATATTTCCTCGAAACGTTTATGGGAAGAGACCGGCTATTTATGGAAGGGGGAAAGAAGATAGATGTGGGTACTGCCAAGCCTTTCCGGGAAATCGCCGTGCGCACCCCAGATTCTGTTAAAGCATTGGCGGGCCGAATTTTTTGGCTGGCGAGCCGAACCCTGAAATAAGCAAAAACGGGAAAAAGAAAGACACGCTCTGTCCTTTACGACAAAGCGTGTCTTTTGGTTTGGACGAAAACTCGACCCCATACAATAAAGGGTTCGGATATGCGTCCAATGGTGGAGGCGAGGGGAGTCGAACCCCTGTCCAAAAGCCTGTTGCCAAAGGCATCTCCGAGCGCAGACGGTGTATAAACATTCCCTCCGCGGTCCGCCCGCCGTCAGGCAGACCGTTTCAGTAGCCTCTGATGCATGGCAGGGTCAGAGGCATCGCCCTGCGCACGTTCACCGCTAAATGACGCCCTTACCGGATCGCGGTAGTTCCGGGTCGGACGGCAGCCTTAATTAGGCTGCAAGAGCAACTTGATTGTTGTCGTTTAATTTTAAAGGTTGCGGATTTTATAGCGGTTCCGCACCGCTGCTCGCTTCCCTTGGTTCCAAACCCCTGTCGAAACCTTTACGCCCCCATGTTTTTTTCGTTTTCCGACCGTACGGTCGTCCGGTTTGCCGGCTTAGCGGTTGCTTTCCTTGAGCGCGCGCTCCACATCCCGTTTGGCCGATTTGGCCGCCATGGCCGCGCGCTTGTCGTACAGCTTTTTGCCCTTGCAGAGTCCGAGCTGCACCTTCACCCTCGATCCCTTAAAATACAGCGAGAGGGGAATCAGCGTCAGCCCCTGCTGCTTGGTCAGGCCGAGAAACCGCATAATCTCCCGCTTGTGCAGCAGGAGGCGGCGTTCCCGCCTCGGCTCCCGGTTAAAGATGTTTCCCTGCTCGTACGGGCTGATGTGCATGCCCTTGACGATCAGCTCACCGTCCTCGATCGCGCACCAGGCATCCTTCAGGTTGACGCCGCCGCGCCGGATGGACTTTACTTCCGTTCCGGTCAGCTCGATGCCGGCTTCTACGCTTTCCTCCACAAAATAATCGTGGAAGGCTTTTTTGTTCACCGTGATGGTCTTGGTGTTTTCCTTGCCCACGCCGGCACCTCCTTTCGGTGCGTATTAACAGTATACCATACCCCTATGCAAAGTCAAGGAAGGAAAATATGGGAAAAGAAAAATTTGAGAAAAAGGCAATTTTTTTCTTGACATATTCGATTTTTAGGATATAA
>OLXV01000024.1_pt1 | contig 62110 bp, 57 predicted proteins | sample 1673481 | NCBI WGS metagenome assembly OLXV01 (sample SAMEA103958113, study PRJEB25191) | human gut metagenome
AAATCCTGTCCCAATTTTCGTATATTTTTGTGAATTATGACCTTGAGGCATATACACACCGTGCAGTTTTTCATGATAGTATTGCAATTTTGTAATTAAATCCGCCCAAAATCCGCCAAAAAAAGCCGCGCCAGGGGTGTGTCCTCGACAAAAACACAAGTTTCCGTGTATTGTGCACGAACGACGGATAAAAACCGAATTCCTGCATTTTACGGCGAAATCCGACAAGTTTTCTCCTGTTTTTGAAAGAGAACGCGCAAAAATGCAGTTTACCCGGAAAATATGTTGGACATTTTCGAAGTTTTGTCCACCTGCCTCTCCCCTATGTGCGCTGTTTTCTATGCGTTTTTTGCTGCAAAGCCATCCTATATATAATAGTATATGATATTCTAATATCGATATAGAATACGGATTTTTGCTTTAGTTTGCATCAGATGTCCTTCACTATGCATGCTTACCGGTTTTTGTGCAACTGCTGAAAACAAAACAGAACCCCTTCGCCGTGCAGACGAAGAGGTTCCGTAATGCAAATTTAAAATCAGCCGTGGATGGAGTAGTTCGGGGCTTCCTTCGTAATCTGAATGTCATGCGGATGGCTTTCCTTCAAACCCGCACCCGTAATGCGCACGAACTGTGCCTTCTCGTGCATTTCCGGGATATTTGCGCAGCCCACATAACCCATGCCGGAGCGCAGACCGCCGACCATCTGATACACCGTGTCGGACACCGGTCCGCGGTACGGTACGCGGCCCTCGACGCCCTCGGGGACGAGCTTGGAGTTTTTCTCCTGGAAGTAGCGGTCCTTCGAGCCCTTCGCCATCGCGGCGAGCGAGCCCATGCCGCGGTAGACCTTGAACTGACGGCCCTGGAACACCTCGGTATCGCCCGGGGCTTCCTCACATCCGGCGAGCATGGAGCCGAGCATCACGACGCTGCCGCCCGCGGCAAGCGCCTTGACGATATCGCCGGAATACTTGATGCCGCCGTCGGCGATGATGGGGATGCCATATTTGTTGGCGATCTCCGCGCTTTCCATCACGGCGGTGATCTGCGGCACGCCGACGCCCGCAACGACGCGCGTCGTGCAGATGGAGCCGGGGCCGATGCCGACCTTGACGCAGTCCGCGCCCGCCTGGATGAGCGCTTCCGTGGCGGCGGCGGTGGCAACGTTGCCCGCGATGAGCTGCGCGTCGGGGTACTTTGCCTTGATATTCTTCACGGCCTCCATGATGTTGCGGGAGTGGCCGTGGGCGCTGTCGAGCACGAGAGCGTCCGCGCCCGCGTCGAGCAGCGCGCCCGCGCGGTCGAGCACATCCGCCGTGACGCCGATGGCGGCGGCGACGAGCAGACGGCCGCGGCTGTCCTTTGCGGCGTTGGGATACGCCACAGCCTTTTCGATATCCTTGATCGTGATGAGGCCCTTGAGATGGAAATCCTTATCGACGATGGGCAGCTTTTCGATCTTGTGCTGGCGCAGCGTCTCCTTGGCTTCCTCGAGCGTGGTTCCCTCGCGGCCGACGACGAGATTTTCGCTCGTCATGAGCTCGCGGATCTTCCGATCGGGGTTGGTCTCAAATTTCATATCGCGGTTGGTGATGATGCCGACGAGCTTGCCGGATTCGTCCACGATGGGAACGCCGGAAATGCGGAATTTGGCACAGAGATTGTCCGCATCGCGCAGCGTGTGCTCCGCGGAAAGGAAGAACGGGTTGGTGATGACGCCGTTCTCGCTGCGCTTGACGAGATCGACCTGCTCGGCCTGCTGCTCGATCGTCATATTTTTATGAATGACGCCGATGCCGCCCTCGCGCGCGATCGCGATCGCCATGCGTGATTCGGTCACGGTGTCCATGGCCGCGCTCATGATGGGGATGCCGAGACGGATCTTCTTCGTGAGATGCGTTTCGAGCTTCACATCGCGCGGAACGACGGAGCTCTCCGCCGGGACGAGCAGCACGTCGTCAAAGGTGAGCCCTTCGCCGACGAAACGGTTGGCATAAGCACTGTTCAAGACCATATCCTCCTGTTATTTCGATCGTATTCTGCACATGGCTTTCGGGTATTTTGCCCATCTTAGCGCATCGCGAAAGGGCTGTCAACTCCAAAAAGGGTTTTTGGCAAAAACAAAATCCCCGCTCGGATGAGCGGGGATCTGTGCGATCAAAATTAATAATAGCGCTTGTTCTTGCGGGCGGCCTCGGATTTCTTGCGGCGCTTGACGCTGGGGCTCTGGTAGTACTCCTTCTTACGCAGGTCAGCCAGAACTCCGGCCTTCGCGCAGGAGCGCTTGAAGCGCTTCAGAGCGGCATCCAGAGACTCGTTTTCCTTGACATGGATTTCAGACATTCTATATCCCTCCCTCCGCAGGCGCCGAAACGCTTTGGAAGTTCAAACTTTCGGCTTATAACGTAGGCATTATAATCTTTCCGGCGTTTCTTGTCAAGGGCGAGATTGGGAACAAACCGTGAACTTTGCCAAATCGCCGCCCGGTGCAAAAAACGGATTGCATTCCTCCGACGCTCATGGTATAATTGGCACATGCACCACTCCGGTGTGCCATCCGAAAGAATCTATCGACCAAAAGGAGGCCTCTATGAAAAAAATCACCGCCCTTCTTCTCGCGCTTCTGCTTGCGCTCTCGCTCTGCACCATGGGCGCAGCAGCAGCAGATGAGACCATCACCATTGTGCTCGAACCGGCCGACGATACGCTCCTCACCGCCGAAGGGCTCGCGCTGTTCTTTGTAGACCGCGCAGCCGTTAAGGAAGAGACGGAGACCTCCGTTTCCTGGTACAAAGAGACGACCGCGAACGGCAAGACCGAACGCGAGCTCATCGAGGAGATGCCGCTCGTCATCCGCCCCGGCAAGGGCGGCACGGAGACGCGCATTTTCGTCGCGGACGGCTATAAGCCGACACAGGCGCTCATCGACGCCGTGGATAAATACGCGCCCGAAAAGGACCCGGACAGCGAGCACGTTTACCGCTGGCACCGCGTATTCAATCAGGACTGCTCGTGGCGCGGCCTGCGCTACGGCACCTGCCGCGACTACTGCGGCATTGAGTTCGATCTCGCCCGCGGCCCGCACACCTACGAGGACGATACATGCACCGTGTGCGGCCGGACGACCGAGGAAGAGCACATCCACACCTTCGGCAGCTGGATACCCCTCGACGACGGCGCGAACCACGCGCGCGAATGTGCGTGCGGCTATTTCGAAACGGCCCCGCACCGTTTCGGCCAATACGAAGAAGCCGAATATGGCCACAAAGCTGTCTGTATGGATTGCGGCTATACCGTCAACGAGAACCATCAATTCTCCGACTGGTCGGACCCTGACCCCATGGGCTGGAGCCGGCGTCACTGCACGATTTGCAATTTCGTGCAGTTTGGCCGTATGTATGCCTGAACGTATAAAGGTATTTTCTCCTCCGTCCCCGGGAAACCGGGGACGGATTTTTTGTGCGTTTACATTCGCGGCGGCGTGTGGTAAAATTATTTATTACGGAAGAGAGGGGGCGCGCGGATGCTCGAAAAGCTGAAAGGTCTCTCGCAGAAATACGCGGAGATCGAATACATGCTCTCGCAGAGCGAAGTCTGGGCGGACGCGCAGAAGGCCGCGGCGCTCAGCCGCGAGAAGGCAGAGCTTGCCCCTCTGATGGAGGCCTATGCGCGCTACGAGACCTTCCGGCAGGAAGCCGAGAGCGCGGAAGAGCTTCTCTCCGACCCCGAAATGAAAGACCTTGCGCGCGAAACGCTCAGCGAAGCGCGCTCCGGCATGGAACGCACGGCGGAGGAGCTGAAGATCCTCCTGCTGCCGAAGGACCCGGACGACGGGAAAAACGTCATCGTGGAGATCCGCGGCGGCGTCGGCGGAGAGGAGAGCGCGCTTTTTGCCGCCGATCTTTTCCGGATGTACGAAATGTACGCCGAGCGGAAGGGCTTCTCGGTTGAGATCGTCAACCGCAGCGAGACCGAGCTCGGCGGCATCCGGGAGATCGATTTCATCGTCGGCGGCACGAACGCCTTTTCGCGTTTCCGGTTTGAAAGCGGCGTGCACCGCGTGCAGCGCGTGCCGGAAACGGAGACGCAGGGCCGCATCCACACGAGCACCTGCACCGTGGCGGTGCTGCCGGAGCTGGAAGAAGCCGAATTTCATCTTGACCCCGCCGATTTGCAGATCGACACGTTCCGCTCCTCCGGCGCGGGTGGGCAGAAGGTCAACAAGACCTCGAGCGCCATCCGCGTGACGCACCTGCCGACCGGCACGGTCGTGGAGTGTCAGGACGAGCGCAGCCAGTATAAAAACAAGGCCCGGGCGCTGAGCGTGCTTGCCTCGCGGCTCGCGCAGGCGGAAAAGGAGAAGCAGGACGCCGCCGTTTCCGCGCAGCGAAGATCGCAGGTCGGCTCCGGCATGCGCAACGAGCGCATCCGCACCTACAATTTCCCGCAGGGGCGCGTGACCGATCACCGCATCGGTCTGACGCTTTATAAGCTCGACGCCGTGATGAACGGCGATCTGGACGAGCTCATCGACGCGCTGCTCACCGCGCGCCGTGCCGAACAGCTCCAAAATTCCGAAAACGGAGGCATGTAAGAGCATGGAAACCCGTGTTTATACCGAGGAGAACGATATCCCCGTCGCCGCGGCGTCGCTGCGGCTCGGCGGTCTCGTCGCCGTGCCGACGGAGACGGTGTATGGTCTCTGCGCCAACGGTCTCGACGCCGGGGCGGTCGCGCATCTCTATGAGGTCAAGGGCCGCCCGGAGGTAAAGCCGCTCTCGCTCATGGTGGCGGGCCCGGCGGAGATCGAAAAGTTCGCGGAACATATCCCCCCGGCGGCGTTTATTCTCGCCGCGCGCTTCTGGCCCGGCCCGCTCACGCTCGTGCTGGAGGCGAAAAAGGACGTTGTCCCCTCCATCGTGCGCGCGGGCAAGGACACCGTCGGGCTGCGCTGCCCGGCGCACCCGCTCACGCTTTCGCTGCTTGAGCGCGCCCGGCTGCCTCTTGCCGGGCCTTCGGCGAATCCCTCCGGGGCTCCCAGCCCTACGACCGCGCAGCAGGTGCTCGCCTACTTTGACGGGCAGATCGAAGGCGTGATCGACGGCGGCGAATGCACGCTCTCACGCGAGTCCACGATCCTCGATCTGACGCAGAAGCCCTTCAAAATTCTGCGCGAGGGCGCGCTGGCAAAGGAAGAGATCGAAAACGCGCTCCTCTCCGGCGTGCGGCTCATTGGCGTGACGGGCGGCTCCGGCAGCGGCAAGACGACCGTAACGCAGTTTCTCGCCGCGCAGGGCGTGCTCGCGCTCGACTGCGATAAAATATACCACGAGCTTCTCGAAACGAACGCGGATATGCTCGCGGAGATCGAGGCGCGCTTCCCCGCCGTTTTCAAAAACGGAAAACTCGACCGGAAAATGCTCGGCGCGATCGTCTTTGCCGTGCCGAAGGCGCTGCGCGATCTCAATGCCATCACGCACCGCTATGTCCGCGAGGACATTTACCGCCGTCTGCGCGAATACGTCTGGCAGGGCGGCACCGTTGCCGTTGTGGACGCCATCGCGCTTTTTGAAAGCGGCATTTCCGAGGACTGCGTGTTCACCGTGGGCGTCACCGCCCCGGACGACGAGCGCTGCGCGCGCATCATGGCGCGCGACGGCATCGACGCGGACTATGCGCTCGCGCGCATCGAGGCGCAGCCGGACGACGAGTATTATGAAATGCGCTGCGATTATCTGCTGCGCAACGACGGCACGCCGGAAGAACTGAAAACCAAATGCCGGGAGCTTTTCGGCATCGGTTAATAAAAGACAGTATAAAAAAGTACAGAAAGGATAGATGTTTTTATGGAAGAAAAGAATGAACTGGACGCTCTGCGGGAAAAACTCCTTTACAAGCAGAAGCAGGGCTACGATATCATCGATGTAGACGAGCGCATCAAGCTTGAGGAATACGCGACGGCGTATAAGGCGTATCTGAACGCCGCGCGCACCGAGCGCGAGGCCGTGACCGAGGCCATCGCGCAGGCCGAAGCGCTCGGCTTTGTGCCGTATGAGCGCGGCATGGTGCTCGAGCCGGGCACAAAGATCTATAAGAGCGTGCGCGGCAAGGCGCTCATGCTCGCCGTTATGGGCCGCGAAACGCTCAACCATGGCGCGAACATCGCCGCGGCGCACGTCGATTCCCCGCGCCTTGACCTCAAGCCCATCCCGCTCTACGAAAAAGACGAGATCTGCCTTCTCAAGACGCATTACTACGGCGGCATCAAGAAATACCAGTGGGTCGCCATCCCGCTGGAAATCCACGGCGTCGTGACGAAGAAGGACGGCGAGACCATTGAGGTCGTCATCGGCAAGGATCCCGAGGACCCGAAGTTCACGATCACCGATCTGCTGCCGCATCTCGCAAAGGACCAGATGGCCAAGCACGGCTCGGACATCATTCCGGGCGAGTACCTGAATCTTCTCGCCGGCAGCGTCCCCTACGCCGGGGAGGGCACCAAGCGCGTGATGCTCGCGGTCATGTCGCTTCTGAACGACCGCTACGACATCACGGAAGAAGACTTCCTCTCTGCCGAGCTGGAGGTCGTGCCGAGCTTTGAAGCGTGCGACATCGGCGTGGACCGCTCGTTCATCGGCGGCTACGGTCAGGACGACCGCGTGTGCGCCTATGCCGAGCTCAAGGCCATTTTCGACACCGAGACACCGGATCGCACCGCCGTGTGCGTCCTTGCCGACAAGGAAGAGATCGGCTCGATGGGCGTTTCCGGCATGCAGAGCCGCGCGTTTGAAACGTTCATGGCCGACCTCTGCGAGCAGCAGGACGTGCACCTGCGCGACTGCTTTGAAAACAGCTTCTGCGTCAGCGCGGATGTGTGCAACGCCTACGACCCGACGTTCTGGGACGTGAGCGAGTACCCCAACCGCAACGGCGCCCGCGCCAACTACGGCGTCGGCATCTGCAAGTTCACCGGCTCGCGCGGCAAGTCCGGCAGCAACGATGCCTCTGCCGAGGTCGTCGGCAAGCTGCGCAAGATCTTTGCCGACAACGGCGTTGTCTGGCAGATGAGCGAGCTCGGCAAGGTCGATCAGGGCGGCGGCGGAACGGTCGCGCAGTATATGGCCAACCGCAACATCGATACCATCGACGCCGGTACGCCCGTGTTCTCGATGCACGCTCCCTTTGAGACCGTGACGAAGTTTGACTGCTACCAGACCTACAAGGCCATTTGGGCGTTCTATAAGGACAGATAATTTCTCATCCTGCTCCCTCTTTGAGGGAGCCCCACATCAAAAGACACCGGCGGCTATCGGAAACGATAGCCGCCGGTATTTTGTGCTTGATTATTGAATAAGTCCCTGCAGCAGACTGTTGCCGCCGGCACTCTGCGCCTGACCGCTGCTCAGGCAGAAGATCACGTCGTCCACATCGTAATAGTCCACAAACTTCGTCAGCGGGCGGCTGAAGTATTTGCGGTAGTCCATCACATAGACATACTGATAATGCTGCGTGAGATAATACCCGAACGGATTGCCGTTGGAGTTTTTGACGAGCAGGCACGCGCTGCCGTCGGTGATGTCGTTATTTATGAACGTGCACAGCGGGAAGTCGCCCGTGAGGAAGCACATGTATTTGTCGTTCCCGTGGATCTGGGTAATGAGCGTCTGCTCATAGCCGCGGTTGGAGAGCGAGTCGTTGCTTCCCTGATTGATATAGAGATGCACATCTCCGGGCGGGACATAGCCGTAGACCTGATCGGCCGTGAGCTTGCCGCTCTGGTGGGCCTGATAGTAGAGACTGCCGTAAAACGGCTCCTGCACGATCTCTTCATACTCGCTGAGCGGCACCGGCTCAAAGCCCGCCATTTTTGCCCATTCCGCATAGGCGTACCACGCGCCGAGCGCCGTCCAGTGGTGGTCGGTGCGGAAATAGATGTACTCGCCGTTGTGCGGCAGGAGTGAGTTGTAGGTGTCCACGCAGTAGACATTGTCGCCCATTTGGGAATTTACATAGGCGAGGATGTCCTCCTCACATGCAACGCCGATCGACTCGCGGTACTCACGCGGGAGCATGAGCGTCGTCCCGTGGAGGACGAATACGTCAAAGACGCGGCATTTCCCCTCCAGCAGATCGGCCGCGCGCGTCACATTGGCGGCGTAGGTGTCCGAATAATACTGGCTGAAAGCCGTATAGGTATAGGCGCTGTCGCCGATCTGGATGACGGCGCCGAGCGTTACGAGCTCGTCGTCCGGGTTTTCCCCGCCCCACTCCGGTTCCGGCGTAGGCGTCGGCTCCGGGGTCGGCGTCGGTTCGCTTGTCGGCTTTGCCGGGTCGGCACTCGTCTCCGGCGCTGGTGTGGACGGAACGGGGATCTTGTCTCCGGCAGAGGCATTGCCGTACACCGTTACGGAGGAGTCGCCGTACAGCGCTTCGAGCCGCTGCGCGGCCATGATCCAGCCGTCACGCCCCGGGAACGTGTCCGAAAACCAGAGACTGATATCGGAAAAATAGCTTCCGTCCGTCACAGCGGAAAGAGAAAACTTCGGAAACGTCTCCAGCGTGCGCTTTTCCTTTGCCGACACCGTCGGGCGCAGCGGCAGTATCCACGCAATGACCGTGAGAATGCCCAGCGTAAGGAAGAACGGCAGCCCCGGCAAACGGGCGCGGCGTTTCTGTTTTTCCGCATGGGCACGCCGGGCGCGGCGGCTTATGATTTCGTGTTCATCGTGCATAGGATCCCTCTCAGAACCGGAAGTATAGGAACGGATTAAAGCTGTTGCCGACAAGGCACGCGGTGCTCAGAAGCAGCAGCAGAACCGGCGCAACACCATAGGCCGCAACGGAATAGCTTTTCTGCGCAAGGGTGCTCCCCTCTCCGGCGCGCTCCCAGCGCTTCGCAAGATACGAAAACACCGGCGTTGCCGCCGCGGCGCAGAAGATGAGCAGATACATATGGCTCTTTATCTCCGCCGTAACGGTGAAGCTCGTAAAGGCGTTGCCGTTGCCGCAGAACATGCCGCGCACGACCGCCGCGGCGAGCGGGAGCGATGTGAACTTGAAGAGCACCCACCCGAAGAGCACCGCGAGCGGGAGCGTGATGTGGGAAAGTATCGCAGAGACCGCCTTCGGCAGCTTGTCGAGCAGCTTCTGCCAGAACAGCCGGTCGAGCATGAGCAGCACAAAGTAATAAAGCCCCCAGAGCACAAAGTTCCAGCTCGCCCCGTGCCAGAGGCCGGTAAGCGCCCAGACGATGAAGAGGTTCAGAAACGCGCGCGCTCTTCCCTTCCGGTTGCCGCCGAGCGGGATGTAAACATAGTCGCGGAAAAAGGTGCCGAGCGACATATGCCACCGCCGCCAGAACTCCGTGGCCGTGCGGGATATGTAGGGATAGTTGAAGTTTTCGAGATAGTGCAGCCCGATCATCTGTCCCATGCCGATGGCCATATCGGAATAGGCGGAAAAATCGAAATAGATCTGGAACGCATACGCAATTATGCCGATCCAGAGCGCAAGCGCCGGCGTGTTGGAAAGCGCCGCAAGGTTTTCCGCCAGCTGTGAGGCCGAACCGATGGCGGCGTCCGTGAGCAGAAGCGAATCGGCAAGCGCACCGCAGGCATTTGCGAGCACCGTTTTCTTTGCAAGGCCAACGGCAAAGCGCGTACAGCCGCGCGCACGGTCGGCCGTCTCGTCGCGGCCATCGAAGAGTTCCTTCGCGATGGTCTTGTACCGGACGATGGGACCGGCGATGCACTGGTGGAAGAGCGCGGCGTAGAGCAGCACATGCCAGTATTTATCCTGCGCCTCGGCGTCGCCGCGGTACACATCCACAACATAGCTCAGAAGCTGGAACGTATAGAACGAAATGCCGAGCGGCAGTGCGATGCGCTGCACGAACGCCGGTACGTCCCCGAAGATCGAGCAGACCATGCCCGCGTATTTGAAAAATCCGATCAGGCCGAGATTCACGACGCACGCGAGCGCGACCCAGAGCTTGGCGTTTTTCTCTTCCCTTTGCGCTCTTTGTACACGCAGAGCAAAATACCAGTCAAAAAGCGCCATCGCCATCAGCAGCAGCACATACACCGGCTCGCCCCACGCATAGAAGATCAGCGAGAAAACGAGCAGGCTGATGTTCTTTGCCCGCAGACTGCGGCAGAGCGCATACACCGCCAGACTCAGCGGCAGAAACGCATAGAGAAATATCAGGCTGGAAAATACCATACGGAAACACCTTTGCGGCAAAATTTCAGAATAGATTATAGGTAAAAATTTCCGTTTTGTCAATTTCCACAAATAAAGAATGTATACAGATGCGCACGGCGCGGCATACTTCTCCGGAGGAGGGTTGCCGCATGGAGGAAAGAGAACAGGAAGCCCTGCGTGAGCTTGGCGCCGCACGGGTCGGAGAGATCCACTGCATCACGATCATCGGGCAGGTCGAAGGACATGTGATGCTGCCGCCGGACACGAAAACGACCAAGTACGAGCACATCATGCCGCTGCTCGCCGCAGTAGAGGAAACGGAGGATATCCGTGCACTGCTCATACTGCTCAACACCGTCGGCGGCGACATTGAAGCGGGGCTCTGCCTTGCCGAGATGATCGCCGGAATGAGCAAGCCGACGGCGAGCGTCGTTCTCGGCGGCGGGCATTCCATCGGCGTGCCGCTCGCGGTGGCGGCAGACCGGTCGTTCATCGTGCCGAGCGCCGCCGTGACGATCCACCCGGTGCGGCTCACGGGCGTTGTGATCGGTGTACCACAGACGTACGATTATATTTCGCGCATCAGCGATAGGATCGTCCGGTTCATCACCGGCCATTCCCACATCACGCCGGAGAGATTCACCGAGTATATGATGCGCACCGGCGAGCTGACGCAGGACATCGGCAGCGTGCTCGACGGCGAGGAAGCCGTCCGAAGCGGGCTCATCGACCAGCTCGGCGGGCTTTCCGACGCGCTTGAATACCTGCACCGGCGCATAGAAAAAGAGAAGTCAGTTTGACTTCTCTTTTCTGCTTTTCATGTAAAAGATCAATGACACAATGGCTAGACCCAGCAGCGCGCCGGCGGTGTCGATGAGCACGTCCCGCACCTGACTGCCGCGGTGGGAGAATATCTGAAGCGTTTCGTCTATCGCGCCGGTCAGCGTGCCGAGACCCCAGGCGGTGAAAAAACGCTTTTTCCCGGCGCTCTCCAGCCGGAGGAACAGAAGCGCTGCAAACACCGCATACTCCGTGACGTGCGCCGCCTTGCGGACGAGATGGCTCGTCGGCTGCTCGGCAACGCCGTCGCCGTCCTCGTCCGTCATATAAGTGAAAGCGTCCGGCCCGAGCCCGACCTTTTCCGCCGCGGCGTTCAGGAAGAACAGGATATCGTCGCTGATTTTCCCCGAAAGCTCGCGCGAGACGAGGGAGTTGCCCCAGATGAACACGAGCGCGAGAACGATCAAAACCGTCAAAATGCGTTTGCGTTTCATTTCAGATCTGCGGCTTCTTTACGCGGATACGCGCGATGAAGCAGAAGCCTACGATGAAGAGCACGCCGCCCATCACCCACGGCATAATGCTCTCGTTCGCGAGGCGGACGAGAGATACGAGCGGCACGATGACCGCCGACCAAGTGACCGGCAGACCCTCGAACGAGGTGCGGTTCTCGCTCGTGGTCTCCTGGCGCTTCTGCTCGGTGACGTTAAAATACCCCAGCCGTATGACGGCGCAGAGCGTATAGAACATCAGCACCGCCATGGCGACACCCGTAACGCCCATCGCGTGGCCGATGGCGCTCGGCAGCACACCGAACGACACGAGATCGCACAGCGAATCGATCTGGATGCCGAACACCTCGGCGTCCTTCGTGCGCTTCGTGGCGCGGGCGATTTTCCCGTCGAACATATCGCAAAGGCCGCAGAGTGCAAGGCCGATCACCGCCGGCCAGACCTTCCCGTCCGCCGCGGCGCAGATGCTCCCCACCGCAATGCACAGCTCTATGTATGTCAGAATGACCGATACATTCCAGAATCCAACGAATTTCTTGCTCACTGTCCGTTCTCCGTTTCAAAAAAATATATCTTATCATAAAGCACGCAGGAACATTTTTCAAGAGCGGGATTTGACGCGGCGGACACTCTCTGCTATTCTGTAAGAACACACCATACTGCACCGGAGGTCTTTTTATGACCCGTTGGGAAAATACATCGGTTTACCGCGCTCTCGGCACGCTCTCGGCACTGCCGGTGCGCACGCTCTCGCGTCTGCCGCTCAAAGCTGGCAAACGGCGCTGCGGTCTTTCGTTTTCACAGTGGTTTCTCCTGCTCGGCATGGGGGCGATGCTCTGCGTGCCGCACGGGGCGTGGAACAATCTCTACGCCGTGCTCTTCGCGCTCGCCGCGCTCTTAGTCTACTGGTTTGGATGCGCGGCGCGAAAGGATGCGCCGCGAAACATCGGAGACCTCGGCCCCGCCGCGCTCGGCTTTCTTTTAATGACTGTTCTTTGCACGCTCTGGGCGGGAAACAAAGCGGGCAATCTCCGCGTGGCGCTCTTTTTCTGGACTGGCTTCCTGCTCGCGTATCTCACGGCGGCGCAGTTTCGCACACGGACCGAGCGGCGCACCGCGGCGGCGGCCCTATACATCACGCTGCTCGCCGTTTCGCTCTATGGGCTGTGGAACTATGTCACCGGCGCGGAGGCCTCGGACGTGCCGATCGACGGCGAGATGTACCGGCGGCTCGGTGCGACTCTCGAGCACGGCATCAACTGCGGCGAATTTCTCGCCATGGCGCTGCCCGTCGCGCTCGTCTGGGCGCTGACTGCCCCGACGAAGGCACGGCGCATCGCGCTCACCGTCCCGCTTCTTCTCCCCTGCGCGGCGATTTTGCTCACATACGCCCGCACCGGTTGGATCATGCTCGCGCTCGCGCTCGTGCTGCTGCTCTGGTACAAAAAGAAGATTTTGCTGCTTCCGGCGGCGGCGCTCGGCATCGGCGCTCTGTTTCTTCTGCCGGAGAGCCTGCAGGCGCGGTTCCTATCGATGCTCGATTTCTCCAACGCTTCGGCGTCCGGACGGTTCGTACTCTGGAGCGAGTGTCTGGCCGTGTGGAAGGACCACTGGCTGCTCGGCATCGGGCTGGGGCCGGAGAATTTCTCCGCGGCTTACGCCCCCTATGCTACCGGTCTTCTCGATTTTCAGCCTCCGCACTCCAATATGCTGTATCTTGAAATGTTCCTCTCGACCGGCATAGTCGGCGGACTTTTGTTCTGCGGCTTTTTCTTCGGCATTTTCGTGCGGCTGCGCCGCGCGGTGCGCGCCAGACCCGAAAAGCGCGACCGCCGGGAAGCTCAGGCTCTCATCGCCGCGCTCGCCGGAGCCGCGCTCGGCGGCATTCCGGAGTATATCTGGTTTTACCCGCGCATTCTCTTTTTCTGGTGCGCCCTCTTCGGCATGGCGCTCGCCGTTTCGGACGACAACTGAACAAGTCAATACCACCGGCGCAGCCGGTGGCGAGCGTGTCAAAAAAGTATTTTTGACACGCTCTCAAACGAGACCCACTTCGTTGGGCTCTCGTTTGAAGGGGCTGCGGCTCGCCGCAGCGCACGCTCTTCGAGCGCATGTTTGCGAGCCAAGAAGTATTTTCTCCGACGCACATGTCGCCAGAGAAAATGGTTAAAACCTTATTTGCGCCTGTGGGCGCAAACTCTGCGAGGCTTTTTCGACAGAGTGAGACCCGACATCGTTTCCGATGTCGGGTCTTATGTTATGCGCTTATTTCTATTTTGCGTGGCGGCGCGTGAAGTACCATTGGAAGACGTAGTGCGGGATGGCCGCGATGTGGATCGCCGCCGCGGGCCAGACCGGCAGGATATACCGCGCCTCATAAATGCCCGCGGAGGTGATGACCACGAGCAGCGCGGAGAGGACAAGCTCCGCGAGAACAAGTGAGCGCGTTTCCCCGCGCGGCGTCCGGCGCAGCATCCACAGCGCGCCGAGGAGCGCCGCCGTCATCATGCCGTGGGTGAAGTAGAAGAACATCGTCCACGCGCGTTTGAGCGTCACCGAGACGACATGCCCCGTGTTGTGCAGAACGAATTGCCTTGTCAGCGCATAAAACGCGCGGTTCTTTTCCGAGAGTGAGAGCGCGCCGTTCCCATAAATTTCCAGCAGCTCCGGCACGGTGTCGTCCGCTGTGAAATTGAGCTGGCTCGTCCAGATCGTGCTGTTGGGGTTGAGCGCGAAGCAGACGGCGTCCGCGGCGTAGTTGCTGATGGGGATGATCTCTCCGGTCTCGCGGTAGTTCACCGCCGTGTTGAACGCAAAGATCAGCAGCGGTACGATCACGACCGCGACAGGGAGCGTGCGGGAAAGCCGCTCTTTTACGCACTTCCACAGCGTGTACAGTACGACCGCAGCATAGATCGGCGCCAGCACCGGGCGTGACGCGAACGCGAGGAAGCCGGCGATGTTCATGAGAAGAAGCCGCTTTTTCGGCGGCAGCCCCTCGCGGAAGGCAAGCCATTGCAGCCAGCAGAGCATGAAAAGATAAAAGAATTCTACATAGAGATTCGACGGCGGGAGCACGACGCGGAGCAAAATGACCGTATACGCCATGCACGAAAAGCCGCCGCTGCCAAAGAGACGGCGCTCGGTGTCGTATAAAAACACGGACGACGCACCGACAGACAGCAGGTTCAGCACCGTAAATCCGACAAGCGGCATCCCGACGGCACGCAGGAGCGTTATATACAGCGGATAGGCAAACGGGACGACGATCTCCACACCGACGCGGTCGGTCTGGATGAAGTGGCCGGTGTGCAGGAAATTGTCCGCAATGCTCAAATAGAGGCGCGCGTCCGGATAGAGGGAGGTATATTCAGAGAAAAGGAGCTGGTACAGCATCAATAGAAGCGGCGGCAGCAGGAACGCGAGACATCGCCTGAAATCAATTCTCCGGCGCAGGCATTGCATGGATGAGCACCTCTCTACCGTATCGAAATCAGAATTCCGGAATGCGGCGGATGAGCAGCGCCGCAGCAAGCCCCGTGAGCACGCCGCCGGCAATACCGGAGACGGCGAGCACCGGCAGATAGCTGAGGAGCTGCTTTGTCTGCAATATGAGCATCGCCATCAGGATCTGTCCGGCGTTGTGCGCAACGCCGCCCGCCACGCTGATGCCCACGGTGGAAAACCGGTCGATCCGGCGCAGCAGCGCCATGACCGCGAGACTAAGCACCGCGCCCGCAAGAGAATAGAGCATCGCGCCGACGCTGCCGAACAGAAGGCTTACAAGCACGACGCGCACAAGCGAGAGCGCCGCTGCCTCCTTCCAGCCGAAGCGGAAGAGCGCAAATATAACGGCGATATTTGCCAGACCCATTTTAACGCCCGGAATGCCGACCGACGGCAGCAGCGACTCCACATACGAGAGGATTATCGCCACGGCGGTCAGCATGGCAAGCAGGACAAGCCGTTTCGTCTTTTTCATATCAGCTCACCAGATCGATATCGGCTGAAGCCGCACCCTCGATGCGGATCTCCGTTTTGTTCGGGAGACACACGATCGTATCGCCCTCATACTGCGCGGCTTTCGCCCGGACGCAGATCCCGTCCGGGCAGCTTGCCTCCGTCACGTCGGCAGTGCCGCCGGATATGACGAGAATGTTGTAGCCGCCGTTCGGCGCATGCAGCGTTACGGTCGTATCCTCGGCGAGAGGATATTCTGCCGTCCGTTCGCCGTTCACGTACACAACGGCCAGAGCGCCGTCCTTCCGGCTCAAACGCTGCACGGCAAAGAAGCCGAGCGCGAGCGCGAGCAGCGCCGCAATAAGCAATATATCCGCGCGAAGGCGGTCTTTTTTTGTCCGTTCAGGCTTCATTGGATAAACCCTTTTCATAAAAAATCCGTCCGGCTCTGCCGGACGGATTTTCTCTGGTGAAAATCAGAATCTCTGGATAACGCCCACCGGGCAGTTCTCCGAGCAGGCGACGCAGCCAACGCACTTATCGTAATCGATGCGGGCGAGATTGTCAACCACCTTGATGGCTCCGGTCGGGCAGACCTTCTCGCACTTCATGCAGCCGATGCAGCCCTTCGAGCAGGCGACGCGGGTCTGCGCGCCCTTCTGGGTGTTGCTGCAGCGGACGATGGTCGGATCGATCGCGCGGCGCAGCGCGATGATGTGGTTCGGGCAGGTGCGGGTGCAGATGCCGCAGCCGGTGCAGTTGCCCGGATACACCTTCGCAACGCCGTTCACGACGTGGATGGCATCCGACGGGCAGGCGTTCTCACAGTCGCCGTAGCCGAGGCAGCTGTTCGGGCAGGCCCACTCGCCCTGGAAGAGGATGTTCGCCGCCGAGCAGTTGTTGATGCCGGCGTACTCGTACTTGTGCTTGGCCGTTTCACAGTTGCCGTTGCACTTGACGTAAGCGACCATCTCTACAACGTCCTCCGCCTCGACGCCCATGATTTCAGCGATCGCAGCGGCGGCGCCGTCGGCGCCGGGGACGCAGAGGTTGGTTTTCGTCTCTTCGCCTTCGGCGAGCGCCTTGGCGTAGCCGTCGCAGCCGGCGTAGCCGCACGCGCCGCAGTTGGCGCCGGGCAGACATTCACGGATCGCGGGGAACATCTCATTCTCGGGAACGCTCATGTACTTGGAAGCGATAACGAGGATCAGCGCGGCCACCGCGCCGATGATGAGCAGAACAACAATGGCACTTATAACTCCAGACATGTCACTTTCCTCCCTTAACCGAACAGCTTGTCAGCCATGCCGGCAAAGCCCATGAACGTCATGCTGGTGAGAGCCGCCGCCACGAGCGTGATGGGCAGACCTTCAAAGCATTTCGGGGGCTTGGCATGCTCGAGCGCCTTGCGGACGCCGCAGAAGAGGATCAGCGCGAGACCAAAGCCGACACCGGCGGAGAAGCCGTTGACGCAGCTGAGCAGGAGGCCGCCGCCCATAGCCGTGTAGCCGTTGCTGACGTTCAGCAGCGTCACGGCGAGCACCGCGCAGTTGGTGGTGATGAGCGGGAGATAAACGCCGAGGGACTTGTACAGGGGCGGAACGTACTTCTTCAGGAAGATCTCGACGAACTGCACGAGCGCGGCGATGACCAGGATGAAGATGATCGTGGAGAGGTACTCCAGACCGTTCGGCACCATGACGTACTGATAGATGAGATGCGTAACGGCGCTCGCGAGTGTCATAACGAAGATAACGGCGCCGCTCATGCCGATGCAGGAATCAAACTTCTTGGAAACGCCCAGGAACGGGCAGATGGCGATGAACTGCACGAGAACGTAGTTCTGCGTGAAGATCATGCCGAACATGATTTTCAGTACTTCTTTGAGCATCAGTTCTTCGCCTCCTTATCTTTCTCGGTGCAGCCTTCGGCGTTGCCGCAGCCGGCGCAGCCGCCGTCACCGCAGCCCATTTCCGGAACGAACTTCTTGCCCTTCTTGGACATGCCGAGCACGAGCATCGCCATGGCAAGGCCGAACATGAAGAATCCGCCCGGCGTCTGGGAGATAATGCGGATGGTGTACTCCTCGGGGATGATCTGATAGCCGAGCAGGCTGCCGGAGCCGAGCAGCTCGCGGACGACGGAGATCGCGGTGAGGACCAGCGTGTAGCCGATGCCCATGCCGAGACCGTCAAACAGGCTGTCGAGGACGTTGTTCTTATTGGCGAACATCTCGGCACGGCCGAGAACGATGCAGTTAACGACGATCAGCGGAAGGAAGATGCCGAGCGCGTTATAAAGATCGATGAGATAGGCGTGCACCACCATTTCGACGAGCGTTACGAACGTGGCAACGACGACGATGTAGCACGGGATACGGATCTTGTCGGGGATGATCTTGCGCAGCGCCGAGATAACGACGTTCGAGCCGACGAGCACGAACGTGAGCGCCGCGCCCATGCCGAGACTGCCCTTGACCGTAACGGAGATCGCGAGCACCGAGCAGCAGCCGAGCACCAGAACGAGAACGGGGTTTTCCTTGAAAATACCGTTAACGAGGATCTGCATTCTTTTTTTCATTTTCTCCGCCCTCCCTTACTGGATCGCCGCAATGGCGGCGCAAGCGGCCTGCACGCCATCGCGGACGGCGTTGCTCGTGAAGGTGGCGCCGGTCTTGAGCGTGACGCCGCTCACGTCGCCGGAGAGTCCTTCAAACTTTTCGAGCATGGATGCTTCGCCGACCTTGCTGCCGACGCCCTGCGTTTCAGTGGAGACGTTGGCCTTCACGGAGAGGATCTTGCCCTCGGTATCGAAACCGACGGTAACGACGACGGCGCCGCCGTAGCCGGTCTTTTCCGCGGTGACGACATAGCCGGTGCCGTTGTCGCCTTCAAAAATGCCGGTGACACCGTTCGCCTTCAGCTCCTCGCTCACCTCAAGCTCGGTGAACTCGGAAGCCGCGGGGAGGACTTCCTTGCGGGTCTTTTCCGCTTCGATGCGGATGTTTTCTTCGATCACGGGCGCGGTCTTGGCGTTCGTCAAGCCGAGCAGCGCGGAGGCCACAAGGCAGATGACGACCAGAACAACAACGGGACGCGCCATTTCCGTCCAGAACGTATTTTTCTTTTCCATTACGCCTTGACACCTCCCACAGGCTTTGTCCGGCAGCCCTCGTTGATGTAGGGCACCAGCAGGTTCATCAGCAGCACGGCGAAGGAAACGCCCTCTGCGGAGTTGGCAAATACGCGGATCGCGGAGGTGAGGAAACCGCAGCCGAGAGCAAAGATCACGCGGCCCTTCGTCGTGAGCGGGCTGGTGACATAGTCGGTCGCCATGAAGATGGCGCCGAGCATCAGACCGCCGGAGAAGAGGCTCAGGAAAGCGCCGGTCACATCAAAGCCGTTGAAGAGGACGGTGAACACGAACGTGCCCGCAATGAAGCAGACGGGGATCGTGACCTTGATGACGCCGCGGACCACGAGATACACGCCGCCGATGAGAAGCGCCAGAGCGCAGGTCTCGCCGAGGACGCCGCCGTGGTTGCCGAGGAAGAGCGTCATAAAGCTGCTCATGTCGAGACCGCTGGCTGCCAGCGGCGTGGCACCGGCGAGCAGGTCAATGCCCGGCGTTGTCACCGTATGCAGGTAGTCCGTCATGCTCTCGGTGAAGGAGAGCATCATGGCGAGACGGCCGACGAGCGCGGGGTTCACAAAGTTGCAGCCGAGACCGCCGAAGAGCATCTTGACGATGATGACGGCGATGAAGTCGCCGATGAGGAGCTGCCAGATGGGCATCGTCACGGGGACGTTGTAGGCGATGAGCACGCCGGTAACGACCGCGGAGAGATCGGCAATGGTCTGCTCCTTCTTGAAGAGCTTGTTCCATACGAACTCGAGCAGCACGCAGTTGGCAGCGGAGACCGCCACGAGCAGCAGCGAGCGGAAGCCGAAAATAATGACGGACGCGATGAGCGCCGGGATAAGCGCGATGAGCACGTCGCGCATGACACGCTGCGTCGTTGCGCCCTGCTTATGATAGTGGGGCGAGACGCTTACGATAAGACCGTTGTTCATTTTCCCGCCTCCTTCAGAGTTTTCATGCGGTTGTCGTAGTCACGCACGAGCGTTTTGGAGAGCTTGTTCACCTGCACGAGCGGACGGTGGGCCGGGCACTGGAACGCGCAGCAGCCGCACTCGATGCAAAGGCCGACCTTCAGCGCCTTGAGCGCTTCGGCGTCGTTCTTCTCATAGGCGCGCTCGATCTCCACGGGCATGAGGTTCATCGGGCAGTGGTCGATGCAGCCGCCGCAGCGGATGCACGCCGTGGGCGTCACGGGGCGGGCGTCCTTCTCGTTGAACGCAAGAATGGCGCTCGTGCCCTTGGCGACGGGGGCGTCCAGATCGTACTGGGCAACGCCCATCATCGGGCCGCCCATGACGAGCTTCTTCGGCTCGCAGCCAAAGCCGCCGGCGAAGTCGATAACTTCCTTGCAGGCCGTGCCGATGGGAGCGATGACGTTCTTCGGCTCCTTGATGGCGGAACCGTCAACGGTGATGCACTTTTCCACGAGCGGCATGCCGGTCGTGCAGTAATGCGCGAGCGTGGCAACGCTCGTCACGTTCATCACAACGCTGCCCACGTCGATGGGGAGCTTGCCCTCCGGCATGATCTTGCCGGTCGTGTGGTAAATGAGAACTTTTTCGCCGCCCTGGGGGTACATGCACGGCAGAGCGCGTACCTCGACGTGCTCGTCGTTCGCCGCAGCCGCCTTCATCTTTTCGATGCAGTCGGGCTTGTTGTCCTCAATGGCGATGATGATCTTCTTGACGTCCAGCCACTTTTCGAGCAGACGGCAGCCCTCGACGACCTCGTCGGTACGGTCGAGCATGGTGCGGTGGTCGCTCGTGATATAGCCTTCGCATTCCGCGCCGTTGATGATGATCTCCTGGATGCGGGAGGTATCCTTCACATCCAGCTTGACCGCCGTCGGGAACGTCGCGCCGCCGAGACCGACAACGCCGCTGTCGCGCACGGCGTTGATAAAGCTCGCGTAATCGGTGATCTCCGGGGCCTTGACCGTGTCGGCGACGGTCATCTGACCGTCGGACTCGATCACGACCGCCTGGCAGGTCGCACCCATAAACTGCAGCATGGGGACGATCTTCTTGACCGTGCCGGAAACGCTCGCAAATACCGGGGAAGAAACAAATCCGCCCGGTTCTCCGATCATCTGACCGACGTTGACGTGATCGCCGACCGCAACGATGCAGTTGGCGGGCTTGCCGATGTGCATGCTCATCGGAATGGTCACCGTTGCCGGGGGAGGCATCTTGATCGCCTGCATCCCGGCGGTGTTCTTCCGATGGGGGATATGTACACCGTTCAGGTTTTTCCGTGACATCCTTTCCACCTCTTGTTTATATTTCGCTTCTTAGCAAACTCCTTACAGGCCCCTGTGGGCCCACGCGGACGAAGAAAGCCGGTTCGTGGACATTTTGTGCGGAAAACGTTGTATATTCCACGCGCCTTCCGCATTATATCCCCTTGCGGACGGTGCGTTTTCATATGATGGATAACATTTCATTTTTTGCATGTTTTACCAGTTAATTTCCGCAAAAATGCCCGAAAAAACCGGGTATTTCCGACAAAATAATATAACACATTCATGGAATTAAATCCAGTATAATTTTCGTATTTTTCTTTTTTTGTTCATTTGCCGGAAAAGCGCCGGATGTCTTCCTTTCCCTTGGTGGATTCCTTCTCCGAGAATCCCCCTTGTAATTGCGGCGGATATTTGTTAATATAATGTGAGACTCGGATACTTCCGATCAGATGGAGAACAAGAAACATGAAAATCAACGAAATGACAGCCCTTCTCTCCGGCGAGGCGCGCACCGCCGCGGCCCATGCGGACGCGGAGATCACCTCCGCCTATGCCGGCGATATGCTCAGCGACGTGCTCGCGCTCGGCTCCCAGCCGGACGTTCTGCTCACTGGCCTTCTCAATCCCCAGGTCATCCGCACCGCGGAAATGCTCGATACGGCGTGCGTCGTATTCCTGCGCGGCAAGGAGCCGGAGGCCTCGATCCTGGAGCTGGCGGAAAAATGCGGCGTTTGCGTACTTACCTCTCCTCTGGAGATGTATGATGCCTGCGGCATTCTGCATCAGCATGGGGTGACGGGGGCAAAATGAGCCCGCTCGTCCGTGAGTATGAGGTTCCCGGCGACGATTTTGCCCGTGCCGGAGAAGCCTCCGGGCATATCAAATCCATACTGAAGGAGCTCGGCTTTGCTCCTGCCATGATCCGCCGCGTCGCCATCACGACGTACGAGGCGGAGATCAACATGGTCATCCACGCCGGCGGCGGTCACGTGACCGCGACGATCACGCCGGACGCCGTCAAGGTCGTTTTCACCGACCATGGCCCGGGCATCCCCAACGTGGAGCTCGCCATGCAGGCGGGCTGGTCCACGGCGCCCCAGAACATCCGGGCGCTCGGCTTCGGCGCCGGTATGGGTCTGCCCAACATAAAAAAATACAGCGATGATTTTGACATACATTCCGAAGTCGGAAAGGGTACGACCCTTTCGATCACGGTGTATGCCGGAAAGGAGTCATCGTGAGCATCGGCTACGCTTCGATATATCTTGAAAACGAGAAATGCGTCGGCTGCACCAGGTGCATGCAGCGCTGCCCCACGGAGGCGATCCGCATCCGGGACGGCAAAGCGACCATCCTGCGCGAGCGGTGCGTAGACTGCGGCGAGTGCATCCGCGTCTGTCCGCGCCACGCGATGAAGGCGCGGGTGGACACGCTCTCGGAAGCGCTCGGCAAATACAAATACACGATCGCTCTCCCCGCGCAGGCGCTTTACGGGCAGTTCCCCGGCGTGCGCACCCGCGCCCCCATTCTGGAGGGGCTGCTGCGCATCGGGTTTGACAGCGTATTTGAGGTCGCCGCCGCAGCGGAGGTCATGTCCGCCGTGACGCACTATGAGCTCAATTACGGCAGCATCCCCCACCCGATCATCACGACCGACTGCCCGGTCATCCTGCGCATCGTGCGCATCCGGTTCCCGTCGCTGCTGCCGCATCTGCTCAACTACCGCTCCCCGATGGAGGTCGCGGCGCGCTGGAGCAAGCGGCTCGCCATGAAGGAAACGGGTCTTTCGGAAGAGGATATCGGCTGCGTATATATCTCCCCCTGCCCCGCCAAATGCGCAGGCGCGAAGGCCGCTCTCGGCACGGCGCGCCCGGCGATCACCGGCGTTGTATCCATTGCCGAGGTCGCGCCCCGTCTCACCGCCGTGATGGGCGACATCGACGACCACGAGCGCTATGCTCAGGCGGGTGCCGCGGGCGTCAGCTGGGCGATCTCCGGCGGGCAGTCGTCCGCCGCGGGCGAGCCGAACCATCTCGCCGCCTCCGGCATCGAAAACATCATCGGCATTCTGGAAGCGCTCGAAGACGGCAAGCTCTCCCACGTCGATCTCATTGAGCTCAACGCCTGCTATCCCGGCTGCGTCGGCGGCGCGCTGGCGGTGGAAAACCCGTTCATTGCGAAGGCACGGCTTCAGCAGATGATGCGCGATTTTGCCCCTCCCCTGCCCCCCAGCGACTGCCCCCGCGAGGATATGCGTTGGGAAAAGACCCCCACGGCGAGCTCCGCGCTCCGGCTGGACAAGGATGTGTCCGTCGCCATGGAGAAGATGGAGCAGATCCGCCGCATCACCGAGTCGCTGCCCGGCATCGACTGCGGCGCGTGCGGCGCCCCAAAATGCAGGGCTTTCGCCGAGGATATCGTCGCCGGACGGGCCGAGGCGGGCATGTGCGTATTTTCCGAGAAAAACGATAAAGACAACTAAAGCATTTTCTTCAGTTTATTACGGCGAGCGGATATCCGCCGCCTTCAGGTGGTAACGAAATGATCCTTACAGACCTTCATATTCACTCCTGTCTCTCCCCGTGTGCGGACGATACCATGACGCCGGCGGCGATCGTTAAAGCCGCCAAGGAAGCGGGGCTGGAGCTGATCGCCATCACGGATCACAATTCCGCGCGCAACTGTCCCGCCGTGGCTGCCGAGGCGGAAAAGGCCGGCATCGGCTTTATCCCCGGCATTGAGGTCACGACCTCCGAGGAGATCCACTGCGTCTGCCTTCTGCCCGATCTCGGCAAGGCGGCGGCGTTCTCCCGCTGGCTCGACACGCTGCGCCCCGGCATTGCCAACCGTCCGAACGTGTTCGGACGCCAGACCGTGATCGGCTCGCGCGGCAGCCGGACGGAGGAGCGCGAGCTGCTTTTCATGGCGCGGCGCATTTCCGTCAATGAGCTGAGCCGTGCCGTGCGGCAGTATTCGGGCCTGATCTGGCCCGCGCATGTGGATAAGCCGTCCAACTCGCTCTATTCCATTCTCGGCTGCTGGCCGGAGGATCTGGACATGGACGCTGTGGAGCTCTACTACGACACGGAGCCCGCGGGCATTCCGGAGAGCGTTCACCGGCTGCGCTGCTCGGACGCGCACCGGCTCTGGGATATCAAGGGCGGATACCCGCTCCCGCTCAAGAGCGCCGATTTCGCCGGATTGAAGAAATATCTCCGGGGCGAATAAAAGATCACAACGCGCGGCAGGCCGGAAACCTGCCGCGCTGTGCCGTTTATCCAGAGAGGAAGAGAGATACATACGATGGATTCCGAAAAGAACACGGCGGTGGGCAGAAAAAGCCTTCTCCGCCGTCACGTGAAGCTGACGCTCCGGTATGTGCGCACGTTCGTTTTGTGGGCGGCGGCAGGGCTTGTGATCGGCGCGCTCGGCGGGCTGATCGGCACGGCGTTCTGCTACGCCATCCGCGAGGCTACGCAGCTTCGCGGCGCATACCCTTGGCTTTTGTATTTTCTGCCGGCCGGCGGTCTGCTGATCGTATGGCTTTACCGGCTGCGCGGCATGCACCCGACGGACACGAACGGTGTGCTGCTCGCCATCCACGCGCCGACCTCCATCCCCGGCTCGACCGCGCCGCTCATTTTCGTCGGAACGACGATCACGCACCTGTTCGGCGGCTCCGCCGGACGCGAGGGCGCGGCGCTGCAGCTCGGCGGCGTGCTCGGCTATCAGCTGGGCAGGGCGCTCAAGCTTGACGAAAAGGACATACACCTCATCGTCATGTGCGGCATGAGCAGCGTGTTCTCCGCGCTCTTCGGCTCGCCGCTCACGGCGGCGGTGTTCGCAATGGAGGTCGCAAGCGTCGGCATCCTTCACTTTTCCGCCATTCTGCCGTGCCTTACCGCGTCGCTCACGGCAGCATATCTTGCCAGCGCGCTCGGCGCGGCGGCGGAGACGTTCCCGCTCGGCGCAGCCGTGCCGTTTACGTGGGTGAGCGCCGGAACGGTCGTCGCTATCGCGGCGGCGTGCGCGGTGCTGAGCATCGTCTACTGCATCGCGCTGCGGCAGGGCGGGAAAGCGCTTGGCAAAGCCGTCCCGAACAGCTACCTGCGTGTTTTTCTCGGCGGCAGCGCCGTCGTGCTGCTCTCCGTGCTGTTCGGCACGCGGGACTATAACGGCGCGGGCATGGATGTGATCGCCGCCGCCATGCAGGGACATGCCCGCCCGGAGGCGTTCGCGCTCAAAATGCTCTTCACCGTGCTCACGATGACGACCGGCTACAAGGGCGGCGAGATCGTCCCGGCCATGTTCATCGGCGCGACCGCCGGATGCGTGCTCGGCGATCTCTTCGGGCTCGCGCCGGGGCTCGGCGCGGCGGTGGGGCTGCTCGGCATGTTCTGCGGCTCGCTCAACTGCCCGATCAGCGCCATATTCCTCGGCGTGGAGATGTTCGGCGGGGCAAACATCCAGTACTATGCCATCGCCGCCGCCATCAGCTTCATGCTCTCGGCAAACTTTGGCCTTTACAAGGAGCAGAAGATCGTCTATTCCAAGATCCGCGCCGAGTTCATCAACCGCTATACAGACTAAGTCTTATACAAAACGCCCGCGGGGACTGTTATGATCTCCGCGAGCGTTCTCTATAAGTATTGTTCCATATGATCCATGCCGCCCTGCAAGGCGTCCAGAAATTGCTTCACATGATACCCGTCCGCCGCGGCGTGGGGCAACACGTGGTGGAGAGCGGTAAACGAATAGCCCGTCGGTGACATTTTCAAGAAATACCAGAAGGCCTCTCTCCGGTTCCACGCCGCCACATCAATGGACGTGAATTACGGTTTCTGTTTCATAAATGTCTCCCTGTTCCCGCCCATTAAATGGCAGAAAAGAGGAAGGCACAACCGACGCAGCGTAGAGCTAAAGCCGTATCCGTATGATAAAACAGCAGCGCCTCCTCCGCACTTAGGAGAGGCGTTGCTGTCTCAATTTATTCCATTGGGGTCGAATCTATCAGATTTACCAAGATTGCAGTCCTGACAAAGCGTCCGCAAATTGGGAAGTTCCGTTTTTCCGCCCTTGCTCACTGGTCGAATATGATCTACATGAAGCTGTACATGATCCTCCTTTGCACTACGTCCGCACAGAACGCAGCGGAAACCATCTCGCCTCATGACCTCATACCGCAGTGATGGACTCATTTTACTGCGCTGATATTCCGCAGACTCTTTTCTGTACTTTTCTTCTTTTGCCGCTTCAATAATCTGCTGTATTTCTTCGAAATTATAGCATTCATCTTTATAGTAGCTGTTTCTGCCGCCGGGCGATATGTAACGAACCTCACACCGAACGAGAAACCTCGTCACTGGATAAAGCATCGCATCTTTGCATATTCTTTTCTCTATGTTTCTACCAAGATTTTCCGGAACGCCCAACTCGTGCAATTCAGACTCGGATAGGTAATCGGGGACATTCGACAAATCTCTGCCATATTGCCGATCATTCGTCTCGTTCTCCTTTGCATATTGCACAAGCTTTTGATACTCCGGGAGATTCTCTCCAATGCACCGCAAAACATAATTATAAACTGGAGCGTCATACATAGTTTTGTTTGCGCATGTCCGTGTTATGACGTGAACGGGCGGTATCCTATAAAAACTATATTTTCGGTTGATATTCAGAATAGCCTGATAGCTTCTGCTTTTTTCCCTCACGATGCCTTCAAGAATTTCTCTGTTGCCGCATTTATACTGCATCCACCTTGATGCCAGGAATAAGTTTTTGTGAAAATCGCTATTTTCTTTTTTATCTTGTATGCTTTTCTCTGTCCGCGGCGCTTCTCCGGAGTGATTTTTCTTTTTCCGCCAAAGGCGTATTTGACGAATCAGTAGGGCAACAAGTATTATGTCGAGGATAACAACAAGTGGGATGCCAAAAAGCTGCAAAAAATTTACTAAATATGGATCAGAGAAATCCAAGGAAATCACTCCGTTAATTCAATAATGTCAGGTTTTCAAACGCTGAATATGCACTAACATGAGCCCCTCAGATATACCAAGGGGCTCAGCCTTTTTCTTACAGCAGATCGTCAAAGAAGCGGATATTCTTTTCCTCGAGCGGGAGTTCCCCGGCCTGCTCCTTTTTCACGATCTCGACGATGCGGTCGTTGATGGGCGTGGGAACGCCGCACTTGCGGCCCCATTCGCACACGACGCCGTTGATCGCGTCGATCTCGCAGGGCTTGCCCTTTTTGAGATCCTGCAGCATGGACGGCTCAATGGCGCGGTGCTTTTTCATTGCGATGGGGACGAGCAGCTCCGCAATGGCGCGCTTGAAGCCGTTTTTATAATAGAACAGCTTCGTAAGGTCCTTGCCCTGCACGGGCGCGAACGTCGCGCCCGCAGCGTGGCCAACGTCGATGCACTCCTTCATGCAGCGCACCGCGACGCGCCGGGCGTCCTTCTTCTCGCTCACATCGCCGAACACGCCGCCCACAACGGTGCCGAGACCGGAGAACGTCGCATTGATGAGGAGCTTCGACCAGCGCGCGCCGAGGAGATTATCCTCCATCGCCACCGGGCACATTTTCTCGAGCAGGGAACGAACCTCCGCGAGCTTTGCGTCCGAAACGCCCTGCATGCCGCCCATATGGAACGAAAGGCTGTCCGGGTCGCTCGTGAGCACGCACTCGCCGGGAGCGTCCATCGTTGCGCCCCACTCGACCACGCAGCCGATCGTATGGCTCTCGCCGACGATCTCGGCGATGCCCGGCTCGGGAATGCCGTTCTGGAACGTGACGATCACGCCGTCGGGCGCGAGCAGGGGCTTCAGGAACGTGACGACTTCCTTGTTGTGCAGCTGCTTCGTCATAAGGAAAATGACGTCGTAGGGCGCGGTCATCTCCTCCGGGGTGATGGCCGTCACCGGCGTGGAGAAGTCCACAGTGCCGGTGATGTGCGCGCCCTTTTCGCGCAGCGCGTCCACATGGGCGCGGTTGCGGTTGACGAGTTCAACGGGGACGCCGCCCTTCGTCATATAAGCGCCGAGCACCGTTCCGAGAGAACCGGCGCCGTAGATCGCGCATTTCATTCGACCGTCACCGTCCCATCCTCGGCGAGCGTAACGCTCATGCCGGTCTTGACATATTCGAGAAACTCGTCGCCGAGAGAATCGATAACGGGCATATGCGTCTCCGTCCACACGTCGGAGAGGATGGCGCCGGCGGCGGCAAGCGAGTCGATGGGCTTGGAGAAGCACATGCACGCGGGCAGCTTGCCGAGAGCGCCGGCGGTGTAGAACACCATGCCGCCGGTCGTGGAGCCGATGGTCTGCGGCAGGCACAGCGCCACGCCGATCATGGGCTTTTTATAGATATCGGGGTTGTTCTGATCGCCGCACTTTACGTCCTTGTCGCCAAACATGAGCGCGGACTGGTAGCTTGCAAGCGTGTTGAAGCCGCCGTGGGAAACGAGAGCTTTGGCCGTGACGGTGCCGGGAACGACAACGCGGCCCTTGAACGTTTTCGCCATGTTATTTGGTCTCCTTTCCGATGATGATGCCGACGATCTCGTCCTCGGAATAGAACTTCGCCGAGGTATAGGTACGCAGCTTGTTCGAGCAGGTGATGACCGGCATGGACTTGGAGAGCGGGTTGTTCATGTACATCAGCGGGCAGATATAGCTCAAAATCGCGCCCGTCTTCTTGAGCCGGTAGGCATAGGGGCCTTTGTTGAACTCTTCGAGCACCGGCGGCGCGGTGGTGAGCACCGTGGGTACGGCGAGCTTGTCGCGGCCCGATGCCTTGAGACCTTCCTCGAGCTTCTTCGTCCAGTCGATGAGCTGATCCATCGTGAGATGCGGGCAGCCGATGAAGGCGAGCTTCGGCTTCGCGTTCGGGTTTTTCCAGATGACCGGGTAGGACGCCTTCACGCGCTCGAGCTCGGCGTCGTCCACCACGTAGACCTGCGCGCCGGGGGCGATGAGCGCGTCGCCCTGCTCCACGGCTTCAGGCGTCAGATGCTCGATATGGTAAAGGCCGACCGCGCCGTTCGAGGCGGTCGCCGCGCCGAAGTCCTTGAGATACGCCTTGTTGTCCTTGTTGAGCTCCGTGCCGAGCCACGCATCAAGACCGCGGATGTACGGCACATCCTCCATGACCTTCATGCCGATGGCGCTGCCGAGAAGCTGCGCTTCGGGCTTCTTCGTCGTTTTGACCTCAACGACCCAGGTGGCCTTGCGGCCCTCGTCCGTCAGCAGGCCGAAGTACGGCACATAGCCAAGCATCGATCCCATCACGTCGATGATGCCGGAGTTGCGGTTGCAGCGCGCGCCGAGCACGCTGTTGGCGTAAACAACGGCGGAGGACTCCGCCCAGGAGAGGACCTCGCCCTTTTCGGGAATGTTGCCGACTTCGTCAAAGTAGCAGGCGCAGGTGAAGTCCTTCTCGTCCTTCATGCCCATGCGGCGGAGCTGCTCTTCGTAGCGCGGCTGGAGCTTATACATGAACTGCTTGAACACGAGATTCTGCAAAAGATTTGAAGGGACGTTCGGATCGAGCGGAAGCGGGTCGGCGGTGAATTTCTGCTGAAATTTCACGCCGGAGGCAAGAAGCTGGTCGTACAGGTCATACACCGGCTTCATCGTGTTGATGCCGAAGCTGATGACGGTGTGGCCGTACTTGCTCGTGACCGGCACGAGCTTTTCCGCGCCGAACGCGTCGCCGTACATGACAAGCGTTTTCATCACCTTGGCAAGCACTTCGCCCTTTTCACCGTTCAGAATTGCCTGTTGTTCCGGGGTCAGATTCATATGCTCACACTCCTTAATATGTGTTTTTCTCAACATATCGCAATTATAACACCATTTATCCGCAAGTCAATTCCTCCGCGTCATTTTGTCCGCGAAGAACGGCAAGCAGCACGAAAAAGAGCGAAATACCGGGCGCCTGCGCAATGTTGACAAGAGCCTGCATGCCGTAGCCGAGAAGCCCCGCCGCGAGAGCGAAGGCGAGCGCGCCGCCCTTTTTCCACGCGCGGCGCAGCGCCAGAACGATCCACGCAAGATACGCCCCCAGACCGAGCACGCCCCAGTTGAGCAGGAGCTGGATATATTCGCAGTGCGCGGCATCGAGAATGGCGTCTGGGAAATACCGGTGCTGCACATCGAGCGCCGCGAGCACGCCGCAGCCGCCGCCGATGAGCTTTTTCCCGAACGGGAAATCGCCGAAGAGTGAGAGGCAGTATTTCCATACCCCGACACGGTCGGTGCCCCAGGAATCCGAAAAGTGCAGCCAATCGTCCATGCCGCCGAGCGGCACGGCGCTCCACACGGTGTTGAGCAGCACGAGAACGACCGCCGCCAGCACAGCCGCCCCAAGCAGAATATACGCATAGATTTTCCGAACGAGAAGAAGCGTTTTATTCTCCCTCTTCCGCAGCAGAAAATACGCCGCAACCCACAGTACCGCGAGCGGCAGCATCACCGCCGGTTCCGAAAAATGCCGTCCGAGCGAGGAGAGCCGTTTTCCGAAATCATAAACGACCGCCCGGTAAGCGAGCACGGAAAGCGCTGTTCCGGCGAGAAACAGCGGATACCGCCGCAGCGCGTCCGGCTCCTTTTTTGCAAGCAGCGGCAGCAGCACGAGCGCCGCGCCGATACCGAGCACCGCGCTCTCGCTCCGCACCGCCATCGCCGCCCAAAGGCCGGTGACGCAGACGATCCCCAGAAGGATCCCTTTCCAAAGCCGCCTTTCCGTGAGAAGCGCCGCGGCGCAGACCGGCCACACGAGCGTGAGATACGCCCCCGCGAAATTGATGTTGCCGAGCGTGGATATGTACCGCCCGCGGTCGAACTCGCCAAGCTGTGAGCAGAAGCCGAGCACGTCGTACCCGAGATGGTTGCACACCGTGAGCGCGCCGCTGAGAAAAAGGCCGAGGCCGAGCGGGACGAGAAGATCACCGGAGCGCACCCGCGCGCCGGAAAAGGCGAAGTACAGCGCGGCATAAAGCCACATCATGCCGAGACCCTGATACCGCCCGCGCTCGCCGAGGAACGATCCGGCAAAATCCCCGCCCGCGGCGGACGCAATAAAGCATATAAGGCAGAGCGCCAGCGCCGCCCATTCCGCGCCCGCAAGCCTGCGGCGCGGGAGACCGTTTTCCCGGTAGAGCGTGAAGCCGAGACGCACAAGGACAAACACGACCGTCGGCACGGTAAAGCAGATCGTTTTCGTTTCCGTTATATCAAAAAAACCGTTGTGGACGGCCAGCGGCAGCAGCGCGAGCATCAAGAAGAGATACCCGCGGCAGAGCCATGTTTCAACGGTTGGTTTTACTTTTGTTTCCATCGCTTCGCCGCCTCCTTTTTTTTGCATGATATCATAAAAATATCCCTCCCGTCTATTATAGCAGACGGAAGGGACAGTAAAAAAGTTTAGCGGAGGCTCCACTTTGTCTGGTCGGTGTGGAGCAGCTCGTGGGATCTGTGCGAAAGGGGCTTATCGAAGAAATCGTCATAGGCCTTCTGCACGGAGGCGTTTTCGTGCGAGAAGCGCACCGGGTTGTTCCGGTCGATCTCGTAGAGCGTTTCACCGCGCTCGCCGGCAAGCTCCATTCCTTCCTGGAACGGCTGACCGCCGCCGCCGGCGCAGCCGCCGGGACAGGCCATGATCTCCACGAAGTCGTACTGCGCACGCCCGGCGCGGATGTCCTCCACAACGGCGCGGGCATTCGCAAGGCCGCTCGCCACACACGCGCGCACCGGCACGCCGCCGATCGTCGCGGAGATCTCCTTGCGCCCGTCCGTGCCGCGGACGGCCTGAAAAGCGTCCGGGTCGGGGTTATAGCCTTCCAGCACGGCGTACGCGGTGCGCAGCGCCGCTTCCATCACGCCGCCGGTCGCGCCGAAAATGACGGCAGCGCCCGTGCCATCGCCGAGAGGCGAGTCAAACTCTTCCTCGGGCAGATCCGCCACATTGATCCATTTGAGCCGCAGCAGGCGGTCCACCTCGCGGGTGGTGAGCACCGCGTCCACATCCCGGAAGCCGGAGCTGTTGATCTCCGGCACGGCGCACTCGTACTTTTTCGCAACGCACGGCATAACGGAGACGCAGAAAATGTCCTTGGGGTCGATGTTGTGCGTTTTGGCAAACCAGGTTTTCGTCACCGCGCCGAACATCTGCTGCGGGGACTTGGCCGTGGAGAGCTGCGGCACCATATCGGGGTATTCAAGCTTCAGGAACCGCACCCAGCCGGGGCAGCACGAGGTGAAGAGCGGCCGCCGGAACTCCCACGAATGCTTCATTTTATAGAGAAGCTCGCTGCCCTCCTCCATGATCGTGAGGTCGGCGGCAAAGTTCGTGTCAAAGACATAGTTGGCACCCGCGGCGCGGAACGCCGCCGCCATGCGCCCTTCGGTGGCAAGCTCCTTGGGAAGGCCCAGCCCCTCGCCCCACGCGGCGCGCACCGCCGGAGCGACCTGCAGCACGACGACCTTCTTCGGATCGTCGATCGCGGAGATGACCTTTTCGGTATCGTCCCGCTCGCGGAGAGCGCCGGTCGGACAGTGAGTGATGCACTGCCCGCAGTAGGCGCAGTTCACCTCGTCGAGCTTTTTGCCGCCGCGCACGCCGACGGTGGCGCGGCTGCCGGTGCCGAGAAAGTCCCACACGCTCATGCCCTGGATCTTCTCGCACACGGCGATGCAGCGGAAGCACTGCACGCACTTCGACGCCGTGCGGATGACCGGGAGCTTCGGGTTCCAGTTGTTGGCCGGGAGCTTCGTCTCATAGGGATTCTCGATGATGTTCATATCCGCGGCGAGCTTCTGCAGCGTGCAGTTACCGCTGCGGACGCAGGTAGCGCAGTTGCAGTCGTGCTGCGAGAGAATGAGCTGCACGTTGTTGCGCCGCGCTACGAGCGCGCGCAGCGTGTTCGTATAGACCTCCATGCCCTCGGCGCAGATCGTGTCGCACGCCGCCATAAGACGGTCGGTACCCTTGATCTCCACCATGCACACGCGGCAGGCCGCGACCTTGCTCACATGCTTCAGATAGCAGAGAGACGGGATCGTAATGCCGAGCTGGCGCGCCGCGTGGAGAATGGAGGTGCCGTCCTCCACCGTGACGGGCCTATCGTTGATGCGAAGATTTACCATCTGTCCTTCCTCCCTCCGCGGAATGCGCCGTAGCCGTAATGGTCGCAGCGCAGGCAGCGCGAGCATTCCTGCGCAGCCTCCTCATCCGTAAGGCACGCCTCCATGAGATTGAAGTCCTCCTTGCGGTCGCCGGCGGTGCGCTCGCGCATGTTGACGCGGCCCCACGCGGGCTTGCCGATGGTCTGCGCCGGGGGAATATCCACACCCGAGGTGATCGGCGTATGGAAGCCGAAATAGTGATCGATGTTGCCCGCAACGACCTTGCCGCTGTCGATGGCGCGCACGACCGTAGACGGGCCGAAGAAGCAGTCGCCGCCGGTGAACACGCCCGGCATGCCGGGCACTGCGCCGGAGGGATCGGCCTTGATGCGGCGGCGCTCTGTGCCGACGCCGCTGCTTTCAAAGTGCGCCGAGTCGATAGCCTGTCCGATGGCGGTAATGACGACGTCCGCCGGGAGAATGATCTCCGGCTGATCGGCGTTGATGGGCTTCGGGCGGCCGTTCTCGATGGGGCCGGAGAGCTGCGGCTGCACCGCGATGCCGACGGCGCGGTCGTCCTCGGTCTCGATGCGCACCGGGGAGAGCATGGGCATGATCTCACAGCCCTCGGCGATGGCGCCGTCGATCTCCTCGCGCGCGGCGGTCATGTCCTCGATGCGGCGGCGGTAAACACAGGTGACGGAGGCCGCGCCCAGGCGCTTGGCGGTGCGCGTCGCGTCCATGGCGACGTTGCCGCCGCCCACCACGACGACGTGCTTGCCCGTGAAGTCGGGCGCTTCGCCCGCGCCGACCGCGCCGAGCAGCTCGACCGCGGAGAGCACGCCCTCGCTGTCCTGCCCGGGGATGTTCATGCGGTTGACGATCTGCGCGCCGATGGCAATGTATACGCTGTCATACTCGCTGCGGATCTGATCGAAGGTGATCTCCCGGCCGATGTCCACATCGAGCTTGACCTGAATGCCGGTGGAGAGGATGGCGTTGATATCGCGGTCCAGATCGTCGTCCGGCAGACGGTAGCTCGGGATGCCGTAACGCAGCATGCCGCCGAGCCGCTTGTGCTTTTCAAACACCGTGACGTGATAGCCCTTGAGCTGGAGATAGTACGCCGCCGTAAGGCCCGCCGGTCCGCCGCCGATGACGGCGACCGTTTTGCCGTTGAACGGCGCGCACGGCGGCGTGGGGACGATGCCCGCGCGCTCGACCGCGTAGCGCTTCAGCCCGCGGATGTTGATGGAATCGTCCACGATCTGACGGCGGCAGTGCTTTTCGCACGGATGCTCGCAGATGAGACCGCAGACACCGGGGAACGGGTTGTCCTTGCGGATGAGCCGCACGGCGTCGGCATAGCGCTCCTCGCGGATGAGAGCGATGTAGCCCGGCACGTCCACATTCGCCGGGCAGCCGGCCACGCACGGCACGGCGTCGAACGCCGCGGTGCAGATCCCGTTTTCGATGTGGGACATATAATCGTCCCGGAAGGCCTCCAGCCCGTCGAGCACGAGGCGCGCGGCCTCAAACCCGATGGCGCAGTCGGCGCTGTCGTAAATGGCGGCGGCGCTGCGGCGCACGGCGCGGAGATCGTCCGTAGTTCCGCGGCCATCGAGGATCTTCTCCAAAAGCGCGTGCAGCCGGTCCAGCCCCACGCGGCAGGGAACGCATTTTCCGCAGCTCTGCGCAAGACACAGCTGCACGAACGAGGCAGTCAGATTGACCGGACAGCTCCCGAACGGCGACGCTCCGCGGCGGCGTCCGAGCGTGGCATACAGCTCGTCCACCTTTTTCTGCGCGGCGGTCTGCTGATTGACGATCAAGGGTCAGCCCTCCCTTATATATAGTTTCAAACACATTATACGGAAAACCGACACAAAAAGCAAGATATTCCTCGCCGTTTTTTCCGATTTTTTTCTTTTGATGACACTGTGTTGATTTACGAACACATTGCGGAAGTCCGTTTTATGGGTCACACAATGCGGTATGCTTGTCCCATAAAGAAGATGTGAATTTGTCAAGGAGGAAAGAAAAATGGGTATTGTCGTTTCGGTGGCCGCGCTGGTGCTGTATGTTCCGATGAGCATGGTGTTCGTTCTGGGCGGAAAAAAGTGATTTTCGGGCTGCCGGGGTCCCGGCAGCCCGTCCGCTTTGTATACTTTTCAGCCGTGTGTTTTTCTCTCTTCGGGGACGCGCGTCCCGGCGTGCAGGTATTTTCTTCGGGTGGCGTCGCCGCCGCGCAGGTGCCGTTCCGCCTTGTTCTGCTCGAGAACGAGCCGCACCTTTTCATACAGCAGCCGGTCGATCTGCCGAAGACGTTCGGACAGATCCTTGTGCACTGTGCTTTTGGAGATGCCGAAACGCTTGGCCGCCGCGCGGACGGTGGCATTGTTCTCAACGATCCACCTCGCCAGCTCACACGCCCGCTCGTCTCTGTTCGTTTGCATCATGCACCACTCCCCTTCCGGCATTTCATCTATATGTGCGGAAGGTTCGTCCTATGAAAATACCCCAGGCAGAAGAAAAATCTGCCTGGGGCAACAAAAATGGGTTCGTTTGAATGCGTCAGACGATGCGCCGGTCGCGCACCTGCGAATCGTAATGCTTGTTCAGCAGGGGACGCACGACATAATAAATGAGCTTGTTCTCGCCGTTGACCATATAGAGCGTGAATGTTGCGGCGAAGAAGATCACGGCGGCAAGGATCAGCTTGCCGAGGATCTTGAAGAGGATCTTGAGAAATTTCTTCATAACCTGTTCCGCCTTTCTTAGTATGCCATGGAGTCGTCAAACTCTACGATGGTCGGGTCAAGCGGCTTCTCGTTGAGAACGACGGACATATACTTGTTGACGCAGTTTCTCATATCCTGCCGGGATACGGTGCGGCAGTCCTCCAGATCGTGCTCGACGAAGATGAAGTGGAAGCCCAGCTCGCGCGCCTGCTCCTCCATGAGAGCGTGGACGCCCAGCATGCCCTTGCAGGCGATGTTGTCGTTGAAAAGGACCATGTCGCAGTCAAAGTTCTTCGCCCACTCCCAGAGGGCGTTGACATTCTCCCAGCCGCCGACGGCGTGATGGCGCATGGTGGCCTTCTCGGAGAAGAGCGCCAGATCCTGGATCGCCTGGTCGGGGTCTTCGGTGTTGATCATGTTGTGACCCATGGTGGAGTCCATGTTCAGCACAATGTTGATGCCCCAGCAGTTCTGCGTCCAGGTCGGGAAGTCGGTATAGTATACCGCAGAGGGTCCCCAAAGGAAGGCGCGGTGGCGCGTCTTTCCGCCGAAAGGCTGGTACTTTTCCTCGTATGCCCGGCGCATGATCTCGATAACGCGGCGGTCTACCTTGTTGAAATACGGGTCGGTGCCGTTGACGGACGCCCACGAGTACAGCCGGTAGAGCGTTTCGGCAATGCCGACGAGCGCGGAATACGGGGTCTTGAAGTAGTCCCATTTTTCGAGCTCAATGGTGTTCTGCTCGTTCATAAGCCGGGCGTACTTGAACAGCTCGTCCCAGTCGTACTTGATGCCGTATTCCTTCTCGACGAAGGCAATGGCGTCCTTGAGCATCTGCGTGGAATAGGGGTGCGCGCCCGGCTCGTTGTGGATCATCGCGAGCGTTACGGGGAAGTCCGGCAGCGCCACGCGGCGGCGCTGGATCATGGAGGTACACTCGGAGGCGTTGCACGGCATGTTCGTCGTGAGGAACGCCTTGCCGATGATGGGGAAAGCATCGTCGATAGCGACGCCGGTCTCCGCGGCGCAGCGCGAGCACACGTCCGCCGCCAGACCGAAGGACTCGGCCACGTCGATATAGTACGGCTCGATGTGCTGGTCCACGTCGCAGATGATGAACTCCGGCAGCGTCTGCAGCGGGAACGGGATCAGCTCCTTGAAGCCCGTCAGAAACAGCGGGGGCAGCACCTCGTCAAAGGGGAGGAAATCGTCGCTGCGCGGGCCGCCGCCGAGGCGCTTGTCGTTGGAGAGGACGAGCGCGATGCGCTTGGTAAGGCTCTGCACGATGGCGTGCATGTTCGTGTGCGCGGTGCGCAGCTCATAGCCGCGGTAGCCCTCGAACAGGCGGTCGATGAACATGAACGTGCCGAGATACGAGCCCATCCAGCGGTATTCCCAGAAGCCCTTGAGACAGGAGACGGGAGCGGACGCCACCATCTGCACCATGCTCGAGAGGTTGTTGAGCCACTGCGTATAGTCGTAGAGCGTGTCCTTCACGCCGCGCCATTCGCGCCACTTCGCAACGCCGGTCTTATCGTAATAGCGCGTTCTCTGGCCGCCGGTGCCGTGTTCGGCCTGCCAGATGGGGTCAAAGCGCTCGAGCTTTTTGTCGATCTTCGCGATCAGCTTATCCATTGCTTTCATATCTCACTTGCCTCCCTGTATCTGTTTGATCTCCAGAGATTCGATGAACGCCTGGAAGCGGGTGCGCAGCTGGCCCACCGCGCCGAGAGCGTATTCCTTCTCGATGGTGCAGGTGGGGATGCCCAGCTCGTTCGTGAAAATATGGTGGGCGAGGATTTTTTCGTAGCTCCAGAACTCGCAGAACTTCATGTTCTCATAGATCACGCCGTCCGCCTTGAATTCGTCCGCGAGCTTTTTGACCTCGCTGTGGCGCTGGTCGATCTTCATGCCGTCCATGAAGCGCGCGCACTGGTTCCAGTGCAGATAATGGCGGCAGATCGCATCGAAGGCGGTCTCCCCCTCACGGATCTCGATCTGTTCGCGGCCGGGGAAGGAGCCGAAGCAGTAACGGTCGGCCACGACCATGGCGCCGCAGGTCTCGATGAGCTTTGTGAATTCCGGATCGTCGATCTCCGAGCCGACGAGGACAACTCTCGCGCGGAACGGGAATTTCGGCTCCGGCTCGCGCGTCTTCAGCTCTTCGAGCGTCTCGGCCAGATACGGCAGGATGAGCCGATGCGGGCATACCTGGCTGACGAGCTGGATGACGTGGAACTCGTAGCCGGTGATGCTGGGGTTATCCGCCTTGCGGAAATTGCCGATCTCGGTGATGATGCGGCTGATCTCGTTATGGTCATCAATGGCGCGGCGCATAGCCTCCTCGGAGGTGTCGATGCCGTATTCCTCGTGCAGCTTGTCCACAACCTTGAGCTTGAGCTGCGCCTTGTAGTAATCGAGATTGGTCTCGTCGCCCTTCATGGGCGGGTCGATCTGCGTGACGAAGAACTTCTCATTCTTCACCGGGTTGATGAGGAAGAAATGCTCCTCCATGCGCTCCATGGTCGCGCAGCATTCCGCGCCGAGAAGGGCATTGAGATAGTTGTACCCGCCTTCGATGGCGCGCTCGAGAAGGGAGCGGGCATAGGGGCAGGTGCGGTTGGTCATGTAATAGCTGGCGACATCCGTGGATGTGCAGCGCGGCGCGCGGAGCCGGGAAGAAAAGCAGCCGGGAAGGTTGAGCAGAACTTCCGGGATGTAGTAGCAGCTGTAGCCCAGCGCATAGTCTCCCTCTTGTACCGCCTGTGCGACAAGCTCGTTGTGTGCATCCTGAAGCAGATTCTCAAAATAGATCAGATGCTTAAGGTCTTTCACGCAATACACCTCTTTACTTTGTTTTAGGGGGCGCGTTGTCTGTGATTTTTCTCCCTATATGAATTAAATTTATCATATCGGTTTTGTTTGGTCAAGAAAAATGCTTTCAATTTTTATATTATAATTTGTGCAGAATGCTTATTTTCAACATCTGTATAATAATTAAAGCCCTAACGGAAATTTTTTCCGTTAGGGCTTCGTTCATTCCGGCAGACGGCCGGTATATTTTTTCCCTGGATGCGGCGGCAAGTCCCGTCAGCCCGCGGTTTCCGGCGCGGCGGCGGCAGCTTCCTCCGGGGTGCGGACGTAGCTCCACGCCGCGACCTCCTCGTAAGTCTTCCAGTACATGCTTGTTATGTAGTCGTTCACAAGACGGTAGGACATTTCGGTCTCCACATCGAACACATACGGGACGCCGTCGAATGTGATCTCCACCCAGCTGTGCGGGTCGCGCCCGACGCCGACGAGACCGCTGTAGCACACCGCGTCAAACCCGATGCCGCGCGCGAGCGACCAGAACGCGGCGGTAAAGTTGTAGCAGTTGCCCTTGCCGCTCTGGAACATGAGCAGCGCCTCGGGGATCTCCCAGCCGGTCTCGCCGACCTCGTAGAGACTGCGTTTGAGATAGAGATAGTGATCGCGCACATACTCGTACACCGCGCGCAGCATTTCCTCGCGGGTCATGGAAGCGTTCGTCTGGGAATCAACGAGATCGGCAACGAACGTATCGAGCGCATCGTCCCCGCTCGTATACCGGCCGGAGATGTCAAAGTACAGTGTGCCGACCATCGTGTCGCGCAGGAAATACCCGTCGTCGCCGACGCAGTAGAGATATCCGTCCAGATTGAGAAAGCCCGGCTCCGCTCTGTCGCCGCTGAGCCAGGAGATCGTCCCGCTCTGCCCGGCAAGCTCCACAGCGGCATAGTTTTCCATATCCGGGGCGACGTCCGGGAAGTACGGCGCGTTGGCAAGCCACGCCGCGTCCAGCTCCAGCAGCGCGTTGATCGCCGCGGCAGCCTCGGCGCGGGTGAAGGGCGTTTCGTCCGTCATACCGGCAAGAGCGCGCTCCACCGCCGTGGGAGAGAACACCTTTTCGAGCAGCGCTGTGAGATCGACGCGGGTGATGGCGACGTCCGGATAGAATCGGCCCTCGTTGAGTGTCATATATCCCGCCGTCACAAGCGTCGTTGCGGCGGTGTAGCACTTGGCGTGGGTCGTGACGTCCTTCAAAAACGTCTCGCCGGTCGGCTTCGCATCGAGCAGCGCATATACGGCGCGGGCGGCGTCGCTGCGCGTGAATTTATCGAGCGGGTGGAAAAGCCCGTCGTTTCCCGCCGCGATATACGCCCCCTCGCGCCGGAGCGCCGGGCCGGGGACGGCTTCATACACCGCGTCGGCATATACCGGCGCGGTGCGGATGTCCACCTTTGTGCCGTTGGCGTTTTTCCAGGCGACGATGGCGTAGTTTTCGCTTGCCACAAACTCCGGCGCATTCTGCACGCTGCCGCCCTCGGCCACAAGCTCAGCCGTTTCCGCGCCGTTCACACGGTACGTCACGGTATAGGTCTTCCCCTGCGGCGCGGCGGTCTCCTCCGGCAGCGCTGCCGCGGCGGCGGGCACGTCCGAAAGCGGCTGCACGTCTTCGACCCCCTCCGGGCGATAGCCGCAGTTTGACAATAGGAGCGCGCCGAGCAGCGCGGCGAAAAGCAGGGGCAATCTCTCTTTATTCGCTTTTTTTCTCATACATTCCTCGCTGTTGCCGCCGCGATGCGAGCGTATTTGACACGACGCGGCGGGAATATTATAATTGTATCGCATGTTCTGTAAAAAAGCAATTCCGGGAGGGACCGTCTCCATGAAACTGAAAATATTCCGTTTCGCGCCGCTCGCCGCTGTGCTGCTCGCCGCCGTTTTTCTCCACGGCTGCGGCTACCGGGCGGAGGCTGCCCCGCTCGCCTCGAACGCCCCCGCCGCGGCGGAGACTACGCCCGCGCCGACGGAAACGCCGGTTTTCACGGTGGAATACCGTCTCGGCGACGATGTTTTAAAAACCGAGAGCATCCCGTTCGACGGCTCGCCCGCTGCGGACGCCGCGCTGCCCGAGGGTCTGTATCTCGTCGCATGGACGGATGAGACCGGCAGGCGCGCCGATCCAGCAGCGCCGGTCGAAACGGACACGGTATATTACGCTCTGGCGCGGCCGGTACTCAATACCGGCGCGGCGTTTCTCTTCCCCGACGAATACGGCCTGCTCCGCCCGGAGAGCGCGATGACGCACGCGGAGTGCTCCGCGGCGCTGCGCGCGCTCGCGCCGGAGGAGCGTATCGATCCGTCACTGCTTGCAAGTCTGGATGCCGCTCCCGAGGATGCTCTCACGCGCGAGAAGCTAAAGACCGCGCTGGACACGCTTTTTGATCCCGAGACCGTCGAACCGGTGCTTGAGGCTCTGCCGGAAACGGAGAGTGAATATGCGACGCGCGCGGAATTTGCTTACAGCGTTTCCCGGCTGCTCGGGAAAGAGAGCGCCGCGGAGGACGTCTATTATCCGGATGTCGCCCCGACGCACTGGGCATCTGCCGAAGTGCTCGCCGCGGCGGGCAGCGGAACGCTTACGAAAGAGTCTCTTGAATCCATGACGCGCGACGGCTTCCTTTGGTTCGGCGGATATCTCTACCGGCTCGGCGACGACGGGTATTTTCTCACCGATTCGGAATTTGACGGCCTGTATTTCGATAAAAACGGCCGCTATACGAGCGGCAGCGCAGAGCTCGATGACTACGTCGCGCAGACGCTCTCCGACTTTATGACGCCGGACGCCGCGCGGCTCGACGATCTCAAAGCGATCTACTACCATGTGAAAAACGACTTCCAGTATCTCACGCGCAACTACTACGACTCCGGCGCGACCGGCTGGGACATTGACGAAGCGCTCACGATCTTCCGCACGAACAAGGGCAACTGCTACTGCTACGCCGGAGCGTTCTGCGCGCTCGCCCGCGGGCTCGGGTACAACGCCCGCACCTATTCCGGCAGCATCGGCATAGAAAACCAGCCGCACGCCTGGACGGAGATCACGCTCGACGGCAAGATCTACATCTGCGACCCGGAGATCGAGATGAACTACTGGCTTCTCCAGATGTACACCGACAATTTTATGATGCTTCGCGAAAACTCGCTCAGCTGGAACTACCAGTCCGTCTGGCGCACGTAAATCAAATATCTTTCTCCCTCCGGTTCATTCCGGAGGGATTTTTTTGCTTTTTCGGGGTACGCTATGAAAAAAGGGAAAGACGGTGGTTTTTCTGAAAAACAAGCGGCTCGGGCGGCAGACGGTCGCCTTCACGAACCCGCCCTCCATTGCGGCGGGCAGCTGCGTCGTCGGGCAGAAGGAGGGCGAAGGCCCCCTGCGGAAATGGTTCGACTATATCAGCGACGATTCCTACTTCGGCCAGTCGAGCTGGGAGAAGGCGGAGAGCGTGATGCTCTCCAAGTGCTTTGCGCTCTGCTGCGACAAGGCGAGGATCCCGCCCTCGGACATTCAGTATCTCTTCGCAGGAGACCTTCTCAACCAGTGCGCCGGCTCAACGTTCGCCGCGCGCGATCTCCCCATCCCCTACTTCGGCGTTTACGGCGCGTGCTCCACGATGGCAGAGAGTCTGTCGCTCGCCGCGATGACGATCGACGGCGGCTACGCCGACACCGTGTGCGCCATGACGAGCTCACACTTCTGCTCGGCGGAGCGGCAGTTTCGGCTCCCGCTTGAATACGGCGGGCAGCGCACGCCGACGGCGCAGTGGACCGTGACCGGCGCGGGCGCGCTGCTGCTCACGAGCGAGGGCGAAGGCCCTTATGTGACGCACGTCACGACCGGGCGCATCCGCGACGCGGGCGTGACGGACGCGAACAACATGGGCGCGGCAATGGCTCCGGCGGCATATGAAACCCTCCGCGCGCACTTTGCCGACACCGGGCGCACCCCGGCGGACTATGCCGCGATCATCACCGGCGATCTCGGAAAGATCGGGCACGAAATCTTGACCGATCTCTTTCTCCGGGACGGCGTGGATCTCGGCGTATGCTCCACGGACTGCGGCATGCTCATTTTCAATCCGGAGACGCAGGACGTACACGCCGGCGGCAGCGGCTGCGGGTGCAGCGCATCGGTGCTCTGCGGGCACATTCTCCAGCGCATGACCTGCGGCGACTGGCCGCGCGTGCTCTTTGCCGCGACCGGCGCGCTCATGTCGCTGACAACGTCGCAGCAGGGCGAAAGTATCCCCGGCATCTGTCATGCCGTGGTGCTGGACGTTGATAAGGGGTAAGGACTATGTGGACAGATTATCTCAAGGCGTTTCTCGTCGGCGGGGCGCTGTGCGCGCTCGGGCAGGTGCTCATTGACCGCACGAAGCTCACCCCGGCGCGCATTCTGACGTGCTATGTCGTGCTCGGCGTCGTGCTGCACGCCGTGGGCGTGTACGCTCCGCTCATCGAGTGGGCGGGCGCCGGGGCGAGCGTCCCGCTCACGGGCTTCGGCAGCACGCTTGCCAAGGGCGTGGAAAAGGCCGTGGCGGAGAAGGGCTTTCTCGGCGCGTTCACCGGCGGGCTGACGGCCTCCGCGGGCGGCATCGCCGCGGCGATATTCTTCGGGTATCTCGCCGCCGTACTCTTCAAGCCCAAGGAGAAAAAATGATTCACCAATATCGCCGCTTTCCGCACAGAACGGTAGTGAACAGCATGGCCATCACGCCGCAGCCGCGGCGGTAAAAGGTCAGCGTTTTGTTCTCCGGCAGCGATTCCTGCGCCGTTTCAAGCAGAAGGACCGTGCTGCCGGACGCTTCGGACGCATCGGTTTCCAGCGCTCCGTCCTCCGTGAGCGTCACGCGCAGCATGTCGGCGGCGCAGCCGTACCCGGACGGCGGGCGCGACTCCTGCAAATAATACGTTCCGGCGGGAAGTCCCGCCATGCGGACGTACCCGTCCTCCGCGGTGCGCAGGATGTAGGTATGGCGCGTGTGGCCGCAGCCGAGCGCGCACGCGAGATACGCGCCCCCATTCTCCCGGAACGCCACCGGCTCGCGCGCCGCGGCGTCATAATAGAGCCGGAAGCAGGCGGACGGCAGCGGATGATCCGCCACGCGCGCATCGGCAAAGCGCACACCGCGGAAAACGGAAAAGCCGTAGGCGAACACCGCCGCGCTGCCGCTCGCTGCGGTCTGGCCGCTCTCGCTCACCGCAGTGAGAAATACGCGGTTTCCTTCCGCGCCGGTGATGCAGCCGTCGCCCAGCCGCGCCGTCCACTCGACCGTCAGGCAGACGCTCTCCCGCACGGAAAAACGTGCCGCGAGATGGAGCGCAAAGGCGCTCTCTTTCGAGCGCGCGCCGGTGACGAGCGTATAGTACGAGGCGTTGACGCTCTCTCCGTCGGCGCGGACCGCCGTGAGCGCGAGAAACTCGACGCCGGGGGAAAACACGCTGCGTACCGTCCAGCTCTCGCCGGTACGCAGCGTGAGCGTGGCGCGGAAATGCAGCTCTTCCCCCGGCATGGCGCTGCGTGAGGGCGTCCAGTCCCCGGCGCGCGTCTGTACTGCGGCGGTCTCCTCCGCGGCCAGCGCACGCAGCGGCAGCAGCACGGCGAGCAGACATATGGTAAAACAGGCGATCCGGCGCTTCATGCTCTTTCCTCCCTTCCCCACGGAAAACCGCGGGAAATGTTTTTTCTGGTAAGAGCATAGCAGAAGCGTCCTGCAAAAGCCGTCGAACGGAGAGGGCATTGCGCCGGGGCGCTGCGGTGTGGTATAGTAAGGAAAAAGACATATACAGGAGGTCCTGCCATGAAACGGATCATCGCCATAGACTACGGCGACGCCCGCACCGGCGTTGCGGTGTCCGATCTCACCGGCACGCTTGCGGGAGAAGCGCTCACCATTCAGGAATGGAACGCCGAAAAACTCGCGCAGCGGCTCGCCTTTTTCGCCCGTGAGCGTAACGCTGAAAAGTTCGTGCTCGGCCTGCCGAAGAACATGGACGGCACGGAGGGCCCGCGCGCGGAAAAGGCGCGGCAGTTCAAGGCATTGCTGGAGGAGGCCTCCGGCCTGCCGGTCATACTCTGGGACGAGCGGCGCAGCACCATTGAGGCGCACGCCATCCTCCACGCCGCCGGAAAAAAAGAAAAAAAGCACCGCGCCAACGTAGACGCGGTAGCGGCAACCCTCCTGCTCGAGGGGTATCTTGCCAGCCCGAATCGATAAAAGATAAAGCCCGAAAGAGTTTTGCTCTTTCGGGCGTTTGTTATTCTCGTATGGCGAGCGTGCGGAGATAGGCCTTCTGCTCGTCGGTGATACGGCAGCTTTCTATGGCCTTGCGGATGGTTTTGTTGTGCGTCCATGGGGCGAGGCGGCGCTGCTCGATGTACGGAACCGCCGCTTCGTACTGCTTGGCGAGGGCCGTGGCGAAGTACCAGGCGATCATCGTGTTTACATAATACTCATCACTTTTAATTATGGAAACTTCTTCGAGATATTCCGTGCGGAAATCCGCGTCGAGATAGTGCGTCATAAGCATTTCGATGCCGAAGCGGACGGCATAGATCTCGCCGCTTTTTATCCAGCGGCGGCACTCGTCCGGCAAATCCGGAGGGTGCTTTTTGAATGCCTTCGGGCGCAGCGCGTCGCAGGTCGCCCAGTTGTCAACGTAGGGCAGAAAGGCGTCGAGCGCGGCGACGGCGGCGGCATAGTCCTTTTCCTCGTTCAAAATCAGCGCGTGGAGGTTGTTCTCGTCCAAATACCGGTGCGGCAGATCGGCGAGAAAGAGGCCGATATCGGGTTCCCGGCAAAGCTCTCGGGCGAGCGAGCGGCAATCCGGCATACGCACGCCAAGAACGCTCTCCGGCGGGAGCGTCGGGACGAGCTTTGCCATGAAGGGCGCGTTTTTCTCGTCTTGCAGCGCAAGGAGCCGCGCGCGCACCGCCTCCGGCGCGCCGCTCACTTCTCTATGCGCTCCGTGCGCCAGATCTCGCCGGTCTCCACGTCCTTCCATGTGAAAACGCCGTTTTCCCAGAGCATATAGCTGTGGCGGCTTCCTTCCTTCGGGATGGATACGGAGCCAGGGTTTACATAATAATTCCCGTTCTTCTGCTCGAACGCCGGGACATGGGTATGTCCGTAGAGCACGATGTCGCCGGAGGCAGCGGCTTTGGACGCCTCGTCGAGATGGTGGCCGTGCGTGAGATACAGGGTGTACCCGTCCGCGAACACGGCGGCGAAGTCCGCGAGCACGGGGAAATTCAATACCATCTGGTCCACTTCCCCGTCGCAGTTGCCGCGGATGCAAAGCGGCGCTTTTTCGAGCGCGTTGAGCATGGCGGCGCACGCTTTCGTGTCGTAATCGCGCGGGAGAGCATTGCGCGGGCCGTGGTAGAGGATGTCGCCGAGCAGGACGAGCTTTGCGGGCTTTTCATCCTCCATGCGGCGCAGCAGCGCCTGCGTATAGTACGCCGAGCCGTGCAGGTCGGACGCGATCATCAGTTTCATTCTTCTATCTCTCCTTTACATTTCGCCGAAGGCGTCAAAGAGGCTCACCTGCCGCGTTTCCGGCAGATCGCCGAGCGCGCCGAGCTTTCGCAGCATGTCCAGGTGGGCGGTACTCACCTTGGGGCAGGCGTCGGAAATATCGTCGATGGAGACGAACTTCGCGCCGGAATCCTGCGCGCGCTTCAGATCCTCCGCCGCCGAGCCGCCGAGACCGGAGATGGCCACGAACGGCGGGCGCAGGCAGCCGTCCTCAATGAGGAATTTGTAGGAATCGGATTTGTAGATATCGATGGGCGCAAAGGTAAAGCCGCGCCGGTAGAATTCGTACACCGCCTCGAGCGTGGTGAGAAGATCCTCTTCCTTCGCCGTTGCGTTCGGGTTGCGGCGGATGGCGTTGATCTTCGCAAGGCATTTGTCGATGCCCTGCAGCATGCTCTCGGCGTCAAAGCCGTCCTTCTGGCTGCGGCGGTAGAAATACGCACTGTAGTACGCGAGCGGCTCGTGCACCTTGAACCACGCGATGCGGAACGCCATCGTGACATACGCAACCGCGTGCGCCTTCGGGAACAGATACTGGATCTTCCGGCAGGATTCGATCCACCACTCCGGCACGCCGAGCTGCTGCATCTCTTCCACGATGCCGTCCGGCCACGGCTTGCCCTTGTGAATGGCGCCCTTACGCACGGCCTCCATGAATTTGAACGCGCGCTTCGGCTCCATGCCCATGTCGATGAGATAGAGCATGATGTCGTCGCGGCAGCCGACGCATTTGTCGGTCGGCGCGATGCCGTTGACGACGATATCGTGGATGTTGCCGGCCCACACGTCGGTGCCGTGCGAGAAACCCGACAGACGGACGAGCGTGGCAAACTCGTGCGGCTGCGTGTCCACGAGCATCTGGCGAGTGAACGCCGTGCCGAACTCCGGCACGCCGATCGTACCGGTATGGCCGACGATCGGGTCGCCGTCCGGGACGCCGAGCGGCTCGGGCGAGGTGAAGATGCGCATGGTCTCCGGATCGTCGAGCGGGATCTCGCGGGCGTTGACGCCGGTGGCGTCCTCGAGCATACGGATCATCGTCGGGTCATCGTGGCCGAGCTCGTCGAGCTTTAAGAGGTTTGCTTCCATGCTGTGGTATTCAAAGTGCGTGGTGATGATGCCGCCGGTCGCGTCGTCTGCGGGGTGCTGCACGGGGCAGAAGTCCGTAACGTCCTTGTCCTGTGGAATGATGACGAGGCCGCCGGGGTGCTGGCCCGTCGTGCGCTTTACGCCGACGCAGCCCGCCGCGAGACGGTTCTCCTCCGCCTTGGAGACGGTCATGCCGCGCTCTTCGAGATACTTTTTCACATAGCCGTAGGCCGTCTTTTCCGCAAGAGTGCCGATCGTACCGGCGCGGAACACGTGGTCGCGGCCGAAGAGCTCTTCGGTGTATTTGTGGGCGTTCGCCTGATATTCGCCGGAGAAGTTCAGATCGATATCGGGGACCTTGTCGCCGCCGAAGCCGAGGAACGTTTCAAACGGGATATCGAACCCGTCCTTGGCGAGCTTCGCGCCGCACACGGGGCAGGTACGGTCCGGCATGTCCGCGCCGCAGCCGTACTTATCGCCGTTCGGCATGAACACGTTTTCAAAATCGGTGAATTTGCATTTCGGGCAGCGGTAGTGCGGCGGGAGGGAGTTTACTTCCGTGATGCCGGACATGTACGCCACCATGGAGGAGCCGACGCTTCCCCGGCTGCCGACAAGGTAGCCGTGCTCGAGCGAGTTCTGCACGAGCTTCTGCGCGGACATATAAATGACCTCGTAGTGACGGCCGAGAATGGCGTCCAGCTCTTCTTTGATGCGCGTTGTGACGAGCTCGGGCGGGTTCTCGCCGTAAAGCTCGTGGGTCTTATCCCACACCATGCGCTCGAGATCCTCCGCGGCGTGCGGGATGGACGGCGGGAACAGGTCCTTCGGCAGCAGTTCAAAGCTCTCCACGCTGTCGGCAATGGCGTTCGGCGCGGTGACGACGACGTCGCGGCAGTCCGCCTCGCCGAGATACGAGAACTCCTTGAGCATTTCGTCGGTCGTTTTGAAATAAAGCGGCAGAGGCTTGTCCGCGTCCGGGAACTTGCGCGACGCCATGAGGATATGGCGGTAAATTTCGTCCTCCGGCTCCAGGAAATGCACGTCGCCGGTAGCAACGACGAGCTTTCCGAGCCGCCGGCCCAGCGCGAGGACGCGGCGGTTGAATTCGCGCAGGTCCTCCTCGTCGCGCGCTTTGCCGTCGTTGATGAGGAAGTGGTTGTTGCACAGCGGCTGAATTTCGAAATAATCGTAGAACGCTGCGAGCCGGTCAAGCTCGGCATCGCTCCGGTTGCGCACGACGGCGTCGAAAATTTCGCCCGCCTCGCACGCCGAGCCGATAAGGATGCCTTCGCGGTACTGCATCAGAAGGCTCTTCGGGATGATGGGGCTTTTCTTGAAGTGCTCCAGATGCGATTTGGAGATGAGCTCGTAGAGATTTTTCAGTCCTGCCTTGTTCTGCACGAGCAGCGTGATGTGACGCGGGCGGCGGGCGTCGTTTTTGCGCAGCTCCGCCACGAGTGCTCCGGCATCCGAGAGCGTTTTCGCGCCCTTGTCCGCGAGCCGCGGGCGGAGCGTTGTGAAGATACGCGCGCACACGGCGGCATCGTCGCTCGCGCGGTGGTGGTTAAAGTCCGGCAGCCCCAGCGCGTTGGAGATGATGTCGAGCTTGAATTTTTTGAGCTGCTTCAAAAGCGCCTGCGCGATGGGGAGCGTATCGATGTATACGGGGTCAAACGCAAGGCCGCTGCGCTTTGCCGCGGCGGTGATGAAGCCGATATCAAAGGCGGCGTTGTGCGCCACGAGCGGGAGATCGCCAACAAAGTCCAGAAACGCGCACACGGCCTCCGCCTCGCCCGGCGCGCCGTACACGTCGCGGTCGGTGATGCCGGTGAGCTGCACGATCTCCGGCGGGATGGGCATGCCGGGATCGACGAACGTTTGAAAGCTCTTCGTCACGACGCCATTTTCCACGCGCACCGCGCCGATCTCGGTGATGCGGTGAATGTGGCTATCCAGGCCGGTCGTTTCGATATCAAAGCCGACAAAATCGGTATTGAGCGGGAGATCGCTCTCCCCGTGGACGGCGAGAAGGTCGTCCACATCGTTGATATAGTACCCCTCTACGCCGTAAATGACCTTGATGCCGCACTTGGCCCCCGCGTGCCAGAACTCCGGGAACGCCTGTGCGACGCCGTGGTCCGTCACGGCGATGGCGCGGTGGCCCCAGCGGGCCGCCGTTTTCACCGCGGCGGTCGGGTCAGTGAGCGCGTCAAGCGTGGAGTAGCGCGTGTGGAGATGGAGCTCCACGCGCTTGTCCCCTTCGGCGGTGTCCTGCCGCTGCGGGGCGGTTTCCTTCGCAATGGCGGCGACATCGATCGCCATGTCGTTATCGTAGCGGTTGAAGATCACGTCGCCGCGCACCGTGAGATAGTCGCCGACGCGGATCTTATCGAGGATCGACTGATCGTCGCCCTGGCGGATGTACTTGGAAACGTGGATGCTGCCGGTATAGTCCGTCATATCGAAGCTCAGCACCGCAGCGTTCGTTTTCTGTATTTTCCGGCTGTCCGCGGCAAAGACCTTGCCCGTCACGCTCACCGTGCCGGACTGCAGCGTAAGCTCGGAGATATCCGTTCTGTGGTTGTCCTTCGGCAGCTTGCCGAAGAGGACCTCACCGCTCTCCGCTTTTTTCGGTGCGGGCTTTGCTTCCTTTTTCGGCGGCGCGGCCTTTTTCTCCGCCGGGGCCTCCGCGGGCGTATTGCCGGTGATCTTCACCCGCGTGAACCCGTATTCCGCCGCAATGCGCCATTCGAGCATGGCGATATCGGAGGGCGTGCCGGGCGCGGCAAAGCCGGCGGCAATGTCCATCGTCCGCTTCTCGCGCGAGACGACAACGTTTTTCACCTTTGCCAGCTCCAGCCCGCCGCACTTATCCCGCAGGGCGGCGCAGCAGCCGAACATATCCAGAAATTTGACTTCCTGTGCCATGAATTATTGGTTCTCTCTTTCAATTAGTTCCACGAGCGCGTCCGCGAGCCTGTCCGACGCTACACGCGCCACCGGCTCGCCGTGCTTAAAAATGACGCCCTCGCTCTTGCCGCCGGCGATGCCGTAATCGGCGTGGGACGCCTCGCCGGGGCCGTTCACAACGCAGCCCATTACGGCGACAGTGATGTTCCACGGCTTATCGCGCAGCCGCGTCTCGACCGCCTTCGCCGTGCCGATGAGATCGTATTCCGTCCGCCCGCACGAGGGGCAGGACACGAACTGCACGCCGGACCGCAGCCCCAGCGCGCGCAGAAGCTCCCCGCCCGCGTGCGCCTCTTCCTCGGGCGCATCGGTGAGGGAGATGCGGATCGTATCGCCGATGCCGTCGAGCAGCAGAGCGCCGATGCCCGCGGCGGATTTCAAAATGCCGCGCTCCTTCGTTCCGGCCTCCGTTATGCCGATGTGCAGCGGATAATCGCACAGCGTCGAGAGCAGGCGGTTGGCCTCCACGGTCATGGCAACGTCGCTCGCCTTGACGCTGATGCAGATATCCTCAAAGCCGCAGTCCTCCAGGAGCTTTACATGACCGAGAGCGCTCTCGCAGAGGGATTTCGCGCACAGACCGTATTTTTCGAGCAGGCCCTTTTCCACCGAGCCGGAATTCACGCCGACGCGGATGGGGACGCCCCGCTCGCGGCAGGCGTCCGCCACCATACGCACCCGCTCCGGAGAGCCGATGTTGCCGGGGTTGATGCGGATCTTGTCGAAGCCCGCCTCCACCGCGGCCAGCGCGAGCCGGTAATCAAAATGGATATCCGCCACGAGCGGCAGGCCGGTGCCGCGCCGGATCTCCGGCAGAGCGCGCGCGGCGAGCTGGTTGGGCACGGCGAGACGCACGATCTCGCAGCCCGCGGCTTCCAGCCGCCGGAGCTGCGCGAGCGTGGCGGCGACATCGTCCGTGTGCGTGTTCGTCATCGACTGCACGGGAATGGGATTCCCGCCGCCGATGGGCACGCCGCGGACACGGATGGTTTTCGTGATCTTTCTGTTCATCGGCGAATGATCCTCACAATATCGTTGTACATCAAAAGCACCATCAGCCCGAGCAGGAGCAGCAGGCCGATGTAATGGATATATCCTTCAATGCGCGGGTCGGGCTTTTTCCCGGTGATTTTTTCAAAGAGCGCGCTCAAAAGGAGCGTCAGGATATGGCCGCCGTCAAGCGCCGGGAGCGGCAGAAGATTCATCACCGCAAGGTTCACGGCGATGAACGCCACGAGGAACACGACGTTCGCAATGCCCTCCGATGTGGACTGCGCGCTCTGCCCGGTCTCGTTGATGATATCCACCATGCCGACGACGCCGGTCATATCCGACATGGATGCCTGTCCGGTGAAGAGCTGCACAAGTCCCGCGCGCACCATGCGCACGAAGTCCAGACAGTTGTAGAAGGAGTATTTCAGCACATTTCCGACCGTGGGCGCGGCGATCGTGAAGTTGACGCCGTATTTTTTCACGGTCTGCCCGTTCACCTCATAGTCCACGGGCACCATGTGGTAGTTATCCAGTTCGATCCGCTTTCCGTCGCGGATAATGACGAGATCAAGATCCCCGTCCTCGTCGGCGGAGGCGTATTGAATGAAGTTGCCGGTAAAGAAGATCCGTTCGCCGTTCACGCGGCGGATCTCGTCGCCGGATTGCAGCGTGCCCTCATACGGGCAGCCGTCGGCGAAGCCGGCGATTACGGGGCTGTTGAAGCCGCCCGCGCCGGCATAGAGGATGATGACGAGCACGAGACCGAGCAGGAAATTCATCGCCGCGCCCGCGACGAGAATGAGAAGGCGGTGCCAGACGCTCTGGTTATTGAACGCTCTCGGATCGTCCGAGGCTTCCTCCTCCCCTTCCATGGCGCAGAAGCCGCCGATGGGAAGGGCGCGGAGCGAATAGACCGTTTCCCCCTTCTGCTTATGCAGAAGCTGCGGGCCCATGCCCATGGAAAACTCCGTCACCTTCACGCCGCACGCCTTCGCCACAAGAAAGTGGCCCAGCTCGTGGACAAATATCAGAATGCCAAATGCGAGAATTGCAAGAACAATGTACATACTCAGCCGATCTCCCTGCGGACAAGCTCGCGCGCTTCCGCATCCGATGCCAGAATTTCCTCGAGCGTGGGCTGCGCGATAAACTCCGCGCGTTCCACAGCCGAAGCCACCAGACGGTAGATATCATTATACCCGATCCGGTGTCCCAAAAACGCCCCTACCGCGATCTCGTTGGCCGCCGACATGACGCACGGCGCCGTGCCGCGCGCTCTCGCGCACTCCATCGCAAGACGGAGGCACGGCAGCTTCTCCAGATCGGGATCTTCAAAATGCATGGAGCCGAGCGCGGCGAAATCCATCGGCTTCGCCGCCGACTCGCGCCGCTCGGGATACGTGAGCGCATACTGGATGGGAAGACCCATATCCGCCACGCCGAGCTGCGCGATGACCGTGCCGTCGAGCAGCTCCACCATGGAGTGAATGGCGCTCTCCGGGTGGATGATGACTTTGATCTGATCGGGCGTCACGGCGAAAAGATGCATGGCCTCGATAAATTCCAGACCCTTGTTCATCATCGTGGCGCTGTCGATGCTGATCTTCGCGCCCATGCTCCAGTTCGGATGGCGCACGGCGCGCTCGGGCGTGACGTCGCGCGTCTGCTCGAGTGTCCAGCCGCGGAACGGCCCGCCGGAGCCGGTGAGAAGAATGCGCCGGAGCTCGCTCTTATCGCGTCCCGCCATGGACTGGAAGATCGCCGAGTGCTCGGAATCGACCGGGAGGATCTCCGCGCCGCAGCGCGCCGCCTCCGCCATGACGATCTCGCCCGCGCACACGAGCGTTTCCTTGTTTGCGAGCGCGATGCGGCGTTTCTGATGAATGGCGGCGAGCGTCGGGCGAAGACCCACGCTGCCGGAAATGCCGGTCACGACGCAGTCCGCCCCTTCGACCGTGGCGGCGGCGGCAAGGGACTCCTCCCCTTCGCCGATCTCGATGTCCGTGTCCGAAAGGCGCGCCCGGAGCTCCTTTGCCGCGGCGGAGTCCATCACGGAGATATACTTCGGGCGGAACTGCCGCGCCTGCTCCTCGAGCCGGTCCACATCCCGCCGCGCCGCGAGCGCGAGCACGGGAATACCAAGACGGCCGGCTGCCTGAGCAGTCTGCCGTCCGATGGAGCCGGTGGAGCCTAAAATGGAAATTGCTTTCACCATAAAATGATCCGTCCTTATGCCGAAATCGCGGGCAGGAGCAGCATCCACAGCTCCGTGAGCGGCGCGAGATAGTACATACTGTCAAACCGGTCGAGCATGCCGCCGTGACCGGGGAGGATATTGCCGTAATCCTTGATGCCGTACTGGCGCTTGAACGCCGAAAACGTCAGATCGCCGAGCTGCGCCACAACGCTGCCGACAAGACCAAACGCCGCGAGCGAGACGAGATTGGCGCTCAGGCCGTACGCGCGAACGATGACGCCGTACAAAAGCGCCATCGCGGCTCCGCACACCGCGCCGCCGATGCCGCCGGCGACTGTCTTATGCGGGGAGATGGCCGGGGCGAGCTGCTTTTTGCCGAACGCACGGCCGCAGAAGTATGCGCCCGCGTCGCTCCCGAAGGCGACGACGAACGGCAGAAACGCGCGCACGCGCCCGACGATACCGTCATGCGTGATGCGAACGAGCGTGGAGTTGCCATTCAGCAGCTCCGGAATGGAGATCGTCGTTTCAAACTGTGCGATGCGAAGGAGCGTAGAGAGCATCATCGGCAGCACGCCGCCCGCGAGCATCGAGATGGCGACCATTTCCATGCTGATCTTGCGCGGCGTGGAAAAGCACGCCATCATCTCGCACGAGAGCACAAAGAAGAGGAACAAAAGAATGATCGCCGCCATGCGCAGATCGAGCCCACCGAAAATGGCGATCGCCACGGCGGAGAGGATGGAGGAAATATACAGCCGCTTCGGTGCCTGCCCGATGGCGCAGCGCATAAGCTCAAACGCCACAAAGCCGCAGATGACCGCAATGATCACGCCGAACAGCCAGATGGGCGCAAAAAACACGCCCAAGATTAGAACGGGGATGCCCACGAGCGCAGTCAGTACTCTTTTTTTCACGCTTTAACTCCTCCGAACCGACGGTCGCGGTGCCGGTACTCCGCAACGGCTTCGTCAATGTCTTTCTCTGAGAAATCCGGCCAGAGCACATCGGTGAAGTAAAGCTCCGAGTAAGCGCTCTCCCACATGAGAAAATTCGATATACGATATTCCCCGCCCGTGCGGATTATGAGATCGGGGTCGGGAATACCGGCGGTGTCGAGATACTCCGCCATCGCCGCCTCGGTGATCGTCTCGCCGGGATGCTCCGCGGCAAAGCGGTTCACGGCGCGGACGATCTCGTCGCGTCCGCCGTAGTTCAGGCATACGTTCGCCTGAAAGCAGCCGGGCAGACGCGCGGCGATTGTGTCGGTTTTATCGATCAAGCCCTGAATGGCTGGCGAAAGGGCCGTCGTATCGCCGAGAATTTTCAGGCGGATCCGGTCCTTTTCCATCTTTTCAATGGATTCGTGCAGGTAGTTTTCCAAAAGGCCCATGATCGCGCCGACTTCCTCATCCGAGCGCTTCCAGTTTTCCGTGGAGAAAGCATACACCGTGAGATAGTCCATGCCGAGGTTTTTGCAGTACGTTGCAATGCGCCGGAATGTCTCCGCGCCGACGGCGTGTCCCGCCTTGCGCGGCAGCCCGCGCTTCTTCGCCCAGCGGCCGTTGCCGTCCATGATAATGGCGATGTGGCGGGGGAGCTTCTCCCCCGCCGCGCCGTTTTTTTCTGTTGCGCCCGCCATCAGATTTCGAAGAGTTCCTTTTCCTTGGCGGCGGTGAGCTTATCGACTTCCTTGGTATAATCGTCGGTCAGCTTCTGCATGTCCTTTTCGAGATCCTTCAGATCGTCCTCGGTGATCTCGCCCTTTTTCTGTTCCTTCTTGAACTTGTCCATCGCGTCGCGGCGGATGTTGCGCACAGCGACCTTGGCTTCCTCGCCGTACTTGCGCACCTGCTTGGCGAGCTCCTTGCGGCGCTCCTCGGTGAGCTGCGGGAACACAAGACGGATGACGCGCCCGTCGTTCTGCGGGTTGATGCCGAGCTCGGAGGTGAGGATCGCCTTTTCGATGAGCTTGAGCGTGCTGCCGTCCCACGGCTGGATGAGCAGCGTGCGCGCATCGGGGCTGGAAATGGACGCGATCTGGCGGATGGGGGTGGGAGTGCCGTAGTAATCGACCTCGATCTGATCGAGCACGGCGGCGTTGGCGCGGCCGGCGCGGACGGTGTCGAACTGGGCGGAGAGAACCTCTGCCGTTTTGACCATGCGGTTTTTGAATTCTTTGATTTCTGCCATCTTGTGTATCCTCCCGGTGTTATTTTTTCGTTTTTCTTTTAATGGACCAGCGTGCCGACTGCCTCGCCGCGGGCGGCGCGCAGGATGTTTTCCGGTTCGCGCAGGGCGAACACCTTGATGGGGATGCGGTTGTCCATGGCAATGCACGTCGCCGTGCTGTCCATGACCGCGAGACGCTTTTCGAGCACTTCCTCATATGTGAGAGAGTCGAAGCGCACCGCGTCGGGGTCCTTCTTCGGGTCGGCGCTGTAAACGCCGTCCACGTTCTTGGCAAGCAGTACCGCGTCCGCGCCGATGAGCGCCGCGCGCAGCACCGCGCCCGTGTCGGTCGTGAAGAACGGGCTGCCGACGCCGCCGCCGAACACGACGACCTTGCCGGAGCGGAGATATTCGTCCGCCTTCTCCACGGAGAACGGCTCGCCGATGTGCTGGATCTCCATGGCGGTGAGCACCTTGGCCTCCACACCCTGCTGCTGCAGCACGTCCTGCAGCGCCAGACAGTTCATGACCGTGGCGAGCATGCCCATATAGTCCGCTCTCCAGCGGTCCATGCGTCCCTCGCCGTTTTTCACGCCGCGCCAGAAATTGCCGCCGCCGACAACGATGCCGACCTCAACGCCCTGCTTTGCACACTGCGCGACAACGCCGCAGACCTCGGCCATGACCTTGAAGTCCAGCCCCGTTCCGGCATCGCCGGAGAGCGCTTCGCCGGAGAGCTTGAGCAGCACGCGCTTGTACGCGATCTTCTTTTCGTCCATGGGTTTCTCCTCCCTTTGTACGGTTCAGCGATATTTTTTGAGAAGCTCTTCCACGTCCGAAAGGAAGTGTTTGAGCGTTTTGTTCGGCTTGCCGCGGCTCGCGCGGATGAGAGAAAGGAGCGATTCTCCGGCGGCGACGAGCTTTTGATAAAGCCCGCTCGCCTTGGCGCCCGAAGCGGTCTCCGCCTTTTTGACCGGCACGCCCTTCGGACAGACGAGGAATTTCCCCTCGGCGAGATCGAACACCGTGCCGCTGTAGGGCGCGAACGCCTTATAGCCGTGCTCGGTCTCCAGATAGCCGGCAAATGCGTCCGTCACGGCGTCCTCGCCGTGGTTCACGAACACGAGCTTCGGCTTTTTCTCAAAGCCCGCGAGCCACGCGGTGAGCCCGTCGCGGTCGGCATGGCCGCTCTTGCCGGGCAGGAAGCCGATCTCGCAGTTGACCTCGATATCCTCGCCGAAGAGCTTTACATGCTTTTCGCCGTCATAGAGCCTGCGGCCGAGCGTTCCCTCCGCCTGATAGCCGACGAAGAGCACCGTGCTCTCCTTCCGCCAGAGATTGTGCTTGAGATGGTGACGGATGCGTCCCGCCTCGCACATGCCGCTCGCCGAGAGGATGACCTTGGGCTCGGGGTTTTCGTTGATGGCCTTGGAATCCTCGCTCGAAACGGAGATGCGGATGCCGTCCGACCAGATGGGGTTGATCCCGGCGTCCACGAGAGCGCGGGTCTCCTCGTCGAAGCATTCGTGGCCGCACTGGAGATAGATCGCCGTCGCCTCGTTTGCCATGGGGCTGTCCACATAGACGGGGAAGCCGTCGTGACCGGTGACGAGCTTTTTCTCGCGGATCTCGCGGATATAGTAGAGCATCTCCTGCGTGCGTCCGACAGCGAACGACGGGATGACGAGATTGCCGCCGCGGTCGAGCGTGCGCTGGATGTAATCGGCCAGCAGCTTGACCGGCGGAACATGGCGGTCATGCAGGCGGTCGCCGTAGGTCGATTCGATCATAACATAGTCCGCGTCCGCGACCGTTTCCGGCACGTTGCGGATGATGGGCTGGTTGAGATTGCCGATATCGCCGCTGAACACCATCTTGCGCTCCACGCCGTTCTCGGTCATAAAGACCTCGATGCAGGCGCTGCCGAGCAGATGGCACACATCGCTGAAGCGGACGGCGAAGTGCTCGCCGACCTGCACCAGCTCGTGATAGCTCACCGGACGCAGATGCGCGATGGCGGCCTCGGCGTCGTCGAGCGTGTAGACCGGCTCATACGCCGGTCCGCCGGAGCGGCGGCTTTTGCGGTTGCGCCACTCGGCCTCGCTCTCCTGAATGTGCGCGCAGTCACGCAGCATGATGCGGCAGAGATTGCACGTATCGCGTGTGGCGTAAATGGGGCCGTCGAACCCGTTTTTGAAAAGCAGCGGCAGATTGCCGGAGTGGTCAATGTGCGCGTGGGTCAAAAGGACAAAGTCGATCTCCCCCGCCGCCACCGGCAGCTTCTGGTTTTCAAAGATGTCCTTCCCCTGCTCCATGCCGCAGTCAACAAGGCCGCGGTTATTCCCGCACTCGATGAGTGTGCAGCTGCCCGTAACTTCATGGGTAGCGCCCAAAAAGGTAACTTTCATAGTGAACTCCCGTGTCGCGGCGCTTCCCCAACCCTTTGCGGAAGAGAAGCCGCCTATTTTCACGGAAAACATTATACACGTTCCCCGCCCGTCGCGCAAGACTTATTGCATTCCGTCGCCGCCATACGGTTTTTTGTAGTCCCCGCCCCGCGCGAGCGCGGCGCATTGACCGGTGCTCCGCTGCAGTTTCCGTTTTCCAGACGGCACATTCGCTGTTTGTGGGGAGGACATTTTACGAAAATTCTGCTATACTTTCTTTGAGGTGAGCCGAATGGATCAAATAAAGATGGGAAAATTCATCGCCGCCCTGCGGAAAGAAAAGGGTTTGACGCAGGAAAAGCTCGGAGAAAAGCTCGGCGTGACCAACAAGACCGTTTCCCGCTGGGAGAACGGCAACTACATGCCCGACGTGGAAATGCTGTCGTTGCTGTCCGAAGAATTCGGTGTAAGCATCAATGAGCTTATAAGCGGAGAACGGCTTGCCGCGGAGGATTTCAAAAAAGCCGCCGACAGCAACCTTGTTGCCGCGCTCAGCAGCAGTACATTTACGCTGAAAGAAAAGATCGCCTTTTTTAGGAAGAAATGGCTGCATGAACATATTTCAACTATCGTCCTGTACATTGTGGCGTGGATAGGTATTATAATATGGACCGCGCTGAAACTGCGCGGCAGCGACTCATACGCGCTTTTGGGCGCGGTCGGCAGTATGCTCGCCATTCTTTTCTATCTGGTGCTGTATAACCGCATGATGGCGTATGTGGAAAAACGCGCATACCCGGCAGCGTCGGATAAGGAAACCGAAACGAAAAGCTCTTGATCACAGCATGTTCAAAAGCGATGCAGCAGCAAACTTTGAGCGGCTGTATGAAAGAAACCCGGCTGCCGTTTTTGAACGGCAGCCGGGTTCCGTTATTTGCGCCACGCGGTGGGGATGAACAGCAGAAGCATCGGATAGAGCTCCAGACGGCCGAAGAGCATGGAGAAAGCGAGCAGCACCTTGCCGAAAGACGAGAAGCATGTATAGTTGGACATCGGTCCGACGAGCTCCATACCGGGGCCGACGTTGTTAAAGCAGCTCGCCGCGGCGGAAAATGTTGTGATGAAATCCAACCCTTCCAGCGCGAGCAGGACCAGAAGCAGCACAAAGAGCAGCGCGTACACGAGCAGAAACGCGGAAACGGAGCTGCAGGTGTCCTCGTCGAGCGGCTCGCCGTCGATGTGGATGCATTTGACCTGCTGCGGGTGGATGGCGCGCTGCACGCCCCGGCGGGCAAGCTTCGCGCCGATCACGATGCGCACGATCTTGATGCCGCCGCCGGTCGAACCAGCGCACGCGCCGACGAACATCAGCACAACAAGCAGCGTTTTGGAAAGCCACGGCCAAAGGTTGAAATCCGAGATAGCAAAGCCCGAGGTGCTCATCACGGACGCGGCGGTGAATATGGCGTGGCGGAATGCCTCGCCAAAGCCGCTGAAAAGCGGCAGAATGTTCACAGCAACGGCGAGCGAAACGGCGGCGAGAATGCCGAGGAATACCCACATCTCCTCGCTGCGCAGCGCCTGCCGGAGCTTGCCGATCAGCAAGAGATAGTAGAGCGTGAAGTTTATGGAAAAGAGGATCATAAAAACGGTGATGACCGTCTGCGAATAGGGGCTGTACACGCTCATTCCGGCGTTGCGGATCGAAAAGCCGCCCGTGCCCGCCGTGGCGAACGCCGTGGTGAGCGCATCGAAGAACGGCATATCAAAAATGAGCAGCACGAACATCAAAACCGTGAGTCCGATATAGATAAGATAGAGGATCGTCGTGCTCCGGCGCATCCGCGGCACGAGTTTTCCCACGTTCACGCCCGGCGATTCCGCGCGCAGAAGGTGCAGCGCGTCACCGCTGTCACCGTTCGCCATCGGGCTCACGGCCAGCACGAACACGAGCACGCCCATACCGCCGAGCCATACCGTAAAGCTGCGCCAGTACAAAAGGCTCACCGGCAGCGCCTCCACATCGGCGATCACGCTCGCGCCGGTCGTGGTAAAGCCGGAAACAGTCTCAAAGAAGGCGTCCACAAACGACGGCACCGCGCCGCTCAGACAAAACGGCAGCGCGCCGAACACCGAAAGAAGCACCCACGAAAGACCGACCGTTACAAAGCCCTCGCGGGCGTAATACTCCCGCCGCCGGGCCTTTATGCGCCGCAGCAGCGCCGCGAACACGAGGATCGCCGCCACAGTGACGGCAAAGCCGACAGCGGCGCTGTGCTCGTGCCGTGCGAGCGCGATTGCGAGCGGCGGTATCATAAATGCCGCTTCCACTCCCAGCGTCAGGCCGAGAATGCGGCAGATCATGGCAATGTTCATATCCGATCACCCACGCTCGGCAAAGATCTGCCGCAGCTCCGCGATGTGCCGCTCGCGCGGCGCGACCACGATGACAGTATCGCCCGCCTGTAAGCTGTCGCCGCCGCCGGGAAAGATCACCTTTGCCCCGCGCGAAATGCACGCGAGCAGAATTCCCGGCTGAAGCGTGACAGAGGCAAGGCTCTCGCCGAGGTGCGGCACGTCCGCCGTGACGAGAAATTCGAGCGCCTCAACGCGCCCGCCCAGCAGACTGTATACGGAAAGGACGCTCTCGGCATCGGTGCTCTCCATGGCGCGGACATAGCGCGAGATCTCCTGCGCGCAGATGTCCTTCGGGCTGACGGTGCTGCGGATGCCGCAGTTCTGGCACACGGCGGCGTATTCCGTCCGATCTACCTTCGGGATCGCCTGCGGCACGCCCTGCATCCGGGCGTACATACAGATAAATACATTTTCCTCGTCCAGATTCGTGAGCGCGACAACGGCGTCCATCTGTGAAATATTCTCGCTGAAAAGGAAATCCTGCCGCGTACCGTCGGCGCAGAGGACGGAGACGTCCGGCAAACGTTCCGCAAGCTCCCGGCAGCGCTCGGCGTTATGCTCGATGAGCTTCACGCGCACGCCCGCTTCGCGCAGCAGCTCCGCGAGCGCTTCGCCCAGCCGTCCGCCGCCGACGATCATCACATTCTTCGCGTGTTTTTTCCGCAGCCCCAGCTCGTCCACGGTGCGCGAAAGGGTCGCCGCCGGCGCGGTCAGATATACCTCGTCCCCGGCCCGGATCGCAAACGAGCCGTCCGGGATGAACGCCTCCTCCCCGCGGCGGACGGCGCACACGAGCACGCGGTGGCGCAGGACACGCGGCAGCTCCATGAGCTTTTTGCCGCAGAGCTTATTATCCGCATCGACCTCCATCGCCACGATCTCGGCACGGGATTTGGCAAACGATTCCCGCCGGAGAAAAGCGGGCAGCTGCAGCTGGCGGAAGATCTCGCGCGCGGCATAAAGATCCGGCGTGACCGCCATGGAAAGGCCCAGCTCCTCCCGCAGGAGCTGCACGCCGTTGAGGTAGTTGCGGCTGCGGATGCGGGCGATCGTGTTTGCGCAGCCGATTTTTCTCGCAAGCATGCACGCGAGAATGTTCGCCTCGTCGTTCGGCGAGACAGCGATCAGAAGATCGCTGTCCGGCACGAGCGCAGCGTGCTGCACGTCGAGCGCGGCGCCGTTTCCCTGCACGGTCATACCGTCGAGCGCGAGAGAAAGCCGGTCGCACACGGCGCGGCTGCTGTCGATGATCGTTACGTCGTGTCCTTCGGCGGAAACCTCGCGGGCGATGGCAAAGCCGACCTTGCCTCCGCCGACAATCACAATTTTCATAAAAGCTCCTTCATTTTCAAAAAGCGCTTCGGGCGTTTATATAGTAAGCGCAGTATAGCATCTGGCAGAGTCGATGGCAACCGCTTCCCGTCCGCCTTGACGGCAATTTTACGTTTTGCAGAAGTTTTTGGAAAAAATTTAAATTTGTTCTTGACAGAATGCTATAACGTTTGCTACAATGACAAAGCTGCGAAAAACGGGAGCATAGCTCAGCTGGTTAGAGCACATGCCTTACAAGCATGGGGTCACAGGTTCGAGTCCTGTTGTTCCCACCATATCCCGTCTTTCAAAGCAAGCCATTTGCCTCGGTAGCTCAGTAGGTAGAGCAGCGGACTGAAAATCCGCGTGTCGCCAGTTCAATTCTGGCCTGAGGCACCATTTGCGGGCATAGCTCATTTGGCAGAGCGCCACCTTGCCAAGGTGGAGGTAGCGAGT